>Ga0105246_10002351_pt1 | contig 11414 bp, 10 predicted proteins | sample KBSM64metaG_FD_99694 | JGI IMG/M metagenome (GOLD analysis project Ga0105246, IMG submission 99694) | Miscanthus rhizosphere microbial communities from Kellogg Biological Station, Michigan, USA - KBS M6-4 metaG | ecosystem: Host-associated > Plants > Roots > Rhizosphere > Soil | place...
ATCACGCCGGAACCGACGCCCCGGCCGATCTTCACGAGGATCTCGTCATCGCAGCCGCCGCCGAAGGTGTGGTCAGCGTGGACGGCGGCGTCGGCGTCGTTGGAGACCAGGGTGGGCAGGCCGGTGTGTCTTTCCAGGAGTTCGCGCACGGGCACCTCGCTCCAGCCGAGGTTGGGGGCGGTGAGGACCACGCCGTCGCCGGTGACGATGCCGGGGGTCCCGACGCCGATACCCAGCAGCGGCGCGGTGGCGCGGCCCGCCGTTTCCGCGACGAGTTCCAGCACCTGTTCGACGACGGCCTGTCCGGTGGCGGTGCCGACCGGGCGTTCCAGCCGCTCCAGGATATTGCCGTCCAGGTCCAGGACCGCGGCGCGGAGGTCGGATTCGCTGGACAGGTCCACGCCGATGACCTGGAGGCCCTGGCGGTTGATGTCGACCAGGATGGCAGGCTTGCCCGGGCGGACCGCGCCGGACTGGCCGAGCTCGACGACGTGGCCGCGGTCCATGAGGTCCGAAACGAGGTCCGAGACGGTCACGCGGGTCAGGCCCAGGGTGCGGGAGAGATCGGCGCGGCTCATGGCGCCTTCCGCGTGGAGGGTGCGGCGGACCAGGGAAAGGTTGTTCGCGCGGCCGTCCGAGGGAAGGGTGGCGGCGCCGGCCCGTTTGCTGTGACCCCGGTCTCGTACGCTTGGCATGAAAGTTAGTTAACTCTACTAACAATCAAAGGTCAAGGGGTTTTGTCGACTCCCTTCACAGAGCCGGTGCGTTGGTGCGCAGTTCCTTCATCCGCTCGGGTTCGACGACGAGGGATGCCACCACGCCCAGTGCCAGGGACCAAAAGTATGGCCCGAGGCCCAGGAGCGATATGTCGGAGACCGCCACGGCGAATGCCACGAGCGGTCCCGTGGTCAGCGGTCCGTTGCTCAGTTGATCGAGGGACATGGCCAGGATGCCGATGACGGCCAGCCCGGCGATGCCCAGGAGCAGTTCCAAAGGAATGAGGTCTGCGGCCCCGGCCGCGAAAACGGCGAACGGAGTCAGTGCCAGGAACGCCGCGCTCGCCAGCACAGCCGAGCGGTGCCGCTGCGGCGCCGGACCCGCATCCTGCCCGGCCACCAGTGCCGTGGCGGGCAGCGAAAGTGACACGCCTGCCGGTCCCAGGAATGACCCGGCGATGGTCCCGATCCCGCTGACGTAGTCCAGGGTCCGTGCGGGCGGCCGGTAGTGCTGGCTGCGCAGGAAAATCACGGACGGCACGTTCGACTGGAGCACCATGAGCACCACGATGACCGGTGTGGCCGTGAGCAGCGCGTCCAGGGTGAATACCGGCAGGGTTGCTTCCGGAAATGAGGCCGGAACACCGTCTCCTGCGCTGCCGAAGCGACCCAGGACAGCGGCGGCGGCCACGCCCACGATCAGCGCCGGGAGTATCGGCGGAACGCGTGCGCCAAGGAGCCGGCGGCCCAGCAGGAAGGCGAGGAAGGCGCTGCCGATAATGACGGGTTCCGCGCCCAGAACGGTGAACACACGGGCCACGAACGGAAGGGCGGAGCCCGCCAGTAGACCCACTACGATCGGCGCCGGAATCCAGCGGGCGAGCCGGTCACTCAGCCCCAGGGCAGTGATGAAGACGACGGCGGCGCCCGCCGCCATCGAAGCCCCTGCCAGTTCGGCGAATGACAGCCGGCCCTGGAGCGAAACGATGAAGATCAGTACGAAGATGTTGCCCGTGAGCAGCAGGGGCTGCCGGAAGCGGAGCGCCAGGACGAAACCGGCCGCGCACGGCAAGGAGTAGATCGCCAGGATCCAGGCCGTCAGTTGCGGACGGGGCAGCCCCAGTTGCTGGGCGGCCGAGAGCGGGATGGAAATGAGGGAAGTTGCCAAGGTAACCATGACAAGGCCCGTCCCGATGGAGGGCGACCACTCCCGGAACCAGTGCGAGAGGCGTTTGACCCGCTGTGACATCGATTGTCCGGAATCCGCCCGCTTGCGGGCTGCCTGTTGCTTGGCCGGTACGGGCCGTATGCCGCCCGTACTTTCCTCAGGCTACGCGTCCCGTGGGTGGAACGGAATGATGCGCCGGCACTCAGCTCCGGACCCTTCACCGCTCAGGGACGACGGCGATGGCCGTTTCCGCTGGTGCCTTCACCGGGAGGATCACGAGGAGGCCCGCCAGCAGCACCACCATGATCCCGAGGATTCCCCAACGCTGCGCTTCCCCTGCCGCCACCAGCGGGGTGGCGATGGTGATGCAGAGCGTGAACAGGGTGGGCGCAAGGAAGCTGACGGCGCGTCCGGTGGTGGCGTAGAGGCCGAAGAGTTCCCCGGATTCCCCGTCCGGGGCCAGGCGGGCCAGGTAGGCGCGGGATGACGCCTGGGCCGGGCCCACGAAGAGGCACAGCAGGAGGCCGAACGTCCAGAAGGTGCTGCCGCCGGTCCATGCGGCTCCGAAGACGGTGTAGCTTCCGTTGCCGAGCACCAGGATCGCGCTGCCGGCCACAAGGAGCCCGATCAGGGCAATGACGATGACGGACTTGGGCCCGATCTTGTCATCCAGCAGTCCGCCGATGATCGCGCCCACGGCGGCCACGATGTTGCCGAAGATCGCGAAGAAGATGACTTCCTTCAGCTCGAATCCGAAGGTTCCGGCAGCGATGACGCCACCGAAGGTGAAGACGGCGGCCAGGCCGTCGCGGAAGATGGCGCTGGCGAGGAGGAAGTAGATGGTGTGCGGACTGGTCTTGTAGATGGCGCCGATCCTGCGGAAAAGCAGCCGGTAGGACGCCAGGAAGCCGAGCCGCTCCTGGGCCGGCCGCGCAGGCAGTTCGGGAACGGCGAACAGCACGGGCAGCGCGAAAATGAAGAACCACAGGGCCGAGAAGACGGCCACCAGGCGGATGTTCAGCCCGTCCGCGGTCTGCGCACCGAACCAGTGAAAGGACGGCTGGACGAACAGCTGCAGCACCGCCAGCAGGGCCACGATCCCGCCGAGGTACCCCATGCCCCAGCCGAAGCCGCTCACCTTGCCGATGTTGGCCGGCGTGGAGATCTGCGCGAGCATCGCGTTGTAGTTGACCCCGGCGAATTCGAAGAACACGTTGCCGAGCGCGATCAGCGTGACGCCCAGCAGCAGGAACTCCGGGCGCGGGAAGACGAAGAAACACAGTCCGGTCAGCACCGCTACCAGGGCCGTGTTGACACCCAGCCACAGCTTGCGCCGCCCGCCGGCGTCGGAGCGCTGGCCCGTGACCGGAGCGAGCAGGGCGATCGCCGCGCCGGCGATGGCGAGCGCGGCGCCCAGGGCCGCCGACGCTGCATCCTCGCCGCCGAAGGCGTTGGACGTGAGGTAGACCGTGAAGACGAAGGTGGTCATGACGGCGTTGAAGGCGGCCGAACCCCAGTCCCAGGAGGCCCAGGCGAGGATCCGGCCCTTGGTGGAGGCCGTGGTGCCGGCGGCCAGTTCTGACGCCGGGCGGGGAGTGTCGGGAACCGCTGTGGTGTCCATGGTGTGAATGCTATCCGCAGGGAGTTACGGAAACCTGCTTGTCACACCCGATTGATAAACTGTTGGGACCGAACCCAAAGTATGACCGCCGGCTCCAACTCTTTGACAAATTTCATCCTGATTTAGCGGAGACAACAGTGATCACAGTCCTTGCCGTGACCTTTGCAGCGGCTGCTGTGGCGCCTTGGATCTTCCGGAAAATCGGGCGGAGTGCCTTCTATGTTCTGGCTGCGGTTCCCGCGGCGTCCCTGGTGTGGCTGATCGCGCAATACGGGCTGGTCTATCCGGAGGGCAGCCCCAGCGGCGGCTTCATCGAAGAGAGCTTCCCGTGGATTCCCGAACTCAGGCTTGAATTCGCTTTCCGCATGGATGTGCTGTCCTGGGTAATGTCCCTGCTGGTCCTCGGCGTCGGCACCCTCGTCCTGGTGTACTGCGCCCGGTACTTCAAGGACAAGGACGACTACCTCGGTGGCTTCGGCGCCCAGCTCCTGGCCTTCGCCGGCGCCATGTTCGGCCTGGTCACCGCGGACGACCTCCTGATGATGTTCATCTTCTGGGAGCTCACCACCGTCCTGTCCTATCTGCTGATCGGCTACGCGCGCACCCGCCTCTCCGCGCGCCGTTCGGCCCTGCAGGCCCTTGTGGTCACCACGGCCGGCGGCCTTGCGATGCTCATCGGCCTCATCATCCTCGGCCAGTCCGCGGGGACCTACCGCATGTCCGGGATCCTGGCGGGCGCGGATGAACTCTTCGCCGGGCCCGCCCAGGGCGCGGTGGGCGCCGCCGTCGTACTGATCCTGGCCGGCGCCGTCACGAAGTCCGCGTTGCTGCCATTCCACTTCTGGCTCCCCGGCGCCATGGCCGCCCCCACTCCGGTGAGCGCCTATCTGCACGCCGCCGCCATGGTGAAGGCCGGCATCTACATCGTGGCCCGCATGGCGCCGGGCTTCAGCGAAAGCCCGGCCTGGCTGCCGCTGGTGCTTGGCCTGGGCCTGGGCACCATGGTGCTGGGCGGCTACCGTGCGTTGCGGCAGACCGACATCAAGCTCATCCTGGCCTACGGCACGGTCAGCCAGCTCGGCTTCCTCACCATGGTGGTTGGCCTGGGCCGTCCCGACGCCGCCCTGGCCGGCCTTGCCCTGCTGCTCGCCCACGGCCTGTTCAAGGCGGCGTTGTTCCTGGTGGTGGGCATCATCGACCACCAGTCCGGAACCCGCGACATCCGAAAGCTCTCCGGCGTCTACAAATCCTCAAGGGCCCTGGCAGTGGTGGCCGGCCTGGCCGCGGCGTCCATGGCGGGCGTGCCGCCGCTGGCCGGATTCGTGGCGAAGGAATCCGTGTTCGAAGCATTCGTGCACTACAGCAGCGCTCCCGCCTCCGAGGGCTGGGGCCTGGTGCTGCTGATCGGGCTGGTGCTGGGCTCCGTGCTGACGTTCGCCTACAGTGCCCGTTTCATGTGGGGCGCCTTCGCCAGCAAGCCCGGCGTGGAGCGGACCCCGTTCAAGGCGATCCGGCTGTCCTTCCTGGCCGCGCCGGCGATCCTGTCCCTGCTCAGCGTCGCCTATGGCCTGTGGCCGGTCCCGGTGGACACCTGGATCCAGCCGTACGCCGCCCTCTTCGGCGACTCAGCGCACGACGCCGGTGCGGGGCACCTTGCGCTGTGGCACGGCCTCACGCCCGCGCTCGGCCTGACCGCCGTCACCTTCGCGGCCGGCCTCGCCATGTTCTACTGGCGCAACGCCGTCGCCCGGGCCCAGAGCCGGGTCCCGGACTGGGTCGACGGCGACCGCGCCTACCAGCGCACCATCGGCGCCCTGGACGACGTCGCGGTGTGGGTCACCGGCCGCACCCAGCGCGGTTCCTTGTACTTCTACCTGGCCGTGATCCTCACCGTGGCCTTCGCGGTGCCGCTGAGCGTGCTGCTGGTATCGAACAAGCCGCTGCCCGGCGGGCTCTACCTCGTGGACCCGAACTCGCCGCTGCAACTTGTCGCCGCCGCCGGCATCATCGCCGGAGCCCTGGCCGCCGTGCGCGCCAACAAGCGCTTCCTCGCGGTCCTCATGGTCTCCGTGACCGGCTACGGCATCGCCCTGATGTTCGCGCTGCAGGGCGCCCCGGATCTCGCCCTGACCCAGATGCTGGTGGAAACCATCATCCTGGTGGCCTTCGTCCTGGCCATGCGCAGCCTGCCCGCCGAACTGCGCGACCGCACCGGCGGCAAGTACCGCGTGGTCCGGATCATCATCGGCGCCGCGTTCGGGGTGACCATGATCTTCGTGGCCATCTACGCCATGGGCGCCCGCGTCGCGGACCCCGTGTCCCTGGCCTTCCCCCAGCTGGCCTATGAAGGCGGCGGCGGGCTCAACGTGGTCAACGTGACGCTCGTGGACATCCGTGCCTGGGACACCTTCGGCGAAATCTCGGTGCTCGCCGTGGCCGCCACCGGCGTGGCCAGCCTGATCTTCATCCGCAGCCGCGGCGAACGGATCCACCGGGCAGCCACCATGCCGGAAGGCACCGTGGGGCGCCGCACTGCCGTCGGGAACGACTCCAAAGAGCACGCCTCGCTGCACGTGGCCCGCAGGTTCGCCGGCAAGGCCGGGGACCCCTGGCTGGTGGCCGGGCGCACCCTGGCTCCCGAGCGGCGCTCCATCATCTTCGAAGTGGTCACCCGGCTGATCTTCCACTCGATGATCATCTTCTCCGTGTACCTGCTGCTCGCCGGGCACAACCTCCCCGGCGGCGGCTTCGCGGGCGGCCTGGTGGCCGGGCTCGCCCTGACCGTGCGCTACCTCGCCGGGGGCCGCTTCGAACTGCGCGAAGCCGCCCCGATCAGTGCCGGCATGTTGCTCGGCACGGGCCTTGCCCTGGCGGCGCTCACCGGCCTGGTCCCGCTGTTCCTCGGCGGGCAGGTGTTCCAAAGCGCCATCATCCAGTTCTGGCTGCCGGTCTTCGGGGACATCAAGTTCGTCACCTCCACGCTGTTCGACATCGGCGTGTACCTCGTGGTGGTCGGCCTGGCCCTGGACGTCCTGCGCAGCCTCGGCGCCGAGATCGACGAACACTTCGAGGAAGCAGCTGCCCCGGAGGGCGCCGGACAGGAAGACGCCGGGCAGGAAGAAGCCGGGCAGGAACCGGACGGCGCCGGGCAGGAAGAAGCTGCACAGGAACAGGCCGCGCTGGCCACCGGAAGCGAAAGGGAAAACGCATGAGCGTCAATCTGACCCTTTTGCTGGTCATGGGCGTGCTGTATGCCTGCGGGATCTACCTGATCCTGGAACGCAGCCTCACCCGCGTGCTGCTCGGGCTGGTCCTGCTGGCCAACGCCACCAACCTGCTGATCCTGGCCACCGGCGGCTACGCGGGACTGGCGCCGCTCTTCAGCAAGGGCACCGACTCCGGGGACTACAACGACCCGCTGCCGCAGGCGCTGATCCTGACGTCGATCGTGATCTCCTTCGCCGTCACCGCGTTCATGCTCGGCATCATCTACCGCACCTGGGCCCTCGCCCGCCAGGACGACATCCAGGACGACGCCGAAGACCGCCGCGTGGCCAAGACCCCGAGCTTCGACGCCGAGGACGACGCCGAGGTGCCCCAGGAAACCTCGGAGTTCCCGCTTGCGGCGGTCGCCGCCGGGCACGTTCCCGGGGATCCGGAGGCGACAGGAGAACCGCCACTGAACGACGACGAAGGAGGAGGACCCCAATGAACGCAGCAAGCCTGGCGCCGCTCGCCGTCGTCCTTCCCATCCTTGGTGCCGCCCTCACCTTCGCACTCAACCGGAACCCGGTGGCCCAGCGGATGGTGAGCATCGGCCTGCTGGCCCTGACCCTGCTGCTGGAATTCTGGCTCCTGGCCGCCGTCTGGACCACGGGGACTTCTTCCGTCACCCTCGGCGGCTGGCTTCCGCCGTTCGGCGTGGTGATGGTCGTGGACCAGTTCTCCTCGCTGATGCTCGTGGTGTCCTCCGTGGTCAGCCTCGCCGTGCTCGTCTACGCCACCGGGCAGGGCATGGCCGACGGCGACCAGGAAGCGCCGGTGTCGATCTTCCACCCCACCTACCTGATCCTGGTGGCCGGGGTGTCCAATGCCTTCCTCACCGGCGACCTCTTCAACCTCTATGTGGGCTTCGAGATCCTGCTGACGGCAAGTTACGTGCTGATGACGCTCGGCGGCACCGGGCCGCGCATCCGGGCGGGCGTCACCTACGTGGTGGTGTCCGTAGTGTCCTCCGTGCTGTTCCTGATCGCGATCGCCATGATCTACGGCGCCACCGGAACCATCACCATGGCCGACCTCGCCGTGAAGCTGGCCGAACTGGACCCATCCACCCGCAATCTGCTGCACGTGATGCTGCTGGTGGCCTTCGGCATCAAGGCCGCCGTGTTCCCGCTGTCTTTCTGGCTGCCGGACTCCTACCCCACGGCGCCGGCACCGGTCACCGCCGTGTTCGCCGGCCTGCTCACCAAAGTGGGCGTCTACGCCATGGTGCGCACGGAGACGCTGCTGTTCCCCGGCGACACCCTCAATACCCCGCTCATGGTGGTGGCCCTGCTGACCATGGTGGTGGGCATCCTGGGTGCCCTGGCCCAGAGCGACATCAAACGTCTGCTCTCCTTCACCCTGGTCAGCCACATCGGCTATATGGTGTTCGGCCTGGCCATGTCCTCAGTGACCGGGCTGGCCGCCGCCGTGTTCTACGTGGCCCACCACATCACCGTGCAGACCAGCCTCTTCCTGGTCACGGGCCTGATCGAACGCCGCGGCGGCAGTTCCTCCATGGACAGGCTGGGCGGCCTGGCCAAGCTGTCCCCGATGCTGGCCCTGCTCTTCTTCGTGCCTGCAATGAACCTGGCAGGCATCCCGCCGTTCTCCGGCTTCCTCGGCAAGGTGGGGCTCCTGCAGGCCGGCATGGAACTGGGCACACCGCTGGCCATCACCCTGGTGGTGGGCGGCGTGCTGACCAGCCTGCTCACCCTGCTGGCGATCGCCCGCGTCTGGAACCGCGCCTTCTGGCGCAAACCGGACGACGCCGAGTATCCGGATCCCGTGCTGAAGGACACCACCGCAGTGGGCCTGCTTCCCCGCACGATGGTGGGTTCGACGGCGGCTCTCGTGGTGTTCGGGGTCGCCCTCACAGTGTTCGCAGGGCCGCTCTTCCAGCTCGCCGGGAACTCCGCGGAGCAGATGCTGGACCGCACTGCCTACATCCACTCTGTGCTGGGCGAGGACGCCACCGTGCCCGGCATCGCTGCGCCAGGTGGCGCCAATCAGGGCAGCTCGCCGGGCGGCGCCCACTCCGGGCCGAGCCTGCAGGGAGGTGCGAAATGAGCCGCAAACCGATCTCCCTGCGCACCGAACTGCCCCTGCTGGTGTGGCTCGTGATCGTGTGGGGTGCGCTGTGGCGGGACTTCAGCCCCGGCAACGTCCTGTTCGGCGCCCTGATCGCCCTGGTGGTGGCCAGAATCTTCTACCTGCCGCCGGTGGAGCTGAGCGGCCGCTTCAACGTGCTGCGGGCAGTTCCCTTTGCACTGGTGTTCCTCGCCAAAGTGGTGGCAGCGAGCTGCCAGGTGATCTACCTGGCGGTGGTCAAAGGACCCAAGGTGGTCAACGCCGTCGTCGAGGTTCCGCTCAGGAGCCATTCGGACCTCATGGTGACCGCCACCGGGCACGTGCTGTCCCTGATCCCCGGCTCGCTGGTGGTGGAGGTGGACCGCTCAACATCCACTCTCTACATCCACGGGCTGGACATCCGGGACGAGGCGGACGCCGCCAAACTCCGCAAGGAAGTCCAGGACACCGAGGCCGGGCTGATCCGGATCATGGGCACGAAGGCTGAGCTGGCGGCGCTGGAAGCCGAAGGCGCCGCAGGAACCGGAAGCAGGAAGGGAACAACGCCGTGAAGGACGTAGCGCTGATCATTACGGCGGTGGTCCTCACCCTGGCCGCAGCAGGTGCGATTGTGCGGATCGCCGTCGGGCCGTCCCTGCTCGACCGGGTGCTGGCCTCGGACGTGCTGCTGGGCATCGTGGGCGCCGCGCTCGCTATCGACATGGCCGTCAACCGGCACCTGAACAACCTGTTCCTGCTGGTGGCGCTGACGCTGATCGGCTTCATCGGCTCGGTGACCGTTGCCCGCTTCGTATCCGACCGAAGGGGGCAGGCCAATGACTCCTGATGCAGGCGGCGTGGACGCCGTGATCGATGCCGTGACGGCCGTTTTCCTCGTGCTCGGGGCGCTCATGTCGCTGACCGCGACCATCGGCCTGCTGCGCTTCCCGGACCTGATGAGCCGCATGCACGCCGCCACCAAACCCCAAGTGCTGGGCCTGTTCCTGCTGCTCGCGGCGATCGGCCTGCAGATGCGCCAATGGTGGGTGTGGCCGGTGCTGGTGGTGGCATGGATCTTCCAGCTGCTCACCGTCCCCGTTTCCGCGCACATGGTGGGCCGCGCGGGCTACCGGACCAAGCACCTGCACCCGGAACTGCTCAGCGTGGACGAGCTGGAATCCGTGGTGCGGCGGGCGGCGACGGAACGGGGAGGGACGGGGCCCGGCTATGCGGGACCCGCGGGGACCGCAGGGGAGCTAGACGATGTCCTGGGTCTTGGCGAAACGGGTGATGGCGCGCTGAGTGGCACGGCTGGTCAGCACCTGGATGATCGCGGTGACGGAAGAGGAGACCAGGGCGAAGGCAAGGGCTGAGCGCAAGCTGGTTTCCACGTCGTCATGGCCCTTGGGCGGCTTGTTTCCGGTGGCCTTTTCCCAAACGCGATTGACCACTTTGCTGGCGACGAATCCTGCACCGATTCCGATGCCGGCGCCGAGCAGTTTGAAAAGGATGTTCATTCCGGAGCTCCTTGCGGGAGGAAACAGGACCGCCCCCAGCCTAACCCTATTCGGCCGCGGGGGATTGGCGGCGGCGCTCGAAGAAGGCCTTGAGGGCTCCCGGTTCCGGGCGGACGGGAACGATGTCCCGCTCAACGGCCAGGCCGGCATCCACGCTGCCGAGCCGGAGCAGTTCCTCGAGCAGCACCAGGGTGGGCGGCATCAGCTTGAGGGCGCCGGCGGCCTCGCCGTGGAGGATCCCGCGCACCGGCATCCACAATGACTGCCAGGCTTCGGTGGTCTGGTGCCGGGCCTCGTCCTCCGGCACGGGGGCGGCCAGGTAGAAGTAGGTGTCGAAGCGCTTGGGCTGGTCCTCCGGGGTGACCCAGTTGGCCCACGGGCGCAGCAGGCCGGCGTCGAGCACCAGGCCCGACTCTTCCCGGACTTCGCGCAGGGCAGCGGCAAGGACCCGGCCCGCGTTGTGCCGTGACGTGGCGGCGTCTGCGGCTGCGATGCTGCAGCGGTGCCATGCCTGCGCGTGGTCCCGTGCGAGCTCGTCCGTGAACTCCCAGCCGCTGCCGTCGACGGCGTCCACCCGGCCGCCGGGGAACACCACCATTCCGGCCGCGAAATCCATGGTGGACACCCGGTGCTGGACGAAGACTTCCGGGCCGTCCGCGCCGTCCCGCAGCAGGATCACGCTGGCGGCAAGCCGGGCTTCGGGTGCTTCAGAGGGCACCGGGGCCTCTTCGTGCCCGCCGTTTTCCGCCATGAACGCTCCTTTGCTTCGCTGCCGCGTGACGATTCTGCTGGATCACACCTGCAGTCACTCCACGGTACCCGCGTGGTTCCGGGGTCCGCGACGTAGAGGCCCGGGGTGATCAAGCAGAATGTGTACGGCTTCCGGCCCGCCGCCCCGCGCCCGCGCCAATGTGACCGCCCGCCCCGCCTGGAAAGGGCCCGGCAAAGCCGCGAGGTGTAAACTGGAGCACGCCCAAAAGGGCAATTGATAACGACAGGGGAGCGCCGCCGTCGGGCTGCAGCAGCAGAACGAGGGAAGGGCGCTGAGAGTGCGGAAC
>Ga0105246_10002352_pt1 | contig 11413 bp, 10 predicted proteins | sample KBSM64metaG_FD_99694 | JGI IMG/M metagenome (GOLD analysis project Ga0105246, IMG submission 99694) | Miscanthus rhizosphere microbial communities from Kellogg Biological Station, Michigan, USA - KBS M6-4 metaG | ecosystem: Host-associated > Plants > Roots > Rhizosphere > Soil | place...
GCGCAGCAGCCGGAAAACAATATCGTTCGCACCGCGCTGCAGGCGCTGGCTGCGGTGCTCGGGGGCACACAATCGTTGCACACCAATTCGTACGATGAAGCGCTCGCCCTGCCCACCGAGCAGGCTGCTCGTATCGCGCTCCGCACCCAGCAGATCGTGGCTTACGAGTCCGGAGTCCCGCAAACCGTTGATCCTTTGGCCGGCTCCTACTACATCGAAGCCCTGACCAATGAGATCGAAACCCGCGCCAAGAACTATCTGGGAAAGATTGAAGCTCTCGGAGGCATGATCAAAGCGCTGGAGCGAGGCTATGTGCAGCAGGAGATCCAGAACGCGGCTTACGAATACCAGCAGCAGGTGGATCGCGAGGAAGCCGTAGTGGTCGGCGTAAATCGCTTTGCCGTGGAGGAAGAGAAGCCCATCCCTATCCAACGTATCGACGAAGCACTGGAGCGCAAGCAGGTCGAACGCCTGCGGGCTTTGCGTGCACGCCGCGATCACGATGCGTGGCAGGCCTCACTCCAGCAAATCGAAGCTGCCGCCCGCTCCGGGGAGAATCTTCTGCCGCGAATCCTGGCCGCAGTCGAAGCCAACGCGACGGTCGGTGAAATCTCTGACACCATGCGAAAAGTTTTCGGAGAGTACAAGGAAGCAGTGATTATCTAGCCCCACTCTGAACACTTCAGTGTTCGTCCGTCACAGACATCCGTCACAGGCTCTGATAGAGAATGAAAAGGCGAGAGAGCACGGCTGGAAGGGCACGGCTGGAAGGGCGCGGCCGGGAGGGCACGGCTTCAGCCGTGCCGCCACAATGCTCACAAGATTGCGGCTTCAGCCGCTGAGGTCAAACGTGTCCAAACCCCCTCGGGATCGAACATCTTTCGGATCAAATGTATATTTCGTGACTGCCGGCACATGGGGACATCGTTCGCTGTTCCAAACCGAACGCATGGCGGGTCTTTTCATCGACACCATCTATCACTATCGGCGAGAGCGAAAATTCCTGTTGCATGAGTTCGTAGTAATGCCAACACATTTTCACCTGCTCCTCACCCCATCAGAAATCAAGTTGGAACGAGCTCTGCAATTCATCAAAGGGGGATTTTCCTTTAGGGTCAAGAACCAGTTGGCTCTGAACATGGAAATATGGGAACGCGGATACGTTGATCATCGCATTCGAGATGCAACTGATTACGCCGTACACGTTGGATATATTCGACAGAACCCGGTAGAAGGCAAAATTGTGAGTCGAGCCGAAGACTATCTTTACTCCTCGGCACACGGAGGATTTGAACTCGATTCCTGTCCACGGAAACTGACGAGAGTGTACGCGGTCGCACGCTGAGTGACCGCAGGGGCTAAAGCCCCGGTCACAGAACTTTACGGCACGACTGAAGTCGTGCCCGACCGAGGTGCCTCCCGACCAAAGGCGTGCGCCAACAAGACACAGGTTGTCCCTGCGAGTGCCGGGCGCCTCGAGAGCCAAGGCCCGCTGCCTAGTCGGAAACCTTGTAGCCGCACGCCTGCCGGCAAGGCGGGCAGTAGTAAAGACCATCGCTGCACAGGCGGATGTCCACTTGCCCCTGGCAGGAGCAACAGTACTTCTCGCAATCGCACTTGTCCTCGGTCATGTCGCACTGCATGCAGTGGTACCTGTTTCTGGTGGTGGTGGCCATGGGCGAACTCTAGCGCGGGTTCGGGAGCGTGGAAAGTTCCGTTGGTAACCGCCATTCCAGGCTGCCAATCTGGTCCACCGGCGGCTCAGTTGAAGCCATCGCCGAGCGCGTGTTAGGGTAAACAGTCCTGATCATTTCAGCAGCTCAGCCATTGCTTTTGACCGAGGTTTCATTGCCCGCAGTCGAGGCGACTACGCCAGCCATCCGCAAGACCGCGCTCTATTCTGTCCATCGCCAGATGGGCGCCAAAATGGTCGAATTTAATGGCTGGGAGATGCCCGTCGAATACCCGTCCGCCGGCGGGATCATGGCCGAGCACAATGCGGTGCGAACGGGCGTGGGCATTTTCGACGTCAGCCACATGGGCGATATCCGCCTGGCCGGGCCGCAAGCGCTGGCCGCAGTACAGCATATTTCGATGAATGACGCTGCGCGGCTCGCCGTCGGCCAGGCACAGTATTCGGCACTGCTTTATCCGCAGGGCACTTTCGTGGATGACGTTGTCGTCCACCGTCTTGGGGAAGATGAATACCTGCTGGTGATCAATGCCGGAACCCGCGAGAAGGATTTCAACTGGGTGCGCGACCATACCCGTCAGTTCGATTGCACGGTCGAAAATCTCTCCGACGACTTTACCCAGATCGCGATTCAGGGACCGAAGGCGGTCAACCTCTTGCAGAAGCTCACCGACGCGGACCTCTCGGCGGTGAAGTTTTACTGGGTGACTCGCGGGACGGTTTGCGGGCTGAAAGATACTCTGATTGCCCGCACCGGCTACACCGGCGAAGATGGATTCGAGATCTACATTCCGAGTGACGAAGCGACCAGCGCCCGGGTGTGGAACGAGATTCTCGAAGCCGGCAAGGAATTCGGAGTGGTCCCCTGCGGTCTCGGCGCTCGCAACACGCTGCGTCTCGAAGCCCGGCTGCCGCTCTACGGCCACGAGATTTCCGATACCATTAACGTGTGGGAGGCTGGCCTCGATCGTTTCTGCAAGATGGAGAAGCCGGACTTCATCGGCCGCGCATCTCTGGAGCAGGCCAGGGCCGAAGGAACAAAACGCCAACTTGCAGGTTTGGAGATGTTAGAGCGCGGCATCGCCCGCGATGGCTACAAGGTCCTCGACCTGGCCGGCCAGGACATCGGGTACGTCACCAGCGGTTCCCCTGCGCCCTTTCTCAAGAAAAATATCGCGCTGGCGTATGTTCCCACCGAGTTCGTCCCTCTGGGCACCGAATTAAAAGTGGAAATACGCGGGCAGGGCGTGAAGGCACAAGTAGTGCCAACCCCGTTTTACCGGAAGCCGAAAAAGGCTTGAACACAGAGGACACGGAGAAGCACAGAGGGACCCGAAAAGCCAAGAGCCAGCAACTAGAAGCCAGGAGCTAAAAAGTCACCATGCCCTTTCCGACCGACTACAAGTACACCAAAGAGCACGAGTGGATCAAAGCCGACGGCGCGAACGCCACCATCGGCATCACCAGTTACGCCCAGGAGTCGCTGGGCGACATTGTCTTCGTCGATCTGCCCAAGGCGGGCGCCGAAATCACCTCCGGCAAAACCTTTGGCTCAGTGGAGTCGGTGAAGGCAGTCTCCGATCTCTACGCCCCCGTGTCCGGTACGGTGACCGAAGTGAATGGTGATCTGGCAACGGCCCCGGAAAAGATCAATAAAGATGCGCATAGCGCCTGGATGATCAAAATCACGTTGAAGGATCCGGGTGAGCTGAACGCACTGCTCTCGGCCGCCGACTACGAGAAGTTCGTTGCCGAAGAGGGTGGGCATTAAATCCAAAGCTGATATCACCCATGGCAAACATCACCCCAGCGCCGCCGGCCAACAATCGAATTGGCCTCGAAGTACATCTAAAGAATTTCTATGCGCTATCTGCCTAAATCTCCCGCCGACCGAAAGGCCATGCTGCAAGCCATGGGCGCGCGTTCGATCGACGATTTGTTCTCTCCCATTCCCGCGGAATACCGCCTGGAGCGGGACCTTAAAGTACCGCGGCAGATGGCTGAATCGGAGATTGTGGACTGGTTTCGCGAGCGCTCCCGCGAGAACGGCGACGCCTACGCCACATTCCTCGGTGCCGGCGCCTATGCTCACTACCGGCCGGTGATCATCGATTCGCTCATCTCGCGCGGCGAATTTCTGACCGCCTACACCCCTTACCAGGCGGAAATCTCGCAGGGCACATTGCAGGCGATTTTTGAATTTCAGACCATGATTTGCGAACTCACCGGCATGGAAGTCGCCAATGCTTCCATGTACGACGGTTCGACTGCGGCCGCCGAGGCCGTGATGATGGCGGTGCGCCTTACCGGACGGCGCTCGGTGATCATGGCGCGCAGCGTGCACCCGGAGTATCGCGAGGTGCTGACCACCTACGCGCATCACCAGAACCTGCCCCTGTCCACGACGTCGTTTAAAGAGAATGGCCGGCTAAACCTGGAAGAGTTTGAAAAATCCATCACGCCGGATACGGCCTGCGTCCTGATTCAGTCGCCTAACTTCTTCGGAACCATTGAAGATGCTGCAGCTATCGCCGAGATCGCGCACAAGAAGGGCGCGATGCTAGTGGTGTCGATTGCCGAAGCAGTTTCGCTGGGCATCGTCGAGCCGCCGCGCCAGGCCGACGTGATCGCGATGGAGGCGCAATCTTTCGGTGTGCCTCTGGGCTTTGGTGGGCCGTATTGCGGCGTCATCGCCACCCGCGAACAGTTTGTCCGCCAGATGCCCGGACGCCTAGCCGGCCAGACCACCGACCGCAACGGCAAACGCGGCTTCGTTCTGACTCTGGCTACGCGCGAACAGCACATACGCCGCGAAAAGGCGACCTCGAATATATGCACCAACCAGGCCCTGGTCGCGCTCATGGTCAATATCTTCATGACCATCTACGGCAAAGTGGGGCTAAGGGAACTGGCCAAACAGAATTTGGCTAAAACTGCCTACGCGGCCGCTCAATTCAGCAAACATGCCAGAGTGTTGTTTTCCGGCGCGCCGCGTTTCAACGAATTCGTGGTCCAGACCAGCGAAAGTCCCTACGCCATCAACAGCCGCCTGCTGGGCCACAAAATCGTGGGAGGACTTCCCCTCAAAAAGTTTTATCCCGAACTGGGCCATGCTGCGCTGTGGTGTTGCACCGAACTGACCACGCGCAGCTCGATTGATACCGCGGTCGGCCTGGTCGCCGAAAGCGAACGCTCCGTGCGATCTGCAAAGGAAGAAGTGGATGTGCAGGAGGTGGCACGGTGAAGCACATGACTCGCAAGGCCACCCGGCACGTCAGCCAGAATGAGGGCTTGATTTTCGAGAAGTCTTCGTCCGGAAAGGCGGCCTGGAAGCTGCCTCCGCTGGATGTTCCCGAGGTTGATGCCGCCGCGCTTCTTGGTTCGTCCGAACGAAAAGACCTGGGCCACCTGCCCGAAGTGAGCGAAATCGAAATCATCCGCCACTTCACCCGGCTTTCCACCTGGAACTACGCCATCGATCTGGGCATGTATCCGCTGGGTTCGTGCACCATGAAGTACAACCCGCGGGTGAATGAACTGGTAGTGCGCCTCGAAGGCCTGGCCAACGGACATCCTTACCAGCCCGAGCGGATCTCGCAGGGCGCCCTGCGCATTATCAAGACCCTGAGCGAGTGCCTCATTGAAATTACCGGCATGGATGCCATCACGCTGCAACCCGCCGCCGGAGCGCACGGCGAGCTGACCGGATTGCTGATGGTCCGCGCCTACCATGAGTCGAAGGGCGATCCGCGCAAGAAAGTCCTGATCCCTGATTCCGCGCACGGTACCAATCCCGCGACCGCAGCCATGGTCGGTTACTCAGTGGAGAATTTGAAATCCAATGCCCGGGGCATGGTGGATGTGTCGGCGCTGGCGGCGCAGATGAACGAAGACGTTGCCGCACTCATGCTCACCAATCCCAACACGCTGGGAGTGTTCGAGCAGGAAATCTACAAGATTGCAGAGATCATGCACGCCAAGGGCGGCTTGCTCTACATGGACGGCGCTAACATGAACGCCCTGGTGGGAAAAGTCCGCCCGGGCGATTTCGGCGTAGACGTGATGCACCTGAACCTGCACAAGACCTTTTCCACTCCGCACGGTGGCGGAGGGCCCGGTTCCGGTCCGGTGGCAGTGAAAAGCAAGCTCGAACCATTCCTACCCACGCCCGTCCCCGTGACCAAGCCAGACGGCACCCTGGGCTTCGAATACAACCGGCCGCAATCGGTAGGCCGGGTGCGCGCGTTTTACGGCAATTTCGGAATGTTCGTCCGCGCCCTCGCCTACATTCTGGCCAACGGTCCCGACGGCTTGCGCCAGACCACCGAAGACGCGGTGCTTAACGCCAACTACATTCGCAAGGGCCTCGAAGGCGTGTACGACCTGCCGTATTCCACGCCCAGCATGCACGAGGTCGTCTTCAGCGATAAACTGCAGGCCAAAAAAGGCGTCAAGACGATGGACCTCGCGAAACGCCTGATCGACTACGGCTTCCACCCCTATACGACTGCGTTTCCACTGATCGTTCCCGGCGCGCTCATGATCGAACCGACCGAGAGCGAGCCCAAGGAAGAACTGGATCTTTTCATCGAGGCCATGAAGTCAATCGCGGAAGAAGTTGAGGAAGATCCTCAAACCGTGCTGGGTGCGCCGCACTCAACGCGCGTATCCCGCCTGGACGAAACCGCCGCTGCCCGCAAGCCCGTGCTCAGGTGGAAACCAGGGATTTAACCACAGAGGACACCGAGGACACGGAGGGCGGTTCGCCTTGCACCATGCGGCGAATTCCGTCGCGCAGGTGCACCACGTTGAAATTCATCAACAAGCCAACGTATTTTCCGCTCAGCTTCAGAAAAGTAATAAGCTGCGCCAGGTGCACCGGAGTAATTGCGTCCACGGCTTTGATTTCGACAACCACTGTATTCTCAACCAGGATATCCACTCTGAACCCAAGGTCGATCCTCTCACCATCGTAATTCACCGGAAGAGGAAGCTGCGACGCCGTCCGAAAGCCACGCTTTTTCAGTTCATGGACCAAGCAAGCGTCGTAAACGCCCTCCAGTAATCCTGGCCCCAAAGCGGTATGAACCTTCATGGCAGAATCAACCACTGCGCCGCTAATTTCGTTAAAGTGCATTTCCTCTGTGTCCCCCGTTTCCTCCGTGGTTCTACAACAAAGGTAGAGAGCAGTATGTGACATTCGTCACATGATTAAGGTGGTGCGTCACAGAGAACACCTCTGTGTCCTCCGTGTCCTCTGTGGTTAAATCCTTGCAGCCGTGCCTGCGAAGCCTCCAGGTCTTTTCTCATCGCCTGAAAAGCGCAACGTCATTTTGTGTCTGTTGCTTGTGGTAGCGACGCTGGCCCTCTACAATCCAGTCAACCGCCATCCCTTCGTTAATTACGATGACGATCGTTACATCACAGAGAACCTGCACGTCCATAATGGCCGGACCTGGCGCACGATCACATGGGCCTTCACCGCCACCGAGCAGGGCAACTGGCATCCTCTTACCTGGCTATCGCACGCCCTCGACTATCAACTGTTTCACCAGAATCCCGCCGGCCACCATTTCACCAGCCTTCTGATTCACGCCGCCAACGCCGTCCTGCTCTTCCTGTTTCTGATGTATGCCACCCGCCGCCTGGGGCCGAGTTTATTCGTTGCGGCGTTATTCGCTCTTCATCCCATCAATGTCGAGTCGGTGGCCTGGGTGGCGGAGCGAAAGAATGTCCTGTGCACGTTCTTCTTTTTCGCAACGCTTATCGCCTACTGCTGGTATGCGCGGCAGCCGGACTGGCGCCGGTACCTGGTATTCGCCGGCTTATTTGTTTTGGGACTGATGTCGAAGCCGATGGTCATCACGCTCCCGTTTGTACTCTTGTTGCTGGACTACTGGCCGTTGGGCAGGATCCGGGGAGGCCGCGCCGATGCGACCGCCGCACCCCTGTCAAAGCTTGTCGTTGAGAAATTGCCCCTGATCGCGCTTTCCGCTGCCAGCGCGGTAATCACCATGCAGGCGCAGCGCGCGGGCGGGGCCATGCGCTCCACCGCGCAGTTATCGCTCGCGGTGCGTCTGGAAAATGCGGTTATGGCTTACGCCATGTATTTGTGGAAGATGATCTGGCCGTCGCATCTGGCGCCCATCTATCCTCATCCCGGAGATTCGCTGGCAGCGTTGCAGGTGGGGACATCAGCCCTGGTGCTGCTGGCGGTGACTGCCGTGGCCCTGAAGTTCCGTGCCCGGCGATATCTGCTGACGGGCTGGCTATGGTTCCTGGGGACTCTGGTTCCGGTGATCGGCCTGGTACAAGTCGGTGACCAGGCCATGGCCGACCGCTATGCGTACATTCCACTGGTCGGAATCTTTATCATGATCGCGTGGGGGATCGCTGATCTGGCCGATTCGAAGCAGATCGGTCTTGTGGTCCGCGTGATTCCGGCGGCGTGCGTTCTTCTCGCTCTCTCTTTCGCCACTAACCGGCAGCTGGGTTACTGGTCGAGCAATTACGATCTCTGGACGCACGCGGTCGCGGTGACCGGCAGAAATTTCATCGCGCAGGACAATCTGGGCGGCGCGCTCCTGTGGCTGGGCAAAACCGATGAAGCGTACCTGCATTTCCAGGCTGCAGCCGAGATCAATCCGCTCGACCCCATGAGCCGCTCCAATCTCGGAGCCTACCTGCAGGAACATGGACACATGGCCGAGGCCATCGAAAAGTACAACCGTGTCATCACTCTCACTTCAGACCCTGGCTTGCTGGCGGCAACTTACGCCAACTTGGGCGCCGCCTATCGCAAGCTCGGCGAAGATGAAAAGGCCCGCACCAGTTATGACCAGGCCCTGCAGTTGAATCCGAACCAGTACAACGTGTACCTGGGGTTGGGTGAGTTACTGGAGAAGCAAAGCCGGCTGGATGACGCTATCAGCAACTATTCGAAGGCGGTTGAGTTGCGGCCCACGGATACGGGATTTCTCCTGCTCGGTCGTGCTCTCGAGAGAACGGGGCGCCGCTCGGAAGCATTGGCCGCCTACCAGGCTGCTTTGAAACTTTCACCTGAAATGCCGGAAGCCCAGCATGCGGTGGATGCGCTTTCCGGAAGCACACGCTGACACCCACCGCAGCCGATCCACTGTCCGTCTTACTTTTTCTCGCTGATGTCCACCGAAGCGCGCGTTTTCTCCCAGTCCACATGCATGGCGCAGGTCGAGCCGGTTTGGTCGAAAGCGATGGTAAAATTCTCCATCGGCGAAGACAGTTGCGACACCCGCATGTCCACCCGGGTAAAGTCCTCTCCCTCGCCCGGGTAAGGAATGCCCCACTCCCCGGTTTTCTTGCTGATGATCAGGACCCATTTATCGGCGTTGGGGAGGGTGAAAATCGTGTAGCTGCCGGCGGGAACATCCTTGCCCCCGACGTTCAGGTTGGTGTCCGTGACCAGGGTCGTGGCTTCATTGGCGCCGGTCCGCCATACTTCGCCGTAAGGCACCAATCCGCCAAATATCTTGCGGCCTTTCGTGCGCGGACTCGAATAGTCCGTCTTGACTGTCTTACCGTCGCTGAACTTGCACTGCGCCTGTGCGGGTGGGCTGGGGCGCTTGCTCGCGTCCTGGGCACAGGCCAGCATGGCCAACACGGGCAGCAAGAAAACGACGATTGCGATGCGTATCTTCATGACTCTCTCCTTGAGTAATGGGCTTCTGGCTCCTGGCTTGTAGCAAGGGCCAGAAGCTGCTCGTCCTAAGTCCTTTGACGTAACTACGAAGATCCGGACAGCGGCTGCCGGCAATTATGCTCCACGTAACCTGCTCGATACAATCAAGCCATGCCCGTATTCGACGAAAAGCAACAAGAACTGGAACACTACGAAACTATGATGGGCGTCCCGCGAGGACGGTTGGCGGTGACCATGGACATGATCACCGACGCCATGGCGCTGGTCGGACAGCACGGGGTCTATTGCCAGAGCCAGCGCTGGCCGGGCAAGCCGGTCCTCGATATCCAGTTGGTGATGAAAGGACTCACGGACGCGAAGGAACTGATCCAGAGCGTGATGGAAGAATTGAAAAAGAAGCCTTAGGCACACCGCAGCGCCTAGGCACAGCGTAAGGACTTGGATCTTATCTTTACCTCTGTGTTGCTCCGTGTCCTCTGTGGTTCACCCAGGTTTATGCCAGCGTATATTTTCCCCGCTCGATTACTTTTTCAGCGACCTGCTGCCGCAGCGCAATGGTGTTGAACGGTTCGTGCTTCACCAGGCGGCGCAGGATGGCCAGCTGGGTCCTCAGCATGTCTCCCTCGGCCACGGCTGCGATGATTTTCTTGGCCGCAACTTCGATCTTGTCCATGGCCTGCGAAAGATAGATCCGGGTCATGGCGAGTGCAGTCGCTGCTGCCGCGTTGCCGTTCTGCTGGACCATTTTTTGCGTTCGCAGCACCGCTGACTCCATGGCATAGGTCTCGATTACCATGTCGGCGATGGCGCCCATCACTTCCTGCTGATCCTGTATGGCCTGCATATATTTCTGGGTCGCTGCCCCGGCGGCGAACAGGCCCAGCTTCTTGGCCTGTCCTACCAGTTTGCGTTCTTCCGCTAACGGACCTTCCAGTTCTTCGCCCACGCTGGGCCCGGCCAGCACTTCGTCCATCAGTTTCTTGATTGCGGGCATCAGCGGCAACTGTCCTGACATGGCGCGCTTGAGCAGAAAGCCGGTGATGATGAGCCGGTTGATTTCGTTGGTGCCTTCGAAGATGCGGTTGATGCGCGCATCGCGGTACGCACGCTCCGCCGGGTACTCCTCGACAAAACCGTAGCCGCCGTAAATCTGGACAGTTTCGTCCACCACGTAGTCGATCATCTCCGAGCCCCAGACCTTGAGGATGGAGCATTCCACTGCATACTCCTCGATCGCCTTGCGGGTTTCTTTGGCCGCCTCGGCGCCGGCTTTGTCCACTTCGTTGAGTGCGACATCCATCATGCCTACGGTGCGATATACCAATGCTTCGCCAACGTAGATCAATGTTGCCATGTTGGCCAACTTCTCGCGCACCAGACCGAAATCGGCGATCACTTTGTTAAATGCCTTGCGCTGCTTGGCGTATGCGATTGCGTTTTCCAGCGACAAGCGTGCTCCGCCCACGCACATGGCTCCGAGCTTGAAGCGTCCCACGTTGAGGATGTTAAAAGCGATGACGTGCCCCTTGCCGATTTCGCCCAACAGATTTTCCACCGGAACCTGGCAGTCGTTGAGGATCAGCGGACACGTCGAAGATCCGCGGATGCCCATCTTGTGCTCTTCCGCGCCAATCGAAAATCCCGGAAAAGTTCTCTCCACCAGAAACGCACTGAACTTTTCACCGTCTACTTTGGCGAACACGGTAAACAGGTCAGCAAACCCGGCGTTAGTGATCCACATCTTTTCGCCGTTGAGGATGTAGTGCTTGCCGTCGGGCGACAGTTGAGCGCGGGCACGGCAGTTCAAGGCGTCCGAGCCGGAAGACGCTTCCGACAAGGCATAAGCACCGACGATCTCCCCGGCCGCCAGCCGCGGCAGATACTTCTTCTTCTGCTCTTCCGTGCCGAAATAGACGATCGGCAGCGTACCGATGCCGGTATGTCCGCCCCAGGTGGTGGCAAAGCCGGCGTACTTCGCAATGTGATCGGCGATGACGGCCGCGGTGACTTTGTCCATCTCCAGTCCGCCGTAAGCCTCAGGA
>Ga0105246_10002353_pt1 | contig 11409 bp, 11 predicted proteins | sample KBSM64metaG_FD_99694 | JGI IMG/M metagenome (GOLD analysis project Ga0105246, IMG submission 99694) | Miscanthus rhizosphere microbial communities from Kellogg Biological Station, Michigan, USA - KBS M6-4 metaG | ecosystem: Host-associated > Plants > Roots > Rhizosphere > Soil | place...
AGCATAAGCATAGCGGTCAGTCTGCGGGCATGGTTCTTGTCACGCGTTTTGTGAATAGTTTTCTGTATCAGGCGTCTTTCGTCGCGGGGTATCAGTGCTATGATCGGCATAACTTAGTCCGGTGAGTGGTTTGGGATATTCAGCGATTGATCAGATCGCTTAAATCGGACTGAGTTCCCTTCGAGTGATCTACTATTTGGAACAGCTATTTAGAACGCCCAGTTAACAATTCAACCTGGAAAGTTCCTAATGATAACTTAAATAGTTACAACATCCATATGAGATCATAAATTAAAGTCTCAGAGCAGTTTTGATACTCCGCGCCCTGAAAGTCAGCTTTAAAGGAGGGTTTTTTTTGATTTCCGAAAATGGCCTTATTAATGTCATGTGGAATTATCCTAACGTCAGCCTCTGATTCGTTATGAATATTTAAGTGCTGTTAGTTTGCTTAAATGTCCTTACATAAAACAACTTCAATACTTTGTAATGAGAACGCACTTGAAAGGCCTGATACTATTCTTTAAGTATTATGACATAATCCCTAGTCTTCTGAGTCGAAATTATTTATCCTGTCATTAGGATGTTTATTAATCATGCCATTTACAATGACAGACTGTTGCCAGCTGTGTTTTGAATGGTCGCGTGACCTGAAATGTAAAGCCCCAATTCTGAACGGCGTTTACTGAGTCTTCTTTCTAACTTAACAGCCTGCTAAGGCAGCGTTTAGTGTTATGGGAATTGAATGATGTTTTTTCCTAAATTAACATATCGGCGCATGAATATTTTCATTATTGTTCTTTTTATGATTGTTATCGGAGGATTTGTTGCATATTTGCAACACCCTGAACCCTCCGCTTTCGTTACTGCTCCCGTTAAGCGCGGAAATATTGAAAATGCCATTCTTGCAACAGGTAGACTTGATGCAATAGATCGCGTCAACGTCGGAGCTCAGGTTTCGGGGCAGGTGAAATTGCTTAAAGTACACGTAGGTGACCGTGTCATGAAAAATGAGGTCGTTGCAGAAATTGATGACGTGCCACAACGCAGCGCATTGCGTACTGCCGAAGCTGCTGTAAACGTGCTCCAGTCCAGACAAATGGCTAAACGTTTGCAAATGCATGAGGCTGAATTACGGTTTAGGCGATTGCGTCAAATGTTAAAAAGCGGGGCAGTTTCTCAAGAAGGATATGAAAATGCAAAAACGGCGTTTTCCATTACTGCCGCTGAATTGGATGAGCTCAATGCGCAACAGGTTCAGGCCCAGATTGAAGTCGACAGAAAAAAAGCTGATCTAGCCTATACCCGTGTCCTGGCCCCCATGGATGGCATCGTCATTGCAGTGGTAACCCAACAGGGACAAACTGTAAATGCCAATCAGAGTGCTCCGACCATTATTAAACTGGCTCGCCTGGACGTCATGACGATTAAAGCACAAATTTCTGAGGCTGATATTACCCGCGTTTTCCCAGGTCAAAAAGGGTGGTTTACGATTTTTTCCGAGCCAGATAAACGCTATGACGCAATATTGCGCACAGTTGAACTTGCACCAGAATCAATCATGAAAGAAGACGCAGCAATCAGTAACGCGAATAATGGAAGCTCTGCTTCCGGATCAGGTTCATCTTCGGCTTCAGTTTACTATAATGCGTTAATGGATGTACCGAATCCTGACAATAGCCTGCGTATTGCCATGACGGCACAGGTTTCACTGTTATGCGGTGAGGCGAAAAATGTCTTGTTAGTACCAATACAGGCGGTAAAAAAAGGCACCGATAAAAAAACGCAGGTCCAGGTTTTGCATAGTGGGGGACGCTTAGAAACACGTGACGTAACAACAGGTATTACCAACAATCTCAATGTTGAAATTACTCACGGATTAAAAGAAGGTGAAAAAGTAATATTGTCACAACCTGCTCAGAATTCTGCTGGGGAGGATATTTATCTATGACTAACATAATTGAATTAAAAGGAGTTAGCCGCGTCTATACTAATGGCGGTCAGTCGATGACTGTCTTAAAAGATATTCATCTAAGCATTGCTGCCGGCGAAATGATCGCAATTATCGGTGCTTCCGGTTCTGGTAAGTCAACGTTGATGAATATCATGGGTTGTATAGATGTGACAGACAGTGGTGACTATTTTATTAACGGACACAATGCAGCGCACCTTTCTCCGGACGAGTTAGCCCGCATACGCCGTGAGCACATTGGTTTTATCTTCCAGCGCTATCATCTTATGCCAGACCTGAGTGCTTTAAACAATGTTGAAATGCCAGCCATTTATGCTAATAGCCAACGTGGACAGCGAAGATTAAGGGCAGCACAGTTGTTGTCCCGATTAGGACTGGAGGGGCGGGAGGAGCATAAACCCAGTCAGCTTTCCGGCGGCCAGCAACAGCGTGTAAGCATCGCCCGTGCACTGATAAACGGCGGGGAAATTATTTTGGCAGATGAGCCAACAGGTGCGCTGGACTCTAAATCAGGACAGGAAGTACTGGCGATTCTCAACGAATTGAACCAGCGCGGTCACACCGTGGTAATTGTGACCCATGACATGCAGGTTGCTCGTCATGCGCACCGCGTAATTGAGTTACAGGATGGGACAATTGTGGCAGATAGTGGCAGCAAGTCGCTTCAGAGCATTTCGTTTTCGCGTCCAGATTCCCATGCACAAAGCCGCTGGCAAACTTTTTTAGATCGAACCCGTGAGTCACTTTGTATGGCGCTGAAAGCGATGAATGCTCATCGATTACGTACGGCCCTGACCATGACAGGCATCATTTTCGGTATAGCCGCAGTTATCACGGTTGTGGCATTAGGTGAAGGGGCTAAGCAACGCACACTTGAAAACATCAAAGGGCTGGGTACCAACGTAATAAATATTTATCCTGGCCGCGATTTTTTTGATGATGCTATAGACGGTATCCGAAGCCTGGTTCCTGCAGACGCAGACGCGTTGGCTCAGCAAAATTTTGTTGATAGCGTGAGTCCTGAAGTCAGTACAACAGACACAATCCGTTTTCATAATAAATCCGCAACGGCATCGATTAGCGGTGTAGGTCGCGACTATTTTCACGTAAATGGTGTTTCCCTCGTGAAAGGTGTAACCTTCAGTGATGACAGGAAAGCGCTACAGGAAGTCATCATTGACAATAATGCGCGCGTGGCACTATTCAGCGACGAGAATTTAGAACCGATTGGCCAGATTGTCATCCTTGGTTCCGTACCAGCCCGTATTATTGGCATCGCTAAGAGTAATTTTAACTACGCACCAAACCGAATTAATATTTGGATGCCCTATAGTACAGTGATGTATCGCATGGTCGGTAAGCCTACACTAAGCAGCATTAGCGTGCGTCTGCATGATGATATTGACAGCTCCGCCGCGGCACGCTCAATTGTTGAATTGCTCACACAGCGCCATGGGGTGAAGGACTTTATGTTATTCAACCGCGGAGAGTTCAGGAAAACCATTGAGCAAACTTCTGTAACACTTAACTTGCTGATTCTGATGGTTGCATCAATCTCACTGATCATTGGTAGCTTAGGCGTAATGAATATTATGCTGGTTTCCGTTACCGAGCGTACACATGAAATAGGTGTGCGCATGGCTGTCGGAGCCCGACGCAGTGATATCATGCAGCAGTTCATGATAGAAGCAGTACTCGTCTGTTTGATCGGTGGCGTCATCGGTATCATCCTGTCATATGCAGCAGGCTGGCTATTTAGTGCGATGGCTAATGGTGCGTTAAACGCGATTTATTCCTGGCAGGCTGCTGCCATTGCATTCTTCTGTTCAACACTAATTGGCATGATTTTTGGTTATCTGCCGGCCCGAAAAGCGGCAAATATGAATCCAGTTATTTCATTGAGCAGTGAATGAGGAATAAAAAAGAGAGCGCGGCGTTTTGACTAATATCAAAAGTGCAACCACTTCTCATTTGGTTAAAAAAATTAAAGCGTATAATTATGGTTAAGTCTTTTCTATACACACTGCGATATAGCAGTGCGCGGCCTTATCTGAAATGTATATACCTTTAAACTGGTTTATGATTTCATCAAATAAAATTACCTTTAATCCTTAGGACTGCTTCATGAAAAAATTGATTCTAACAGCGGTAGCAATGTTTATGGTGTCCTTCGACGCACACGCCAATATGCTTTCACGTCATGTCGTTATTATTAATGACGGGGTAATTTTAACACGATTAACAGTTCCGAACACGACTAAAATAGACATTTCATCTGAGCAAATTACCGTAAGTAAAGATAAAACAAAATACCAGTACAAGGGCGCGGCAAATATGGTCTTATCATTCGAAACCGGGAGTGTTGTGGTGATAAAAGCTGAAGAAATTGATATCGAGTAAATGTAATCACCGTAAGAAATAGATGTTTTTAACCTTGTTCCACTGGCCAATCAATATTGGTTAATTACACCAATACTATTTTTACCATATCTGCGCTTTGTCCGTGAAAGGATATTCTTAATCGCTTTAACATCTTCAAACCGAGGAAGAAACAGAACTCCTGCTCCCTGTAGGAATGGCGAGGGGCTTCATTTCACAAGCTATTTAATGGTTGTACCGACTGTATTGAAGGTGCGGCAGGCTGTAATATTTCGCGGGCTGCCGTCTAAATTTTTCATTGTATACAAAGCAATGGCATCATTACGCTTGGAGCATTATGGCAGTTTGTTGTAAACGCTGGTAACTCTCATAACGGCGTTTGTGAGTTCCGCGATATGTATTGCTTACTGAATAGGTTTGTTCTTTGTGCGTAAATTGCTGCATTGCACTTACCAGGGATGGTGTAATGCCTGCCGCCACTGCTCCGAGAATGGCAGCCCCTAGCAGTACGGGTTCACTGCATGTCGTTAAAATAACAGGCAGTTCGCAAGCGTCCGCCAAAATTTGTCGCACTAGCGTATGACGTCCAGCCCCACCGCTAATAACAATACTGTCCGTTTTTATGCCTTCGGCATGTTGCGCATCTACGATTTGACGCAGACCATATCCGATTCCACAAAGACCGGCTATATAGAGAGCAACCAAACTATCCATATCACGCTCCATGCCAAGCCCGGCAATTACAGCGCGAGTATTTGGGTTGGCGAGCGGGGCGCGATTCCCAAGGAATTCAGGCAAAACATGAAGCCCCCTAGCCATTTCTACAGCAGCAGAGGGCGTTACCGATTTTTCCTGAGCAAGATTGGCAAGAAATACGGGCAATGAAATGCCTTCTTTAGCCGCCATTCCTGATGCTACTCCGCCCATCGGGTGCATTGCCAACAGCTGATCTATTGATGCCCCTGCAGCGCTTTGCCCACCTTCATTAAGCCAGTAACCAGGAAGCATTGCAGAGTAATAAGGACCCCATACACCGGGTACTGCAGTCGCTTCAAGAGTACTGGTCATGGTGCAGGAAGATGTTCCGAAGACATAAGCTAGATTACTCAATGCACCATCGCCAACCCCAGCCGTACCAATTCCACCCGCATGAGCATCAATCATGCCAATCGCAACTGGAGTACCGACTAAGAGCCCCAGTTCGTTTGCCGCTCCTTTAGTAAGACCTTTTCCGCATGGGGTACCTGGTGCTGCCATTGACTGACCGATTCGTTTGAAGCCCTCATCAGCTAAATCACCCAACCCGATAGTATGGAAGTAATCTGGGTCCCAGCGGTTTTCATGCGCAAGCCAGGTCCATTTGCAGGTAACAGTACAAATGGAGCGAGTTAGATCATCAGTAGCGCGCCAGGTAAGATAGTCGACGAGGTCAAAAAACTGCCAGGCATTATTATATACCTCCTGGCGATGCTCTTTCAGCCAAAGTAGTTTTGGCGTTTCCATCTCTGGTGAAATTTTCCCACCCACATATTTAAGTACTGGATGATGTGTGTCGTTTATCCCTTCAGCCTGACGCGTCGCACGATGATCCATCCAGACGATAATGTTCTGATCGTCTTTACCGTCTGCACTGATGGCAAGTGGATGACCGTTTTTACCAACCAAAACTAAAGAGCAGGTTGCATCGAACCCAAGCCCAACAACATTTTCAGCTTTCGTTCCTGACATTCTTAGACATTGCCTGACGCAATGGCAAATGGCATGCCAGATCTCTGTGCTTGATTGCTCTACACGGTTACCTGAGCGATGAAACACGCTAATTTTCTTAACTGTATGGGTTATTAATTTGCCTTCTAAATCAAAAATGCCGGAACGAACGCTGCCTGAGCCAACATCGATGCCTATAACTACCTTATTGTCATTATTCATACTGTATTCACTTGAAACTATAATTCATTATCAATTGATTATGGATCAGAGATCTACGCTGTTTGGAAGAATCACTAAATCACGTACGGTCACATTTTTTGAGCGTGTAACCATAAATAGCACGGATTCTGCGACTTCAGTTGGTTGCATGAGGCTCCCTTTAGCCAGAGCTTCCTCCAGTTTTGATTTTGGCCAGTCATCAAGCAGTGCCGTTACCACGGGGCCAGGTAGAACAGCTCCGACACGTACACCGTGTGGTGCAACCTGACGACGTGTCGCATGAACAAATCCCTGCACAGCAAATTTAGAAGCGGTATAAATTGGCTCCCAGATGACAGGAACAACTCCAGCAATTGAGCTTGTAAAGATGATATCGCCTGACTTTTGTTTAATCATTTCTGGAAGGACTGTGCGGACACAGCGAAATGCGGCGTTGATATTAATATTTAGTAAACGATCCCAGGCATCAGGATCACCATCTTCTACAGGGCCACCAATATAGGCGCCCGCGTTGGCATGAAAAATATCTAGTTGACCAGTAAGGTTAATAATACCGGAAAGTAGATTGTCAACCTGTGCCGGATTCATCAAATCTACTTGTAAAGCAAATGCTTTATCGCCTAGTTCTGCGACCAGCCTGTCAAGCTTTTCCCCTTCTCGATCAATAAGTACCACTTTCGCGCCAGCTGCCAGTAATGTTTTAGCACAAGCGAGACCGATGCCTGAAGCCGCACCAGTTATGGCGGCGACTTTACCTGCGAGAGGAACGTCTAAGGATGAATTCCAAAAAGACATTTTATAATCCCTTATAATGATGAGTGAAATTAGAGGTTTGCATATAGTTTAACATTAGGTACGTGAGCTTTTTCAATGTGTTGATGAATTTGCTCAATCGATGAAGCATATCTATCATCTTATAAAAAGTAAGGCAAATGAGTTTAATTACGTTATAGACCTGTTTTATAGTGATATTTCGTGACACAGCCTACATAAACGAATTTTAAACACAATAAATTTTTTCCATGTGGAATATTCTTAGTTAATGTAAATCATCAATGTTAAAGTGCGCTATCGCTCTAGTGTAAAAATAAAAAGCTGATTTCTTTGATTTAGATTAACTGAGGCTAACCTCAGGTGACTTATGTAGTTATGAATTATTGATTCTTACTAAATGATTCAATCAAAAACACGCTGTCTTTCAATAATGTTACCGGAACAAAAGGTCAGCGCATCCAAGATATTAGGCAGCATACGACGGTAGTGGTTGCTATAGGAGGACCTGATGATCTTATGAACCTGCTGCTGGTAAGCCGGGCCCGATGATTTAAATTCATTAGCAGAATTTTCAGCGTATCTTCTCTCGCAATCGGTTACACAATCACTTTAACCAGCCCCTCAGGATTATTAAAAACTGCTTCCGCTATCCGGAATAATAGTGCCGTTTTGCCATGAATTTTCTGAAAACCTGCGTTACGTTAGGACAGATATGTTTATCCAAATGTTCGTTTGGATGTGAAAGTCGAGTGATGTGGATTGATTGTGGTATAGTTAAATTCATGTCGCTGGAAACCGCAAAGCAACTTCTTCATTTTGAAGTTTATCTCTGTTTAAGATAGGCGTGACTTAAGGGCTACGGCTCATGGGGCAGCGTATGAACGGATTAAAACATTCAGGTTATATATCTCGGCTCTTACAATGGATTAGTAGTGCAGGACTGTTTTTTCTTGCAGTTATATTAATTATTTTTTTGGGCAAGGAGGTTTATATTTTGGTTGGATTGCTTTTTTGTAAAACAAGCATTCTCACCACACATTTTTTCCTTGAAAGTATTGTGACTTATTTTATTTATTTCGAGTTTATATCTCTGATAATAATGTATTTTAAGTCTCACTACGAATTCCCACTAAAATATTTCCTTCATATTGGAATTACCGCGCTGATTAGACTGATAATCATTGAACATAAAGGTTATGTGGAGGTGCTTGCCTACTCTGCTTCAATTCTACTATTGGTTGTTGCGTTACACACAGCATCCAGGAAAGTTATTTGCAACTGAGCCTTCTGCCCAGATTGAGGTTTTGACCGTTTTTTAAGCAAAAAAGATCGGTTTGGCGATCTGATTTCGTTGTGATCTTATGCTCCCTTTTCGGGAGCAACATAATGTACATCGACTCATTTAAACAACATTTTCATGAAGTTGACGATCCTCGTCAAAGTACAAAAGTAACCTATCTGTTCTTCAATATTCTGTTTGGTGCCCGGTGTGCTGTTATAGCTGACGCTCGCGGCTGGTTTGTTATTCGTGAGTATCCGATCGCCCATCAGTAAGCGATAAGGTCGATCGCGGGTCCACGGTAGTCTGGCCCCATCAATGCTCCCAACTAGATCTGGACACTATTGTTGAACTCCAACAGCAAGTACAGGCTATGCGCGACCTAAAAGTTTACTGTTACCAGACGATGGCCACCACAAATCCTCTGCTACGTGGCAACGAACGTCATGAATTTCTTGAGTACGTCAGAGAGTTTGACGAATTAGTAGCGCTCGAAGCCGTTGGTTGCTACAGAAAGGTTTACCGCGATGTGATGTCACAGGGCCTTTCTGTATTGGAAACAGAAAATGAGCAGGCAAAAAAAGAAGTAACAGCTCTTATTCAGGAGGTGTTTTGATGGCGTTAAAGAAACCCAGCCAGCAGGCCACGAATCTCCGCAGGACAGCCAGCCCTGATGAAGCTGAAGCATTAGCTGATAAACCCTATGGCGATGAAGCACAACCTCAACCAGAAATTGAGAAACAAGCAAGAACATCAATTTCACTGCCGGAATCGTTATTACAAACGATCGAAGATATGGCAAGAGATAACAAGCGACAAGGCATAGAGCCTAAGAGTGTCAGTGCAATAATACGTGATGCACTCCGTTACCATCTTGATGGGATAAGCAATAGTTATTAAATCATACTTCATAAATATGAAGTGTGATTTAATTTGTAATCCTCCCGAAGCAACTCTCTCTATCAGCCGACATTAAGGCATGACCCAATGGGGTGTACGTAATCGATCATATACGGACACAATCCTGTGCCCATGACCGTATATAAGGGTTTAATATAAAGTACATGGGCGCTATAATGTACATCCTTTACGGAAGGAAAATAACGTATGTCACGGGTTTTTGCTTACTGCAGGGTGTCAACGGCAACTCAGCTCAATGAGAATCAGCTGATGGAGATAAGGCAGGCCGGATTTGATGTGCGGCCAACGCGAATTATTGAGGAATGCATAAGTGGTTCAGCCCCCGCCAGTGAACGCCCCGGGTTCTGCCGACTACTGGACAGGATGGAAAGTGGCGACGTCCTGGTAGTGACCCGCCTGGATCGCCTCGGGCGCAACGCCATGGATGTGCGGCACACCGTGGAGGGGCTGACAGAGTCAGGCATCCGGGTCCACTGCCTGGCGCTCGGCGGCGTAGACCTCACCAGCTCCGCGGGACGCATGACCATGCAGGTGATTGGTACCGTGGCGGAGTTTGAGCGTGACTTGCTCATTGAGCGTACCCAGGCGGGCATCATGCGGGCGAGGGCGGCCGGCCGCCATCCGGGCCGCCCCTTCTCGCAGACGCCAGAGCAGAAAAAGCAGATTCTGGCACGTTTGGCCACCGGCGCGACCGTATCTGCGGTGGCCCGTGAGTACAGCACCACCCGCCAGACCGTGATGCGCATCCGTGACGCCGCCGCGCGCGCTGACTGTAATATTCTGTCATCTGATGAACAGGACAACAGCTGACATGAAAAAGACCACGCCGGTACCGCACGACGCACTGTTCAAAACCTTTATGACGCATCCGGATACGGCTCGGGATTTCCTTGAAGTGCACCTGCCGGAGGCGTTCCGGCGCGAGTGTGATCTCAGCACGCTGACGCTCACCTCGGGTTCATTTATCGAGGACGACCTGCGCAGCTACTGTTCGGACGTACTTTACTCTCTGCGTACTTCTTCAGGTGACGGTTACGTTTACTGTCTGATTGAACACCAGAGCTCTCCGGACCGGCACATGGCCTTCCGCCTGCTGCGCTACGCCGTGGCCGCCATGCAGCGACATCTGGCGGACGGCAATGACGAACTGCCGCTGGTCATCCCGCTGCTCTTTTACCACGGTCAGGTGAGCCCGTACCCGTATACCCTGTGCTGGCTGGACCTGTTCAGCGACCGGGCGCTGGCGGAAAAGCTGTACACGCACGACTTTCCGCTGGCCGACGTGACCGTCATTCCCGACGATGACATCATGCAGCACCGCCGCATTGCGGTGCTCGAGCTCATACAAAAGCACATCCGGATACGGGACCTTTCTGGGCTCATTGACCCGCTGGTCACCCTGCTGCAGGCGGGGTACACTGAGGGGACGCAGCTGGTGTCGCTGATGCATTACCTGCTGCAGGCGGGCAACGCCGCCGACGGCGAAAGTTTTATACGTAACCTGGCACGTCGCGTGCCCCAACACGGAGACGCACTGATGACCATTGCAGAGCAGCTTGAACAGAAGGGCATGGAGAAGGGCAGGGCAGAAGGGAAGCTGGAAGGGAAGCTGGAAGGTGAGCGCGAAGCCACTCTGAAAATTGCCCGCACACTGCTTCAGAACGGTATCGACAGACATTCTGTACTGAAGATGACCGGCCTGTCTGAAAACGATCTCGCGGACCCGGGGCATTAGTCAGGCGATTACGGGCATTAAAGGTGACCGGGGAAGACCTGTCTCTGTCCGTATTTATGCTCTGCTTCTGAAGAAGCCAGCATAATTATCTTACCGGAAAAGCCGGCATTTTTTCCCCTTCCGGATCCTCTGATGCCTCCCACTGCCACCACCGTCCGGCACCATATTCACTGTCTTGACATCCTCCCCGCCCTAAAGGCATAGGTATCTACACATCTTCGAACGGACCCAGAACGGTTGTCGCCAGACGGGTCAGTTCTTCTGGCGTGTATTCTGACAACAACGTCAGCGTGTTCAGTAATATTCCCAGCCCCGCCAGCAGCGCCGGGGCACTTTCCATTCGCCCCCGCTTTTGTTGCCGACCCGATAACCGGCACACCCAGCGTCGTGCCCGCGCATTTGCCTCTCCCTCTGCCCGCTGCA
>Ga0105246_10002354_pt1 | contig 11408 bp, 13 predicted proteins | sample KBSM64metaG_FD_99694 | JGI IMG/M metagenome (GOLD analysis project Ga0105246, IMG submission 99694) | Miscanthus rhizosphere microbial communities from Kellogg Biological Station, Michigan, USA - KBS M6-4 metaG | ecosystem: Host-associated > Plants > Roots > Rhizosphere > Soil | place...
GAGATGGTTGGGGTGTGTCCGCGGGACCCGGTGGACGTGGGCGGGTGGGGCTTAGGCGCTTGGTGCCGGGTTGTACGCGGAGGTCTGATGCCGAGGCTGCGTGCCTTGGCTGGATAGAGATTACGGTTGCAGCCTCATCGCGACAACGAGGCATGACACCTGCTGTCATTGGGCGACGCTGGGGTTAACGGCCCGTCGTTTGGTGTCATTCGAGGACCAAAACCTTCATGCAACAAGGCTCTCCGAAGACTCAGGGCAGCTTGTCTAGCGCGTTATGGTCACGACCTCTGGCGGGCAGAATGACCATCGCTTGCGCGCCTGACAGTGCTGACGAGTTGAGCTTGGACCGGGGTGTACGGGGCGTGATGTACCCGGACCGCATGAGTGCTTGCCTGTGCCGCAGGCATTACTCCAGGTTCGGGGCAGGTGGGGGAGTCGGGCTCATTTGTCCTGGTGTTCTTGGGCTTCTCTGTGCTCCGTCCATCGAGGGGGACGGTGGGGCACAGGTCGGTGATGAGACCCATTCCGGCGTATTCGCGCATGGCTTCGATGCCTGCCACAGCTGCACGCTTGTCCGGAAAATCCGTGGAGAGGGCCACCATGGTCCCATTGGGGGCTGTGACCCTGAATCTGAAGCAGCCGTACTCATCTTCGAAGAGTTCGAACGAACCGGTCATGACTGTCCTCCTGGAATCCGGCCATCAGCCGGGTGTTCGTTTCTCATGGGGCCGGGGCGCGACGCTGCGTCCTGGCGATGAGGGGATCAAGGGATCGGGTGCATGGCCGCGAGTGTGAGCCGCGCCACATTTGTCACGCCAACGTATCCGAACGGCATCGGCGCTGGCGAGTGCTGTTCCAGTCACAATAAGTCTGCTATGGCAGACCAGGAGGGGCAGAGCTCAGTCGTACCACTGCCAGCCCGGTGGTACCCATCCCTCGGGACCATGCTGGGAATAGTGGCTTCCACATTGCTTGCAGGTATAGCTCACGACGGAGGCGGCCAAACCTTGGCCCTCGGTGCCGTAGCAGGCAGGGACGAAGGCGTCGTAGCTCAGGTGGGCGGAAGCGCCGCAATTGCGGCAGCCAGGACGTGCCTGGGGCAAGACGGGAGCGGAGGCGTGTGCGCCGTGCTGTCGGTGCGGGGTTGCGGGCATCATGCGGGTACCAACCTTCCAATCGAAAGCCGGACCCCCTGTAGGCCAAAGCTCGAGACCATGCGGGGGCCTCATGAATCGGGCGCGTCGGTCCGGAAGGGCCGGACGCCGGTCAAAAGATGAAGCAGTTTTCGGGGCAGGACGTGATGGTGATTCACAGCACTTTACCCGGCGGATGCCGGCGTGGGTAGAAGTCAATCGCCGGAAGGAACGAGCGGTGCTTTCAATGCGTAAGGGGCGGCCGGCAGGAGTGGAATTGAGTACGGGTTACCCGGGCGTCGCGCTGTATTGGCGGGTAGCCTTAAGTAACACGCCAGTCGGCTCCGCCCCCACAAAAACACCCAGGAGCAGAACATGAGGTTCCACCGGCACTTGCTTACGTATGCCACCGTGCTTACGGTGATTTTCGGCCTCACGGCCGCTCCCGCGGACGCCGCACCCAAACCGGTATCGTTTGCCCAGGTGACCGCAACGCTCTTGCCCTTCAACCAGGTGCGGGTCGAACTGACAGTGAAATGCGAGCCGTCGGACACCTATCAGTTCCAGATTTTCCATGTACTACAAGGGGAGACGGCCGGATGGAACGATGACCCCACTTTCCTTCCCACTCCTTGCGGCACCCGGGAAATTCTGCCCGCGTCCGGTCTTACCGGCTTGTTCGAGCCGGGGAAAGCCCAGTTGCACGCGCTCCTGAATATCTGTGAAGGAGGAGACCCGGCGGCTTGCTCCGTGGCCGAGGTCTGGAAGACCGTCAGGTTGCGTACATGACCTCACCCGGGCCGGCAAGGAAAGCCTGACGCCGTCACCAGCCGCCGCGCGTCGGCGTATGTCCCTGCCGGGCGTCGTCGGGCATGGCCATTTCGGCCCGCAGGCCCAGGAGCCGGATCGGCCGACCCGCCTCGATCGAGGCGGCAAGGTCCAAGACCCGCGCGAGGATTTCGTTCCGGTCGGATGTCTCGGGAATCTTCTTCGCGTGGGTCGTCGTGAAGAACGGCGCGTACCGGACCTTGAGCGTCAGCCCGATCACGGGCCGTCCTTCAGCAGCGACATCCTCAAGGACGCGCGCTGTCAGGTCCCTGACGGCGTCGTCCACTTGGCCGTGCTCGGTGAGGTCACGCTGGAAGGTGGTCTCCCGGCTGTGCCCGCGGGCAACCCACGGGGTGTCGTCCACGACGTCGGCACCGTCCCCGCGTCCGAGTTGTGCATACCAAGGGCCCATCCGCGGGCCGAATTCCGGGACCAGGCTTTGGGGATCGGCCGCGGCGAGTTCGGCGACTGTGTCGATACCGAGCTTGGCCAGCCGGGCCGACACGCGGGCTCCGACGCCCCACAGCTCCTTGGTGGGCCGGCTGCCCATGACGTCGAGCCAGTTCGCGGCAGTGAGCCGGAAGACCCCGGCCGGTTTGCCGAAACCCGTAGCGACCTTCGCCCGGACCAGGGTGTCGCCGATGCCCACGCTGCAATGCAGCTGCGTCCGTTCCAGGACGGCGGCCTGCACCTGCCGGGCGTAGGTTTCAGGATCCTCCGTCTTAATGCCCACAAAGGCCTCATCCCAACCCAGTACCTGCACGGTGGCACCTGGCTGAGCGCGCAGCGTTGCCATGACCGTTTCGGACGCCGCCAGATAGGCCTCGAAGTCGACGGGAAGGATCACGGCGTCCGGCACTTTCCGGGCCGCAATTCGCAGGGGCATTCCGGAGCCCACACCGAAGGCCCGGGCCTCATAGGACGCGGTGGACACAACGGCCCGTTCGGTGGGGTCGCCCCGGCCGCCGACAATGATCGGCTTGCCAGCAAGCTCCGGCCGCCTGAGTACTTCGACCGCAGCAATGAACTGGTCGAGATCGACGTGCAGCACCCACCGGATTCCGCTCACGCCACCAGTCTGCCCTAACGTCCCGGGAAGGTCAGCCGGCTGGGAGCTCGAGTCGGGCGCCAATCTCGCTGAATGCTCCATAAAGATCCGGCACGCCCCACCATTCGACTAGGAAGCCGTCCTCGAAGCGGAGGATCTGAATGGAGACGATTTTCAGGGACTTGCCGGTCGCGGGCAGTCCCAGGAACGGCCCCGTGTGCACTCCCCGCCACGTCATCCGGGCGGCGACTTTGTCGCCCTCCACGACAGTGTCTTCGACGTGCCCCGTGAGCTCGGACAGCCCGGCATGGAGACCCCGCATCCAGAAGACGATTCCGGCCAAACCCGGAGGCTGACCAGGAACGGGGCCATGGTCCACGATGTCCGGATTGACGATCCCGGCCAGCGCGTCCTCGTCGTTGGCCGCGACGGCGGCGATGAGCCGGCCGTATGCCTCCCGCAGTCGATCATTGTTGCCCATGGTTGCTCCTCGAGTGGCGGCCGGAACGGCTACGACCAAGTTTGGACGCCGCGGCAGACGCGGGCAAGGGCGGGAAGACCGGTGGCGGCCGAGTGCCTGGGGGAGGTGGTACCGCTGCTGAGGTCCTTCGCTGCTCATAGACTGATGCGCAATTGGCTAGACAGACACCGGCCGTCATCTCGTGGCGACACCATGGAAGAGACCACAATGCATTCAACGCACAGCACCGCTCTCACTGTCCGGAACGCCTTGATCTTCGACGGCTCATCGCCCGAGCTCACTGAAGGCTCGATCGTCTTCAAGGACGGGATCATTGCCGAGGTCGGAAACGTGGCTCCGCAAGGCGAGGTACTCGACGTCGCCGGCAAAACGGTGGTTCCCGGCCTGATCGACGCGCATTTCCATGCCTACGCGGTTGGCCTCGGGGGATTCGAGGTCGAACGCGGCCCGCTGAGTTACGCCGCTCTTGTGGGCGCCAAACGCCTGGAGTCCGCCTTGCGGAGGGGTTTCACGACGGTCCGGGACGTGGCCGGTGGCGATGTGGGTCTCTCGCGCGCCATCAAGGGCGGCCTCTTCCCGTCGCCACGCTACTACTTCACCGGGCCCGCCCTCAGCCAGACCGGGGGACACGGTGATCCACGGTCCGCAGACCTCGATCTCTGCTTCAGCCATGGTCACATGTGCGCCGTCGTGGACGGCGTGGATGAACTGAGGAGGACCGTCCGTGACAGATTCCGGACCGGCAGCCATGCCATCAAGATCATGACGTCGGGCGGAGTCGTGTCGCTCACCGATCCCATCCGGGTACCCCAGTATTCCGGTGAGGAGATCCGTGCGGTCGTGGAGGAGGCCACCCGCCGCGGCAGCTATGTTGCCGCGCACGCCTACTCTCCGGAAGCGATCGTCCACTCGGTCGAAAACGGCGTGCGGTCCATCGAACATGGCAACCTCCTGGACCGCCAAACTGCTTCCCTGATGGCAGATCGCGGCAGCTACCTGGTCCCCACTCTCGCTACCTACGATGCGATGAACCGCCGGGGCGCAGGCCTTGGACTGAACCCGGTTTCGCAAGCCAAGAACGCTGAGGTTCTGGACGCCGGAAAGTCCGCCATCGAGTTGGCACTGCAGGCGGGCGTCACGGTGGGCTTCGGTACCGACCTCATGGGCGATCTGGAAGACGAACAACTTGCCGGTGTCCGCTTGCACACCGAGGTGGCCGGTGTTTTTGAAACACTGAAGTCGATGACTTCGGTCAACGCTGCGCTCCTGCAGGACGGCGCGATCGGCCGGATCTCGGCAGGTGCGGCCGGAGATGCTTTGATCCTCGACGGGAATCCCTTCGAGGATCCTGCCGTGCTTTGGGAGGAGGAGAGGCCCCGGACGGTGATCCACGATGGCCGGGTGGTCCGATGAAAGAGGGGGCCGGTTGCCGAACGGCAACGGGAGGGACTCTCATGAGCCATTCTCACCGCTTCCGGGGGTTGTGTCCGACGACGGTTCCGGGCGGCATCGGGGCGCCGAACACGGGGCCAGGCTTGGGCCGCTTGGCGTGTCGCTCCTCTTCGGAGATCCGTTTGAGGTGCTGCAACACCCACGGGACCATGTACCCGCGCGCCCAGATGATGTCATCGGCCGCCGCCGTCAAACGGGCGGCGGGCAGCGCGATGTCACAGCCGTTCTTCCGGTCGATTTCTTTGCCCGCCCGGCATGTCAGGCGTCGGTGCCCTCGGGTGGCAGGTTCTGGGCCAAGGGAGGCCACCATTGCGATGGCGCGCTGATGACGAAACGCCGACCGCTGAGGTCGGTCGGGACGATTCGGATGAGCTGGTCCTTTACGCCTGCTTCCCACGGTGAGAGTGAGGTTGCTGCGGCCTCCTGGAGCTCTTCGGCATCTTCGACGAGTTCGGCCGTTCCCTTGACCACGACGCTCCACGCGATGGTGCCGTAGGCGTTGAGGCCGTCCGCCTCGAAGGCAACCGGGTTTCCGCCTTGCAGTGCGCTGAGCTTGGTGCCCGGCCCGGTACGGAAGATCAGCGTGCCGAAGTTGGGCACATAGTTGACCGGGAAGATTTCAGGGTCTCCGCTGCTGACCAGGGCCACCCTGCCGACAGAGGATGTCTCAAGGCATTTCCAGCAGTCGTGCACGGTGAGGGAGACGGTTTCAGAAGCCGGGGCCGGATTTTCCATGTGCCGAGCGTAGGTTCCAGGCGCACCGCGCGGTAGGGCAGAAAGTCCCGCAAAGCAGAAGCAGGGAGCGGCGACGGCAGCTGCGTCGTGACTTTCGGCCCTGTTTCTGCTGCCCGTTCCGGGGAAGACTAGGGCCCACGAACCGGTGCGTTTCCTTGTCGGGTACCGCCGAACAGCCAGGAGGAAGACCATGGAAAGTGATGAACGGCCCGGAACTGTCCTGGACGAGGAGCAGTCGTGGGGCGTGCTGCGCCGGTGCGGGCACGGCCGGCTCGCTGTATCGGTCTTAGGCAAGCCCGACATCTATCCCATCAACTACATCGCGGACGATGGCGTCCTGTTGATGAGGACGAACCCTGGAACGAAGCTGGCCGAACTCACGGTCAATGCGAACGTTGCCTTCGAGGTTGACGAAGTGACCGACAGCGAAGCCTGGAGTGTGGTGGTGACGGGTACGGCGAGAGTGGTCGAGTCGCAGTCGGAAGTGGACAGGCTGGACAAGCTTCCGCTCAAACCGTGGATCCCGACGCGCAAATACACGTATGTGGAGATCACTCCCGAGCACATTCACGGCCGGCATTTTGAGCTCGGCGACGAACCCGAGAGGTACTAGGCCCAGTGACGGCCGGCTTCGGACAGGGCGTGAATAACGTGAAGGGCCGGATCCTCCTTGGCACCAACGGATCCCCCGCGGCGCTCGCGGCCGGGGACTGGGCGGCCGTCCGCGCCGTCGACGTCGGTGACGAGCTGGTGCTGGCGCATTCGGTCCCCGCCCGCGCCGTGTTCCGCGTCGAGGATTCCTATGAGTCCGCCCGGAAGCACGGGCAGGAGCTGCTGGACGGTGAGGCGGCGCGCCTGTCCGCCCGGCACCCGCATCTGAGGCTCGCAAGCGTGCTCGCCGACGGCGAAGTTGCTCAGGTCATGCGCGGACTTTCCGAAGAAGCAGATCTGGTGGTCGTGGGAACGGACCGTGGCCCCGACGCCCACGGTGAAGGATTCGGTTCGGTAAGTTTCCAAACGTCAATCATCAGCCAATGCCCCGTGACAGTGGTTCCTGTGCTTGGGCAGCGTCCTGCCGCGGGCGTCGTCGTGGGAGTCGACGGCTCCCTGGAATCCGGAATCGCTGCGGAACATGCAGCTGCGGAGGCAAACCGACTGGGCGAGGACCTCACGATTGTGCACGCCGCACGCGACATTTCAGCGGGGCGGGAAATATTGAGCGCGGCCAAGGACAGTGTCACGGCCGCGAACCCGGGCCTACCGGTGCATGAACTGCTGGATCTGGACCACGGCCCGGCCGAAGCGCTCCTGAAAGCAGGCCTCGGTGCCAGGTTGCTGGTCCTGGGCTGCCGCGGCAAGGGGGGCCTTCGCGTCCTGATCGGTTCGGTCGCCAAGGATGTTCTGTTCAAGATTCATTGTCCGACCCTTGTTACCCGTCCGGCCGGTACTATGGCCGGACTTCGTACCGCCTCGAGCCGGGACGGAGCGCCCTGAGCGCGTTGAGTATGGTCGCGAGGTCCGCCAGCTCCTGAAGAAGGGCCCTGCCCACGGCGGGGATAAAGCCGAAGGCCGCCACCAACATCAACCCGATGCTCAGCAGGATCCCTGTCCAGATGCTTGTCCGATCTCCACCGCCAACGCGGATTCGGCCGGAAGGCTCTCGCCCGTCAACGTCGATTCGTCGAAGACTGCCGTCGGCGAGAGCAGCCTTCCATCGACGGGGAGGACCTCGGAAGGCCTGACCACCAGGATGGTTCCAGCCGCTTGCCCGGTGGCCAGCAGGATTCCCATGACGCCGGCAACAAGCGCGGTGCGGCGAGCAGCGGGAACTGCAGGAACCAGGGTGCCGGGCTAGTGGAACTCTTCGGTCCGGGCATCGGTGACCGGGGTGGTCCAGATGTCAGGTCGAGTCGTCTTGAACCGCCGGCCGGTGACGACCGCGGGGAGGAGGCGCAGATAGTGGACCTTCGGGCCCGGCTGCCAGGGATCCAGGTGCAGGGCATCGACAACCTTCTTTTCCTGCGGATCCGTGATGATCCGGACGGGGCCCTTGACGACGACGCTCCAGGCCGTGCCCGTACCGGCATCGTAGCCATCGACTTCCATCGCGCAGAGATCCTGAATTGCCGCCCGGACCTTGGTCCCGACGTCCGAGCGGAAGACCGCCGTGCCTTTGTCCAACACGTAGTTCACCGGGAAAATCTCCGGCTGCCGGTCCACGATCACCGCCAGCCTGGCAACTGTGGCTTGGCCGAGCAACTCCCAGCATTCCGCAGGATCGAGCCTTTCGGCGGGATTCCCAGGCTTCCCGTTCATTCCAGGCCTGCCCGGGTTGCATCGTCCAAGGGACTCCACCACGTCAGTGGTGACGTCACTTTGAAGCGGCGGCCGGTGATCGACGTCGGGACGATCCTCACAAAGGCGTCTTTCCTGCCGGCCTGCCAGGGGAACAGCAGGAGTCCCACCGTATCCAGGACCTCCTGGGTCAGGGTCACTCCGACGGCTCCACCTTTTACTACCACGCTCCAGGCGATGCCAGTATCCTGGTCGACGCCGTCGGCTTCCAATGCCACGGGAGCGTCACCCAGGGCCGCGTGAAGTTTGGTTCCCTCCCCGGTGCGGAAGACCAGCGTTCCGTGATCGACCTTGTAGTTGATCGGGAAGATGTCCGGATGGTTTGCCGCCCAGACCGCCAGTCGTCCCACGGACACGCCCCGCAAGAGGGCCCAGCATTGTTCGGCGGACAGGACCTCGACGCCGGAAACAGGTGATGGCTTGTTCGTCATGGCCCCGACGGTACGCCCTTGCCCTTTCCTGGAACAGGGCACAAAGGCCCCTGCCCACATTGGATGCTGGAACCCGGTCATACCGCCGGGTAGGCTGGCATCGGAGCGTATGGAAGGGACCCCTGATATGTCCAGCCCGGACCAGGAACGGACCGAACACCATCCGGCTGCGGGGATCCGGATCGAAGAATTGCTCACGGAATTCCTGGCCAAAGCCAGCGAGCTTCTTCACGCCCAGGAGCACATGCGCGGGCTGCTGGAGGCGGTTGTTGCGGTCGCCGAGGACCTCAGCCTGGAAGCCGTCCTGGACCGGGTGGTCACATCGGCCTGCCGGCTGCTGAAGGCCCGTTACGGTGCCCTTGGGGTCATCGGCGAGGGCAAGGCGTTGAGCCACTTCATTACTGTCGGCATAGATGAGGAGCTCGCCGGCAGGATCGGGCCACGTCCCACCGGCCATGGTGTGCTGGGCCTGCTGATCACCGAGCCTGTGCCCTTGCGCCTGCATGACCTGCGCGAGCATCCGAACGCTTACGGGTTCCCGCCAAATCATCCCCCCATGAAGTCCTTCCTGGGGGTTCCGATCCGTGTCCGCGACGTGGTGTTCGGAAATCTCTACCTCACCGAAAAAGAGGGCGGGGAAGACTTCACCGCTGAAGACGAGGACCTCGCCGTCGCCCTGGCCGCCGCCGCCGGTGTCGCCATCGAAAACGCCCGGCTCTATGAGGATGCGCGGCGCAGGGAGTCCTGGCTGGAAGCCTGCATGGATGTGACCGGCACGATGCTTGGCGGCGAGCGGGCCCTGGAGCAGGACGAACCCCTGGAGGAGAGCAATTGGGGGCTCAACCTGATCGCTGACCGGGCGCTGCGCGAATCCGGCGCCGATCTCTCGCTGATCCTGATCCCGGCGGACAGTAGCGGAGCCTACCGGGTACTCGGAGCTTCCGGGGAACACGCCGGGCAATTCGCCGGCGAACTGTTGGCCCTGGACTCCGCGGAAGTCCGGGGTGTCGCGGGCGGCGGCCCCCCGGCCTTGGTCGACGAAGCGGGCTTCCTTCTGGGCACGGCCGACGGCATGAACCTCGGTCAGCTCCTGGCGATTGACCTCAGTGCCCACGGTGACCACCATGGTCTCTTGATCCTGGTCAAGGCCCGCGGCACCGGACCCTTCTCGAGGACGGATATCGAGATGGGCGCTGTTTTCGGTTCGCACGTCGTGCTGGCCCTTGAGCTCGATCGGGCCCACCGTTTGAGGGAACAGGTGGTTCTCTTCACTGACCGGGACCGGATCGCCAAGGACCTGCACGACGTGGTCATTCAGCGCTTGTTCGCGGCAGGGCTGAGCATTCAGAGCCTTCGGCGCTTCACCACCAACGAGGCCGCCTTGGCCCGGATCGATTCCGTTACGACAGAGCTCGACCAAACCATCCGCGACTTGCGCGACACCATTTACTCGCTTCGCGCCGGTGCAGGGGAGCGGGAACTTCTGAGCAGCCGAATCCTGCAGGTGGTCCGTGGGGCGACCCGTTCCTTGGCGTTCGCGCCGCACTTGACCTTGACAAGGGCCGTGGATTCCGTGCTCGACGACGATGCTGCCGCGAACCTGTTGGCCGTCATTTCGGAGGCGCTTAGCAACGCCGTGCGGCATTCCGGCGCCGGGTGGATCGGTGTGTCCGTCGCCGCCGGGGACGGGAAACTGTCGCTATCGGTGGAAGATGACGGCTGCGGATTCGCCGACCCCGTGCCCGGCAACGGCCTCGTCAACATGGAACGGCGGGCCCGTGAACTCAACGGCACCTTCTCAGTCAGCAGCACGCCGGAATCAGGCACCCACTTGGAGTGGGCCGTTCCAGCCCGGTGAGGACAACTCCGCCGAGAATGCGGAGCTGTCCTCAGCGGCGGGGTGCAGAACCGGTTTCCGGCCCGTGCGCCATGAACACCGCTGCCTGTGTGCGCCGTTCGAAGCCCAGCTTCGACAACATGGATGAAACGTAGTTCTTGACGGTCTTTTCGGCCAACAGCATTTCTTCGCCGATCTGGCGGTTCGTCAACCCCTGACCGACGAGTTCGAGCACCCTGCGTTCCTGTGGCGTCAGGGCTGCCACCCGCGGGTCCAACGGTTTCGGCTCCGTGAGCCCTTCGACGATCTTCGCTTTCAATCCGGCGTCAAACAGCGATTCACCCTGCGCGGCTTTGCGGAGTGCCCCCAAGAGGTCGGAGCCGCCGATCTCCTTCAGGACATAGCCTGCGGCGCCGGCCAGGACCGCGCTTCGGAGGGCCTGTTCGTCGTCGTAGCTGGTCAGGATGAGGCACACCAGGGAAGGGTCCACTGAACGCACATCGCGGCACACCTCGATGCCGGTGCCGTCCGGCAGGCGGGCGTCCAGGACTGAAACGTCCGGGCGCAGCGCCGGGATGCGGCGGGCCGCTTCTTCGGCGGAGCCGGACATGCCGACCACGACGAACCCTTCACCCTCCAGAAGCTCCTGGAGACCCCGGCGGACCAGTTCGTGGTCGTCAAGGATGAAGACACTGATCGGTTCGCCGGAGGAACGATGTGAGGCTGATTGGCGGTCCATGGTTCTCCTGTCCCAGCAGGGCGTCGGCTTTGAGCGGGATTCCCTTATCCCGGCTCTGACATTGTTTCTTGCCTGCTCGAACCCCTACAAGGGTCGAAGGACCCAAACGGCCCCTGTGACTTTTGGCACTGTGTTGCCGCGTTGCTTCTGTCCACGCCGGGCGGACCGATGAAAATCATCTCAGCCAGAGGAATGCTCACGGGAGGCCGGATCCTGGATCACCTTGAAGCTACGGGCCGGATCCCCGGCATAACCTATGTCACCCATGGGGAGCCCGATGTCTCAGACGCGCTGCACACACGCATCAAGCGCGAGCTGGGCTGGAACGCGAGGGTACCGGAGTATCTGGAAACCGTGTCCCTGGACAAC
>Ga0105246_10002357_pt1 | contig 11403 bp, 5 predicted proteins | sample KBSM64metaG_FD_99694 | JGI IMG/M metagenome (GOLD analysis project Ga0105246, IMG submission 99694) | Miscanthus rhizosphere microbial communities from Kellogg Biological Station, Michigan, USA - KBS M6-4 metaG | ecosystem: Host-associated > Plants > Roots > Rhizosphere > Soil | place: Michigan...
CGGTGTCCGGGTATCCGCACGAAATCTCCGGCGGCCAGCGGCAGCGGATCGGCATCGCCCGGGCGATCGCGTTGGAGCCCGATCTGATCGTCGCGGACGAGCCGGTGTCCGCGCTGGACGTGTCCATCCAGGCCCAGGTCGTCAACCTCATGGACGACCTGCAGCGGGAACTGGGCCTGACCTACCTGATCATCGCGCACGACCTCTCCGTCGTCCGGCACGTCTCGGACCGGATCGCGGTGATGTACCTCGGCAAGATCGTGGAGCTGGCCGACCGCGAGTCGCTGTACCGGGCGCCGATGCACCCGTACACCAAGGCGCTGATGTCGGCGGTGCCGATCCCGGACCCGCGGCGCAAGAACGCCAAGAGCGAGCGCATCCTGCTCAAGGGCGACGTGCCCTCGCCGATCTCTCCGCCGAGCGGCTGCCGTTTCCACACCCGGTGCTGGAAGGCGACGCAGATCTGCAAGACGACCGAGCCGAAGCTCGTCGAGCTCAAGCCCGGCCAGCAGGTCGCCTGCCACCACCCGGAGAACTTCGAGGACCAGGCCCCGCAGGACACCGTCCTGCTGACGGTCGCCAAGGAGGCGGCCGAGCTGGTCCCCGACGACGTTCTTTCGGATTCGTCGGAGAAGGCCGCGCATGAGGCCGCCGAACAGCCCGGCGAGGCAGCCGGCGACGGCACCTCAGCGAAGCAGGTGCCGGACTCGGCGGTTTCCGGTGATGCCGCCGGTGCGGCTGAGACGCCGGAGAACCTCCGCAGGGAAGAGGCGGAGGTCGAGCCGCCTTCGCAGGACGGGTCCGAGGCCCCGGAGGCCTGACGGGTCGGCTTCGGTCATACCGCACGGCCCAGAGTTCGATCCATCACCTTCCTCACCCCGCCGAGCCATGGGCTCGGCGGGGTGAGTGCCTTTCAGCCAGAATCCGCACCCCTTGGCCGAAATCATTTTGTGATCTCTTGGTGATGTCCTGTCGTTATTGAGCTATGCTCTACCCGTGTTGGATCATGCTCCATAAGTTAAGACTGGTCCGTCGCGATCAATTCTCATCGAATGGGATCATATCCGGCGATCCACTGACGGGGGTCATTGTGGTCTTACTGGAAGAAAAGCTGCAATTTCGCATACTCGGGTCTCTTGAGGTGCGGAATGCGGGAAAAAAACTGATTGTGACCGCGCCCAAACAACAGGCGGTTCTTGTTTCCCTGGTTCTCGGGGCCAACGAATTCGTTTCCATCGACAGCCTTGCCGACTATGTGTGGGACGGCCGTCCGCCGGCGGCCTACCGGACCACCCTGCAGGCCTACGTCTACCGCCTCCGCAGGCTGTTCGAGCGAAGCCCCGGCGTCGAGCTGTCCACGGGTATCGCCGGATACATGCTTGAGGTGAATCCCGTCGCCATCGATCTCCCGGTTTTCCGGCAAAAGGTTCAGTTGGCGCGTGAGTTGGTGAAGTGCCGGGAAATTGACCGAGCGACGCGCGAACTGCGCGACGCGTTGTCGGTTTGGCGAGGAAATGCCCTGTCTGGGGTTCCTGGGGAGCTGTTGCAGCAGGAGGCTCGATTCCTCGAAAGTGAGCGGCTCGCCGCGTATGAGGAGTTGCTGAGCCTGGAGATTTCGCTGGGGAATCACCGGCGTATCATTCCGGAACTCTCCAAGCTGGTCATTTCGCATCCGTTGCGCGAAACGCTGGCCGCTCAGTTGATGCTGGCTCTCTACCGCTCCGGAATGCAGGCCGAGGCGCTCCAGAGCTATGCGGCCGCCCGGAGCCGGCTGCGTGAGGAGCTCGGGATCGAACCCGGCGCGGAGTTGCAGGAGCTGCACAAGGGCGTGCTGAGCCGCCTGCCGGCCGAGTCGATCCCGATACCCGCCTGGCCCGAGTGACCTTCCTTCGGCTGCTCGTTCCGACCGGGATGAGGCGGCGCAGAAGCGCTCGCCTCATCCCGGTCGGCAGCGCCGTGTCACGGCGCCGCGACCTCACACCTGAACACGCCATCCGGCGTTCCGCAGACTGGCGCAGAGGGGCACGGTGGCACTCCGCTGGACCAGCAGCTCCACCATCCCGCGTGGCGGGTCGGGGACGTGTTCGATGCGTACGTCCTCGATGTTGACGCCGGCTGCTCCCGCGTCCGCCAGCAACTGGGCGAGCACTCCCGGCCGGTCCGAGATCTCCACCGACACGACCGCAGGCTCGAACAACGGACGGCTTTCCTTCTGCGGAAGGCGCTCGCGCCCGGCATTGCCGCGGCGCAGCAGCTCCTCCAGGTCCCGGCGGCTCTGCTTGCGGGCCGCCTCATCGCTTCCCTCCAGCGTGCGAAGGGCCGAGACGGCGAAGGCCAGCTCGTCCGCGAAGGCCTGGAGGACCTCGGCGACCGCGGCCGCGTTGGCTTCCAGGATGTCGCTCCACAACCCCGGATCGCCGGCGGCGATTCTCGTCATGTCCCGCAGTCCCTGGCCGGAGATCCTGACCGGGGCGTCCTTCGCCTGCGCGAGACGTGACGCCATCAGGGCGGAGACCAGATGCGGGGCGTGGGACGTCAGCGCCACAGCCCGGTCGTGCTCGGCCGTGTCCATCAGCACGGGCACGGCGCCGCACAGCGACACCAGCTCGAGCGTGTGGTTGAAGGCGCTCTGCTCGGTGCGGTCGGAGGGCGTCAGCACCCAGTAGCGGCCGTGGAACAGATCGGCCCGCGCGGCCAGCGGCCCGGAACGCTCCCCTCCGGCCAGGGGATGGCCTCCGACGTAGCTGGTGGGATCACCGCCGAAAGCGGTCAGCTCTTCGAACGGGCGGCCCTTCACACTGCCGACGTCCGTGTAGGCGTGCGCCAGCCCGCTTCGCTGCCAGCGGGCCACCTCCGCGCTGATACGGGCCGGCGGGACGGCGAACACCGCCAGATCCACCGGTTCCTCGGGCAGGTCGAGGGAGCCGGCGCCCATGGCGGAGGCCGTCCGGGCACTGGCCGGATCCGCGTCACTGAGATGTACATTCACCCCACCCCGGCTCAGCGCGAGTGCGACCGAGGTGCCGATGAGACCGGTCCCGATGACCGCGGCTGACCTCATCCTGCCGCTCCCTTCTCACTGGCCGGCCCCTCGGCCTGCGCGCGGTGGCGTCCGGTCTCCGCCTCGATGAAGCGCGCGAGGCGTGCGATGCCTTCCTCGATCTCCCGCGGAGCGAGATAGCTGAAGGACAACCGCAGCGCGTGCCGGCCGTTGCCCCGCGGGTAGAAGTACGACATCGGCGTCCACAGGACTCCGAAGTCCTCGGCGGAGCGGGTCAGCGCCGCGTTGTCCGCCACGAAGCCCACGTTCATGGCGAGGAAGAACCCGCCGCTCGGCTTGTTCCACCGCACGCCGAGTCGCGAACGCGCGTCTGCGGGGAAGGCGCGTTCCAGCGCGCGAAGGATCGTGTCCAGCCCCTCGCCGTAGTGGGCGGCGGTATGGACGTTGGCCTTGGAGAGCCGTCCGTCCGAGGCGAGCAGCACTCCGGCGACCGCTGCCTGGCTCAGTGCCGGCGTATTGACCGTCACCATGCTCTTGATCTTGGCGAGTTCGGCGGCGAGCAGTCCGGTCTCTCCCTCAGCGTCCTGGACGCCCTGGTCGGCCACCACGAATCCCACGCGGGCGCCCGGAAAGACGGTCTTGGCGAAGGAGCCGATGTGGATGACCCGGCGCTCCTGGTCCAGCGACTTCAGAGTCGGCGGTTGCGTACCCCGGCTGACCAGGCGGTAGGGGCTGTCCTCGATGATCACCACCTGATACCGCTCGGCGATGTCGAGCAGCCGCCGGCGGTCCTGCAGGGACAGGGTGTTGCCGGACGGGTTGGAGTGGTCCGGGATCAGGTAGCAGGCGGTGGGACGCCGGCCCGCGGCCGTCTCTCGCTGGAGAGTGGCTTCGAACTCCTCGCAGCTGAACCCGGCTTCGCTCTCCTCCACCTCGGCGACGGAGATGTCCAGCAATGAGGCCGCGCCGGTGATGCCGACATAGCAAGGACTCGACACCAGCAGCACCTGGTCCGGCTGCGAGAACAGCGCCCGGAGCACGAGGAGCATGGCCTCCTGCGCGCCCACCGTCACCACGATCGACTCCGGTGCCACGTCGATGCCTTCGTCCGCACGAATGGAGTCGGCGATCAGCTCGCGGATCTGACCCGCCGCCGGCCCGTACTGGTACAGAGAGTTGCGGATGCGCTCGGGCGGGGCACCTCGCTCGGCGAGGTGATCGAGATAGCGCTGGACGGCGGTGAAGATGTGCTCCGTTTCGAAGAACCCTTCGAACGGGCGGCCCGGCGCGAAGGAGATCGCCTGCGGATAGCGGTCGGCGACCTCGTTGAGGAAGTTCATGGAGTCGAGCAGCGGGTCCGAGACGCTCGGGTGCAGGTCGCCCTTGCGCAACAGGCCCGACGGGGAGGGCAGGGCGGACCGTACCGGGCGGGTGTCGCGCACCACCGGATGCCGTACCTCACCGACCCTGTCCACGCGCTGGATCAGGGCCGGACCTGCCTCCGCGGGCGAACGGGTGCCGGTGAGGGCCATGGCGTCCACCAGTTCGGCGCGAAGGATGTCCAGCACCCTCTCGACGCCGGCCTGCCCGCCGGCCGCCAGACCGTGCAGGACCGGACGACCCAGGAGCACGGCGTCGGCGCCCAAGGCCAGGGCTGCCAGAACGTCGGTGCCACGCCGGAAACCGCCGTCGATCAGCACAGGGCAGGATCCGGCGGCGGCCTGGACCACCTCGGCCAGCACGTCCAAGGTAGCGGGTGCCCCGTCCAGCTGGCGGCCGCCGTGGTTCGAGACCACCAGGCCGTCCGCGCCCGCAGCACGCGCGAGTGACGCGTCCTCGGCCGTCATGATGCCCTTGACGAGCACCGGCAGGGTGCTGACCGAGCGAAGCCACTCCACCACCGACCAGTCGAGGTCCGGATCGAGAGCAGCGCGGCCGTGGTCCGCGGGGGACTCGAACCCCGACCCGGTCAGATTCGCCGGCCGGACCCCCTCCGGAAGCCGGAACGAATTCCGCTCGTCCCGCAGCCGTCGTCCGAGATGCGGAGTGTCGGCGGTCAGGACCAGAGCCTCGAAGCCGGCCTTCTCCGCCCGCTGTATCAGTTCCCGGGTGACCTCACGGTCGCGGAAGCAGTAGACCTGCAACCACAGCGGTGAGGTTGCCACAGCGGCGAGTTCCTCGAAGGTGCGTCCGGCGAACGTGCTGACCGCGACGGGAAGTCCAGCCGCGCCGGCGGCCCGTACGCTGGCCAGTTCGCCGTCCGGATGGACGAGTGTGTGATAGGCGACCGGGGCGATTCCGAAGGGTGCGGCCCAGGCACGACCGAGGAGTTCGACCCTTGGATCGGGCCGGCCGGTGCCGGCCAGCGATCTCGGGCGCAGCCGCACCCCGTCGAAGGCCGACCGGTTCGCCGCGAGGGTGCGCTCCGCGCCTGCGCCGCCTTCGATGAAGTCCCACACCGGTGGTGACACCCGTGGTCGTGCCAGGCGTTCGAGGTCGGCCAACGACAAGGCGGCACCCTCGGCACCGGCGGGGGAGAAGGCGGACCCGCTCACGCCGAAGCCACCCGCTCGCGCTCGACGGCCTCGTAGAGTGCGCGGATGTTCGCGCTGCCGAAGCCCTGGGCTCCGCGGCGCTGTATCAGCTCGTAGAAGAGGGTGTTCCGCTCGTGCGGAGAACGTGAGAACAGCTGCAGCAGATACCCCCACTCGTCGCAGTCGGCGAGGACATGGGTGTCGGACAGATTCGCTATCTGGTCGGCCATGCTGGGAATGCGCTCACGCAGCATCTCGTAATAGGCGGCCGGAGTGCTCAGGAACTCGACGCCGCGATCTCGGAAATTCCGTACAGTGGCGACGATGTCATCCACCAGAAAAGCGAGGTGTTGGACGCCGGAGCCGGAGTTCCGCCGGAGGAACCCGTCGATCTGTCCCGGTTCTCGACTCGGGTCGGGTTCGATGATGGTGAAGGTGACACCGCCGGAAGGGCTGCGCACCACAACCGAATCCATGGCCTGTGTTCCCACTTCGACGTATTCGCTGTAGAAGCGCTCGCAGCCGAAGCCTTCGATGTAGTACCGCACGGCGTCCTGCAGGCTGCCGGCGTTGAGGCACACGGCGATGTGGTCGAGGGACAGGACCGCCACCGGCTGCTCGCCCGGCGTGCCGGGCTCCAGGCGGGTCCAGGTCCGGTCGGCCGGCAGTTCACCGGCACCCTCGTGCGGCGCCCCAACCAGGGTGTGCCGCACGTCACCGAAGCCGGAGACGACCGTGGCACCGGAGCCGGACGGCAGTACCCGGCCGCCTGCCGCGACGACTGCCGCCGCCGTGGCGGAGACGTCGTCGCAGCCGAGCGCGATATCGGCGACGCCGTCACCGTGCTCTTCGAGGAACGATTCGGTGTCCGGGCCGCTCGACACGATCAGACGGACCTGCCCCTGGCGCAGCAGTGAGGAACTCAGCCGAGGCGACTCGGAGACGGCAATCTCCTGGAATCCGAAAGAGGAGGTGAAGTATTCGACCGTCTTGTGACGGTCTACTGCGTACAACTCGACGAAGGGGATGTTCTGCGCAGACATGTCAGTACTCCCGGGTTGAGCGCCAATTTCCGCATTGCTGTTCCGTGGGAAGGCTGGCACGCGGTACGCGACGACAACAAGGGATTCCAACGCTCCACCAATAAGGCGCCAGGAGGCTGCCAGCGAGATCCCAGAAGCTGTCCACACCGAAGCCATCTGCGTCGTTGATAGTGACTTCGGTCAGCCGGGGTGATCACCCCTGGGTCACCGATCAGGTGGGGGAGTCGAATGATGGGAATAGAGGGGCCGGGTACCACCAAAACTGCGGTCTCCCTGGAATTCCGGCTGCCGGACGACGCGCCGGCGTCCGGCGCCGGGCTCGCCCGGGCTGTGGCGGCGCTGGCCGTGGTGGTGCAGCGCAGGGAGGGGACCGAACGGGTGCCTGTCGCCTGGCGCGGCCCGGACACCGGCGGCGACCTCCGACACGCGGTACTCACGGTCTCTCCCGGCCTTCGTTTCGACGTATTCGCCGACCAGGTGCACGACAGCCTCCGGAACGGCATCGGCGAAGCCCAGCCCGTGGCGCTCGAGGTGGAGGCCACAGAAGATCCCCTCTGCATACGCGTCCCGCGCACACCCGCCGGTTACTCGACCGCTGATTCCGCGCGCCTGCTGTCCCAGGCCGGCGCGCTGCTCTTCGACGCCGCACGCCGACCGCACGCGAACCTGGGCGAGCTCGTCATGACGGGCCCGGACGAAGCGGTGCTGACCCGTCGCTGGGGCGCGGGCCGGCCCGTCGGCGACCGGACGGGGGTGGTGCCGGACCGCATCGCCGACCAGGCACGCAGGCGCCCCGACGCGGCGGCGGTCGTGTGCGGTGACACCGTGCTGAGCTACGGCGAGCTCCACCGGCGGGCTCGGGCGCTCGCCACCCGGCTGGTCTCCCGCGGGGTGTCGCCGGAATCGCTCGTAGCGGTACGGGCCGACCGCTCGCCCGAGCTGATGGTCGCTCTCCTCGGGGTCCTGATGGCGGGCGGCGCCTACCTCGCCCTCGACCCCGAGCAGCCCCGCGACCGGATTGGCCGCCTACTCGCCGACGCCCGGCCCGCGCTCATCCTGGCAAGCCGTGACCACCTGCCCGGCCTGCCTGCCGCCGAGGTCCCGGTGATCGAGCTGGAGAACGAGCTGGCCGCGGCCGAGGACGAGTCGGCAGCGGACCGCCTGCCCGGGATCCACCCCGCTCAACTCGCCTATGTCAGCTACACCTCGGGCTCCACCGGCGAACCGAAAGGCGTCGCTGTCCCGCACGGCGCCGTCGCTCGTCTGGTGGATCCCGACTGGGCCTCCTACGGCCCCGCCGACGTCTTCCTGCAGATCGCGCCTGTCGCCTTCGACGCGTCGACGTTCGAGATATGGACGTGCCTGGTGCACGGTGCCATGCTCGCCGTCTACCCGCCCGGCCGGATCACCCCGGAACTGCTCGCCGAAACCGTCCGGCGTCACGGCGTCACGGTACTGTCGCTGACCGCCGGACTCTTCCACCAGGTGGCCGACACCGCACCCGAGGTCTTCACTGGGGTACGACGGCTGATCGCCGGAGGCGACGTCGTCTCGGCCGCACACGTGCGCAGTGTCCTGCGCGCCCACCCCGGGCTGTCCTTCACCCACGCGTACGGACCCACCGAGAACACCACGTTCACCACTGTGTGGACGACGGACGGTCCGCCGCAGCACGAACACCTGCCCATCGGAGGCCCGATCAGGGGCACCGGCGTGGCCATCCTGGACGAGTCGCTGCGCCCGGTACCGGTCGGGGTGGTCGGCGAACTGTTCGCCGCCGGGGCCGGGCTGGCCCGCGGATACCTGCGCAGGCCCGCGGCGACGGCCGAACGCTTCCTGCCCGATCCCCGCCCCGGTGCGCACGGCGCCCGGATGTACCGGACCGGAGACCTCGCCCGCTGGAGCGAGACCGGCGAGATCGAGTTCCTCGGGCGCGCCGACACCCAGGTGAAGATTCGTGGCTACCGGGTGGAGCTGGGCGAGGTGGAGGCCCGGCTGCGCGAGTTCCCGGGTGTCCGGGACGCCGTCGCAGTGGTGCGCACCGGTCCGTCCGGAGAGCGGGAGCTGGCCGCGTACCTGGTCCCGGCGGAAGACGCCGAAGAACCAGTGGAGTTGGCGCGGGAGGTGCGGCGGCTGCTCGGTGAGTCCCTGCCCTCGTTCATGATCCCGCACCGTCTGTACGCGATCGACACCCTCCCGCTGAACGTCAACGGGAAGGTCGACCGCGCCGCGCTCGGGACCGGCCCCGGCGTACGGGAACTCGGCGCGGGGCACAGCGAGCACCCGGCCGCGCCCGGAACGGAACTGGAACGAACCGTCGCGGCAGCCTGGCGCGACGTGCTGGGCCGGGATGCCGGCCTGCACGACAACTTCTTCGAGGCAGGGGGCGATTCGCTGCTGCTGCTGCGGTTGCGCGCGCGCTTGGCTCAGCTCCTCGGCCGGAAGGTGGCGACCGTCACCCTCTTCAGCCACCCCACGATCCACGGGCTCGCCGAGCATCTCGCTGGGGAAACCGCTCAGGCGCCTTCGCAGCCGGGCGGAACCGGCACGCGCGAGTCGGCCGCGCAAGGGCGCCAAGCGCTCAGGGACCGGGCGCGCCGACTCGGCGCCGGGCGGGAGGGACGATGACCACAGCCTTCGACGACGAGACGCAGGGCGGCACGACAGGGCTGGAAATCGCCATCGTCGGCATGGCCGGCCGTTTCCCGGGCGCCGCGTCCGTGGCCGAGTTCTGGGAGGTGGCCCGTACGGGGCGGGAGACCATCTCCCGATTCACCGAAGAGGAACTGGCGGCTGCCGGTGTGCCCGCCGAGGTCCGCTCACGGCCTGACTTCGTGCCTGCCGGCGGACTGCTGGCGGACGCCGACCGCTTCGACAACGAACTGTTCGGTTACACCCCCCGGGACGCCGCACTGCTCGACCCGCAGCAGCGTGTCTTCCTGGAGACGTCCTGGGCCGCGCTGGAGGACGCCGGATACGAGCCCGGCCGGGAACTGGTCGGCGTGTACGCCAGTGCCAGCCTGAGCACCTACCTGCTGCACCATCTGAGCACCGATCCGGCCGCCCTGGGCGGTGCCACCCTGCACGAGCTGATGCTGGCGAACGACAAGGACAGCCTCGCCACCCGGGTCGCCTACCACCTCGATCTTCAGGGCCCCGCTCTCACGGTGCAGAGCGGCTGCTCCTCGTCCCTGGTGGCGGTGCACCTGGCCTGCCAGGCACTGCTCAGCCGCGAATGCGATCTGGCGCTGGCCGGCGGGGTGTCCGTGCACGTGCCCCAGCGCGAGGGCTACCGGGCCCGGCGCGGCGGTGTCATGTCGGCGGACGGGCACGTGTACACCTTCGACAGCCGGGCCACCGGCACGGTCAATGGGGACGGCGTAGGTGTCGTCGTGCTCAAACCGCTGGCCGACGCAGTACGTGACTGCGACACGGTGTACGCGCTGATCAAGGGCTCCGCCGTCAACAACGACGGGGGACGCAAAGTCGGTTTCACCGCGCCGCGTGCCGAGGGCCAGGCGGCCGCGATCCGGATGGCGCACCTGGCGGCGGAGGCGGACCCCGCATCGATCTCCTATGTCGAGACCCACGGCACCGGAACCGCCCTCGGCGATCCCATCGAGTACGCCGCGCTGTGCGAGGCGTTCGACGCCGGCGACCCACGTCCGGACAAGGGCAGCTGCGCCCTGGGATCGGTCAAGCCGTGCATCGGTCACCTGGACGCCGCGGCCGGCGTCACGGGGATCATCAAAACGGCACTCGCACTCCACCACCGCACCATCCCGCCGAGCCCGTACTTCCGCCAGGCCAACCCGGAGATCGACCTCGAGGCCGGCCCCTTCCGCATCCCCGTCGTACCGGAGCCCTGGCCACAGGGAACCGGTCCGCGGCGCGCGGGAGTGAGCTCCTTCGGCATGGGCGGCACCAACGCGCACGTCGTCCTGGAGGAAGCCCCCGCTCCCGCGGCACCGGCTCCCACGCGCAGCTCCGCTCAGCTGCTGGCGGTGTCCGGCGCGTCTCCGCGGGCGCTGGCGGACAACAGCGCCGCGTTGGAGCGTGCGCTGGCCGAACGGCCGGATCTCCCACTGGCCGACGTGGCCTTCACCCTGCAACTGGGGCGCCGGTCACTGCCGTACCGCAGGGCGGTGGTGGCCAGGGACCGGGCCGAGGCCCGGGCCGGGCTGTCCGCTGCACCGGACTCAGCCGGCACCGAGCGGCCGGCGGTTGAGCGGCGGGTCGCCTTCCTCTTTCCGGGGCAAGGCGCTCAACACCCGAGGATGGCTGGAGAACTGTACGAGACCGAGCCGGCCTTCAGGGCCGCGTTCGACGCCTGTGCCGATCTGCTCGCCGGTGAACTGGCGACCGATCTGCGGGTGGCCGCGGAGTTCGTGCCCGGCCCGACCGGTGCGGCGGACCTGCTGAGCCACACGGAATTCACCCAGCCCGCCCTCTTCGCCACGGAGTACGCTCTCGCGAGCCTCTGGGCGGAGTGGGGCGTGCGTCCGCAGGCGATGCTCGGCCACAGCGTGGGCGAGTACGTGGCGGCGTGCCTCGCCGGAACGTTCCAGCTGGACGATGCGGTGCGCCTGGTGGCCGCGCGCGGCCGGCTGATGCAGCACCTGCCGCCCGGCCGGATGGTGGCCGTGCACCTGCCGGCCGATGAACTGACCGCGCTGCTTCCGGACGGGGTCTCACTGGCCGCGTCCAACGGTCCTCGGCTCAGTGTCGCCTCCGGACCGCCGGACGATGTGGCGGTGCTTGTCGCCGAGCTGGCGGAGCAGGGCATACGCCACAGCCTTCTGCACACGTCCCACGCCTTCCATTC
>Ga0105246_10002359_pt1 | contig 11394 bp, 9 predicted proteins | sample KBSM64metaG_FD_99694 | JGI IMG/M metagenome (GOLD analysis project Ga0105246, IMG submission 99694) | Miscanthus rhizosphere microbial communities from Kellogg Biological Station, Michigan, USA - KBS M6-4 metaG | ecosystem: Host-associated > Plants > Roots > Rhizosphere > Soil | place: Michigan...
CGGGAAGCCCTTCTCGTACGCCTGGAGACCCGACCCGAACACCTCCAGGTCGACCCACGGACCGCCGCGCCCCACGCCCAGCGAGAAGCGCCCGCCGCTCGTCATGTGCAGCAGCGCGGCCTGCTCGCCGAGCGCCACCGGGTGGACCGTGGGCAGCACGCTCACGGCGGTGCCGACGCGGATACGGCGGGTGCGGCCCAGCAGCAGCGCCGCCAGGGTGATCGCGGACGGGCAGGTGCCGTACGGCACGAAGTGGTGTTCCGCCAGCCAGACCGCGTCGAGTCCGGCCTCCTCCGTGACCTCGGCCGAGCGGACCGCGCGGTGCAGCGCCTCCCCCTGGCCCTGCCCCGGGAACTGGGCCGCCAACACGAAAGTTCCTACGCGCATTGCTTTTCCTGCTTCCTTGGCTCCGACGCGGAGCTCCCCCACCCGCATAACCGTCTGACACGTGCCGAGGACACGGCCTGGCGAAGAGATTTGCGGATTGTCTGCAGAATGGGTCGTCGCGGCGGGGCGGGGGGCGGCCGGTGCTCTACGCCTACCCCGGTCCGCGCCCCGTAGGCTGGACACGACCCGTGCTCCCTGTATAGCCCCGTGAGGTGTCCCGTGTCCCCGCGTCGCAACCGACCCAAGGGTGCCGACCTGTCGGGCTCGTCCGGCCGGATCGGCGAGGACGACCGGCCCGGCCGTTACGGCGGCTGGCAGTCCACCGAGAGCTGGCAGGGGGAGGAGTGGAGCGTGCGGCACGTGGCGGGCGCGAGCGCGCAGGGCAAGACGTACCGCTGCCCCGGCTGCGACCAGATGATCCCCTCCGGAGTCCCGCACGTGGTGGCCTGGCCGGAGCACTCCGGCGTCGACGAGCGCCGCCACTGGCACAAGGCGTGCTGGAACGCGAAGGACCGCCGCACCACGCGGGTGCAGCGGTCCCGTAACGCGCCGAAGTTCTGAAGCCCCGTTACACGTCGCGCTGCTGCAGCAGTGCGACCGCGCCGGCGAACGCGACGGCCGTCACGCCGAGGGCGATCCACACCGGGTCCCAGCCGGTCGGGCCGGTGTCGCTCAGGGTGTTGGTGTAGAAGGCGCTGAGCTGGTTCGGGATCGAGTAGTCGAACAGGGCCTGGCGCACCTTCTCCAGGGCCGACGAGAACATGAACAGCGCGATCACCAGCGGCGCGAGCACCAGGGCGATCATGATGGTGATGGCGCCCGCCGAGTGCCGGATGATCGAGCCGACGACGAGCGAGAGCAGCCCGAGCAGCGCGATGTAGAGCGAGATGCCGAAGGTGCCCCTCAGCCACTCGCCGCCGGACGGGTCCTTGGCGCCCTTCAGCATGGCGACGTCCGCGACGGCGACGAGGAGCACCGACGCGAAGGTGACGGTGAACGCCACCGCGAAGAACACGATCGCCTTCGCCGTCAGCACGCGCGCGCGTGACGGGCACGCGGTCATCGTGGTCCGGATCATGCCGGTGCCGTACTCCGAGGCGGTGGTCAGCACGCCGAGCGTGATGATGCACATGCTGCCGAGGAGCAGCCCGAACACGCCGAAGGACAACGGGTTCTGGCCCTTCAGGCTGTCCTCGCCCTGGTTGGCGGCGACCAGCACGGCGACCAGCAGCCCGATGCCGACGACGAGCAGCAGGAACACGCCGAGCGTCCACATCGTGGAGCGCACCGATCTGATCTTCGTCCACTCCGAGGAGATCGCGTGCCCGAGATGGGTGCGCACGACGGGGATCGGCGAGGTGTAGGTGGGGTAGGGCGAACCGGGCGCCGCCGCCTGCCAGTCGGGTGCGGCGGCCTGCGGCATCGGGGGCTGCGGGGTGCTCATCGGGCGTCCTCGGGCTTGGTCAGGTCGGCGGAGGCGGGAGGCTGGGGCGGCGCGGCCGGCGCCTGGGGCGCCGCGGGCGCCGACTGGGCGTACGGATTGGGCTGACCCGCGCCCGGGGCGCCCGGGGCGCCGTACGGGCCCGCCGGGGGCTGCCCGGCACCGTACGGCCCCGGCTGTCCCTGCGGCATCGCGAACGGCTGCCCGCCCTCCTGGGGCGACGGCGGGGCGTACCAGTCGGGCTGGCCCTGCCCGGGCACCGGCATCGGCGGTTGCACACCGGGCGGCAGCGGCTGCTGCAGCCCCGCCTTCTGGTCGATGGTCGAGCGGTAGTCGACGGCCCCCTGCGTCATCCGCATGTACGCCTCCTCCAGCGAGGCCTGGTGCGGCGACAGCTCCCACAGGCGTACGTCGGCGTCGTGCGCGATGTCGCTGATGCGGGGGAGTGCCAGCCCCGTGATCCTGAGGGCGCCGTCCTGCTCGGGCATCACGTGCCCGCCCGCCTCGGTGAGCGCGGAGGTCAGCTTCTCGCGCAGCTGCGGCTCGGTGTCCGGCGTACGTACGCGCGCGAAGTCGGCGGAGTTCGCCGAGATGAAGTCCTTCACGCTCATGTCGGCCAGCAGCTGTCCGCGTCCGATCACGATGAGGTGGTCGGCGGTCAGCGCCATCTCGCTCATCAGATGGGAGGAGACGAAGACCGTACGGCCCTCCGCCGCGAGCGCCTTCATGAGGTTGCGCACCCAGAGGATGCCCTCGGGGTCGAGGCCGTTGACCGGCTCGTCGAAGAGCAGCACCTGGGGGTCGCCGAGCAGTGCGGCGGCGATGCCGAGCCGCTGTCCCATGCCGAGGGAGAAGCCCTTGGAGCGCTTCTTGGCCACTTCCTGGAGTCCGACCACGCCCAGCACCTCGTCGACCCGGCGGGCCGGAATCCCGGACAGCTGGGCCAGGCACAGCAGATGGCTGCGGGCCGACCGGCCGCCGTGCACGGCCTTGGCGTCGAGCAGGGCGCCCACCTGGCGGGGGGCGTTGGGCAGCTTCGGGTACGGGTAGCCGCCGATCGTCACCTGCCCCGCGGTGGGGTTGTCCAGGCCGAGGATCATGCGCATCGTCGTCGACTTGCCGGAGCCGTTGGGCCCGAGGAAGCCGGTGACGGCACCCGGTCGCACCTGGAAGGAAAGGTTGTACACGGCGGTCTTGTCGCCGTAGCGCTTGGTCAGGCCTACAGCCTCGATCATGCTCCGCACCCATCGAAAGGTTCAGGACAGCGGGGCACACGCCCCCGTAAGGGTTAGGAGGATATCGAGGAGCTGACGGTTCCGCTCAAATGAAAGTAAAGCAATGTGACTCCGCTTCCCGGCGGAGAGTCATGTCCCGGGAGCGCTACGCGTCCCGCTTCTTCAGCAGCGCATAGCCGCCCGCGAGGGCCGCGACCGCCCACAGCACCATGATCCCCAGGCCGCCCCAGGGCCCGTACGGGGTGTCCTCGTCGATCCGCGGGACCACCTGCATGATCTTGCTGCCGGCCTGGTCCGGCAGGAACCGGCCGATCTTCTTCGTCGCGTCGACATTGCCCAGGATGTTGGAGATCAGGAAGAAGAACGGCATCAGGATGCCCAGCGACAGCATCGGCGAGCGCAGCATCGCGGCGACGCCCATCGAGAACACCGCGATGAGGGTCATGTAGATGCCGCCGCCGATCACGGCGCGCAGCACGTGCGGGTCGCCGATCGAGGCGCGGTGCGAGCCGAGCATCGCCTGCCCGAGGAAGAAGGCGACGAAGCTGGTCGCCATGGCGACGACGAGCGCGAGGCCGGTCGCCACGGCGATCTTGCTGAACAGGAAGGTGCCGCGTTGCGGTACGGCGGCCAGCGAGGTGCGGATCATGCCGGTGCTGTACTCGTTCGAGACGACGAGCACCCCGAACACGATCATCGCGAGCTGGCCGAGGCTCATGCCCGCGAAACTGATGAAGGTCGGGTCGAAGGTCAGGCGGTCCTGCCGGCTCATCTTGTCGAACTCGTGTCTGGTCAGCGCCGAGATCAGCATGCCGAGGGCGATGGTGACGACCACGGCCAGGGAGAGCGTCCACACCGTGGACGCCACCGACCGGATCTTGGTCCACTCGGACCGTACGACCTGCATCGCCGCCATGCTCATCTCCTCTTCCAGTCCTCGCCCCAGTGCTGCCGCTGCGGGCGCGTCTCGAAGGGCGTGTCGAAGCGTGTCTCCAGGGGTGTGTCGGCGTGCGCGTGGTACTCCACCGCCCCCGCGGTCAGCTGCATGAACGCCTCCTCCAGGGAGGCCTGCTGGGGGCTCAGCTCGTGCAGCACGATCTGGTGCTGCGCGGCCAGTTCGCCGATCTGCTCGGCCTTGCCGCCGTCCACCTCCAGCGCCCCGCTGCCGGACTCGATGACGGTGACGCCCTCCTCGTGCAGCACGTCGAGCAGCCGCTCGCGCTGCGGGGAGCGGATCCGGATGTACGAGCGGGAGTTCCGCTCGATGAAGTCGGCCATGGAGGTGTCGGCGAGCAGCCGCCCCTGTCCGATGACGACGAGATGGTCGGCGGTCAGCGCCATCTCGCTCATCAGATGGGAGGAGACGAAGACCGTACGTCCCTGGGCGGCCAGGGACTTCATCAGATTGCGGATCCAGTGGATGCCCTCGGGGTCGAGGCCGTTGACCGGCTCGTCGAACATCAGGATCCGTGGGTCGCCGAGCAGCGCACCCGCGATCCCGAGCCGCTGTCCCATGCCCAGCGAGAACCCCTTGGCCTTCTTCCTCGCGACCGCCGTGAGCCCCACCGTGTCGAGGACCTCGGCCACCCGCCGTCTCGGGATGCCGTTGCTCTGCGCGAGACACAGCAGATGGTTGAAGGCGCTGCGGCCGCCGTGCATGGCCTTGGCGTCCAGCAGGGCGCCGATGTACCTCAGCGGGTCCTTGAGGTGGTCGTAGTGCCTGCCGTCGATCCGGACGTCCCCCGCGGTGGGCCGGTCGAGCCCCAGCATCATCCGCATCGTGGTCGACTTGCCGGCCCCGTTCGGCCCGAGGAACCCGGTCACCATGCCGGGTCTGACGGTGAAGGTGAGGTTGTTGACCGCCAGTTTCTCGCCGTACCGCTTGGTCAGGCCCTCGAGCTCGATCATGAAGTCACGCTAAGACCGGGGTTCGGCGGCTGCCACTCGAGCGGGCTCGGGCTCGTCTCCCGGTGCCGGGGCAGGGAGCAGGAGCGCGGCGCCGGCCGCGAACGGCAGTGTGCCGGCCGTGCTCAGGAGCAGCTCCGCCACCGCGACCGGGCGCGGACCGACGCGGTCGGCGAGGCCGCCGGTCGCCCGGGCCGGCAGGGCGCCGACACCCTGGGGCACGAGCAGCGGCCCGGCGCCGATCACGCTCTCGTGCCGCACCTGCTGGAAGCAGAGCGGCAGCAGGAACATCCCGCCGTACAGGGTCAGCCCGCCCGTGAACGTCAGCGCCGAGGCCGAGGCGAAGGACCGGACCCGGAACAGTCGCAGGTCGACGAGGGGTCGGGCGGTGTGCGCAGACGTCCTGCCCCGGAGCATGACCCCGGGCACGTTGAAACACGCCAAAGGCCCGCACCCTCGGGGGAGATGGTGCGGGCCTCTGCTGCCGTCAGGCGGTGTTACCGGGTCTGCTGCGCCGGAACCCCACGGGAGATCGGCTCGTCCTCGGCCGGCGAACCGGCGGCAGCCACAGCCGCACCGGTGAGCGTCGCGAGCATCTCGCGGACGTTCGTCAGCTGGGCGTTGATGCTGTCGCGGCGGTTGGTGAGGGCGGCCAGCTCGCGCTCGGATTCCGAACGGATCCGGTCGGCCTTGGCGTTCGCGTCGGCCACGATGTCCTCGGCCTGGCGCTGAGCCGTCTCCACCGTCTGGCGGGCGCGCCGCTCGGCGTCGGTGCGCAGCTTCTCGGCCTCCAGGCGGAGCTGCTCCGCGCGGTGCTCGATCTCCGCGAGGCGCTTCTCGGCCTTGGCCTGACGGGACGCCAGGTCGCGCTCGGACTGCTCGCGGCGCTTGGCGAGGTTCGTCTCGAAGTCGGCGGCGGCCTGCGCGGCCTTGGCGCGGGTCTCCTCGAAGAGGGCGTCGGCCTCCTCGCGCTTCGACTGCGCGTCCTTCTGCGCCTCGGAACGCAGCTGCGAGGCGTCACTCTTGGCCTTCTCGACGATCCGGACGCCCTCGTCCTCGGCCTTGGCCTTGCGCTCCGCAGCGAACGATTCTGCGTCGTTGCGGACCTGCTGGGCCGCCGACTCCGCAAGTTCGCGGTGCTGCTCGGCCGCGCGACGGGCCTCCTCGCGCAGATCCTTGGCCTCTTCCTCGGCGAGGCGGAGGATCTTCTCGACACGCGCGCCGAGACCGGCGTACGACGGCTCTGCGTCGGTTACCTGGGCCTGGGCGTTCTGCGTCTCGAGGTGGAGCTCCTCGATGCGCTTTTCCAGAGCGGTGATGCGGGCGAGAGCGCTGTCACGGTCGGAGACGAGCTTGGAGATTCGTTCGTCCACCTGAGCGCGGTCGTACCCACGCCGCACAAGCTCGAAGCCGTAGGGGGAAGTGTCGCTCATGGGGTTCCTGTCAAATGAGACCGGTGAGGTGATAGGGGGAATCCTAGGGGCCGAAGCGGTGTGTCATCGAGCGGATACGTGTTTGATCTGCAGAATGAGACCCCTTTTGAGTGGCTAACCGGCGGACGGCTTGCCAAAAAATTGGTCAAAGGCCCCAGAAGGCCCCCCATTTGGACCTGTCGATCAGCTGTCCGACGGCTTACCCGAACGAGGGGCGCCGACCGTGGCGCCCGCCTTGACGCCACCGTCCTTGCCCGCAGTCGGGGCCTCGAAAGACTCCAACGCCTCCAGGACGTCCTGGACACGGGAGATCTCGGCGTTGATGTCCTCGCGCCGGCGCACCAGGATCTCCAGCTCGCGCTTTCCCTCCTCGACGGTGCGCTTGGCCTCGCGGATCGCCTCGGCCTTGAGCTCCTCGGCCTCCCTCACGAGCGCCGCCTTCTTCTGCTCGGCCTCCTTCAGGAGCCCCTCGGCCTTCTTCACGGCGGCGATACGGACCTTGCCCGCCTCGGAATTGGCCTCCGAGACCAGCTCCTTGGCCTTCGCCTGCGCCTTGGCCAGCTGTTCCTCGGCGGCCTTGATGAGCGCGTCGCAGCGGTCGCCCGCCGACTTCATGGTCTCCGCGGACTCGCGGCGGGCCCGCTCGTGCAGCGCCTCGATCTCGCCGGTGATGCGGTCGCGCAGTTCCTCCGCGCGCTCGCGGATGGAGGTGGCGTCCCGGCGGGCGCCGACGAGCAGTTCGTCCGCGTCGGCACGGGCCTTCTCCACCCGGGTGTTGCCCTCGACCGTCGCCTCCGAGACCAGGCGGTCGGCCTCCTTGCGGGCCGCGCCCACCATGGTGTCGGCCTGCGCCTCGGCGTCGGCGGTGGTCTTGTGGGCCTGCTGCTGTGCCTCGGAGAGCAGCTTGTCGGCCTCGGCCGTGGTCTCCGTGATGAGGGTGTCGACCTGCTCGGCCACGTCCCGGCGCCGCTTGCCCGCGTCCTTGCGGGCCTCGTCGAGGGTGCGCTCGGCCTCCTCGCGCGCGGCGTTGACCAGCCGCTCGGCCTCTGCCGCCGCCTCCGCCTTGACCCGCTCCGACTCGCTGCGGGTCCGCTCGGCGTGCTGCTGCGCCGACCCGACCGTGTCGGCGGCCTCGGCGCGCAGCCGCTCCGCGTCCCCGGTGGCGTCCGCGATGAGCTTCTCCGCCTTGGCGACCGCCTCGGCCCGCACCCGCTCGGCCTCCGCGACCGTCTCGGTGCGCAGTTGGTCGGTGTCCCGGACCGTCTCGGTGGTGAGCCGCTCGGCCTCGCTGCGCGCCTCGGTGATGAGGGCGTCCGCCTGCGTCGCCGCGTCCGAGCGGATGCGGTTGGCGTCCTCGCGGGCGTCGGCCCGGGTGCGCGCCGCCGCCTGGTCGGCCTCGGCGATCGCGTCGGACGCCTCCGTACGCACCCGCTGCGCGTACTCGGCCGCGTCCGAACGAAGCCGCTCCGACTCCGCGATCGCCTCCGCAACCGTGCGCTCGGCAAGCGACTTGGCGGCGTCGGTCTCCTCGTTCGCCTCGCGCCGGATACGGCCCGCGTCCTCGCTGGCCCGCTCCCGCTCGGCATAGGCGTCGGAGCGGACCCGGTCCGCCTCCTCCTGCGCCTCGCGCCGGGTGCGGTCCGCCGCGTGCTCGGCGGCGCTGCGCAGCCCGGTGATCTCCTCCTGGGCCTGCTCGTGCAGTCCGGCCACGGAGTCCCGTACCTGCTGGGCGTGCTGTTCGGCGCCCGACACCATCTCGTTCGCGCGCCGGTCGGCCTCCTCGACCAGCCGCACGGCCTCGGCCTGCGCCTCCTCCACGCGTTTGCGCGCCGAGGCCAGCAGCTCCTCGCTCTGCTCGCGCGCCCGCTCGCGCTCCTGGTCGGCCTCGGTGCGCGCGGCGCCGAGGGTCTCCTCGGCCTCGCGACGGCGCCGGTTGGCCTCCTCCTGCGCGGCGGCCAGCGTCTCGGACGCCTCGGTGCCGAGCCGCTCGGCGGCGGCCAGCGCCTCCGCCCGCACCCGGTCGGCGCTCTCCTGCGCCTCCGACTTCAGCCGCTCCGCCTCGGCGGCGGCCTCGGACCGCAGGCGTACGGCGATGGCCTCGCCCTCGGCCCGGGACGCGGACGCGTCCGACGCGGCCTCGTTGCGCAGCCGGTCGGCCTCCGCCTCGGCCTGCGCCTGCAGGGTGCGGATCCGCTCGGCGGCCTCGGCGCGCAGCCGCTCCGCCTCCTCGGCGGCCTCGCGGCGGATCCGCGACGCCTCCTCACGGGCGTCGGTCAGTGCCTGCTCGGCGGCGGCGAGGCGCTCCTCGGCCTCCGTGTGCAGCCGCGTCAGCTCCTCGGCTGCCTGTGCACGGCGGGCCTCCATGGCCCGCTCGGTCTCCTCCTGGAGCTCCCGCGCGGCCCGCTCGGCCTCGGCCTTGATGCCCTCGGACTGCTCGACGACCTCCTCGCGGTGCCGCTCCGCCTCCTGACGGGTGCGCTGGAGGGTCTCCTCGGCCTGCCGGCGCAGCGTGGTCGCCCGCTCGATGGCCTCCGTACGGACCTTCTCGCTGTCCGTGGTGGCCTTCTGGCGCAGCTCGTCCGCGTCCTGCCGGGACTTCGCAAGGAGCTCCTCGGCGGTCTTGGCCGCCTCCTCGATCTGCTGGACGGCCTCCTTGCGGGCCTCCGCGCGGATCTTCTCGCCCTCGGCGACCGCCTCGGAGCGCAGCTGCTCGGCCTCGCCGCGCAGCCGGCGCGCCTCCTCCTGCAGCTCGACCGTCTTGGCGCGGTACTCCTTGGTGTCGTCCTTGGCCGCGCCCTTGAGCTGCTCGGAGATGTCGTGCGCCTCGGCGCGCAGCCGGTCCGCCTCCGCCTCGGCCTCCGAGCGGATCCGCTCGGCCTCCTCGGCGGCGGCCTTGGTGGTGTTCTTCGCGTCCTCCTGCGCACGGTTGAGGACGTCCTCGGCCGTCTTGGCCGCCTTGGACAGCTGGGTCGCGCTCTCCTCGGCCGTGATCGTGCGGGCCTTCTCGGAGGCCTCCGCGACGATCCGCTCGGCCTCGGAACGGGCGTCCGCCACGGCCTGCTCGGCGTCCGACTTGGTGGCCTCGGCCTCCTTCGTGGCCTCCTCGACCAGCCGGGCGACCTGCTCCTTCGCCGTACGCGTGCGCTGCTCGTTCGTCGACTCGGCGCTGGCGAGGGCCTTCTCGGCGGCCGCCGTGGCCTCGGTGACCAGCTTGTCGGCCTCGGCCTGCGCCTTGCGCAGCGCCTCCTCGGCCTCCGCCATGCGCTGCTCGGCGGCCCGGCTCAGCTCCTGGGCCTGGCGGCGGGCGGAGTCCGACTCGGTGGCGGAGGAGTTGCGCAGCTGCTCGGCGTGGTCGGTGGCCTCCTGGGCCTGCGTGGACGCGGCGTTCAGCAGCCGCTCGGCGTCCGCGCGCGCCCGGCGCAGCAGCTGGTCCGCCTCCGCGCGGGCCTCCTCGGCCTCGCTCTGCAGCCGCTGCCTGGCCTCGGTCGCGACCCGCTCGGCCTCCGCACGGGCGGCGGCCAGGGCCTGCTCGGCCTCGGCGCGGGACTCGTCGAGCAGCCGGCGCGCCTGGGACTCGGTACGGGCGCGCAGCTGCTCCGCCCAGGCCACGTTCTCGTTGACGTGCGACTCGACGGTCTGCCGGCGCTCCGCCAGCTCCTGGTCCAGCTGCTGGCGGCGGGTGACCGCCTCCTGGTGCAGCTCGGCCTGCAGCCGGGCGGCCTGCTCCGCATGCTCCTGGAGGATGCGCTGGGTCTGCGCCCGCGCCTGGCTGAGCTCGCGCTCGGCGTCCTGACGCAGCTGGTCGGCCTGGATCTGCGCATTCCGCAGCAGCTGCTCGGCCTGGTAGCCGATGTCACCGCCGTCGAAGGAGGGCCGGGACATGATGGTGCGGCGCGCCTCGTGAAGCTTGGCGCGCAGCACCTCGACCTGGTAGCCGAGGTCCTCGGCGTGCTGGATCGCCTTTTCCCGCTCGGTCTTCAGCCGCTCCATCTCGGCCTCGAACCGAGAGAGGTGGTCGACGTCAGCCGCCGGCTCTCGCTCCTGGCGTTCGTAGCCCCGCACTGCGCGGTCCCATCCGTCCCCTGGTCGCAAGTCTGGCCAAACGAGCTCCGTCCATCCGCCGAACGGGGCCCCCGGGGAATGGTGTCAGATCAACGGCGGAGCATGGGCTGCTGCCCCGACGCTCGCCCCCCGAAACCCGGACCCCGGCGTGCGGTCACCCCCCAAATAGTGGCGACCGCCCCCAACCCTACCGGCCCATATGTACGGGGGTCAGTGCTCAGGTGACTCAACAGGCGCGGAAGTGACCAGTTCTGTCAGAACGCCGTGGCAGTCCTTGGGGTGCAGAAACGTGATTCGTGACCCCATGGAGCCGCGTCGGGGCTCTTCGTAGAGAACGCGTACGCCCTTTTCCTTGATGTCGGCCGCGTCGCCGTCCACGTCCGCCGTACCGAAAGCGATGTGGTGGACACCCTCGCCGTTCTTGTCGAGCCACTTGGCGACGGTCGAGTCCGGTCGCGTCGGCTCCAGAAGCTGCAGGTAGGAGGCCCCGCCGTCGGACGTGTCGTTGATCTTGAGCATGGCCTCGCGGACGCCCTGCTCCTCGTTGACCTCGGAGTGGAACACCTCGAAGCCGTATGTGGTCCGGTAGAACTCGACGGTCTTGTCGAGATCGAAACAGGCGATTCCGATGTGGTCGATTCGCGTCAGCATGGTGTTAGTGCAGCGCGCCGGGGATGGTTACGCAACGTGCCAGCGATCACACCGACTGCCGGGTGACGGCACGGAGTGCCACTCAGTACATTCGAAGTAAACCCTCGTTCACTCCTCGGCAGTGCAGCCGGAAGGGGATCACAGCTCATGTCTGGATCGAACAGCACCACCTCGGTGATCGTCGCGGGGGCACGTACGCCCATGGGACGGCTGCTGGGCTCCCTCAAGTCCTTCTCCGGAGCCGACCTCGGCGGCTTCGCGATCAAGGCCGCCCTCGACC
>Ga0105246_10002361_pt1 | contig 11389 bp, 9 predicted proteins | sample KBSM64metaG_FD_99694 | JGI IMG/M metagenome (GOLD analysis project Ga0105246, IMG submission 99694) | Miscanthus rhizosphere microbial communities from Kellogg Biological Station, Michigan, USA - KBS M6-4 metaG | ecosystem: Host-associated > Plants > Roots > Rhizosphere > Soil | place: Michigan...
CGGGGTCACTCCAAAAGGGGCGGACCGTCCTCTCTCGGGCGCTGAAATAGAAAAGTTCAGTGAACCGGTGAGCATTTACGGTACGCCGACGGTCAGCGCCGTGAGTGTCTCCCCCGGAGGAACGGCAAAGCCCAACACAAAACTGACCGCCAGCTACAGCGGATTTAACGCGCAGGGGACGGGGAGTGACGATTCGCGGTATCAGTGGTACTTCGGGAAAAATGGCTACTGGTCAATTATCCCTGACACTAATCAAAAGGAATTCTGGCCTAACGATACATATGTGGGATTCGATGTACGCGTTGGCGTTACTCCCAAGGGTGCGAATCGACCTTTAACGGGCGATGAAACGGAAAAGTTCAGTGGTATTGTATCCATAGTGTCGCCCCCCGTACCGGCCGTAATAAATGTTAAGCATTATCTGAATGGTAAAGAGTGTGCGAGCATGGGATACCGTAGTCACCGGGTGTCCTATGACTACCAGAATAATGGCGGCGCTGCTGAATCGGGCACAGAAGTAAAATGGGAAGATAAAAACGGAAACATTCACTACGGTGGTTTGCTTTGCGAAAACTTTTGGAACGGGAGTGGGCCCGTACCTAAAAAGGTCACGGTAACGCCACGAAACGCAGATGGTGTGTGGGGAAATCCAGTACAGATAAACTTATAAACAGTACTGAGCTTTGGTAATAAATAAAAGCCAGTGTAAGCGGGTACTGGCTTTTTTACTCCTGAATTTTCTCCTGCGCACAGGGCACACCTGACTCTTATTTTTAGCTCAAGGAGATTTAAAAACATAAAGTCAATAAAGAATCTTAACGATGAATCACTGAGCGAGTCTGATAAGGCAATATTCTTCTTTATGGTTGTTTGGGTGAAAGGATAAAATGGAACTGAATGTTCTTTTATATCACGCTGATGACTTATTTACGCTGGATAAGTCAGAATAATTATTTTAACCGTTTCAAAAAGATAATCTTGTCTCTTTGGAAATGAGCCAGTTAATGAACAAGGATTATCAGCAGTAGCCAGAGCGTGGGAAAGCATGCAGGTAGACTTGGCAGTGTTCTTGATCAATTAAAAGGTAATTTTGCACAAAAAACGAAGCAGTGAATCAATTTGTAAATGAATTGTTAAATAACCAAACACAGTAAAAACGGATCTCTCCAGAGGAGGTGTTGAGTACCGACTTCCTCACGGTAGAGGGGGCGCTACAACTCCGATAGTTCATTTTCTGTTGTCTTATATCCTTAAAACTGAGGCGAAATATGGATAACATTTTTGAAATAATGTCCTTAAGTGATTCAGAATATGAAGAAATTACAGGGAGGATCTCTTATAATGATTAGACCAAAGATAATGTCCCTGATAATATTGAGATGGATTTTTTAATATTCCAGAATATCATCCGAATAGAATGTAATGAAATTTAGGAGAGCACTTCTAGGCAACTGGCGATGCTTATCCGACATGCAGAATATAAAGCGTTATCATGCCGGTTAAGCCAGGAGGCTTACGGACTTCATTCGGTTTTATTAGATAGTCGAGCTGATGTTAATAGCTATTTACGGATGGCTCGTGGATTAGACCACCCTAGAGACGATTGAGAACCTTTCATCATATTAACCTCTTTTTTATCAGTGCAGCAGAAAGCATTACTGTGCTATCACACGTATTCTCAGAAACGTTAAGGCAACCAATAAAACGTTGCGCTTAATAGTTAAATTCGGCACCATTTCATTTTTTCATGATGTGATGTCTGCCAGCAAAAGATATTTTCGATTTTGAACGATAACAGTCATTTCAATTGAGGTTTTGCAGATAGAATAAGGCGGCTTGAAGGTCAGGGGGTCTCATTAAGGAGTTGCCTTACAAAGATTCTTCCACAATACAGATAATTCATAGGTGATAACGGGACGGTTCGTATTCAACGTGCGTGTATTCCGGGGATGAGATTCATAACAATATTAACACTCGATTTTGCACGGATTACGATGGAATCTGATTATGTCCCCTATCCCCTTGCGCGGGTTTTGTACCGCAATAATGTCTCCCCCGCTACTGCTGGCCCTGTGCTGTGCTGCTGCGTTTTCGACTAACGCTGAACAGGTAATGACTGTCACTGCGCCTGGGGAAGCTTCAGGAATTGTGGCTACCTCGACCCATACGCCGCGTCAGCCTGTGCCAGCCAGTGATGGAGCCGATTTGCTGAAAACCATACCGGGTTTTTCAATGCTGCGCAGCGGCGGCAGCAACGGCGATCCGGTTTTGCGTGGCATGTTCGGCTCCCGTCTGAATGTTCTGACCGATGGAGCCAGTATTCAGGGCGGCTGCGGCTCACGGATGGACACCCCCACTGCCTATATTTCGCCAAAAATCTACGACACCCTAACGGTTCTTAAAGGGCCACAGAGCGTAATTTACGGACCGATGGCCTCAGCGGGAACCCTGCTCTTTGAACGTCAGCCAGAGCTGTTCAGCCAGCCGGGTATCAAAGGCTCGGTGGACTTACTGGCGGGAGCAAATGGCCGCAGTGATCAAAATGTGATGACCACCTTTGGTAATACCTCTGGCTATGTCCGTCTTGATGGCAACCGATCGGTTTCTGAAGACTATCGCGACGGAAGCGGTCATAAAGTTCCAAGCATGTGGCGGAAATGGAACAGTGGCGTCACTGTAGGGCTGACGCCCGATGATGACACGCTGGCTGAGCTGAGCATTGGGGCAGGTGACGGCAAGGCTCGCTACGCCGGGAGAATGATGGACGGCAGCCGTTTTGCACGTAAGAGTGTGACATTTAAGCTTGAAAAATATGACCTCAGTAAAAACCTGAGCAAAGTCAGCTGGCAGAATTACTACAATGATACTGACCACATCATGGACAATTACAGCCTGCGTCAGTCTGTGGGGATGAAACATAAAAACGAAGTGGGTGGAGTGACTATGGGCAGTCGCCTGAGCGGCGTCTGGGACATTGGTTCCACTGAAGTTACCGCGGGAACTGATGTCATGCGTAAGACCCACCGTAAGAAAAGTGCCACAGGCTGGCGCGACGATGCGCAATTCTTGCAAATGGGTGTCTTTAGTGAGATCCGGCAGGGTGCGGTTGAAGATGGTTCGTTGGTATCAGGCCTGCGTCTTGACCGTGTGCAGGTTGATGATAAGCGCTCACTTCAGCAGAAATCGCGTAGCTCAGTACTGCCGGGAGCGTTTACACGTTATGAGCTTTTACTGCCTGATATGCCTGTGAAGCTTTACAGCGGCATTGGATACACTGAGCGTTACCCTGATTACTGGGAAATATTTTCATCCAAAGCAGGGCAGTCAAGCTTTCATGAGTTGAAAAACGAAAGAACGCTGCAGTGGGACAGTGGACTGATATACAACGGCGATAATGTTAGTGCCTGGGCCTCTGCGTATATTGGACGTGTATATGATTACATCTTATTTGATTACAGCAGTGCGCCGTCGCAGGTAAAAAATGTTAACGCAACAATTATGGGCGGCGAGACAGGAGCGAGTTGGCGCTTTGCGCCTCACTGGGAACTTGAAAGCAGCCTGAACTACGCATGGGGCGAGAACCGTTCCGACGGTCAGCCGCTGCCGCAAATGCCACCTCTTGAAGGGCGAGTGATGCTTAATTATCAGCAACCGACCTGGAGTTCAGGGTTAATGTGGCGCGTTGTGGCTGCACAGCATCGGGTTGCTGATAAAAAAGGCAATGTGACAGGTCAGGATCTTGGCGCTAACGCAGGGTTCGGCGTGCTTTCCTGGAATGCTGATTACATATTTAGCGATCAACTAAATATGAGCGTGGGTATTGATAATCTGTTTGATAAAGCTTATAGCGAACACCTGAATATGGCTGGGATGAGCGAATTTGGTTATACCTCGGGCCAGCAAATTAAAGAACCGGGCCGTACGTGGTGGTTAGAAATCAATTACCATTTTTAATCGCAGTTTCATACCTGAATATATAGCTCGTGACTTAATAAAAATGCGACCTTAGGGGATTATTTGCCCCACCGCCTGAATTCCTTTCAGGCGGTTTTTTTCGAAATAACTTTTAAATAGCAATATCGAACATCTGGGTTTTAGAGAGCAGACAGTAAAGCTGGCAGTCGCTGTTAACACCAAGTTTATCCATAGCTCTCAGCTTATGAGCACTGACAGTCTTGTTACTCAGGTGTAACTGATAGGCTATTTCCGTCAGATTCAATCCCTTACACAGCATGCGTAACACGTCAATCTCTCGCGGAGACAGCTCGTGTTCGGCCTGTTTCCCTGTCTGAAACAAAGAGTTCATCAACTCACGTTCAATATAAACTTCACCATTTATTACTGAGTTTAGTGCCCGGTTGAGGGTTTTTTCACAGGTATCCCGGCTGATGTATGCTCTTGCTCCTGCTTCTAACGACATGCGGATAAGCTGGGTGTTTTTATAGGGAGAAAGCACAACTATTTTTAATTGGGGATATTTACGGTTGAGCCATTTAATTAGCAATACTCCGTCCATGCCGCTAATAGGATTGGGCGTCTGGCAGGTTGCAAGTGAAAAGCCGAGAAAGAGAATATCAATCTTTTCCTCAGAGAGAAGCGTCATTAGCTCAGATGGCGATGCTGTATCGCCCACCACAGCAAATTCTGTACGAGTCAGGCTGTCGGAGGGCAGTAATGGCATATTCATGATCATTGATATAACGCCACGGCGTATAATTGTATGCTCATCGGCGATTGCAATACGTACACTCATAATATTTTTCCCGAACATAAGAATGACGATGTGGAATACGTCGTCTGATGCGGAGAAATATATCGATTACTTACAGAGTATTCGTTAGTACTTGTCAGATAATTCCCCCAGTCTGGCATCGAGTCGAAGCTGACTATTTCTCATTATTGAGGAAAAACAATCTGTTAAGGTGGGTAGCTGTGCCTCTTCCACCAGTCTGGCAGACACTAATTCTGGTAGTGCTTCCATAGCCTGACACCGACGGGTGGTTTCTCTCATGCAAAACAGGCTCCATGAAGATTTCAACCTGTGAGCGAGTTTGCTAAGGACTTCTGCGGAAGGGGGGCTGGATTGTAACTGCTGAAGATCCTGCTCAAGTGCGTCCAGCATCTGCCTGCGCATCAGGGTAATTATTTCCGGGCGACCATCGGCGAGCTGGTAAAGACCATTGAGATCGCATTTATCACTCACCTCACCAGTGTGCTTCACCAGAGCCTGCTGCAACTCACCCATAGTCAGAGGCTTACGTAAAAGAGCATCCATCCCTGCGTGTCGTGCACGGGCATTCTCTTCCAGCAACGCATTGGCGGTACATCCGAGTATGATGTCTGGCGCTGACGCAATTCCAGCTATATCGCGCAGTAGCAGTAACGTAGTGAGTTGATAGCCGTCAATTCCGGGCATCTGGCAGTCAGTGATTAATATATCCACAGTGTCGTTAAGCAAATATGAAAGCGCTGCATTTGCGCTTTCACAGGCAATCACATCCTGGCCCAGTTTCTCAAGTTGCAGTGTTAAAACCGTGAGGTTGGCAGGAAAATCATCAACTATCATCACGCGGCGACGTATAAGAGGGGCAGGTTCAGGAATAGCAGGCATTAACTCCTGAACAGTGGCAGGCTGTAACGGTAACTTAACCGTTACTTCAGTCCCCACATCTGGCTCACTGGTAATCGCAAGGGTGCCGCTCATCAATTCGACCAGTTGATAGCATATAGCCAAGCCAAGCCCACTACTTTGCGGTGTTGTATGATCGGTTTGAAACCAGGGTTGGCCAATCGAGGGCATTGCTTCAGGTGCAATTCCAATTCCGGTGTCACTCACCCTTATCTGCAACTCCTCATCTGCAAATGTGGCGTAAAAGCGCACTTCACCATGCGGGGTATATTTAATGGCATTGCCAAGTAAATTTGCGATTATTTGATTGAGACGAGCTTTATCAAAATAAAATAATTCATTTTTGGGGATATCAAGCCTTGCCTGCCACTTTAAACCCTTAACAGTACTGGTACGGGAGAAAACTTCCTCACAGGCGTTCAGCGTCTGCCAAAGGTCATGTGCTGACTGCTCCAGCCGAAGTTCACCTGCTTCAATCCGCGACAGGTCAAGAATATCGCCTATCAGAGCTCGCAGAGAATCCGCTGTTTGCCAGGCAACCGCCAGATTGTCGTTTCTCTCTTTTTCCAACTCGAGCAAACCCAGAACGGCGTTAAGCGGCGTGCGGATGTCGTGGCTCATGCGAGCGAGAAAGTCAGACTTTTCCCGGCTTGCACGCTTGGCCTGTTCAAGCGCCTTGTTCAGGGCGGTGGTTAATGCTGCCTTTTCGGTGATGTCAACCCAGCCTCCGACAATGCCCTGTGGGCGCCCAAGATTATCGGCATAGCGGCAGAGCCACCAATAAAGCGTTTTGTTGTTGTCAGGAATCCGGCTCTCCCCCGTTATCGGCTCGTCTGCATTTAGCAGGTTGAGTCTTTCGGGTAAGGATAACTGGTTGGCGAGTTCTCCCAGCGGCAACCTGGCAAAAGGGCTACCTTCACCAGGTACGTCTGCCAGCAGCGGGGAGTGAATAAAAGCCTCATTGTAGCGGCTCAGCCGGCCAGAGGGGTCGCAAACAAACAGCGGCACCGGCGCGCTATTCATCAGCGTTTGCCATAACGACAAGACATTATGTAGTGCCAGGGTGTCCTGCTCACGCTGACGACGTTGGCGCTGAGCGGTACTCCAGGTTATCAACGATATCAGCACCGCACAGAAAGAAACCACCGCAAGCATAATCAACCAAAGAGAGCGGTCAGGTGAAGGAACCTGCTCATTAAGTATCGCAAGAGGTTTTGCCCGCTGACTGAAAATATCGGCTTTGGTAACTGACGCCAGAATTGCGGCTACCCGCCGGGCATCTGAAGGCGATGAAATATCCGGTACAAACCACAGTGGGGTGTCTGGTAAACCCAGTGGAGTTAGTTGTAGAGAGGTCTTTTCTTGTTGCCGGAGAGCATAATTCAGCATATAAGCATCACCCACCAGCCCGTCGGCGCCTCCTGCGCGTATCAGTTCAAAACCCTGGGAAATATCCTTTACCACCACTAGATTTTCCTTATGCAACTGCTCTGTAAGCAGTGGCACTACAGGGGAGTTACGAATTACGGCTATTCGCCTGTTCTGCAAAGCGGATAGTGTGCCATGAAGCGCCTTTTCTGATGGGCTAATCAGGCCCCAATTCAGTGAGTCGAATTCAATGGCATCTGGTGAAGGGGAGGTCTGGCTTGCAACGATTCTCAGGTTTGCACGTTCGCTCTGTTTGGGTTGCGAAGTTAAAGGAGGAGCAACACCAAAGGAGAGGGTGAAATGGTTTGCCGGAAAGAGGCTCAACAGCAGATCGTGCCAGACGCCATGAATATGCCCATCAGGAGTCAGCTGCATCAGTGGAGCGGGTGCAGCTGGTAGGAGGACTCTCAGCATCATACGTGGTGCATTTTCGCTGGCGGGTGGATTCCTGGCGCTGAACACGCTCCCGGCGGGTAGGAGCCATTTCTCCTCGAGCCAGCGAGCATCTTCCGGGTTCATGGCGCGAATATGCTCATTCAACTCAGCCAAAGCGTCGAGACGATTGGGTAGCGCCCAGCCGCGAAAATAGAGTGGTGTCAGGTTCTCCAGCGGTTGCAGGAGTAAAGTTGTGGCAGGAGCGTGGGCAATCCAGGTTCGCAGGATAAACTCAGGTGCGATAAAGCGTTGCGCGTCACCAAGGATGAGTCGTTGAACGTTATCCCCGGTTTGCGCCGATACAGCACGAGTACATGGAGGGGTGACATTAACCGGTAGCTCGGGAAAACAAAGTGTTCCGCCAGTGCCACGTTCTAGCGTCAGAGAGGCAAGCGGAAATGTAAGCATTGGCTCACTGGAGCGCAGATAATCAGCTGGTTTGTGATCAGAGATCAACACATCAATCTGCTGCTTTTTAAGGGCTTCTGTGCCTTCAGTTACAGAAGTAAAGTGAAGGATCTCCGGCTGAGGAGTATTATTGAATAGAATGCTGAGCTCATCATCGAGTATGCCTGGCATTCCTTTTTGGGCGGCAAACGGTGGCACTGTATGAAATAGGCCGATACGCAGCGCAGCAACAGCTGCATTGGCTTCTAAAAACAGCACAAACAATAGTATGGCGAGCCATCCCTTACGCATTCAACTGTCCAGCCCCAGACTTTGTGCACATTGAAAAAGCTCAAAATCGCTTGAGGCACCGAGTTTACGCATCGCGCTGTTTTTTTGAGAGCTGATGGTCTGTTTTGTTCGGTTGAGCTGCTCACTAATTTGATTCACTGTCATTCCGCGCAACAACAGACGGAGGACTTCAGTCTCTCGCAAGGTCAGATGAACTTCCGGTTTTACAGGGGCAACATGTCCCTGCTGCGTACTATGAAGAGTTTGCACAAGGTTCGTCGACAGGCTGTTTTTGTTTAAAACTGAGTGAACTCCGTAACGGCGCAGTGAGGTCAATAGCTCTGGGTTTGTTATCATGGTAACCACGACAATCATGCTTTCCGGATACCGACGGGCAATAGTTTTGATCATCGTTAATCCGTCCGGATAACGTTGTCCGGGCATGCTTAAATCCGTGATGATGATATCTACAGGTTGTTGATCCAGTTTATCCATTACTTCATCTGCGCTTAGCGCTTCATGAACAATACGATATCGGTCACTGCGTATTTGCAGTAGCGTACGTAATCCCAGTAAATAGACAGGGTGGTCGTCGGCAATCAGAACGGTTTTTTGCATCAGATACAATCCGGTAAAGTGGCCATACGCCTTAAATACTTATACTAGCGGCGTTACTCCTTACAGTGTAGATCGACCAGTAAATCGCTGTACAGATGGTTTCCGTCTAAGAGCAGTTCATTAATGCTTCTTACGCCCAACTTTCTTAGCGCACTAATTTTATATCTGCTGATAGTTTTTCGTGAGAGAAGCAATTTTTGGGCAATACAGTCGCCCGGCAAACCGCGATAGAAGGAAACGATGACCTCACTCTCTCTTCTGGTTAATTGTCCAGGGTGATAAGTCTGAAGCGGCGAGTGCTCATGCAGTCTTGCAGCCGTTTCGCCTAAATCTTTCAGGCTCATACTTTTAGAGCCATGCGGCCATTGTGAAAAGAGAGGGTTAAGGCCCTTATTGGGATCATAAAAGATAAATATTTTGGCAAGCCGCTGAATAAGCGGAAAACAAACACTTTTTTTAACGAATTTCATATTGCTGCCATCCAGCAACAGTATATCCCCATGGGCAACGTTATGATTAAAAAAATCGGTACCCCAAAACTCCCATTTGTAGATGTACAGGGGTGTGTTTTCTTTGCGGAGAAGCTTGTTCATTCCGAGAGAAAAATAATAATCGTCTGAAAAGAGATAGATTGCCATATAAAAAGTTGTCCTTAGTCTAAAGCATATTGAAAGAACAGGTCTGGTTATTTCTTAATTTTCATATGCATGAACGTAACACAACATAGACATTTTGTATGCTATTGGACTGGAGGGGGTGTATTTGTCAGATTTTTATCTGAATGCCAGCAAGTTCCTCGCTGGTTGCGGGGAATTTGCTTAAGGGCATGAGAAACTTCCTCCGCAAAACATACCAATTCCTGTTATGTGAGGAGTGAATCAGCTTTTTATCATGATTAAATCATAATACCATCCTTAAAAAAATCACGCGCACCCAATGAAATCAGCTGGCGTCGTCTGTGAGTGGCGTCAAAGTCACTACCATTTGTACGTGAATATTGTTACGTTAGGTCATTAATATTTAGGTTTTCAGAAAGAAATGGACGTGGCACTCAGATTAATCTTTTCTTAATTCAGGCTTGAGCAATGATTAGCAGTGAAAATGTTAGCGAGATTATTATCCGGGACTTATCGTGAATAGCCAAAAAATTTATCTTTCTTCCAGTGTAACTTTTGAACCAGAAAAGGCATGTCTGTCTAGCCAGACATATGGTGATATTCATCTTACGCCTAATGAACGACGCTTGCTGGAACTTATTATCCGTGGTCAATGTAAAAAAGAGACCGTATTTGAAGCAATATGGCATAGCCAGGGAACCATTGTCAGTGAAGCCAGCTATCACCAGCTAATAAAGATGTTGCGCAGAAAGCTGCAGCATGCAGGGCTTCCGAGCAGCATTATTAAGACGATTCCGCGCTACGGTATCGTACTTGAGCCGTATGAATTGCCTACAGAGGTCACCGATGAAGAGGCTGCAGTGAACGCAGACGTGTGCATCACCGATGAGCCTGCTGAATCTTCCGAAACGGAGAAGGAAGCCCTGTCCCAGCTATTTAACCATTTTCCCTATAGGCTGTTGACCGGAATTTGTGCCGCATTGGTTATACTCCCGCCACTTCTCACACCGCTTCTAATGGAGAATCCCCCCGCATTCCAGGAACGTGTTTTCATTGACGGCGTGACTTTTCATTTCTCCCCTAAGCGCAGCGTTGACCGCGCGGTACTGGTGCAAAAGCGGCGCTCGTTACCCAAAGGGGTGAATAACGTCTACATCGCCTCCAATGGGCCTAAAGTTTTTGTTGCGCAATGCGAAGGAGAACTGTCGAAGGAGGGGAAATGCAGCTACGAATATTATTCGTCTTACTGATGGCAGGCATTTCTGTCAGTACGGACAGCGCGGCGGCATACAGTGGATGGCATCATTTATACGCGCTTAAAACTGTAACTGAGTCGGATACACGTGTTATTCATGATGGCAGTTTTATTAATCAAAACCCAGAAAAATACCGATTCAGTGTGGCAACCAGACGAGAGGAGCTATCACGCCTGGCGTCATTCAGTACTGGATCAGACGGGTACGAAGGCCTGCCGGAAGGTATGAAAAAAAAGATTCTGGAACCCCAGGAACTGCCACCAGCGGTTGAAGATGACGATGTGAATGGATCTTGTAATTCTGCTCTTCAAAGGTCCAGTGATGCGATTTTGTCAATCAGCCCTCCACCTTGCAAGTTTCAAGCGGGTTTTGGTGCCGTAATGGCTGAAATGCAGAGACGCCCAAGATGAATCATTCAAAGATGTTTGTAACCTCTCATTATATTGTTAAGCGCAGTGATGAGCAGGAAGGGCGGAAACTAAAATGGGATGCGTCGCCTACTAAGGTTAATAATGTTAATATCACTTCACTTGGGTCGAATTTTTTTCTTGCTCAATGCGAAGGGGAATTATCTAAGGAGGGGAGATGAAATTGCGAATTGTATTTTTCTTGATGGTGATGGGGTTATTCTTCAGTATTGGCGGTGCGCTGGCTTATGCGAGCTGGAGTTATTTTGACTCTCGTAGAATGCCCGAGGAGCCATGCACAAGCGTCATTCATGAAGGGCA
>Ga0105246_10002363_pt1 | contig 11388 bp, 10 predicted proteins | sample KBSM64metaG_FD_99694 | JGI IMG/M metagenome (GOLD analysis project Ga0105246, IMG submission 99694) | Miscanthus rhizosphere microbial communities from Kellogg Biological Station, Michigan, USA - KBS M6-4 metaG | ecosystem: Host-associated > Plants > Roots > Rhizosphere > Soil | place...
CACCTGCGTTGAGATCGTCGCTGTACGGCGGCTATTCGAAAGTCGAGCACAATACGAACGCAACCAACCTGATTTGCACCGGGACTGGCTTGGCGCAGCTGGGCAAGGGCGCGGGTTTTGCGCCGACGAATTGTTCGCCGGATTTTGCTTTCTGGCAGGTAGGCTCGCGAACGATATGGAATCCGGTCCAGAATTTAGATCTGGGAGTAGAAATCATGTATAACCGTCTACAAACCGGCTTCGCCGGAAATGCGATAGTCAACGCGAATGTCGCCCAGCCGACACAGAGCCTTGTTGTCAAGGATCAAGATGTCGTCTCGGCTATCTTCCGTGCGCAGCGTAACTTCTGGCCATGATCTCTTACTCCCGCACGGAGTAGAAATCCCACTGCGGGAATCTCCGCTGAAGCCTTCTTTCCGTGCGACGTCGCAATGACTTCTCTCGTGACCAACTCCGCAAGCTGGTTCAATTCGGCTTGCGGCTCTTTGTGAGATTGCAATTCAGGCTCCGGCGCAAAGACGTCATGATGCGTGATTCTCGCAGCAGGCAATGAGTGGGCGAGCGATCGTCCTCACTTCGAGCCGCCAGCGGCTCCGGCTGACTTCAAACGCTTTGCCTTTGAAATCTCGCGAGAATTTCGAGACACAAGCGGACCGAAGCGCGAACAGAGAATGGCGCAGCCCTAAGCTGCGGAATTGCGCAGGACACCATGGGAACTGGGAGTCTCGTGGTTCGCTTTCTCAGAGCCGGCGAACAGGGTTTTAACAAGATCCATACGGACGGCACCGGTTCGCAGACGACTACTTGCTACTCCAAGCGGACATTGCCTCGCGGCGTCTCAGCGTCCCCTTCGGGCCACAAGCATGCTTCACCGGCAGCGGCTGCCGTCGCTGTGCCGGCTATCCAGAGTCCTTACTCGCGTGCTTCGTAGCGCTGTTCCACATTGCTCCATTTCGGAAGGTCGACGATATCGAAATACTCGCGCAGAGAGATTCCCGTGCCGACAAGCTTGAGTTCTTCCGATTTGAGATCGTCGAGCGCATCGATCATGACACGCGCAGATCGCATCAGCAGGGTGATGCCGAAGATGACGATGTTGTACCCCATCGCGTGGAGTTCGCTCGGCTTGAGCATCGGTGTCTTGCCGCCTTCGAGCATGCTCGTCATATTCGACTCGCCTTTGAAGTGCCGTCCGATCAAGGCCAGCTCTTCGACTGTTTCCGGTGCTTCGATGTAAATCGCGTCCGCGCCCGCGCGTAGATATCGTTCTCCGCGCCGCAAGGCTTCGTCCATGCCGTAAACGGCGCCAGCGTCGGTTCGTGCGACGATATATGGCCCGCTTGCTTCGCGTTCGCCGACCGCGGCTCGCAGCTTGGCCTCCATCACTTCGGTGGGAACGACAGACTTTCCAGCAAGATGCCCGCATCGCTTCGGCGACTGCTGATCCTCCATGAAAATTGCCTGAATACCCATCCGGCCGTAGGTCTGGACCGTATTGACGACGTTCTTGACGTCTCCATAGCCGTCGTCGGCATCGACCATCATCGGCAGCTTGGTCGAGTTGCGGATGTCGCGGATCACGGCCGAGATCTCCGCAAGCCCCATCAGACCGACATCCGGGATTGCGTGCTGCGCGCCAAGCGACGCGAACCCGCCGACGAACAGCGCTTCGAACCCCGCCCGCTCGATGAGCCGGGCGCTGAAGGCGTCAAAGGCTCCTGGCAGGACCAATGGAGCGTCTTTGCGAACGAGTTTGCTGAAGTTTGTTGCCATGTCACACCTTGGTGCAGGAAGGATTGATCTATTGGCTGCGCGTATCGCTGGCCGCCTGCAGCGTCCCATGGATCGTCGGACGGACCGTGCCGCTTGTATTCACGTTCACCGAACGATCGAGCGAGATGCGATCGCCTGCAAACGTGCAGCGCACCGAATCGCGGAAGGCGGTCTCCGGATAGATCCAGGTCATCTCGAAAACGTTCGCCCTCAGCCACGTTCCGGAGGCCGCGACTTCGAGGTGCGGCGGCTGATACTGGTGGTGCAGCTTGTTCCCCGTCATCGTGGTTTCACCCTCGATCCAGGAGCCAAGGCCGGCCTTCACCGTGTGCGCGCCCCTCGCGTCGGTCAGTACGAACCGGCAGGCATCATCGGTGAAGGTCAGAGAGCACAACACCGCATCGTCGGCATTGGCCTCGAAGACGTACGTGCCGCCGGAGATTTTCTGCTGCAAATCCGAGGGCCGATACGGCGGCGGCTCGAACGCAAGATTGGCGAGCCGTTTCATCAGAGATGCAGCGTTGGGTCCGTCCGGTTGGGGTTGGCGTCCCGCCAGCGCAGGCGCAAGCTCGCTCCAGACCAACTCGAGGAGGCGGCTTTCCGGGGCCGGTATCGCGGCCGTGAAGGCGATCACCGCGTTCTGGCGCGGCAGGACAACACAGTACTGGCCGAAAATTCCGTAGGCGTAGTACGCGCCGTCCGGTCCGATCCACCACTGATATCCGTATCCGCGGTGCCGTTCGCCGCCGACACCAACGCTCTCTTCGCCACCCGCCTGCATTCGCCGCCCGTCGAAGGCGCCCATCCAGACGTCCTTGAGATGGGGCGATGTCGCAGCGTCCACCCATTGCTTGGGAAGCACCTGTCGGCCACGCCATTCGCCGCGCTGCAGGTGCAGAACGCCGATCTTGGCGATCGCCTCTGTCGTGAGGCTCAAGCCATTGCCGCCGGACGTTATGCCTTCTGGAGATGAGTCCCATTCGAAGTTGTCTATACTCAATTGCCGAAACACGCACTCATTCACGTAGTCCCTGAGCGTTCTGCCGGTCGTCTTCTGAACGATCGCCGACAGCATGTAGCTGCTCGCGCTGCTGTAGATGAATCGGCTGCCCGGCTTCTCGACGATCGGCTCCTTAAAGAACTCCGCGACCCAACTTGTCCGGATCGTTCGCCACTCACCGCCAGAGATGCCCGTGGCGTGACCTGTCGTCATCGTGAGGAGATGACGAAGCGTCATCATCTCCAGATTCGGCGAGACTTGGGACGGCAGCTCGTCAGGGAAAAAGCTAATGACTGGCGTATCGAGATCGAAACAGCCCTGCCCGATCGCAATGCCGACCCCCATCACGCCGACACTCTTCGTGAGAGAGTGCAGCATGTGACGCCGGTCGGCGCGATAAGGAGACCACCACGCTTCGGCGATCACGTTTGAGCCTTTGCACAGCATGAAGCTGTGCAGCTCGAAGCCCTTTTCTTCGACTTTGTTGAGAAAAGCATCGATCGAGCGTGAATCGGCGCCTTCGCATTCGGGCGTAGACCTGATCATCCTCACTGCGGAGCCGGATGCGTTTTCATCCAGTGCTGCGCGATGTCGATCCGCCGGCATACCCACACATCCTTGTGCGCCGCGACGTGGTCGAGGAACTTCTCCAGCCCCCGTGCCCGCCCGGCCTGTCCGACCAGACGCATGTGAATGCCCACCGACATCATCTTCGGATGCGTCGCTCCTTCCCCGTACAGGATATCGAACGCGTCGCGGAGATAGGTGTAGAAATCTTCGCCGGTCGCGAGCGATCCGCGAATGAATTTGACGTCGTTGTTGATGAGGCCGTACGGAACGACCAGGTGCTGCTTGCCCGAGACCTTCACCCAGAACGGCAGATCGTCGTTGTAGGAGTCCGAGTCGTACGTGAAGCCGCCCTCCTCGACGACGAGCCGGCGCGTGTTCAAACCCGGGCCATAACGGCAGAGCCATCCGGCAGGCCTGACGTCGATCGTCTTGGTGATCGACGCGACCGTCCGGCGGATGCGGTCCCGCTCCTCCTCCTCGGTGAGCCCATGATGCAACTCCCACTGCCACCCATGCGCGCAAACGTCGTAATTCGACTCCTTGATCGCCGCGCACACTAGAGGATTTCGTTCGAGCGCGAGGGCACAGGCGTAAAACGTAGAGGTGAACTTCCGCTCACGCAGCATGCGCAGCACGCGCCAAATTCCCACGCGGCTTCCGTATTCGAACATCGACTCGGCTGCCAGATCGCGGCCGCCGAACCCGGTGGGCGCACCGTCCGTCAAACCGAGTTCCGATGACTTCGCGCCATCCGGAACGGACAACTCGCCGCCCTCCTCGAACGCAATGCCGATGTTCAGCGCCAAGCGGGCGCCGTTCGGCCACTTCGGATCGGGAGGCGTTGGTCCATAGCCGACAAAGTCTCTCGTGAGGTGAGCGTCCTGGGACGACATGGGTTACTCCATCTTCTTATTGAGCTGACACGATCAGTTCGCAGTTTGAAGGAAGATCGAAAATCTCGTCGCCCCCTGACGCCTCGTACACCGACATCATCACGACGAAGTCGGCGGGGGCACTCAGGACCGTCAGTCCGTGATGCCATGTTCGCGGGTGATAGCAGACGCCCTGCCCTTCATCGGCTTGGAACACCTCGAGCCTTTCCAGATCAGGGCCGGCGCCACCCCTGTCGGGCGCTACAATGACGAGATAGCTTCCGGATCGCAGCGGCACGAAAGTCTGCGCCGAGAACATATGGCGCTCGAGTTGATGGATGCGCGCCGGCAGCGTCATCGGCGAGGTCGCCCGCGTCACCCAGAACGCGGGCTCCAGCGGCCTGTCCTTATGACGGAGCGGCCCTGGAATGTGGCAGCGCTTCTGATCGCCGTGATATTCGACAACTTCGCCGTAGGCGGCGAACGCCTCGGCACTGAGCCGCTTTGCCGGGACCACGCGTCGCTGGCTCACCCCAGCCTCCATTGATCGTTCTCCGCGCTACTGAGCTTGCTGGCGCGCCGTCTTCCCGGCGCGCGAGAACCGTCCCGAGACACCGGTTGGTATGCGCGGAATCAGCCCCTGCGGCCGGAACAATACCACCACCGTGATGATCAGCCCGAACAGCACGTGACGATACTCGGTCGTGAAGCGCATGAGCTCCGGCAGGATCGTCAGCACCGTCGCGCCGAGCATGGCGCCCCACAGCACGTGCATTCCGCCGAAAAGGAGGAAGATGATGAAGTTCAGCGAGACGAAGAAGCCCAGCTCCTGCGGGCTCACGATCAGCATGTAGTGCGCCTGAAGCGCGCCAGCCGCGCCGCAGATCGCCGCTCCGAGCGCGAACGTAACCACCCGCACCTGAAGCACCGAGATCCCGGTTGCTGCCGCAGCGACGACGTCGTCGCGAACCGCCCTCGAGGCGAACCCCAGCCGCGATCCGTCGAATCGCCATGCCAGATAGGTGGCAATCAGGACTCCGATCAGACAGTTCCAGAAACCCGTGTAGGCCGGAATGCCCGTGAAGCTGTTAGCGCCGCCGATGTAGTCGATATTGAATGCGACGACTGCGATCATCTCGCCGAACGCCAATGTCGTCAGCTTTAGAATGAAGTCCCGCATGCGCAGCGTGACGGCCGCGATGAACGCGCCCACAAAGGCGCCCACAACCGCGCCCATCAAGATGGCGGGAACGAACGGCCACCCGAAATTCCGGGTGAGGATCGCGGCCGCGTAACCGCCGAGCCCGGCGATCGCCGCGGTGGCCAACGAAAGCTGTCCCGACATCGCGGTGACGTAGACGCCCACCGTGAGCATCACGTTGAGCAGCGTAAATATGACCAGGGATTCCCACTGCCCGAACATCGTCAATCCTCAGGTCGAGTATGAGCCGAACAGGCCGTTGGGGCGCACGTACAGGACCGCGATCAGCAGCAGGAAAGCAATCGCATCCCGATAGGTCGAGGAAAGATAGCCGGTGATCAGCGCTTCCAGGATGCCGAGGGCGAGCGCAACAAGCATCACGCCTTCGAAGTAGCGATTGCCGGCGATCAGGATGCAGATGAATCCCTTGATGCCGTACGCAAGCCCGATGAACGCCCAGGCATTTCCGTAGAGAAGGCCCACCGAAACGGCGGCACAGCCGGCTAGCATGGATGCAAGCGTGACCGCGACCTGCGACACGCGGCTGACGTTCACCCCGAACGCAGCAGCCACGTCCGGGCGCTCGGCCACCGCCCGCGTCGCACGCCCATACGGGGTGAGGCGAACGTAGTAGCTCACGATCGCGAGCGATATGAGCGAGACAATGAGATTGACGATCTGTGGCTTGGAGACGCTGACGGCGCCGAGATCGATCGGCTGACGGGAAATGACGGGAGGAAATGCAACGACATCGGAGCTGATCAGTGCCGCAACGCCGTTCTCCAGCATGATGCCGACGCCGAGTGTGGCTATCAGCGTCATCAGTGCGTCTCTTCCCCGAAGGGGTCGCAACACCGCGCGTTCGAGAATGAGCCCGACAAGTCCCGCGGATAGCGCGCTTGCGGCAGCGACAACGAAGAAGTTGCTGCTGACATATTTCGCGCACAGAAGCCCGCCGAACATACCGACCATGAAGATGTCGGGATGCGCGAAGTTGATGACGCGAAGAACCGTGAAGACCAGCGCGAAGCCGATCGCGATGACGGCGTACGTGCTGCCGATGATCACGCCGTTGAGAAGCTGCTGAAGAAACAGATTCATCGCCGGCCCTTCCCACGGTACCAGGTCATGAATGGCCTCCGAGGAAGATATCCTGCACCGATTGCTTGTTCGCGAGCTCGGCCGCAGGGCCGCTTTCCACGACGTGACCGACTTCGAGAAGGTAGGCGCGCGTGGCAATTCTCAGTGCCTGACGCGCGTTCTGTTCGACCAGCAGGACGCTGACACCGAGGGAGTTCACCTTCTTCACCAGCTGAAACACCTCGGCGACGACCAGAGGCGCTAGTCCGAGGGACAGCTCGTCCATGAGAATGAGCTTCGGACGCGCGATGAGCGCTCGAGCGAGTGCAACCATCTGCTGCTCGCCGCCGGACAGAGAGCCCGCTAGCTGATCCTGGCGCTCGCGCAGGCGCGGAAACCAGTCCAGCATCTCCTCGATGCGCTGACGTGTCTCCGTCGGGTCAGAGGCAAACCCGCCCATTTTCAGGTTGTCGAGGACGGTCATCGCGCCCCACAATTGCCGTCCCTCGGGCACCCAGGTGACGCCGAGCCGGTGTATCTGGTGGGTCTGGAGCTTTCGCAGATCATGCGACGCGTCATCCGTGCTCAGCGAGACGCTTCCACGCTGGATATTCGTCAGCCCCAGGATCGACTTTACGATTGTGGTCTTCCCGGCTCCGTTCGCGCCCAGAATGACCAGGATCTCGCCTTCGAAGAGCTCGATGCTCACGCCGGAAAGCGCCGGGACGGCCTTGTAGGCAACATGAAGGTCGGAGATCGCGAGGAGCGGCGTCATGCTTCCGCTCCCAGATATGCTTCGATCACAGCAGGATTGGCGCGCACCTGCGCCGGCGCGCCTTCCGCGATTTTCGAACCGAAATTGAGAACGACGATGTTGTCCGAGACCGCCATGACGACGTTCATGTTGTGCTCGATGAGCATCAGCGTGATGTTCGCGTCGGTCAGTTTTCCCATCAGCTCGACGACCTGATGCGCCTCGTGCGCGATCATGCCCGCGGTGGGTTCGTCCAGAATCAGAAGCTTCGGATCCGTTGCAAGCGCACGCGCGATCTCGATGCGACGCTGATCGCCGTACGAAAGCTCGTTCGGCATGCGCAAACGGCCTTCGTACGCACCGACCCACTGCAACAGTTCTTCGGCGCGCTCGCGGGCCTCGCGTCGATCGCTGCGGTCGCGGCCAAGACACAGCGCCGCATCCAGCAAGCCGGATTTGCCACGAACGGTCCGGCCGACCATCACGTTCTCGAGCGCGTTCAGCGTGTTGAATAGCCGGACATTCTGAAATGTCCGGCCGATCCCCTTGCCTGCAAGAATGTGGGGGGGGACACCGGTGATGTCCTCACCGGCGAACCAGATCGTGCCGCTGTCCGGCTGGTACAAGCCCGCAATGCAGTTGAATGCCGTGGTCTTGCCGGCACCGTTCGGACCGACAATCGAAACGACCTTACCGCGTCCGACCTCGAAACTCAGATCGTTGACCGCAACAAGCCCACCAAACTTCTTGGTGATGCCCTTGACTTCCAACAGCGCGGTCGACGAGGGCTCCACTGCATTGCTCATTGGGGTCGAACTGCCCCAACTGCGGTCACTTCACGACCTCGTATTTACCGGGGCCAGTCGCACGAACGATGACGACGGTCGGCTTCCTATTGTCGCCATCCGGCGGGTTCTGGAAATCGACGTTCGTTCCCAGCGGACTGGTGAACTTGAAGCTGGCGAGGACATCCTTGATCTTCGCCCGATCGGTCGAGTTCGTGCGCTTCACGCACTCGACGACCGCGTAGACCGAGTCATATCCAAAGATGGATTCGGACTGCGCGGCAACCGGGAAGGCCTTGTTGTAATTGTCGAGCCAGTCCTTGAGCTTGCCTTCCGCGGAGTCGACGTCGACGCTGATCCACGTGTATCCGCCCTTGATGCCTCCGTTGGAGGATTCCCAGACGGACTTGTAGGTCATCGCGCCAAAGCCGCAGACAACCGGCACATCAAGGCCGGCGCTCCGTACCTGCGCGACCACCGCGCCGACCTGACCCTGCTGAGCTCCCACAAAGAGCGCGTCGGGCTTGTTTTGCTTGATCGTAGCGATTTGAGCCGAATAATCCTGATCGTTCGCCCGAAAGGCCTCGTATGCCACCAACGAATAGCCGAGCGGGCCCGCCTGCTCGCGGCAAATCTCCGCATCGGCCTTCTGAAGATCGTGAGTGGATTCATACAGGACCGCCAGCCGCTTGATCTTCTCGGCCGCGATCATCGTCTTGAGCATGATCGGCGTCGCGGTCTTCACGACAGGATTGATCCGGTACGCCCAGGGATTCCATTCGCGGATCGGAGCGCCCGAACCGTTGCTGATGATCGGGAGGCTCAGCTGCTGCGCGACCGGCACAAGGGGCACAAACCCCAGCGACGTGGTCGGCCCAATGGATGCGACAACAGCGGGATCGGCCGCGTACTGCCGGAACATCAAAATGGCTTGGCGAGGGTCACTCACCATGTCGTTGCTGATCAGCTCGACGGTATAGTCTTTGCCCGCGCTGTCCTTGAAGCCGCCGGCCTTCGCGATCTCCTGCACGGCGAACACCGAGCCGTTGCGCGCGCTGACGCCGGGAGGAGCGCCGGGCCCCGTCAGCGACTGGATGCTGCCGATCTTGACGACGGTCGCGGCGTGCGCCGAACGAATGAGCGCTGGGCTTGCGATCAATCCCGCGCCCGCAAGTCCCGCGAACTTCAGAAGCGAGCGACGATTGACGCCTCGTAGTTGCCGGGTTGTCTCTTGCTGTGTTGCAGGCTTTCGCGTGGCGGCCATGGCGTCCTCCCGGATCTGATCACAGGCTGCCACTCGCAGGCTTGCGCTTGTCGACTGCCCATCTTGCGACGAACGCTAGCGACCACGACCCGGTGGGTCAACTGCAGGGAAAAATTGTTTCCTGAGAGTAACATTTGCGCGTAGCTGCCATGCGATGCACGCACAGATGAACGCCCCTACTTTCTGCCGCGCGGCGCTCGCCCACAGCAGCCGCACTCTCTCAAGAAGGCTCAGATTCAGGCACAGCTGTCACGTTGCTCAAGGGCAAACGCAGATGTGCGAGGCGCACGAGAGCAGTTTGTTTCGCCGGTGCTGAACCTCTCTGCGCATAGAAGACGGCTAAGCAGTAAATTCGACCTTGTTGTCACCGTGCCGATATGACCTACCAAATGTCTGCTTTGGGTCAACGCTGACTTCTGCGCGGCTCGCATCAATGCCGGCTTCGATCATAGGCGGACATTGTCGTACCGACGCTGACAGATGGCTCCTGAGGCCGAGAGCTGGGTTAGGCGCGCAGGTGATGGCAGTCAGAAGAGAACCGAAGTGGATGTAAGGCAATTCGAGAAAAATCGACTCCATGAGCCGTCGCTTACCGTCCCTTGACGGTCTCGCACTTCGGTTCTCTCGGAAGAAGTGCCCGTTTTGCCGGAAAATCGGCATTTCCCGCGCAAAATCTCCACCAGACCAGGAAAAAAAGACTAGGTGGCGGGTCGGCCAAGGTCGCGCAGGGTACCGTCAGGACACCGCCTCCAGCGCGGTTGAGATAGGTCAAAGCGACGCGCTGGAGAGTCCGATTTGATGCTGGCGATCACGCATCAGCGGCTGCGCACGATCTGACGCGCCATTCAGCTCATCTGCCGCCCGAGAGAGTATCGCCATGATCAAGGACATCATCGTCAATCTCTCAGTCGGCAAGCCGCGCGATGTGGCCGGCGACTATGCGATCTCGGTCGCCTCCGCGTTCGACGCACATCTGTCGGGCGTTGCCTGCGCCTATGAGCCCGTCATCGGCGGGTTGACGTTCCCCGGGGCGCCGGCGTCGGTCATCGACGCATTCCGCGCCGAAAGCCGGGCGGAAGCGGATCGCGCAAAGAAGGCCTTTGACGAAAATGCGCGCCGCGCCGGTCTCTCGACCGACTCGTTCGTGATCTCCGCGACTGCAAGCGGGGCAGCCGACAAGCTCGGAGAACTCGCCAGGGAGTACGACCTTTCAATCGTGGCCCAGGCGCAGCCCGACTACGACATCGCCGAGAGCCTTGCGATCGAAGGCGCGCTGTTCGGATCGGGCCGGCCGGTGCTGGTGGTCCCGCATGTCCAGTCATCCGGCCTGAAGCTCGATCGCGTCATGGCATGTTGGGACGGGAGCCGAAATGCCGCGCGCGCGATCGGCGATGCGATGCCGTTTCTGCGGCGCGCCGCCAAGGTCGAGGTCGTGACGGTCGAAAGCCGGGAGCGCCGCAACGAGCTGTCCGGCGCAAAGATCGCGGCTCACCTTGCCCGGCACGGCCTCAAGGTCGAGCTCAAGCCCATCGTGTCCGCCGATCTCGATGTCGCGGATGCCGTCCTGTCTCACGCCGCCGATACCTCGACCGATCTCATCGTCATGGGCGGCTACGGCCACACGCGGCTGCGCGAATTTGTTCTGGGCGGCGCCACCAGCGGCATTCTCGACGCGATGACGGTTCCAACGCTGATGGCGCACTGACACGTCGCGCCGCCAGACCGAAATGACAGGAGATCACATGCTGCCTCACGCATTGAAACGCATTCGGCTGGCGCTTGCCCGATCGAAGGAATTTCCGTCAGGCTCTATGACCTGCGGCTATGAATTCGTGGCTCCGCTGAGTGCCGATGGCCATATCGATCCGAAGCTCTGGCAGGAGCACCGCGCGCATTGCCGCGTGCGACGCTTCTGGGACGGCGAGGAGGAAATCGGCCGTCTGGTGCACAAGCCGGGTGGATCGGAGCACGCGCGCTGGGTGTTCGACTACGATCCCAAGGCATCGGACGATGACGAGTCAGGTTATCGTTCCGGCACGCATGCTTTCGTTCCAGGCGGATATGTCTCGATCCGCAGCGAGGACGGAGA
>Ga0105246_10002364_pt1 | contig 11387 bp, 9 predicted proteins | sample KBSM64metaG_FD_99694 | JGI IMG/M metagenome (GOLD analysis project Ga0105246, IMG submission 99694) | Miscanthus rhizosphere microbial communities from Kellogg Biological Station, Michigan, USA - KBS M6-4 metaG | ecosystem: Host-associated > Plants > Roots > Rhizosphere > Soil | place: Michigan...
ATCCCCGGTGGTGCATCGGTGGAGCGCGCGGTGCCGAGCGGTTTCAACCAAGGCAACAGCCTGACGCTGAACCTCAACCGTTCCGACTTCACCACGGCCAAGCGCATCGTCGACAAGATCAACAATATGCTCGGCCCTGGCGTTGCCCAGGCCATCGACGGCGGTTCGATTCGCGTCAGTGCGCCACTCGATCCGAGTCAGCGCGTCGACTATTTGTCGATCATCGAGAACCTTGAAGTCGACCCGGGTCAGGCGGTGGCGAAAGTCATCATCAACTCGCGGACCGGCACCATCGTGATCGGCCAGAACGTCAAGGTTTCCCCGGCCGCCGTGACCCACGGCAGCCTGACCGTGACCATCACCGAAGACCCGATCGTCAGCCAGCCCGGCCCTCTGTCCAATGGTCAGACTGCTGTAGTGCCGCGCTCGCGGGTTAACGCTCAACAGGAAGCCAAGCCGATGTTCAAGTTCGGCCCGGGTACCACCCTCGACGAAATCGTGCGTGCGGTGAACCAGGTCGGCGCGGCGCCAGGTGACTTGATGGCCATCCTTGAAGCACTGAAACAGGCCGGTGCGCTGCAAGCCGACCTGATCGTGATCTGAGGACGGCGACCATGGATATGCGCAAGGGCGGATTGGGGGTTGGCAGCAACGATTCGGGTTCCTATTCGGACCTCAATCGCTTGAACCAGCTCAAAGTCGGCGACAAGGACAGTGACGCGAACATGCGCAAGGTCGCGCAGGAATTCGAGTCGCTGTTCCTCGGTGAAATGCTCAAGTCCATGCGCTCGGCCACTGAGACGCTGGGCCAGGACAATCCGCTCAACACGCCGGCCGCCAAGCAATACCAGGAAATGTACGACCAGCAGTTGGCCGTTTCCATGTCTCGTGAGGGTGGTGGTATCGGTCTGGCTGACGTGTTGATGCGTCAGATGTCGAAGAACAAACCGCTGGCCCCGGGCGAGGCTGCTGCCGCGTCAGCTGCCAAGCAAGCTGCCGCGAAAGCCGCCGTGGAAACCCCGATTGCCGCCGGTACGGTCGCCACCCACGGGCCGCTGTCGCGCCTCAATGGCGAGCGTCCGTTGTGGGCTTCGCGCTCAGTGAAGTCGCCAGCCAGCGTGGGCGAGGGCGCTCATCGCAATGACATGGCGCTGATCAATCAACGACGTCTGGCGCTGCCGCCGAAACTGGCCGACCGCTTGCTCGCAGGGCTGGTGCCGTCGGCATCGACCCCTGCCGCGACCGCCACGACGGCGCAGAACAACCTCCAAATGCCGCAGAGCACCAAGACCGGTGCCGGTCCCCTGTACAACGGCGATTGGCTGGCTTCGCAAACGGATGCGACATCCAGCGGGCGCCTGCAGGTTTATGGTCGTGCCATGGCGCAAATACCGCTGGCACCGGCGAAGAAAGCGTTCAGCTCCGCCGACGAATTCGTCAACACCATGCTGCCGATGGCCAAAGAGGCCGCCGAACGCATTGGTGTCGATCCGCGTTACCTGGTAGCGCAGGCAGCCCTGGAAACCGGTTGGGGCAAATCGGTCATGCGCGCTCAGGATGGCAGCAGCAGTCACAACCTGTTCGGCATCAAGGCCGGCAACAGTTGGAAAGGCGATTCGGCGCGCGCGATCACTAGCGAATTCAGGAACGGCGAGATGGTCAAGGAGACGGCTCAGTTCCGTTCTTATGACTCTTACAAGGACAGCTTCCATGACCTTGTGACGCTGCTGCAAACCAACAATCGCTATCAAGATGTTGTGAAGTCGGCCGATAACCCAGAACAGTTTGTGCGCGAGTTGCAAAAGGCCGGTTACGCAACCGACCCGGACTACGCAAGCAAGATTTCGCAGATAGCCAAGCAGATGACGAGTTACCAGAACTACGCTGCGGCGGGCGCTACCACCACGCCTCTATAGGCATAAGCTATAAGGTCTGAACCATGAGTTTGCTCAATATCGGGATGTCGGGGCTGGCTGCTGGCCATTCCTCATTGCTGACTACCGGCAATAACATCGCCAACGTCGACACCGCCGGGTACTCGCGGCAGCAGACCGTGCAGGGCACCAAAGCCTCGCAGCAGTTCGGCAATGTCTACATCGGCACCGGTACGACGCTGGCCGATGTACGTCGGGTGTACAACAGCTACCTCGATGCTCAGTTGCAGACCACCACTTCACTCAATAGCGATGCGCAAGCGTATCTGGGGCAAGCCACGCAAGTGGACAAGCTGTTGTCTGACAGCGGCACCGGTATTTCGAAAACGTTGCAATCGTTCTTCTCGTCGTTGCAAACGCTGTCCGCCAACTCCAATGACAGCGCTGCACGTCAAGCATTGTTGACCAATGCCCAGGGGTTGAGCAGTCGCTTCAATGCCATCTCCCAGCAATTGAATCAGCAAGGCACGTACATCAACGATCAGCTGGGCTCGATGGCTGAGCAGGTCAATAAGCTGGCGGCGACTGTTGCGGCCTACAACAAGAAAATCAGCGAGGCCGGTAGTTCGGGCGGCATGCCCAACGACCTGCTGGACCAGCGCAACGAGACCGTTCGCCAGCTCTCCGAGCTGGTAGGCACGCAGGTCACAGAAACCAACGGCAGGCTGGATATTTATCTGGGCAGCGGTCAGCCGCTGGTCATCGGTGATACGGTCAATACGTTGCGCGTGGCGGCCGACAAGAATGACCCTACCCGGTCCTCGATCATCATGGATCGCGGCAGTTCGACGATTGATATCACTTCGCGAGTCAGCGGCGGCGAGATGGGCGGTCTGTTGCGTTACCGCGACGACGTACTGACGCCAGCCGTCAACGGCCTGGGTCGCATCGCCATGGTGGTGGCCGATCAGGTCAACAAGCAGTTGGGGCAGGGGCTGGATCAGAACGGCAATTTCGGCTCGGCGTTGTTTAACGACATCAATAGCCTAAAAGCCATCAGCCAGCGCAGCATCGCCAATGGCAACAACGACCCGACCTCCGGCAACCTTGACGTCACCATCAAGGACACCAGCAAGCTGACGGCCAGCGATTACCAGGTGACCTTCACTAGTGCCACCGGCTACAGCGTGCGTCGTCTGTCGGATAATACCGACATGGGCAGTTTCACCCTGCCTGTGCCCCCGGCCGCAGCCCCGGTCATCGACGGCTTCAGCCTGAGCCTCAATGCTGGACCGGTGAAGGCCGGCGACACTTTCAAAATTACCCCGACGCGCAGTTCTGCGGCAGACATGACCACCGTCATGACTGACGCCAAGACCCTGGCCACAGCCGCTCCGCTGACGTCCACCAAGGCCTCGGGCAATGACGGCACCGGTGCTGTCAGCCAGCCAGCGTTGAGTACTGCACTGGATATCTACGATCCGGTGCAGCGCCTGGAAGTACAGACGGCGGTCAAGGCGGCGATGCCGGTTCGTCTGCTCATGACCAGCAGCACCGCTTATGAGGTGTTCGACGCCAAGGGCACCAGCATCGGGACCGGCAGCATCGTGCCTGGTCAGAACAATGATCTGAGTATTTCGGTGCCTTACACGGACGCCGGGGGCGCTGCGAAAACCTTCAAGGTCGCGATGACTGTCAGTGGCAGTCCCGCCAAGGACGACAGTTTCAATATCTCGATGACGGCGCCGGATAGTACCGACAACCGCAATTCGCAAGCGTTGCTCGGTCTGCAAACCAAGGCCACGATCGGTGCCAACGCTACCAGCCCGGGCGTGAGCTTCACTGAGGCCTACGGTGGTCTTGTCTCCTCGGTCGGCTCCATGACCAAACAGGGTCAAATGGATGCCACCGCGACTGACACCATCCTGACCCAGGCCAGGAACGCTCGAGACTCGCTGTCGGGCGTTGATCTCGATGAAGAGACCGGCAACCTGATCAAATACCAGCAGTACTATTCGGCCTCTTCGCAGATCATCAAGACTGCGCAGGAAATCTTCAGCACTCTGATTAATGCCCTTTAAGGAGCCGTAGAACATGCGTATTTCTACTGCACAGTACTACTCGACGACGGCTGCCAACTATCAGCGCAACTTCAATAACCTGCTGAAGTCGGCCGAGCAGGCCAGTAGTGGTGTGAAGCTTGAGACAGCGGCGGATGATCCGGTCGGTGCGGCCCGCCTGCTGCAACTCGATCAGCAAAAAGCCATGCTGGGTCAGTACACGACGAACATCAGCTCGTTGAACACCGCTCAGGCGCAGGAAGAAAGCGTGCTCGACAGCATCAACAACGTGCTGCAGAAAGTCAGCGAGTTGACAGTGCGTGCCGGTGGCGGTTCGTTGAACGACGATGACCGCAAATCCATTGCGTCGGAGCTCGGCGCGGCCGAAGACCAATTGCTGAGCCTGATGAACAGCAAGGATGCCAACGGCAAGTACATTTTTTCCGGCGCCAGCAACAACACTCAGCCGTTTGCGCGCAATAGCGACGGCACCTACAGCTATCAGGGTGACCAGACCCAGCTGGAGCTGAAAATCGGTGACTCGATGTCGCTGGGGCTCAATGACACCGGTTGGGACGTGTTTCAGCAGGCCATCAACGCCGCTCGAAGCTCGACCACCATGACTGCGCCGGCGGTCAATGACGGGCGTGTGGCCCTGTCGCCGGGCCTGGTGAGTTCCGGCCCGGCTTTCGATGCGAATTTCCGTAGTGGTCAGCCGTATACCCTGGCGTTCACCAGCAGCACCCAGTTTTCGATCACGGATGCCTTGGGCAATGACGTGACCGCCGAGGCAAGTCAGGGCGGTGTGTTTGACCCGAACACCAAGGGCGGCTCCGACGTCAACTTCCGTGGCGTGACCTTTAAACTGGATATCACTTTCCAGGCCGGTGACAACGCCACCAACGCCGACGCGGTGATCGCCGGTCACAGTTTCCAGTTGACGGCCAAGCCGGACAGCTTTGTCAGCAATCGTGCGCCGAACAACGGATCGACAGCTTTGGTGGGCCAGACTTCGGTGACCAATGCTGCGGATTATCAAAGCTTTTTCCCTGAAGGCGGGGCGGTTCTGAAATTCACCAGCCCTACAACCTTCGACCTTTTCGCTCGTCCATTGACCAGCAGCAGCACACCGGTCACCTCCGGGACTGTGGCAGCTGGCGTGGCGACGGCGGCCGGTGTCAGCTTTAGCCTCAGCGGGGGGGCACCCGCTGCGGGCGATCAGTTCGACATCGCGGTCAATACGCACCAGACCCAGAACGTGCTGGATACCATCAGCCAGTTGCGTCAGGCGCTTAACACACCGACCCAAGGCAACCCGACCGCCCAGCGCTTTATGGAAGATACCGTGGCTTCGGCAATTGCCAACCTGGGCAATGCCAAGAACCAGGTCGACCTGGCCCGTGGCGCCATCGGTGCCCGGGGTAACGTGATGGACATGCAAGCCGAACAGAACCAGAGCACAGGGCTGATCAACGAGGCGACGGGTAACTCGATCAAGAACACCGATCCTGCGGAAGTGCTGACACGTCTGACCTTGCAGCAAACCATGCTGCAAGCGGCACAACTGGCGTTCTCGAAGATTTCCCAGCTGGGCCTGTTCAACAAGCTTTGAGTCGGTCTTGACGGCTCGCGGCCAGTCCCTGTCATCAGGGGCTGGCTTTTTTTTTGCGTTTTTTTTGAGAAGATCGAGGCAGGTCCGGACTGCGCTGGGGTCACAAAATGAAATAAAGCACTGATCTCTGAGTGACCCGCCAGTCAAAACGCGCATCTTCACTGTATCCTGTCCGCGGGCGGTGAAGGTGGTGGGCCTGATCAAGGCGATCCTTGAGGCCCGACGTTGCCACCTCTAGGGGTTGAGCCCTGACTGTAGACGCCCTCGATTCAGCGAGCGGTGATATTCAGCTGTTTATTATTGGGAAGCCATAATGATTGGCATAAAAAACATAGCGAGTTACGTGCCGGCAGCCGGGGTTGACAATTACGCCCAGGGTGCAAAGTTCGACAAGGACGAAACCTTCATCCTTGGCAAGATCGGCTCGGCGTTTTTGCCGCGCAAGGGTGCCGATCAGGAAACTTCGGATCTGTGCGTTGAAGCAGTCAATGCCCTGTTCGCCTCCAGTCCCGAACTCAAACGTGAATCCATCGATTGCCTGATCGTCGTCACCCAGAACGGTGACGAAGAAGGCTTGCCGCATACCGCTGCGATCGTGCAGGACAAGCTGGGGCTGCCAACCCATGTTGCCGCGTTCGATATCTCCCTGGGCTGTTCTGGCTACGTGTACGGCATCTATGCCCTCAAGGGGTTCATGGAAGCGACGGGGCTGAAAAATGGCCTGCTGGTGACGGCTGATCCGTACTCGAAGATTGTCGACCCGGAAGACCGCAACACCACCATGCTGTTCGGCGATGCCGCCACTGCGACCTGGATGGGCGAAAACGCTGTCTGGCAGCTGGGCAAGTCGAAGTTTGGCACTGACGGTTCCGGTGCGCCGCACCTCAAGGTCACCGATGGCGTGTTCTTCATGAACGGCCGCCAGGTCTTCAACTTTGCTTTGCTGAAAGTCCCGGCCCATTTGCATGAGCTGCTGGATGAGTCCAACTTGCAGGCGCACGATATCGACGCCTTCTGCATTCACCAGGGCAGTGCGGCGATTGTCGATGCCGTTGCACGTCGCTTCGAAGAAGGCGAGCCGGAGAAGTTCATCAAGGACATGCTCGAAACCGGTAACACGGTGTCTTCGAGTATTCCATTGCTGTTGCAGAATCACGTGTTCGATTCCAAGTGGACCCGTGTGGCCATCAGTGGTTTCGGCGTAGGCCTGTCGTGGGGCTCGGCGATTCTCTTTCGCGGTTGATCGGCTGCGTAGCAATGAAGCTATAAAAAAACGCCCGGGAGCGAAAGTTTCCGGGCGTTTTGCGTTTTACTGGCGCCGAATTTCTGGCTCTAAAGCCTTGAAACTAAAGGGCTGGCAAGCTGCCACTAAAAATTTGCAAAAAACCCCTCAAGCAAAGCCTCTTCACGACGATAACTATTACGTAGGTTCTCTAGGCCACACCCGACGGATGTCAGGGCCGGAAGCCGCAGTATCCATCCAACGAGGATTTCGTCATGGCTTTAACAGTAAACACCAACCTTGCATCGTTGACCGTTCAGAACAACCTGAACAAAGCTTCCAGCAACCTGCAAAACTCGATGCAACGTCTGTCTTCCGGCCTGCGAATCAACAGCGCTAAAGACGATGCGGCCGGCCTGCAAATCTCCAACCGTCTGACCAGCCAGATCAACGGCCTGGGCACTGCCATCAAGAACGCCGGTGACGGTATCTCCATCGCGCAAACTGCTGAAGGCGCGATGCAGGAATCCACCAACATCCTGCAAAAAATGCGTACCCTGGCCCTGGCTTCCGCGAACGGTTCGCCAAGCGCCGATGACCGTAAGTCGAACAACGCCGAGTACTCGGCTCTGACTTCCGAGCTGTCGCGTATCGCCAGCACCACTACCTTCGGTGGTCGTAACCTGCTGGACGGTTCTTTCGGTACTACCGCTTTCCAGGTAGGCGCTAACGCCAACCAGACCATCAACATGACTCTGGGCGACGTATCCGCTAACAACATCGGCTCCCAGCAGCTGAAAAGCGTGGCCATCCCGCCAAGCCTGGCCGGTGTGACCGGTGGTGCCATCGCTGTTACCGGTGGCGGCCAAACCGCTAACATCACCACCGTTACTGGACAGTCTGCAAAAACGACTGCTGCCCAGCTGAACGGCGTTATCGGCGGCCTGTCGGCTACTGCCAGCACTGAAGCCAAGTTCACTGTAAACACCGCGGCGATCACTGGTGCTCTGCCAGGTACTGCAAACTTCACCATCAAGGTAGGCGCTGGCGCAGCCGTCAACATGGTCGGCGTAACCGACACTGCTGGCCTGGCTGACCAACTGAAGTCCAACGCTGCCAAACTGGGCATCAGCGTTAACTTCAACGCCACCACCAACAGCCTGGAAGTCAAATCCGATTCCGGCGAGAACATCATCCTGAACGCTGGTGACGCCAGTGCCATCGCCGGTATCTCGGTTCAGGCCAAAGACGGTTCCGGTGCTTACGGCGCTGGTGTTGCTGCCGCTGCCACTGCAGTTCAGGTAACTGGCGCAGTTTCGCTGAACTCCACCAACAGCTACTCGATGAACGGCGCTGGTGCAACTGGCCTGTTCGTTGCTGCCGGTACTACCGTCAGCTCGGCCAAAACCGTGGTCAGCAACACTGACGTGACCACTGCTGCCAACGCACAAAACGCTGTTGACGTGATCTCGCAAGCGATCGCCAACATCGACTCCCAGCGTGCTGACCTCGGTGCCGTACAAAACCGTTTCGACAGCACCGTGTCGAACCTGCGCAGCATCTCGGACAACTCCACTGCTGCTCGTGGCGTGATCCAGGACGTCGACTTCGCGTCGGAAACTGCTCAGCTGACCAAGCAACAAACCCTGCAACAGGCTTCCACCGCGATCCTGTCTCAGGCTAACCAGCTGCCATCCGCTGTACTGAAGCTGCTTCAGTAATATCAGCGCTTGGTGACTGACGGAAGGGCGCGTTTACGTGCCCTTTCGTCTTTTCCGTGATGAGGAGATTTAGCATGGACATGAGCGTCAAGTTGAACCTGTCTTATCCAGCCGTTGCCCCTCAGGGTACAACGCCGACCGTTGCTGCCAAACAGGAACAGCCCAAGGCTGAGCCCGTCGCCAAATCGGGCTCCGAGCCCAAGCGTGACGACCTGGAAAAAGCCGTGACCGATATTCGGGAATTCGTCCAGGCTGCCCAGCGCAAGCTGGATTTTACCATTGATGATTCCACCGGCCGGGTCGTGGTCAAGGTCATCGCCACCGAAACCGGTGACGTGATTCGCCAGATCCCTTCGGAAACTGCATTGAAGCTTGCACAGAGCCTGACGGACGCCAGCAGCTTGCTGTTTAACGCCAAGGCTTGAGCTGGCATGAATTTTGTTGCTGTCGCTGACTAGACGCTCTAAGTCAAGAAAACGACAGCCACTGGATAAGGAGAGAGATGATGGCGGGTACAACGGTTAGCGGTATTGGTTCGAACATCGATACCCAGGCGATCGTGAAATCTTTGGTGGATTCCGAAAGGGCACCGAAGCAGACACAGATCAACAGCCAGACGCTGAAAGCGACTACCTCGCTATCGTCGATCGGTAAGATCCAGGCAGCGCTGGATGCGTTCCGTGGTGCGCTGGACAACATGAAGACTGCCTCCAGCTTCAATGGGCTGACCGGTTCGACCTCCGATGAAAAAGTAGCCACTGTCACCACCGGCAATGGCGCGGCGGCCGGCAGTTTCTCGCTGGTGGTCACTCAGTTGGCCACGGCGTCCAAGATTTCGTCCAAGGTCTACGCGGCTGGCGCTTCGACGGTCATCAACGCAGGCGCGGTGCCAACCACGCTGAGCATCAAGCAGGGCAGCAACACTTACGACGTAAGCATTCCGGTCGGCGCAACGCTGCAGCAGGTTCGAGACTCGATCAACTCGCAGTATGCCAACCAGGGCTTGAGCGCCAACATTCTGACCGACGCCAGTGGCTCTCGACTCGTGATGACGTCGACCACCACCGGTGTCGGTACGGACCTGACCTTGTCGGGCAACTCGGGCCTGGAAACCGGCACCTCGGTCCTCGCTCCGCCGCAGAACGCCAAGTACACCCTTGACGGGCTGGTCATGGAATCCAAGACCAACACCATCGCCGACGCCGTGAGTGGGGTGACCGTCAAGCTGACAGGAATTTCTCCCACCGCAGCCGGTGCTTCCGCGCCGACAGCGAGCACCATTACCGTGGCCGCCAGCAGCACGACGCTGAAGTCTTCGGTCAAAGGCTTTGTCGACACCTACAACGCTTTGATCAAGGCTGCCAATGCCGAAACCCAGGTCACCACAAACGCCGATGGTTCGATAACGTCCGGCGCCCTGACCGGCGATGCCTCGTTGCGCTCACTGGTGTCTGCCGTACGCACCGAGCTGAACGCAATGTCGGGCACGGGCCAGATGAAAGCGTTATCCCAGTTTGGCGTGCAGACGGACCAGAAAACCGGCACCCTGACGATCGACGACAAGCAGTGGGATACTGCGGTGCTGACCAATGCCGCCGACATCAACGCGATCTTTACTGGCGATACCGGTTTGCTGGCGCGTATGAAAACCGCGACCGACAGCTTCGCCCTGAGCAAGACCGGCGTGTTCGCCGCGCGATCGGCAAGCCTGAGCGACAGCCTGACCGACTTGAAGAAGCAGCAGGACACCCTCGATTCGCGGATGTCCAGCCTGCAGTTGAGCCTGACCGCCAAGTACACCGCGATGGACTCTTTGGTGGCCAAGTTGCGGGCGCAAAGCGACAGCATCATGACCACGCTCAACGCACTGAACAATCCGAAGTCCGACTGATCCGGATCAGGCATAAAAAAACCCAGGCCGGCTGTCATTACAGCGCCTGGGTTTTTTCTTGGGTAGCGGGTTGGCGTTAAAGTTTTGTGTCGACCAGTCGACATAATGATCAGAGCAAACCTATTTTCATTTGTTGTCTGTCACGAGGTAGAAACATGAATCCCATGAGAGCCCTTCGCCAGTATCAGAAGGTCAATTCCCATGCTCAGATCTCTGAAGCCAATCCCCATCGCCTGGTTCAGTTGCTGATGGAGGGTGGGCTGGACCGCATGGCTCAAGCCAAGGGCGCAATGGAACGGGGTGACATCGCACTCAAGGGATTGATGCTCGGCAAGGCCGTAGACATCATCATTGGCCTGCGTGACGGCCTGAACCCGGAGAAGACCGAAGATCCGGCTTCGTTGCAGCAGCTCGACAATTTGTACGCCTACATGATGACGCGGCTGATGGAAGCCAATCGCAACAACGATGCAGCGATCATCGACGAAGTATCGGGTCTGCTCGATACCCTGAAAAGCGGCTGGGATGCAATTGCAAACCAATAGGCCTGCGGGTCTGAGGATAGCGCCATGAGTCAAGCACTGCAGCGGATTGAAGAAACCCGGGAAGCCTTGGTTGACGCCTTGGCGGCGCGTAATTGGGATGCGATCAGCGAACTGGATACGGCCTGTCGCGAATGCGTCGATGAGGTGCTGAGCGAGGCGCCGATCGACGAAGAAGCGTTGCGGAGCAATCTGGAAGGGCTGTTGGCGGTGTACAAGGATTTGCTGAGTGCGACGATGGGAGAGCGCCAAGCGATAGTTGACGAGATGTCGCAGATCACCCATGCGCAGAGCGCGGCAAAGGTTTACCATCTGTTTGGTTAATTAATTCCCGGTTAATCCAAACATAGTGCGCCATAAATTTGACTGTGCACGGTTTTTTGACTTAACTAGTGGCTGATTCCAGATTTCAGGCGTCTACAGGCATAACGTGCCTGCAAGCGTCTAGCTTGCCCCATCATTTTG
>Ga0105246_10002366_pt1 | contig 11385 bp, 6 predicted proteins | sample KBSM64metaG_FD_99694 | JGI IMG/M metagenome (GOLD analysis project Ga0105246, IMG submission 99694) | Miscanthus rhizosphere microbial communities from Kellogg Biological Station, Michigan, USA - KBS M6-4 metaG | ecosystem: Host-associated > Plants > Roots > Rhizosphere > Soil | place: Michigan...
AGCAATCCTACACCATCGCCGCCAACGATCAGATAGCCGAGGCGAAAGCCTACGAAGACGTCATCGTCGCCTATCGCAACAGTGCGCCTGTACGCCTGAAGGATGTCGCGACGGTCAAGGACGGCCTCGAGAACACGCGCGTCGGCGGCTGGTATAATGGCAAGGCCGCCGTCATCGTCGACGTTCAAAGGCAGCCCGGCGCCAACGTCATCGACACGGTTGCCCGCATAAAGGCCGAGCTGCCCCGCGTCGAACGCAGTATGCCGGCAGGCGTCAATCTGCAAATCGTCAGCGACCGCACCGGAACGATCCGCGCCTCCGTACACGACGTGCAGTTCACGCTCGTCTTGAGCGTCGGCCTCGTCGTCATGGTCGTGCTGCTCTTCCTGCGCTCGTTCAGGGCCACGATCATCGCCGGCGTCGCGCTGCCGGTTTCGCTCATCGCCACGTTCGGCGTCATGTATTTCTGCGGCTTCAGCGTCGACAACCTGTCGCTGATGGCGCTGACGATCGGCACGGGCTTCGTCGTCGACGATGCGATCGTCATGATCGAGAACATTGTCCGACATCTCGAAAAGGGCGAGAAGCCGATGAAGGCCGCCCTCGATGGCGCGCGCGAGATCGGCTTCACGGTGATATCACTAACGATGTCGCTGATTGCGGTTTTCATCCCGCTCCTGTTCATGACGGGCCTCGTCGGCCGCATGTTCCGCGAGTTCGCACTGACGCTGACGATTGCCGTCGTCGTCTCGGCAGTCGTATCTCTGACACTGACGCCGATGATGTGCTCGCGGCTTCTCAACGCCGACGGACATGGGGGCGGCGGCCGCCTCGGCCAGCTCTTCGGCCGCTTCATGGATTCGGTCATCCGTGGGTACGGGCGCTCGCTCGAATTCGTGCTGCGCCATCAGCCGGCGACGCTGTTCGTTTTCCTGGTCACGGTCGTCGTCACGATCTGGCTCTACGTCATCATGCCGAAGGGCTTCCTTCCGGATCAGGACACCGGCGCCATTACGGCGGTCATCGAAGGCGGACCGCAGATCTCGTTTGCCGAAATGACCCGTCTGCAAGGCGAGGTGGCGGCAATCGTCTCGCACGACGCAGATGTCTCCGGTGTCGCCTCGATCGTCGGCATCGGCCAGCTCAACGCGACGCAAAACGTCGGCAGCCTCAAGATCATGTTGAAGCCGCGTAGCAAGCGGCAATCGAACGTCCTCCAAATCATCGACCGGCTCAAAGGCGAGGTCGCGTCCGTCGCCGGTACGACCGTGCATCTCCAGCCGGTGCAGGATGTGCAGATATCGACGCAGACGAGCCGTGCGCGCTACCAGTACACACTGGCGAGTACTGACGTTGCCGAGGTCTCCGAGTGGTCGAAGCGCATGGCCGACGCGCTAAGGGCTTCCCCGGCGTTGAGCGATGTCGCGTCGGAAGAGGTGGAAGGCGGGCTTATCGCCAATGTCACCGTCGATCGTGTCACCGCCGGTCGTCTCGGCGTCACGATGCAGGCCGTCAACGATGCACTGAGCAATGCCTTCGGCCAACGCCAGGTCTCGACCATTTACGCGCAGGCCAACCAGTATCGTGTCGTGCTCGAAGCGGCGCGGGAATATCGCAGCGATCCCTCGCGGCTAAATCGGATATACGTTCCGTCAAGTACGACTGGCACGCAGGTTCTTTTGACCTCGGTCGCGACGATGAAGTTCGAGACGGCCCCGCTGGCGATCAGTCATCAAGACCAGTTCCCGGCCATCACCATCAGCTTCAATCTTGCACCCAACGCCTCGCTCAGCGACGCGCTTGCTGCAGTCGAAGCAGCGCGCAAGACGGTCAACCTGCCGGCGACGGTGATCGGCACGTTCTACGGCGATGCCGCCGAATTTTCGAACTCACTGCAGGGCCAGCCTTGGCTCATCCTTGCGGCGATCATCACGATCTATATCGTGCTCGGCGTCCTCTACGAAAGCCTCATCCATCCGTTCACAATTTTGACGACGTTGCCCTCCGCCGGCATCGGCGCGGCACTCGCCCTCGAACTGACAGGCAAGGACCTGTCGTTCGTCGCTTTGATCGGCATCATTCTACTGATGGGCATCGTCAAGAAGAACGCCATCATGATGATCGACTTTGCGCTCGACGCCGAGCGGACGCGCGGGCTCTCGCCGAGAGACTCGATCATGGAGGCGGCACTCCTGCGCTTCCGGCCCATAATGATGACGACGCTCGCGGCCCTTTTCGGGGCGCTGCCGCTGGCAATTGAAAGCGGCACCGGCTCGGAACTCAGAAACCCGCTCGGCATTACGATCGTCGGTGGCCTTCTGCTCAGTCAGTTGTTGACGCTCTACACGACGCCGGTAATCTATCTGACGATGGAACGGCTGCGCGCCCGTCTGACCGGCCGGCCGATAGATGCCACCGCGCCGCTTCCGACTGATGCAGCCGAAGCCGCGCCGCCGCGCCGCGACTTCGAAGAGGCTGCGGAGTAGCGTCATGAACGTCTCGCGCATCTTCATCGAGCGGCCAATCGGAACGGCGCTACTCGCTGCCGGCCTCTTTCTCGCAGGTGCCGTCGCCTACGTCTTCCTTCCCGTCGCCAGCATGCCGACGATCGAGTTGCCCACTATTCGCGTCAGCGTCTCGCGTCCCGGCGCCGACCCGGCGACGATGGCCGCGAGCGTCGCCGCGCCTCTTGAACGCCGCCTCGGCGAGATAGCCGGCGTGACCGAAATGACATCGTCGAGTTCGCTGGGTTCGACGTTCATCAGCATTCAGTTCGACCTCGGTCGTAGCGTCGATGGTGCCGGCCGCGATGTGCAGGCCGCCCTAAACGCCGCGATGGCCGACATCCCGGGTGACCTGCCGCAAGTTCCAACGTATCGCAAATATAATCCGTCGGGTTCGCCGATACTCATACTTGCCTTGACGTCGGACACGATGACGACGAGCGACATCTACGACGCTGCCGATACTGTGATTGGTCAGCGAATCTCGCAGGTCGATGGCGTTGCGGACGTAACGGTCAGCGGCGCCGACCAACCTGCCACCCGAATCCAGGTCAATCCGGCGCTGGTTGCCCAGATGGGCGTCAGCTTCGAAGACGTCAGGGTCGCTGTCGCCGCTGCCAACGATCTCTCGCCCATCGGATCTATCGACGGGGCACGACAGACGATCATTCTCCAATCCAATCTGCAAATGACCGACCCGGAAGACTACAAGAACATTGTCGTCAAGAACTTGCCGAACGGCGACATCGTGCGCGTCGGCGACGTCGCTAAAGTTGTTCTCGCCACGCGCAATCGTCTCTCGTCGGCACGTTTCGACAAGAAGCCGGCAGTGCTGCTCATCATCAGGAAAAAGCCGGAGGCCAACGTCATCAATACCGTCGATGGGGTCAAAGCTCTGCTGCCGCAGCTCAAGCATTGGATTCCCGCCGGCATCAACATCTCGATCCTGTCTGATCGCACCGGAACCATTCGGGCCTCCGTTCACGACATGCAGTGGACTCTGGGGTTGACCATCCTGCTGGTCATGTCGGTTGTCTTCGTCTTCTTGAGGCGCGGCACGCCGACGGTTGCAGCCGGCATCACTGTGCCGCTATCGCTGGCCGGCACATGCGCGGCGATGTGGGTCGCGGGATATTCGATAAACAATCTGACGCTGATGTCGTTTGCGGTCGCCGTCGGCTTCGTTGTCGACGACGCCATCGTGATGATCGAAAACGTCTACCGCAACATGGAACGCGGCATGAAGCCGAAAGAGGCGGCGCTCGAAGGAGCGCGCCAGATCGGCTTCACGGTGATTTCAATATCCGTGTCGTTGATCGCAGCCTTCATCCCGGTCCTGTTCATGACGGGGGTCGTCGGCCGTCTGTTGCACGAATTTGCCATGACTCTCACGTTCTCGATTGTGATCTCAGCCATCGTTTCGCTGACAGTGACGCCGATGATCTGCGCGCATTTCATCAAAAGTGGCGCCGGGGAGAGGAAATATCTGGCCGATCGCCTTTTCGAGGGCGCCCTTGGGCTGATCGTGCGGGCTTATGCCTTCACACTCAGGATCGCGCTTCGCTTCCAGTTTGTCATGCTAGCGGTCTTCATTGCGACCATCGTCCTGACAGTTCACTTCTACCGCGTACTTCCGAAAGGCTACCTGCCGGATGACGATACCGGTTTGATCATAGCGATGACTGAAGCAAGTGCCGACACCTCGTTCTCGCAAATGAGCACATTGCAGGCGCGTGCACTGGACATCATCATGGGCGACCCCGCCGTCGCGGACGTCGGCTCGTCCATTGGCGGTGGGCAGAATTCTCTGAATCAAGGCCGGATGTACATCAGCCTGAAACCCCTTGCCGAACGCGGTAATGTCGCGACGGCGAATGTCATCGATCGCCTTCGTAAGCCGCTCGGAAAAGTCGCCGGCCTGGCCACGCGCCTCGTATCATCACGCGACATTCGCGTTGGCGCGCGCGAAGGTAAGTCCGAATTTCAATATACGCTCTGGTCGTACGACGATAACATTTACGACTGGGTACCGAAGGCTTTGGCGGCCGTTCGTGCCGTCCCAGGCGTCGTCGACGTGACGTCGGATCGCGAGGACGGCGGTCTTCAGCTCAACGCCAATATCAATCGCGACACCGCATCGCGCCTCAACGTTTCGATCAGCGATATCGACAACGCGCTCGCGAATGCGTTTTCACAGCGCCAGTTCTCGACCATCTACGGCGACCGCAATCAATACAGGATCATCATTGAAGTTGATCCCAAGCTGCAGCGCGACCCGAGCGACCTTGCGCGAATCTACGTGCCGACTCTTGACGGCAAGACCGTGCCGCTCTCAAGTCTGGTGACACTGACGAAGAGCGTCGCGCCGCTCGAAGTCAATCACCAGGGACCGTTCCCCGCTGTGACGATCAACTACAATCTGCGGCCCGGTGTCAGCATGGATACCAGCCTCAAGGGAATCGAAGGGGCGCTCGCCGAGCTGCACATGCCTGAATCGATACACGGCGACCCGGCAGGCGATGCCAAAGCCTTTGCCGAGCAGGCGCAGATGCAGACCCTGTTGATCATCGCGGCACTGATCTCGATCTACATCGTCCTGGGCGTACTTTACGAAAGCCTCGCGCATCCGCTGACGATCATCTCGACGCTGCCGTCGGCCGGGCTCGGCGCATTGCTGGCACTTAAGAGTGCCGACATGGACCTTTCGGTCATAGCGTTGATCGGTGTCATCCTATTGATCGGCATCGTTAAAAAGAACGGCATCATGCTCGTCGATTTTGCCTTGAGCGCCGAGCGCGAGCGCGGGCTGTCGCCGTCCGACGCCATCTACGAAGCCTGCTTGCAACGCTTCCGCCCGATCCTGATGACGACGCTCGCTGCTTTGCTCGGCGCCGTGCCGCTTGCATTCGCCATCGGGCCGGGATCGGAAATCCGCCGCCCGCTCGGCATCACCATCATCGGCGGCTTGGTAGTCTCACAGGTGCTGACGCTCTACACGACGCCGGTCATCTATCTTCTGCTGGAAAAGCTGAAAGCGCGTTGGACGCGCGGCAGCGGCAAGGAAAGTTCGCCGTCGGTTGCCGCTTGAGGCAGTCCTCGCAGCTCACTCGAGTGCGATTGCCATCGCTTTCGCCGATATGTCGTATTTTCGGCAATTGGGAAAGATTCCTTCTTACTCAGGAACTTGCGTCGACGCGATGCAAACCGGCCAAGTAACCCTATGGCTTTAATTTTCGCCGAGCAGAAAAATTCGGTGAAATACGCGCTAGAATGCCGTCCCCCGTGATATACTTTGGAGGATCATAATGAATAAAATTGCAATAGCCGCCGCCGCGATTGGCGGCTTCTTATTGATAGGCGGCGGTTCGGCTGGCGTCGCGACGGCAGCAGGGCCGATCGGCATACATTCGCCGGCTGATACGTCGTCACTCGTGATCGATGTTCGCCGGGGAGGCGGCTTCCGCGGTGGCGGGCGCGGCTTTCGCGGCGGCGGGCGCGGCTTTCACCGTGGTGGTGCGTGGCGCGGCCGTGGTGTCGGCTGGCGTGGAGGCGCCTGGCGAGGCCGTGGTGTAGGCTGGCGTGGTCGTGGCTGGCGCTACGGTCACGGGCGGCGTTTCTGGCGCGGTCGGTGGTGGGCTTATGGCGTCGGCTCGTGCTGGCGGTGGCGTTACGGCAATTACGTTTGGGTTTGTGGCTACTAATGTTAACAAGCTGAGTTTGCCACCGGCTTCACAAACCACGGAGGGCCACGCACCAGCGTGGCCCCTGATACGCCGCGTCACGTCTAGTACTCGAAACGACGGCGTCGAAAGACCGCCGTCGTTTTGCACTTCTACGGCCTCATGTGACGCTACGCCGACGTTTTCCGTGCAAGCTCGCCCGATGACATGTTCGTCTTCGTCGAAGCAACCCCCTTGAAAATCTGCGCCGCACGGTTCATCCGTGTCGGGTACTCAGTGATTCTATCGTAAGAAAATGAGGTCGTGCGCGTACCATCGATTGGGGGATGGTGGGTGACAACGAATACCGAATGCAGCGATGCCGAAGCGAGGCACGCTTGGGAGTTAGCCTCGCGACAGAGCGCCGGAACTGCAAATTTGTTGCGGTTTGAAGATCGGTCTCACGCCGGACCAGCGCCTCTCGAAATCGACCTCCTCGGAAACCTGGATCACTCGACGGCTTCAAATCGGGGATGTCTTCCACATGCGTAAAGCACTCGTGACGGGCGGCGCTGGATTCGCCGGCAGACACCTCGTGAAAGCATTGCTGGACGCAGGCTACGAAGTTCACGCCGTTGACAGCCTCGCCCCCTACACCGGCGCCAAGGATCCGGCGGCAGGTTGGCCGCTCTTCGATCCACGAGACTACTCGAATTTTAACTTCGCGCACGAGGACTGCCGGTCTTGGTTTGCGCGCGTGCGCGACACCGATTTTGATTACGCCTTCCATTTAGCCGCCTTAGTAGGCGGAAGGCTGATGATTGAAAAAGAACCGCTATCTGTCGCACAAGATTTGTCGATCGATGCCGCTTTCTGGCAGTGGGCGAAAGCGGTGCGGCCCAAAAAGTGTGTCTATCTGTCGTCGAGCGCCGCCTATCCGATCAAGCACCAAAGGCCCGATCAATTCGAGCTTCTGACGGAAGATATGATCTCGTTCGACTCGGATATTGGAATGCCGGATCTGACGTATGGCTGGGCAAAGCTCACCGGCGAATACTTGGCTCTCCTCGCTTATGAACGGCATGGGATAGAGTCTGCCGTCTATCGCCCGTTTTCAGGTTACGGCGAAGACCAGGACGATGCTTATCCGTTCCCGAGCATTTGCAAGCGCGCGATCGAGTGCCGTAACGACCCTTCCATGACGGTCTGGGGTAGTGGCCGTCAGATGCGGGACTTCATCCATATCGACGATTGCGTCGCCGGCATACTCGCGACCATGGATGCGATGAAAGACGGCAAGGGACTCAATCTTTCGACAGGCATCTTCACCAGTTTCATCGACTTCGCAAAAATCGCCGCCGACGCATTGGGCGTCAGTCTGGACGTGCGCGGAACGTCGGATATGCCCGAGGGCGTTTTCGCTCGCGGCGGAGACACGAAGCTTCAGCAGCAACTGGGCTTTTCCGCAAAGACTCCGTTCGACGTCGGCGTCCATAATGCTCTGCATTTCTTCTTGGAAAAGGATCTGGCATGCGCGTTCAAAATGTTGTCGTCTTCCACAACACCGCGACCGTCGCTTCTGCCTGGTGCTGCGCTGAAGGCATCGTAAGCGTTCTGAGGGAGATGGGTTGCAACGTCATCGACGGCGGAAACCCGCGCCTATCCCAAATTCCGCTTGCCCACCTTCGAAATGCCGACCTCATCGTTTTGGGGGCGCCGGAATGGTTCGCCGGCGAAATCCGCAAGCACTATGGTGCGGTGTGGAACACGCTGCGAGCAAAAAAGGCGGCTTGGTACGCGGAATCATTTCACCGGGACGACCGAAATTTCGATTTCAATTCGGTTCGCGGCTTGGCCGATTTTCACTATTTCCCGGCAATTCAAGATGCCGAGGAATTCGGCGGAAAGTGGCTGCCGTTTGGCGTGGACACCAGCATTTTCCGTCCGAAGCTCGTTGAAGTCATTCATGACGCGGCGTTTCTTGGAACGATGTATCAGAAGCGCGCGGAGTACGTCGGCAGGATCGGCTACCCACTCGTTCGCATGCAGTCCGTTTCCTCACCCAACGTACGCACATCGTTCGACCTGTTGGCTGACGCCTATTGCTCGACGAAGATTTTCGTCAATCTTCCGGCCTTGTCTCGTTTGCTCGTCACCAAAGTCACCGAAGTCATGGCCTGCGGAACGTTTCTTTTGACGCCTCGTCTCGACCATCATTCGGCCTATCGCAACATGGAGCCGTTCGAGCACGGCAAGCATTTGGTCTATTACAACCCCGACGATCCGGAAGAGATTGCGCGGCTGGTGAATTACTATCTAGCCAATCCATCGGAGCGAGACGCAATTGCCGCTGCTGGTCGCGCCGAGGTGGTCCAAAATTACCCGATGCGTCTGCCTCTGCGAAAAATACTGGACGACGCGGAAAGCGGCGCTAACGCCATCAGCGATGATCCATGGGAAGCAGCAATAAGCAAATTGGCCAAAGGTTGACTAAGCGGCGTCGTACTGAATAAGAACCGCTGCTAGGAACAAACGGCGAGTTCGTTGGTGCTCGCCGTCACTCGAAATCAGCGCTTGTATTTGGCGGCTTCTTCCGAACCGCCGGTCGCATTGCCGGCACTGTAGGAGTGCGCTCCGGCGCCTGCGAGCTTGCCGCCCTGCACAATCAGGTATTCGTCGCGGATCGGTTTTCCGGCAAAGTAGCACTCGAGAATTTCGCGCGTACCGGCTGCATAACGCGCCTGCGCCGAAAGTGACGTACCGGAAATATGCGGGGTCATGCCGTGATGCGGCATCGTCCGCCACGGGTGGTCCTGCGGGGCCGGCTGCGGGAACCAGACGTCACCGGCGTATCCGGCAAGCTGGCCGCTCTCGAGAGCGCGGACGATGGCATCGCGGTCGCAAAGCTTGCCGCGCGCCGTGTTCACGAGATAAGCGCCGCGCTTGAAGTGCTTCAGCGACTTGTCGTTGATCATGTGCTCGGTTTCGGGATGCAGCGGGCAATTGAGCGTCACCACATCGCAAACCTTGGTCAGGCTTTCGAGGCTCGTGTGATACGTGAGGTTGAGTTCTTTCTCGACCTCAGGCGGCAAGCGAAAGCGATCCAGGTAATGCAAATGGACGTCATGCGGCTTGAGTAACCTCAGCACGCGCAGTCCGATGCGTCCGGCCGCCACGGTACCGACGTGCATGCCTTCGAGATCGTACGAGCGCGTTACGCAGTCGGCAATGTTCCAGCCGCCCTTGATGACCCAATTATATGAGGGGATGTAGTTGCGCACGAGCGCCAGTATCGCCATCACGACGTGCTCGGCGACGCTGTTGCTGTTGCTGTATGTAACCTCGGCAACAGTGATGCCGCGATCCATCGCAGCCTGCAGGTCTATATGATCCGAACCGATGCCGGCGGTCACGATCATCTTGAGCTTCGGCGCCTTGGCGATGCGCTCCGCCGTCATGTAGGCCGGCCAGAACGGTTGCGAGATTACAATCTCGGCGTCGGCAAGCTCCTTATCGAGTCTCGAATTCTTGCCGTCCTTGTCGGACGTAACGACGAGAGTGTGGCCGGCTTTTTCGAGGAATTTCCGCAGGCCCAATTCGCCCGACACGCTGCCGAGCATTTCACCTGGTTTGAAATCGATCGCCTGAGGCGTGGGCGCGGTCTGCCCATCGGGATATTTCGAAATATTCGGAATGCTGTCCCGGGCATAGGACTTTGGATACCCGTCAACGGGATCGTCATAGAGAACACAAACGACTTTAGCCATTTTCATTTCCTTCCTGGATTTGAGCCCATGAGGAAGCGCACCAGCAAATATATGCCGGAGAATGACCTGTCTAAAGAGGGCCTTAATGTAAACGACCGGCGGACCAAGCAGTTACCGCGGGCTAGCGGTAGCCGGCGCTTCGCTCAGGACTGTTGCGCCCCATTCCACCAATCTTGCAATGCAGCGGAATTCGCCGGCAAGGTCTGCGCCGTCGGCGCAAAGGCGCGCCACGCATCGAGGTGCTTGTCCGAGATGGACGTCAAAATTGGTTTACCTGCAGCAATCGCCGCTTGAAACGCCCCGATAAGTCCGCCCGACGCAGCCTCGAGCTTTCCAAACTTGCTCAACACGACGAGGTCGCACAGCTCGATCTGCTTCAGCACGGTCGCGCAGGCGATATCGGCACCCGCAGCATCGATGTGGCATGAGGTGTCGCTCGGCGGAATTTCGAGATAGATCGAGTGGGATTTGCCGGAGACGATATCTCTGAGAACGCCAGCATTGCACGTGCGGTCTGGCAAACCATGCGTTTCCTCAATCAGGCCGACGACCTGAACTCCCGCCGCGCGCCAGCGCCCAACAGCTTGCTCGAACAGCGCCTGCACGGTGGCGCTTCTGGCCCCTTCGACGGCAGCAATTCTTGCTTTTGTAATCCCCATGCCGCTCACTCTGCCATTGCGCAGAGGTGCCGGCAAGTCGACCGATGGCGTGGCTTTGTGTTCCAGGGCTAGTCACGACGGAAAAATCGGCAGCGGGATAACGTTGGCGATCTGACGAAATATCTAGCCCTGGAACATGCGAGCCTGCCGCGATGTGGGCGGCGACCCCTTTCGAACCTCGGGTGACGCCGCTACCTTCTTGCGGACGCAAACCGGCTCTGCGCCGGCCGTCCATTAGACGCGTCGCGGCAGACTCGCGCGGTCCCCCGACCGATGTCGGCGTCACCCGGCCGACAACATCGCTCGGACCGGTCCGAGAGTAATCCCCAGTTTAGGGGAGACTTCGGGGGGAGCTGAGGTCCGAAAAATTACGAACCTGTCAATTGGGCGGCCTGGATAATGAAATGAGTGCCGAACCTCGAAAGCGCATCGAAGTACGTACTGCATTTAGTGCGAACGATGGCAGCGACGCCCGATATCACATCAAATTCGTAATTTCCTACGAGCTCGTGAAAGGCATTATTTTTCCCTGTGTTCTAGAAGCTCAGTTGGTGGAGCACCTTTCACTTTCACATAGAAGACGAGCAGCTTCGCGGGTTGCGTCTCACTGGCATTGCGACTGACGCTGTGAATATCCGTGGGCGATTCGTAAAAGACGCCGCCGGCGTGAACTGTCTGGGGGTTATCACCCTTCACTTGAGTAATGATGCTTCCTTCTAGCCCATTCTATTCGCCATAGGCACTCGCAGCGAGGCCGGTAGCGGCAGGCGTGCGGGATCGGCCGGGTGGACGGCGG
>Ga0105246_10002367_pt1 | contig 11383 bp, 8 predicted proteins | sample KBSM64metaG_FD_99694 | JGI IMG/M metagenome (GOLD analysis project Ga0105246, IMG submission 99694) | Miscanthus rhizosphere microbial communities from Kellogg Biological Station, Michigan, USA - KBS M6-4 metaG | ecosystem: Host-associated > Plants > Roots > Rhizosphere > Soil | place: Michigan...
TGAAGATCCGATGAGAAGAAAATCTTTTATGATTATTTTTTGTTTCAAACTAATAAGAAGTGCCAACATACCAAAAAGAAAAAATAGTTGAAAACCTGATGCAGCGACATATGATACAGCTTCCACCTGAACCGGATGAATCAAAAAGAAAACTGATAAGACAAAAGCAATCGCACTCGAGAAAAATTTCTTATAGAAATAATACAGCAGAATTGTACAAAAAATATGAAGTCCTACTTGAGTGAAATGATAAAAAAAGACAGTGTTTTTGAAAAGTAAATATAAAGATGCAAAATAGAGTGGTTGCAGCGGTCTATAATAACCATTGTAATTATAGAAATTCTCTCCAAAAAAGCGAAACAAATTGATGGAGTGAACATCTGGATTAAAAACAATATAGGTAATATCATCCCAGATAAAATTATTAAAAAGCGCATTGAAATAAACGAGTAATCCAGTAATAATCAGGTAAATAATAACTTTTGTATTGGTCAGTGGAACAAAGAGATTGTACAATGAAAATTCCTGCTCATCCTTATGCATATCTTTAGTATATAATATTTATGACATGATTGGCTGGATTACCAAAGCAACCCGCATTCAGATACTCTCTCTTTTCTTCGGTATTGGCTTCGCTTTGTACTTCATCTCCCTCTTTAATGGCTTCGTGGCCGATGATAATGTCTATGTAGTCGGCAATCCTTTTATCGAGCATTTTAATTTGCCAGCTTTTTTCCTGGGTAGTAGTTATTATTCAGGAGATATCACCCAATTAGCTGGGATCTATTACAAACCTCTTTTTACACTTGTCACCTCCCTTCTTTACAATCTTTCAGGTGGGACACCATTTCTTATTCATCTGGTTCAATTAATCATTCATTGCACCAACTCTTTTCTGCTTTTTCTTCTGTTCTCAAAATTCTTTTCCAAACCGCTTTCACTCTTTTTGGGAATTCTTTTTCTTATCCATCCTGGAAATGTTGAAAGTGTTGTTTATATTGCTGACTTGCAGGATGTGCTCTTTTTTCTCTTTGGAAGTATTGCATTGCTTCTTGCTCTTTCAGAAGAAATTAAATGGGTAAAAGGAATTATTATTACAACACTTCTTTTGGCAGCAATACTTTCAAAAGAAACAGGCGCGTTATTTTTACCTATTATACTAGTACTTGCTTGGTTGAAGAATAGAAAAAATTTTCAGCTTATTTGTTTTTTCCCTGGTACGGCATTTGTGATTTATTTCTTTCTCAGGTTTGCTGTTGCTCATGTCTTTATTAACAAACATATTATTGCCCCTATTATGGCTGCGTCATTATCGATCAAGTTGATGACGCTGCCCAAAATAATTTACTCCTACATTCTTCTCTTTTTCTTTCCTTTCAAGCTTTCATGGGGTCAACACTGGATAATTGCGTCCCCGACATTGTCAAACTTTTACTTCCCAGTTTTGATTATCATCATAGTGATTACTGGACTGATTATTTTGTTTATAAAAACACGCGGAAAGCTGAGAAATGCTTTTCTCTTTTTTCTTTCCATGTCGATAGTGGGACTGGCTCTGCATGCACAATTTATACCGTTAGACTTTACTTTTGCTGAGCGTTGGTTTTATTTCCCAGTAGTAGGTTTTGTCGGACTGCTTGGGGTAGGGATTGAGACATTCCATATAAAAAAGGTAAATCATACAATAAACTATGCAATTGTTTTTCTCCTTCTGCTTTTGTTCGTTCGATCATTTGTGAGGACCCTTGACTGGAAAGATGATTATACATTGGCAAAGCATGATAGTCAGGTGGATACAGCAAGTTTTGCGTTGGAAAACAATCTTGGGTTTGAACTTATGAAACAAGGAATCTACAAAGAAGCAAGGACGCACTTAGAAAAATCTATAACCCTTTATCCTGACCAAACAGCAGTCAATAATTTAGCATTTACGTATTCCAAACTCGGTGAAAAAGAGAAATCACTTGTTATGTATAAGAAAGCTCTTGGGATGGGAGATTTTTATCTGACCGAACAAAACTATATTGCAGAATTGATCAAGCAAAAAAAATATACTGAGGCAAAAGCAGAACTGCAAAAAGCACTTGGAAAATATCCCAATAATCCCAAACTGTGGTTACTCGCAGCAGCGCTTGAATATACGACTGGAAACACAACAAATGCGATCAGTGCTGCCGAGCATGCAAATGCACTCAGTCCCGGCATCGGTAACTTTATCTTACTCAAAATACAAAATAAAGAATCAATTACTCTGTAATGAAAAAAACACTGACAGAAATACACGAAGACGTTCCAGCGGATCACTATGATAAAGGTTATCACCATAACATTCTGCAAAAATATTGGCATAGCAGAAGAATCATTGAGATCAAACGTATGTTGCCTACGCAATTGGGCAAAATACTTGATGTCGGATGTCATGCGGGCTTTATAACCGAAAACATTCTTCGTGCAGTAGAGTATCAAACGCTTGATGGCATTGATATTTCGAAACAGGCTATCAAACACGCCAAGAAGAGAATAAAACAAGGTAATTTTGTGGTAGGAGACGCGCATAAACTACCATACAAACAAAATCAATTCGATTCTCTTTTTTGCTTTGAAGCCTTGGAGCACTTAGAGAACCCTCCTATCGTTATTAAAGAAATGAAAAGAGTGTTAAAGAAAAACGGAGCTATTTATATACTCGTCCCGACAGATAATTTACTTTTCAGGTCTAACTGGAAATTATGGAATCAGGTATATCCTATATGGAAACATGCTCATGTACAAAGCTTTCAATCAGATCGATTAGTAGAACTCCTTATCGCAAACGGCTTTACGATCGAAAAGGTGAAGAGATTTCATAGTAATATGCTTCTTCTGGTAAAAGCTCGAAAAATCTCGTGACCCTCCTTTTGCAATTCCTACCTGACGTGGTATAATCATGAGTATGGTCTTCACAATTTTACAAATTATTGTTTCTGTCCTTCTTATCGCATCCATTTTGCTCCAATCTCCCGGCACAGGACTTTCACCAGTATTTAGTGGCGGTGGAGAAGCATTTAGAAGTAAACGAAGTGCTCAAAAATTCCTTGTCGTTGCAACAATCACCTTAACAGTGCTTCTTGTTCTTCTCTCACTTATTCAGCTCTTTCTACAGAGAGGTTAGGTGACATTATGGCTATAATACGCAAAAGACTCATTTTTTGGCTAATTAAAGCGTACATCAAAAAATCAGGCAAAACGCTGGTTATCTTTTTCTTGCTGGGGTTAATTATTTTTGCCGGAATCGCCTACTCTTCCCGATACTTTGCTCAGATTGTGCCTTTTGCTAAGAAACAAACTGTGGGAGTTGTCGGAGCATACACCCAGGATAACTTGCCTCCGGAAATTGTGAACAAACTCTCCAGCGGCTTAACTGAGCTCGGCGCAGATGGAACAGTCCAACCCAAACTTGCAGCTTCATGGGAAATTCAAGATAATGGAAAGAAATATATATTTCATTTGAAGAAAAACCAGTTTTTCTACAATGGCAAGGCAATTACATCACATTCAATCAATTATGACTTTGCCGATGTTACGACAGATAAACCAGATGACTACACTTTAATTTATCGTTTGAAAGATGCTTACTCTCCATTCCTGGTGACAGTTACCAAACCTGTTTTTGACTATGGCTATATCGGAAGCGGAGACTATCGTGTCGAAAAAGTTGAAAGGAATGGTAGTTTTGTGCAGTCATTAACCATTGCCGCTGTCAAGAATCGCCAAAATACTATTACGTACGAATTTTACCCGACAGAAGATGCTCTCAAACTTGCATACATGTTAGGAGAGATTTCTGAAGCGCAAGGTGTTACTGATGGAAGTTTTAATAAGGCGTCTTTTGCAACATTTCAAAATACTAAAGTTGCACAACACGCTGACTATTCTCGATTGGTAACGCTTTTTTTCAATACAATTGATGCTGATCTTTCTGACAAGAAATTACGCCTCGGGCTTTCTTATGGAATTCCAGATACTTTTAAACAAGGTATTCGGGCGTATTTACCATATTCACCAAAATCGTCATTTTATAATAGTGATGTCGAAATAAGAAAGTTAGATTATAATCACGCCAAACTCTTAATGCTCTCAACAGAAGGAGCTAGTACAAGCGCTCAAAAATCTCTTCCCTCAACACTTACGATCAAAACACTGCAAAAATATGCAACAGTCGCCCAGACTATTGCTGATTCGTGGAAGAATTTGGGCATAAAGACCAAAGTGGAAATCGTGGATACAGTGCCAAATAATTTCCAGATTTTCCTTGGAGAATTTAATGTACCAAAGGACCCTGATCAGTACACATTGTGGCATTCGAATTCAAAAAATAATATAACTCATTATAAGAACCTGAGAATTGATAAGCTTCTTGAGGACGGAAGAAAAACAGTTGATAGCAAAGAAAGAAAGAAGCTGTATGATGATTTCCAAAAGTACTTAACCGATGATGCTCCCGCCGCATTCCTCTACTTCCCAACTTCATATACTATTGTGAGGAAGTAGCAGATTAACATTAAGACAAAGCAATCTTATGCAAGTCTAAGCCAAACATTCCTGTTTCTTCAAGCGCTTTATGGCTACTATTTCTAAAAAGGCTGTCTAATTCCTGTTTTGTCCAATCCGCGGCATTCTCTAGATCAACAGGCATAGATAATTTGGGTCTATTGTCATCAAATTGATAATATTTCATTTTTCCCAATTCACCATACATCTTTCTAATAGCATCTGATACTGAAACTCCTTCACGAATATCTTGTATAGCAGCTTTCCATTCTTCTGGGATAATTGAATAAACTGTTCCTTTTCCACCATTCGCATTTCTTACTGAACGTAAGGCATTTACCCATAAAACAAAAGCATCTCCTTCTGAAATTTCCGGCATAATCTTTGTAGACTCTCGACCATATGGTGGATGCATAAAGACTTTATCATAATGATGCGCAAAACCACTTTTTTCTGCCTCCTCATTATCAAATCGTGGAAGTTTAGTACAATCCTCAGTGATAAATTGTGGCATTGTTAATGCAGGCTTAAGACTATCCGGTACATCTGTGTAGATCATTTCACTTGCTCTCTGCATTGTTTCAGGTAATCGGTAATGTGGAATAGTATAATTATCAACAGCATCAAGGCGTTGAGGAGTTGTGGTTGCTAGTGCAAAAGTTAAATATCCAGCGCCACAGAATAAATCAAGCACGGCATCTTTCTCTGTTATATTTGCTTCCTCAAGTAATTGCAATGAAGCAGAAGGACTAAGCATCATTTTGGGTACAACATCCCGATCAACCGTGCTGTCTTTTCGTAGAACTTCCATTCCTCGAATATAAGTATACGCACCTGTTATAGCAATCGCTTTTCTATATGCTTTTTTTCTTTCTTCATTCTGAGGATTTGCTTCATAATCCAATCGTGCTTGTATAAATCGAGTATCAATTCTTTTTGCTGTTTCTGGATAACGCATTCTGACAATGAAACCTTTTGCCCCAAAATTGACTTCTCCTGAGTCGAGCAGTTTGTAAAGCTGTGGACTTGTCTGCCCGGAAGGAGGCAGCTCCACACTCGTTGGAGGATTTGGATGTAAGAAACGTTCATGATTAAATGAGCCTTTATCTATTAGTGGTTCTCCGTGTCTAAATTCCGGTGTCATAATAATTAAATATTATAGGATATTTAGGTCCTTTGTGAATTGAGAAACTCAAGCGTTCCTTCATCACAATGTCCTTTCGTTACCGTTACTGTAAAAGGAAGATTCTTGGTGTCGATTTCATCTTCATCGCCTGTAAAGATGAACTCAAATTGAGCATCTATTTCTCGTAACGCATATCCCATTTCAAAATCAGATACAGCATCTCCGAAAACATAATATTTCTCAACTTTATACTCTTTTTCTTGTAACCATTTGAGAAATTGGACTGTAGAATACTTTTTATTTGCCTTTTTATTTTTAACATTTACAGACAATCTATCAATATGTACTTCAAGTTCTGCATTATCTGCAATAACTGTTTTTAATGCATCTGCAATTTCATTTTTATGTGTTCCAAAATCATTATTGTCATCTATATTTGCCTCCAAAGTAAAGTGAGTTTGTTTTTCCTGATCAATAAATGCGTAGTGCTTGAACTCAACACCTATTTTCTGTAATGCATCAAAAATCTTTTTGGAAAGTTCTACTTCCTGATTAAATGATTCTTTCCGCTGACCATTTTGATAAACAGCTTCTATGCCACCAAATTCAGCAGATACATAGAGATTATCAAGTATTTGCTTAGAAAGGTCGGAATGACTCTCAATATAATCTTCAAAGACTTTTAGTATCCTTTCTCGAAGCCATGGCATTGCCCTTCCACTGATAATGCTAACTGGAATACTACGCTGTAGCCGATTAATAATATGTTCAACAATTTGGGGCTTGGTAAGAGTACGCGTCTTAGGATCTGCAATAACCCCATCCACATCAAAAAGAAATGCTATTTTTGAATTCATACTTTTTATTATTATGCTGCTGGACGCAGTCTTTTAGGACGACCATTTAAGTAATCAATAAAATGAGTGGTAGATACGAGAATAGTTCTAAATTGTTCCTTTCTTTTTGCCTGAAATGCTGGACTATCTTGCTCACTTGCTGTTTGCTCGGCAGGATGTCGATATGGTACAGGAACACTCTGTACACGACGTCCCTTATATAATGATGCAACAAGAGGTAAAAAGAGAGCATCTGGCCATAATTCAGGATTAATTTTGTCATAATGAGATTCTCCACGCCCTTCAAACTCATATTTATCTAAAAAGGGCGCCAATATATCAGGATCATTTTTTATTATTCTTGGCCCAATCCATGCATCAATATCAGGTGCATCCTCTGCCAACAAACCGTTTCTTCGTAAAATTCCATTCCATACACGATTTGCATCTTTCTCATAGTTTGCTTGGTACTCTGGATATGTACTAAATGCGGTGTCATCTCGAGAAGGAACAACAATATCTGCTTCTCCTTGAAGGACTGGCAATGCCGCTTCTGACAGACAATCTTGAAGAATTGAGACTTTCTCTGGCTCTGTCCAGACAATAGCCTTCACTCCACTTAAGCAACTTGTTTCTCTAAATGATTGTCGTCTACCACCACTCATACCTCGCTCTTTTTCATCACTTAATGGAAGTTTTAGTTTATCTTTCACTGCTTCTCGAAATGCAGCTGAACTTCCACCATCAACTATGGTTAACTGAAATCCCTTTTCTTGTGCTGCAGCAAGTGTTTTAAGAGCTAAATCACCCCGAATTCCAACTACATCATCTCGCTTGCGGACAAGCATACCTGACGGTAAGGGCTCCCATCCTTTATAAAAAGGCAGTAGCAATACCAATCGATTTTGGATCTATTTTTCTTTCTGGAGAAGAATTTTTTTCTGGCCTTGGTCCTAGTACTTCAGTCATGGAATAATTATAGCACAGCTATAGGAGGCTGTTTTTACTCCTCAGGAGGCGGTGGTATGTAATTGCAAATCGGTGGGCTTCATCGCGGATTCTTTGTACGAGTTGCGATGCTGGAGAATTTTTGGGGAAAGATATCTCCCTGAAATTCTCTTCATCCACAATAATCGTCTGTAACTTCTCCTCAGGATTGCCGGCAAAACGAAGATTGAGAAGTTCTTGATATGACTTCACAGCAGTCTCAAGTTTGGCATCACTAAACTTCGGCACGACAATTGTTTCCTCCCGTTTGGCAAGCCCAACCAATGGGACAGAGATACCTGTTTCAGCAAGTGCAGTTAATGCACTCGTTACTTGCCCTTTTCCGCCATCAACAATGACCAGACTTGGCATATCCCATTCTTCATGTTTGAATCTTCTTTTGAGGACCTCACGCATCATCGCAAAATCATTTGGGAGATCTTTTTTAGGTCTCTTATCCCACTCTCTTTTAATCTTAAATTTTCGATACTGCGATGATTCTTTTTCACCATTGACGAAAACTACCATCGAACCCGTTGCATTGGTGCCCTGAATATTTGAAATATCATAACACTCAATTCTTTCCAGATTTTTTAGTTGCATGCCTTGCTGATTTAAAGCATCCATTAATTCCTGCAATTCTTTCTGACGAATATCAACTCGCAGGTTAGGATTGATATCGTACTCAAATGGTTTGTGGTATGGAGTGGTAATTAAACTAAGCGCATTAATTTTCTTTTGCACTGCCATGGCTCTTTCAAACTCTTCTTTTTTGCTTAATTGATCTCGTTCTTTTTCTAATTCTTTAAGTATATTTCTTGTTTGTCCCTCAAGGATTCTGATAATCCCTCTGATGTTTTTTTTGTAGGCAATTTTTAATTCAGGGCTATCATTGACTGGTGGACACGGACAAAGTCCCAGGTGATTATATAAACATACTCGTTTCGGATGGTTAAGCACAGACTGGAACGGATACACACGTCTGATGGTTTTTAAAACAAGCTTCACTGCACTGGAACTTGGATATGGTCCAAAATAGAGTGAATCTTTTGTTTCATGCAGTCTTGCCAAAAGAACTTTGGGATACGGATCTTTAATCGTAAGTCTTATTTTTACATACGATTTATTATCAGTGAGTTTAATATTGTACTTCGGATCGTATAATTTAATGTAATACGCCTCAAGAAGAAGAGCTTCTAACTCTGATTCAACAATCGTGATTTTAATCTTTTTAATTTGGGAAACCATCACCATGGTCTTGGTACCCAACTGGCTACTTTGCGAGAAGTATGAAGAAACCCGAGACTTTAAATCTTTTGCTTTCCCGACATAAATGATCGTGTCATTTTCGTCGAGATACATGTAGACTCCGGCTTTTGATGGCAATGATGAGTATGATGAACGCGAATAAACCAAGTATAATACCTCCTCCCGTTGGGGTTAGATAAAAAAGTGCTGACGTAATGCTATGCACCTGCGAGTTTCCAGCTACGAGTATTGTATAGTCCCCGGTGGTATTTGTCAAAAAAGATGTAGGTTGAAAAGTAACTGGTACAACTGTTTTACCAAATGGTGGAATGCCTTTTATAACAATTGCCTGATCATCAGGTAAAAAAGTTTTGGAATTGACGTACAAAATTTGTTGCTGAAAATATGTGGATCCGGTGTTCTTAACAGTAATATTTCCACTGATTGGCAGTCCTGCAATGGCCAGAGCAGGTACAGTAGATTCCGTCTTAACACGCGATACGACCTCAGGATCATCCGTAGTGAATTCTACTTGCACGTCTTTTGAAACTGCATCATCGGTAAATTTGTATCCACCCGCTGGAATTGGATATTCGCTGCTATAGCCCTTTACAACAAAAGCAAAATGAGAAAAATCATTCACATTAAAATAGTCTACTCCCCCTGTTGTACTTCCCCATGTCGGATCTACCATAACCCAAGTTCCTCTTTGTGAATCATAATATTCCGGCCACACATGAAGTACATCTTTTTCTTGTGAGAGTGGTTTTTGTCTCGCATTATCTGTATATGCATAGCCATCAACCTCACGAGCTGGAATTCCTGCTGCTCTGGCAATGGCAATAAAAAGATCTGTATATTCACGACAAACAGCCGAACTTGGATTCTTGAATGCACCGAGGGCACCGAGTCGAGGTTTTTCCTGCGTGACGCGTTTGAAATCATACTTGAGCGTATTAACCACATATGCATAAATTGCATCAGGCGTACGAAGTTCATCCGCAAGCTCTCGAATCTTATCACTGCTTGTTTCCCAATATTTTGCCTCCTGTGTATAAGCTTTTCTCTCCTCAGCAGAAAGTGTTATCGGCTTTGGTGTTAAAGAAACATCGGTCGTACCATCCACATGGACGTCCATTTTTTGGACAGACATGAGCTTAAACTGCGCTATCCAATTACCATCTTTGTCCTGTGTAACATTATTCGGTTTGGGAGTAATGTTATTGATATACACATTTTGGTAATTTGTATTTGGTGGCAATGCAATCTCGGTGGTGATAGGATACAGATTTGGATTACGCAAATGATAAGTCAAATTATATTTATATGTTTGCTTATCCCCGAATGCAACCGAGATACCGGATTTACCAAGCGTTTCTTTGGTAAAGACAAGTGCTTTGTCTGATTGGCTAGGTTTAATATATGAAGCTTGTCCAAAAGATGGTGGGACTTTGAGTTCAATAACAAAATTGGTAAAGTCATTCGGGTTAGCAATCCCTGGAATATCGATTTCCCATATTTTTCCGTAATGTCTTGCTAATTTTGTGGTGTCAAAGGTCAAGGTAAAATCCTGTTTGCTGCCCAGTCCCACTGCTTTGTGGTTAAAGGTAACATTTATGGCATACCCATCATCTGCTTTAGTTATTTGCGGCTGGAGTGGACCATCTGCGTCTGTAGCTTTTACATTGGTAATATCATCAAAACCAATCTGCATTTTATATGAGGAGGCATAAAATTGTGAGCTTGTATTGGTCAGGACAATATGTAACAGTGCCTGAGTTACACCACTTTTATCGATGGTATAGGTTACATGATAATCTGTCGTAAAATTTGTGGCGGCATATGTTTGCTTGGGTTGCACGAAGAAAACCAAAAAAAGAAATAGCAAGATAACTTTTATAACCAAACGCATAATTAATTTTACCATTTGCCCTCTGCTCTTTGCTATGCGCTATTTTTGTAATACATTTTTGAGGAATTTGCCCGTCCATGAATCTTGATTGGCTACAATTTCTTCTGGAGTTCCTGTGACGATCACTTGTCCACCCTTTTCTCCGCCTTCAGGACCTAAATCGATGATATGATCTGCATTTTTGATGACATCAAGATTGTGTTCGATGACAATAACTGAATTCCCGACATCAACCAATCTGCGGAGTACATACAACAATTTTTCAAGATCTGCGAAATGCAAACCAGTGGTTGGCTCATCCAAAACATACAGGGCATTCCGGCCCTTTTTAGACAATTCTGTTGCTAACTTAATTCTTTGAGCTTCTCCTCCGGAGAGAGTCGGCGCTGGCTGGCCTAGTTTGATGTATGACAGTCCCACATCTTTGAGAGTTTTTAATCGATGAGCAAGTCCTGGCATGAAAGCAAAAAATTCTAGAGCTTCTTCAACACTCATAGCTAAGACATCTGCAATATTTTTATCATTAAACATAATCTCAAGCGCTTCATGATTGTATTGCTTCCCATCACAGACTTCGCAAGTAATATACACATCCGGCATAAACTGCATTTCTATCTTAATCTGACCTTCTCCTTCGCATGCTTCACAACGTCCGCCGGGCACATTGAATGAGAATCGGCCGGGCTTGAAGCCTCGCATTTTTGATTCGGGAAGCTGCGTGTACAGGTCGCGAATCAAGTCAAA
>Ga0105246_10002369_pt1 | contig 11380 bp, 7 predicted proteins | sample KBSM64metaG_FD_99694 | JGI IMG/M metagenome (GOLD analysis project Ga0105246, IMG submission 99694) | Miscanthus rhizosphere microbial communities from Kellogg Biological Station, Michigan, USA - KBS M6-4 metaG | ecosystem: Host-associated > Plants > Roots > Rhizosphere > Soil | place: Michigan...
GGTTGTGCTTGGCCGTGAGACAAGCTTTGAAGAGATTGAAGAGATCAAGGCGAATGTGGATATCGAGATTGAGGCTTTCATTCACGGAGCGATGTGTTCTTCCTATTCGGGCCGTTGTGTATTGTCCAATCACTTTACAGACCGGGACTCCAATCGCGGAGGTTGCTGTCAGTCTTGCCGCTGGAAGTATGATCTGTTCGAGGATGCAAGAGAAGATGCGGTCTGGGTAAGCGAAGAGGAGATGCAGATGCAGGCTCCTGCTCCGTTTAAACTGGGAGATAATCAGTTGCCTCTGTTCCAGGAACAGGATAATTCCTTCTCCATGGGCTCGAAAGACCTGTGCATGATCGGTCATATCCCTGAATTGATTGATGTGGGTGTGGACAGCTTCAAAATCGAAGGGCGGATGAAATCCATTCACTATGTAGCTACAGTCGTGAACGTATACCGTCAGGCGATTGACTCTTACATGGCTGATCCTGAGAATTATGTGTTAAAACCGGAATGGGTAGAAGAAATGAATAAAGCGGCGAACCGTCCGCTGAATACCGGTTTCTTCTACGATACGCCTGATCATGAAGATCATATCTATGAGCCGGAAGAGAAGGCCGTACCTTACGATTTTGCTGGACTCGTTATGGGTTATGATGCAGAAACAGGCATGGCTACTGTGCAGCAGCGAAATCACTTTAAGCCGGGACAAGAGATTGAATTTTTCGGTCCCAATGGTACGTTTTTTAAACAAGTAGTAGGGGAAATCCAGGATGAACAAGGCAATATTCTGGATGCAGCTCGGCATCCGTTACAACTGGTGAAAATGAAAGTAGATCAACCTATCTCCTACTTTGACATGATGAGAAAAAAGAAGTAGGCTTATATACCTAGTTGCAAACAATATAATGTTAATGAATCACAAATTCGTGTTATAAAGTACAGAAATAGACCTCCGTATATCGGTATATGGGGGTCTTTTTTTTATAGAAAAATAGGAAAAAAGTTGTAATATATTTCTGAGGAAATGGGAGGGAAAGCAGGAAAGCTGTCGAATACTACATATTTATAGGGGAGAGATTGAAAAATCTAACAAGAAAATTACTGGCAGGTGATTGGGATTGGTACAAAAGAAGGATAAAGACAATGGGGAACACATTACACAACCCGAGCAGGCTAAGCCTGATAAGACACAGAACGTAAAAAAAGTTAAACCGGTCAAAATCAAAAAAGAAGGGGTACATAAAAAAACGTTCAAATTTGATCGCAGCAAGATCCGGTTTGATTGGATCAAAGTGGATTGGTTGAAGAAACAACTGAAAAATCGTGATTGGAAAGGGCTTGGAGGCAATTCATTCAGACAGATCAGAAAGGTGAATCCGGTCAAATCGGTAGGGGTTAAACTTTTCTTGATCTTTTTTGCAGCTATCATGATTGTAGTTGTTAGTTTGGGGCTTTTATCCTATTCAAAGGCCAAAAATACGATTGAAGCCAATGCATCGAGAGCAAATCAGGAGACGATTGATCAAACCAAGCAGAAGCTGGATATTATTTTGGAGCGATTTGTGGATACCTCAACACAGATTTTCTTTGATCCAGAGATGCAGTCTTTGCTTCAGAAAATGTCAGATCCAAACTTGACGGCCTATGATACTTTCGTCAATTCGAGTTCGATTAATAAACAGTTATCCAATGTAGCTTTTACAAACAAATCCATGGAAGCGATTTATCTGGTGCCTACGGATGAATCCAAATCCGTTATGGGTACAGGGAACAGTAGTTCAACGATGGGTAGTGTTCGTCAGGAAGCCTGGTACAGTGATCTCATTGCACAGGGTGGATACCGCTGGCTCCCGACAGAAGAGAAGACCGATGGTACGACGCAGACTTTCCGAATTGCACGTTCCATGAAGAACCTGCAAGGTACAACGCAGTCTTACGTGCTAATCATTGAGTTGAAGCTAGAAGTGCTGGAGGAGCAACTTAAATCACTGGATCTGGGGGCAGGCTCGGTAATTCAATTGATTGCTCCGAATAACAAAGTAGTTGCTTCATCCGTCTCAGGGCGTGCAGGAAAAGAAACGGAACTTGCCTTTGTGAAAGATTTGAAAGAGCCTGCAGGAAGTACGAATACGGAATATGATATCGATGGCGAGTCAACGAATATGCTGGCCGTATATAGTACGCTTGATTCATCTGCGTGGAAGCTGGTCGGTATGGTTCCCACTTCAATGCTGGTTAAGGATGCAAAAGGCATTTTGACAATGACCTTGTGGATGGCGCTTGCATTTGCAGCACTTGCTGTGGTGATCGGTGTCTGGATGGTTCGTATGATTGCTCGTCCGCTCAGCGGATTGAAAGATCTGATGCAGGAGGGTGCAAAAGGAAATCTGAAGGTGCGCACTCCGTATAGTTCCGAAGATGAGATTGGACAGCTTTCGTCCGCTTTTAATACGATGATGGAGCAGATCACGAAGCTGGTGGAGCAGACCAATCGTTCAGCACAGGAAGTATTGGATACCGCTACAGAACTGAGTAATGCTTCGAAGAAAACAGCAGTATCTGCTTCTGAGATTGCTGTAGCTACAGAAGAGATTGCCGGTGGAGCAGGCAGTCTGGCGACAGAAGCGGAACGAGGCAATGAACTGACAGATAATATTTCTCGTCAGATGGAAAGTGTAATTGCCGCTAATGAAGAGATGGGCGATTCTGCCCGCCATGTTGAGAAATCCAGTCAAACAGGAACTCAGCATTTGAATCAATTGATGACCAAAACTCAGAAAACAGAAGAGATGATTGGAGCTTTGGTTCGCAAAGTCGATTCGTTGAAAGAGAGCACATCTTCCGTATTGAAGGTGCTCGATGTTATGCAAAATATTACGAAACAGACCAACATTTTGTCTCTGAATGCAACGATTGAAGCAGCGCGTGCTGGTGCAGCTGGCCGTGGATTCATGGTTGTAGCGGATGAGGTGCGTCAACTCGCTGCACAGTCCAGACAATCCATTGATATGGTTGGAGAGATCACAGACAAAATTATGACAGAGATGAACGAAACAGTGAAAGCTCTGTCTGATGCATATCCTTTGTTCAAGGAACAAATGGATGCCGTGAAGGATACAAATGTGATCTTTGCTTCTGTACAGAATCAGATGGGAGCTTTCGTAGAACGCTTGGGTATGGTTACAGGTTCGATCGGAGAGCTCAGTAAATCTCAGGCAACATTGTCTGAAGCGATGAGCAATGTCAGCGCTGTTGCTGAAGAGTCGTCGGCAACTTCGGAGGAAGTGGCTTCTCTGAGTAGTGAACAACAAAACATTAGTAATCAACTCGTCAGCCTCTCTGGCAAGCTGGAGAATGTATCGAGTGAGCTGAAAGAAACGCTCTCACGTTTTACGGTGTAACTAGCAGACAGCATACACCAAGCTGAAAATAGCAATAAACCTGCCTCTTCATCGAGGCAGGTTTTCTTTTGTTTTCCGGATAATTCCAGACAGAGCAGCACATAATACAAGAAAAAGTTGAGGGTGGAATAGGTGTGCAGTTGCAACTTGTATGGAAACGCCGTATAGCCTTAATTAGTGCTGGCTTAACACTCATCTTTGCTGTGTTGATGCTGAGACTTGGCTGGATTCAAATGGTCCAGGTGAACCGAATCATGCCTGGTTTTCAGCGAACCATGCGTGAAATGTCAGTGCTGCAGCGTGAACGAGGTGTGATGCTGGATTCCGGCCGCGGTCAGTTTACGGATGTTCACGGGCGCCCGTTAACCGGCAAGTTGCAATGGGGTGTTGTACTTTTTCCACGTAACCAAAATGACAATAAGCATCAGATGGCTGGTGGAAGCGAGCAGAAACGTCTGGAGAAAAGCAAGGATGATCTTAGGATCAACCAGCTGGCATCAATCCTGGGTACCGATGTAGATCACTTGAACAAGGAATGGGATAAGGGGAGTACTCCTCATCTCTGGACAGGAGGCGGTCTAGAACCTGTTTTGTTAACGGATGCCCAGCTTGTTCGCATACGTGAGTTAAATATAAAAGGAGCGAGTACATATCCCGTCATGACCAGGTATGATTCGAAAGCCCGTGGTAGCCAGTGGCTCGGTTACCTTAATGAACAACCGGAAGAACATGAAAGACGAGAAGGACATCAAGATGAGGTCAGACAGCCATTTGCTATGAAATCCGGAGCAGCTGGTCTCGAGAGGACACTGGAGCCTTTGTTAAGAGGTGTAGGCCCGACCTTGGTCACACGAATGGTATCGGGAAAAGGGCAGGTCATTTCAGAGATTGAGCCGCGTGTCATTGCACCTGCTAATGCACACTATCCATTAGTGGTAGAAACCACGATTGATGCCAGGTTACAGCAAGGCATCGAAGAATTGATAACATCATCAGGGCTACAGGAAGGAGCTGTGGTAGTTCTTGATACTGCTAATGCAGATGTGCGTGCGATGGTATCATATCCCTTTTATCAGCCTCAGCATGTAAATCCGCAGCAATCTTCCTGGGGGAATCGAGCGATACAAGGGGCTGTACCGGGTTCCATTTTCAAAATCGTAACGGCTGCAGCTGCCCTGGAAAATCAGGTTGTTTCTCGTGATGAGAAGTTTCACTGTGAAGGAGCTTATGGAAAATATGGTCTTTCCTGCTGGAAGGAGCATGGACATGGTGAATTGAATTTGGAAAAGGGGTTCGCCGAGTCATGTAACATTGTATTCGCTGAAACTGCACGTAGACTCCACATGGAGCAGTTGGAACAAACTGCGGATCGCTTAGGGCTTGCACGTTCTGTTGGCTGGCAGGAGCAACATATCGCGGGGATGCCGGTATTAAAACATTTTGACCATGAAGAACCGGGACGCATTCGAACCAATGCTGTAAAGTCTGCAGACGAAGGAGCCAAAATTCAGACAGCCATTGGACAGCGGGATGTTCTGGTTACTCCGCTACAAGCAGCAAACCTGATCGTGACATTGTTGCATGATGGAAAGGTAAATGCCCCCCGGCTGGTGCAACGAATCCGGTACGCGGATGGAGGTACGATGCTGGACATGCCTTTACATGCATCTCCTTCAGCAGAAGGACAGATTTCTCCGACCACAGCTCATCTACTGTTAAGGTGGATGAATACCGTAGTACGCGAGGGGACAGGAAAATCCCTGCAACACGCGAGATGGCACGTCGCAGGGAAGTCAGGGACAGCTCAGGTACAACAACAAGGAAAAGCTAAAAACAACCAATGGTTCATAGGATATGGGCCCGTAGAGAAGCCTAGATACGCTGTCGCTGTATTGGTTCAGAATGTATCTTCCGATGGTTCTCATCAGGCTACATCTCTATTTCGCAAAGTTTTGGACTATCTGGAAGAATGTTCGTGATTTGTTCATAGGAACAGATCACGAACATATCATCTACTGATGTTCTGTTCTCTCTGAAACATCAGAGGCAGGAGGATCAACCACTAAGGGTGACGATTCGAATTCGTCATTGGGCAGATGAATCCATTTTTGCAGATACCCTTGCTGTAACAGTTCTTTTAGAAGGATCAGAAGTATAGGCGATAACACAACACCTGCAAGTCCGAAGATCGACAGGGAGATCAGCATAAACGAAAGCATCAAATAAGCAGAGGAAACACCGATGGAATTTCCTGAAATTTTAGGTTCCAACAGTTGCCGCGTCAGCATCGTCACAGCCAGTACAACAATCAAACCAATGGCAAGCGTACTGTTGCCCACGATAAACAAATAAACAATCCACGGAATAAATATCACTGGAACACCGAGCAGCGGCACCAAATCAAAGATGGCACAGATGGCTGCGATGGTAAAGGCATTGGAGGTTCCCAGAATCAACAACCCCGCATATATCAATACAAAAGTAATAAGCATCATGATCAATTGTGCCTTCATATAGGAACGGATCGTTTTGAACACGTGTGTGCGCATAAATTCATTCGCCGTTTTTAATGTTTTGGGTGTTTTGGCACGAGCAAACTTGCGCCAGGATTCAATCTCAATACTGAGAAAAAATGCTAGAATGATCGCGATCCCGAAGTTTGTAATGAATGTGGAGAATGAGCTGAGAAAGCTGATAATAAACTGTGCCCCACTGGTTACCCAGCGAGACAGGATTCCGGACAACGTAGCAAAATACTCATTTAGTTTGTCCAGCATTCCTTCAGGTAGCGCATTGGACTTTTCCTGTATGAGCAAGACCAGATTCGTGAACTCATGCTGGATCATCTCAACATACACCGGGAAATTGAGCTGAAGATCGGAAATTTGTGAAATGATAAAAAATCCTAGACCGAAGAAGGCAGCCACGATGAGCCCGAGAAACAATAATACAGATATGGCTGTTCCGGCTGTTTTGGGTAATCCTTTTCGATGAAGGAATTTGGCTAATGGCTCAATCATCCAAAAGACAATAAATGAAAGAAAAACGGGTGCAGCGATATGATACAATTTACTAAAAGCAAACATGATCACATACACGGTTAACACAAGCAGAGCGATATCAAAGACGGTGCGCCCGTACTTTTTATAAAGCGGCAACATGGGCATAGACTCCTTTACAGGCAGAAATTAGATTGTATTTATTGTACATGATAGTGGGGATTTGAGGAAATAGCATTTAATAAAAGAGCTAACTATGATAAAATTAAAGGCGGTTTATTTTAGAAAGTGCCATATGGCCGTAAATTAGCAGGAGAAGTGGGGAATCGACATCATGACAACGATGCTTCAGAGTATTTTACTGTGGTTATTGTATCTATCCTCTTTTTATGCTTTTATTCCAAGTCTGATCAGCAGACTGTTCGGATTTCGTGTGTTCAGGAGAGGGAAAAGTGAGATATACTATGCCCTGACATTTGACGATGGACCTGACCCTTTTTATACGCCCCGGTTGCTTGAACTGTTACGTAAGTACAATGTGAAAGCAACTTTTTTTGTTGTGGGAGAGCATGCGGCAAGTCATCCGGAGCTAATCAGACGTATGCATGAGGAAGGGCATTTAATCGGAATTCATAATTATATCCACAAAACAAACTGGTTGATGCGTCCACGAACGGTTCGGGATCAGATCGATCGAACAGGTCAGATCATTCAAGAAATTACAGGTGAAAAAACCTGTTATTACCGTCCGCCATGGGGCATTATGAACCTGTTTGATTTTTTCAGTAAAAAAGATCGCAAGATCATTCTGTGGTCTGCCATGTTTGAGGATTGGAAATGCAGCGTAGGTGCGGAGCAACTAAAAAAACGTATGCTGAACAAATTAAAGGGCGGAGAGGTTATGCTGCTCCATGATCGCGGCACAACCTTAGGAGCAGATGCACACGCACCAGAGCAGATGCTTGAGGCGTTGGAGGCCTTGCTACAGGAAGCCAAGCGACGTGGCTTGGAAAGTGTACGTGTGGACACGTTGATGAATGGTAGCACAATAATCGAATCGTCATCAGTGGTTTCACGGCAAGAAGTGGAACCCCGGTTGAAGCTGAAGCTGTGGAAACGTGCCGTGGTTGCTATGTGGTTAGGCTGGGAAAAGCTGTTTCACTGGGTATACCATCTGCGATCCGCTTCACCTAAAGATCCGATGCTGCATTTTCGTTCACGTGTGTACCACGGTGCACGAGTTGAGATGGAGCATGGTTATGTGATGCAGAACGGAGATCCGATTATAGAGTTACATTTTGATAATCAAAAATTATTCGAACTTGGTGTTACGTCCCGTTCAACGATGCATTTGGCTATTCGTATGATTCGTATGATGGAACAACAACTACCGGATCTGGCACAGGTTGTTGCTGCAGATCCCAAGTTACGTTCAGCAAAGGCGCTCTATGGCGTTAGCATGATTAACCGTGGTCCTGAAAAATTTGGGTTCACTGTACATGAGCTCGCACCAGGCCCGTTCAGCCTGGCTTCCAAGTTATATCTGAGGCTGTTGCTCAGCGTTATTCATCCGGCAGGCCAAAAACGCCTAAAACAGCGGACAGATCAATTGGTGCCTAAAATGATTGTGATGCCTGTCGAGGAGCTGTTGCAACGTTATGGACAGCAACACCATACAATTGCCTCAGGTGTAGCTGAAAAAGCAGAAGAAGAGGCCTTTGTCATAGAAAATGAGGTCTTAACAGAACAGAACTGAATTCATAGATGAGAACAGAATTCCCTGATTTATTGTAACGGATTTATACTCAAGTTTAATTATTCATTTGAATATTGCAATTTTTCTGAGGATATCGTTTGTACGTACTTCCAATCAAAAAAAGGATGGACTATGCCAGTGTGGCATAGCCCATCCTTTTTAGTTTTATATACTTGGTTCAGAGTACGTATGGCTTCTTCATCCAAACTAGATTTTCAGTACGCCACCGTTGCTTGCATTGGTTACAAGTTTGGAGTAGCGAGCTAGCAGACCGGTTTTGACTTTTGGTTCAAAACCTTTCCAGTTCGCACGACGAGCTTCGAATTCCTCATCGCTAATTTGCAGCTCAATCGTACGGTTGTTCAGGTCGAGTTCAATGATATCTCCTTCTTCAACAAAGGCAATTGGGCCGCCTTCTGCTGCTTCCGGAGAGATATGGCCGATACTGATTCCCCGAGATGCGCCGGAGAAACGTCCATCCGTGATCAGACCCACTTTGGCACCAAGTCCCATACCTACGATCTGAGAAGTTGGCGCGAGCATTTCAGGCATACCTGGTCCGCCTTTTGGTCCTTCATAACGAATAACCACGACATGTCCTTCTTTAACTTTACCGTTAGCAATGCCTTCAAGTGCTTGCTCCTGGGAGTCGAAGCAGATGGCAGGACCTTTGTGATATCCGCCAACAGAAGCATCAACCGCACCAACTTTGATGATAGCTCCTTGTGGTGCAAGGTTACCGAACAATACAGCTAGTCCACCTTTTTCGGAGTGCGGGTTGTCCAGCTTGTGGATTACGTTTGTATCTTGAATTTCCTGGCCTTCCACGTTCTCACGGATGGTTTTACCTGTAACCGTAATACAGTCCGCATGGATCGCGCCTGGTTTCTTGAGCAATTCATTCAGGACCGCACTTACGCCACCTGCATTGTGAACATCTTCGATGTGCAGGTCAGAAGCAGGTGCCAGTTTGGCCAGATGCGGAACACGGTTAGCAACTTCATTAATACGCTCGATCGGGTATTCAATGCCAGCTTCATGTGCAAGAGCTAGCGTGTGCAGTACGGTATTGGTCGAACCACCCATCGCCATATCCAGAGCAAACGCATTGTCGATTGCTTCTACAGTTACGATATCACGTGGTTTCAGATCCAGTTTGATCAGTTCCATCAGCTGTTTCGCAGATTGTTTAACAAACTCGCGGCGCTCAGGTGCTACAGCCAGAATGGTTCCGTTACCCGGCATAGCGAGTCCCATAGCTTCTGCAAGGCAGTTCATAGAGTTCGCGGTAAACATACCGGAGCATGATCCGCAAGTTGGACAACCAAACTGCTCAAGCTCAAGCAAGCTCTTGTCGTCGATTTTACCCGCTTGGAAAGCACCAACGCCTTCGAATACGGAAGTGAGGGAAAGAGCTTTACCATTGCTGTCACGGCCCGCTTTCATCGGTCCACCGCTTACGAATACGGTAGGGATGTTACAGCGCAATGCGCCCATCATCATACCTGGTGTAATTTTGTCACAGTTCGGGATACAGACCATGCCATCGAACCAGTGAGCAGATACAACCGTTTCTACGGAATCCGCAATAATGTCACGGCTTGGCAAGGAGTAACGCATACCGATGTGTCCCATCGCAATCCCGTCATCAACCCCGATGGTGTTGAATTCGAACGGAACGCCGCCGGCTTCACGAATGGCATCTTTAACAATTTTACCAAACTCCTGCAAGTGAACATGACCAGGTACGATATCGATGTACGAGTTACAAACCGCGATAAATGGCTTGCCAAAATCCTCTTCTTTTACGCCCGCTGCACGGAGCAAGCTCCGGTGTGGTGCGCGGTCAAACCCTTTTTTGATCATATCGGAACGCATTTTATTGGCTGACATGGTGTATTCCCCCCAAAACTATAATATTGAGCAACATGAATGGAAAAATAAATGGCAGTACATCTGTCGTTTAAATTCATCCGTACTCTAGGGCGTGTCTTGAAACCTACTGAAGTGTATCTTTTACCGCCTTTTCGCCCCTTGCTGCGTCACTTTTCCTTGACGTGCCCCGGCACGCCTGCGGAAAACTTCCTAGCTTGGAACGAAAATTCAGCAAAATCTGCTTCCTTCAGAGTTTTCAGACACACCCTAAAAAAAATAACCCGTGGGCTGGTGTCTGGCTCCCCGCAGTTTGTGAATTTCTTTGCTGCTTTAAACCCGTGAACACCCAGTTTTTCTATAGAGTCTATCACAACCATCGTCATATTTCTACAATCAATAGACATATAGAAAAGAAGCCTCATTCCATTGACATGGAGTTTGGCTTCTGAATTCATTTAAAAGCAAGGTTCGCCTTGAATGGTATATGTCTTTATAAGCTAAGATTAACTACTTCCACCTTTGCGGCCAATCTCGCGATAAAAATCTTTGCTGTGAGTTTCTGAAGTGGCCTCACCGCCTTTGCGCCCGATTTCCTTATAAAAATCTGCATCATGCGCATCTGAAGTCGCCTCACCGCCCTTTTTACCAATCGTCTGGTAGAAGCTACGGTCATGGTTTCTCGATGTAGCCTTTCCTCCTAATCGTCCGGCTTCTTCTCTACTCATCTTGCGTTCTGACGTCTGACCTTGTGCCATCACAAATCACTCCTTACCATGATAAGTTGTTTTTTGCAGCTTGTATCCTGAATTACCACAGTTTTTCCAGCCTGAAACAAAATAAATGGGATCTTCTGGGTATTAGGAGTGATCTGGAACATTATGCAGAACGCTTGAAAACACTGTGCCGGTGAAATGAAATCCGCGAAATATCCGGCTCAATGAGAGCTTTAAAGGTCTGTCGTACAAGAGGGTGAGCCAGTGTAATGGAAAACAGCACAGCAACAACAAGGATAACAGGGATAAACATTGCACTTCCCATGTAACTGTATACCCCTGACCAGATCGCAAGCCGCACAAGGAAGCCGTGCAAAAGGAAGACATACAGTGTACGGCGACCCAGATCTGTCAGTCTGGAGGTCAGGTTGGGAACCCAGGCAAGGAAAAGCGTTGCGGAGATGATCTCCAGCATGTACACGCCAAGCCGGTAAATTCCGGCATACCATTCCTGATGACCCAGTTCAGCATAAGTCTTGCTTCCAAACAGCCATCCTTGCGAGATGTTTAATTCGCCAAATGCAATATAGACCAGCAGAGCAACAGATAGGATTCCGGCTACTCTACGGCCCCAGCCTGGGA
>Ga0105246_10002373_pt1 | contig 11362 bp, 14 predicted proteins | sample KBSM64metaG_FD_99694 | JGI IMG/M metagenome (GOLD analysis project Ga0105246, IMG submission 99694) | Miscanthus rhizosphere microbial communities from Kellogg Biological Station, Michigan, USA - KBS M6-4 metaG | ecosystem: Host-associated > Plants > Roots > Rhizosphere > Soil | place...
CGTGGTTGAAGCAGGTTCCAACGTGACTCGTTTCAGAGAAGGAGATCGTGTATTTGCCCGCCCCCGTCATTTTGGAACCTCTCCGGGATATGTTGCTGTGGATGCAGATCTGCTGGCCCGCATTGCCGAGCAACTCAGCTTTGAGGAAGCAGCAGCGATTCCACTCGCCGCAATGACAGCGTGGCAGGCACTTGTCGATCATGGTCATTTGGGCAAAGGACAGAAGGTGCTCATTCATGCCGGTGCAGGCGGAGTAGGCACATATGCCATTCAAATTGCCAAATCGTTGGGCGCTGAGGTGGCTTCCACAGCGAGTGCAGCGAACGAGGAATTACTACGCTCGTTGGGCGTAGATCATTTCATTAACTACAAGAAACAGGATTTCTCGCAAATTCTCTCAGACTACGATGTCGTGCTGGATACGATGGGCGGTGACATCCAGCGAGACAGCTTCAAGGTGTTAAAGTCTGGAGGACGTCTGGTATCTCTTGTAGAGCAGCCGGATGAGAAACTGGCGAAGGAAGCTGGCGTGACAGGTAACGTGTTCATGATGGAGCCAAAAGGGGATCAACTGGAACAATTGGCTGAACTAGCAGCTGCCGGAAAACTGAAATCCATCATTGATGAGACGTATCCGCTGACTGAGCAAGGTTTGCGCGATGCTCACGAAAAAAGTGAATCTCATCATACACGGGGCAAGCTAGTCATTACTGCGGATTAATCTGGGATCGGTTAGCTGCCAAGCAGGCCGAAGCCTGTACTGTGAAATTGGGGAATGTTGGTTTATACATTGAAACAAACGTTTCTCAATCTAAAAACAAAAGCTGTTCTCCATACGGGAGAACAGCTTTTGTTTTTTTATGTTCGGTTATATGCATTTGTGCCGTTTGAACAAAAATGGCAAGCACGTACTTTTAAGTGAAGAGGGACACTGGGACGATGTGAACAAGGTTATTACTGAACTGGAAACAAAACAGGCAGAAATGTTTGCTAGGCTTGTGTTTGCAACGGAGAAAGTAGAATTTCTATGCAGTCTGATCAAGCTCAAACATAAAAATAGGTAGGGAAGGATGAAGACATGGCACAAACAATACTTGATCGTTTGAACGAAAAAATAGCTTATAAAACCATCATCAACACGGCGTTACACATATCCCCCCCTGAAATCATTGATCAATCGGAACAATGAAATCATTCTGGAGCCACGGAAGCAGAGTTCAATGTAATTTAATCAAGCTGCCCCTGCATAATACAGAAAGCAGCTTGAAGTGGCTAATCTTATTCAAATTGACCTTATAATAGGTGAGCTTTATTTTTTCTATGAGTTTTTTCTCTACGTATATTAACCTATCTCTTCTAAAGATGAAAGAAGTACATATCCCCCAAGGGCTTGTACCCATTCTTCCCCATCAACAAACCAGGATTGGCGGCCAATGTTGAGCTCAGTTGGATAATATACACTAGTAATGTACTTGCCATTTCTAGAAGGAGTTGCTCTAATGTTAGCACCAGGACCTTGCTTAACTCTATACGTACCAGTCATTATTTTGACTTCATCAGAGCCTGATTCAGGTACTATTGTTAAACGTGAATCAATAATACTCGGTACATTGGGTTTAACCCTTTCAGTGTGGTCAGCCATAGAGAATGCTCCAGTGGCGGGGAGAGAGAGAGCAGTAATTAAAGAAGCAAAGATTAACTTTTTCAACATACAAACATCTCCTTTTATTTAATAATTTGTATTTCTAATACACACAAAGCATACTCCTAATTACCAATAATAGGTAATGTATATTTAAACTTTTGCATAAATAATTACATTCGAAAAACATTTTTTATGTTAATATCTTAAATTTACAGAAAATGCTTGATATATCTGGGTAAATCAGAGATCCATTCCTGTAGTTGACAAAGAACAGGCGTGCTGTTTTTCTTTATTTTTGCTTGGGATATTTCGTGAAATAAATTCAAGAGCTGCTGAAGTACTGCGGGGAAAACGAAAAAGACCAGTTAAACAGAAAAGGTTGGCGTCTGCTTGAGTAGGGAGAATAGTCATTATCCTGTGCTTTTTTAGTAATTTCTTGCAACTTTTTACAGTCTTCATCAGGTGAATTGGATTTCCCATTCTTACTCGTCATCGTTGAGCAAATCATTGAAGGTGAGAACATCAACATCAGAATGGTGCCCATCGATCAGATTAATGCAGCAGCCTATAATCCCCAGGTTGACCTTCAGCTAGGCGATCCAGAATACGAAAAGCTATAGCAAAGCACCGAGGAATTTGGCCATGTGGAGCCAATCATATGGAATGATCACACCGGGAACGTGGTCGGTGGCCATCAACGGTATAAGATCATGGTCAACGAGCTGGGTCATACTGAACTGCAAGTTTCGGTTGTTAATCTGGACGAGCAGCAGGAGAAGCTGCTGAACATTGCTTTGACCAAGGTATCTGGTGATCGGGATGAAGAAGCATTGAAGATTTGCATCAAGCTTATTTTAGTTAAATGGATTGCTGATATAAAAAGAAAGTGATTACAAGATTGACTGATGAAGTATTAACATGCATTTAAACTCGTGTTATAATTTACCAAGTAAATGAAAGGAATGAGAACGATGTAGTCGTAATTAATTTTGATCCTCGAGCAAGATCTCCACCTTCTTCTATTTATTAATAGTGTAAGTAGAAAAAAAGGATGAAAATTGAGGAGGATCAGTATATGAGTAATTACATTTGGGGTGGAATGAAAGTTAGATTACGCCCGGTATCACCAACAGACGGGGAAAAGTTTCATTTCAATGATCAAGATTCGGAAAATGCAAGATTATGTGATGAGTTACATTTTCCAAGATCAGAAGAAGGCACGATGAGTTGGGCAGAGCATCAATCAAAAAACTCTTCTCATGGCGACAACGTATTTCTAGCCATGGAAACGCTCGATGGAACACTTATCGGCAGCATCTCCACGAATAGTTGTAACCACCGATGTGGTACATTTAATTATGGAGTCTCGATCTTCCGTGAGCACTGGCGTAAGGGTTATGCATCTGATGCCATTAAAACTCTACTACGGTATTACTTTGAGGAATTAGGATATGTGAAGGTGAATGCGCATGTGTATGCATTTAATGAGGGCTCTATAGCATTGCATGAACATTTAGGTTTCATTCAAGAGGGAAGGATCAGAAACATGATCTTTACAAAAGGACGGCACTATGACGAATATATCTATGGTTTAACTAATAAAGAATTTGAGGAAATTGATAAAAAGAAAATATAACACAGTTCCTTGTACAGTTTCCTCATATCATGAAACGATAACACTGAAAAACCACCCATTTTTAAGTGACCCCGTAAAGTTAGATAGATTATATCTTTAAGCAACTTGTTGGGCATGAATCCGGTACTCTACCGGACTCATGCCTTTTAGTTTTGCCTTAATGCGTTTGTTGTTGTAATAATCGATGTATTGGGATAGTTCTTGTTTAAAATGTGAGATATTTTCAAATGGCTTTAAATACAAAAACTCGGATTTCATGATGCCAAAGAAGTTTTCCATGACGGCGTTATCGTAGCAGTTCCCTTTACGGGACATACTTTGCGTGATGCCACGTTTTTCAAGGGCATGACGATAGGGTCTCATCTGGTAGTGCGTTTGATCCTTCTGTGCTTTAGATCCTTTTTTCATGGACGAGCGCCCCTTTTTCTTTGGTTGAAGGGCGTCTATCCCTTGTAATTCCAGGCTTTTTTGCCAACTTAAAAGGGTACTATGGCTAGGAATATTAAATATAGCAGCCGTTTCTCTAACAGACGTCCCAAATTCGTTCATATAATGCAGTACGTCTAGTTTAATCTGAGTAGGATCACCATGATGCTCATATTGTTTAATTCAGTTTGAAAAAACAGAATGGTGAATCCCGATCGATTTTGCAATGCTTTTCAAGCTTTCTGTTCCCTTTTCATCCGAACTGAATTTAGTCATAAAAAAACTGCACCTCCAATTGGTAGTTGTGTCTAACAATTGGGGTGCAGTTCAAGATTGCAAGTTAGTATAAATCATACATTTCCTCCTTTGAATTTATTATCGGAATACAAGGTTCCTAATTAAATACGAGGGATATTGGTAGATGGTTAGCTAATAACGAATTTTACTATAATAGAAATGGGGGGGATAAATTTGTCTATTAATACTATCAAAAAATTATTCCAGTACAGGCGGTTCAATTCCAAGGTTATCCACCGTCTGCTCCGAACTATTCATTTGCGAATTCAGTTCTTCTAGCAGCGGTAAAGTGTCAGATGACGGGCTTTGAAGGATGAACTCACCAAGATGGTCAAGCAGATGGGATATATTCAATTGGCTTCCTAAAAAGTACCAGGGTGCTCATAGTATCGATCTAACAAAGCTATAAGATGACACGGCAAAAGAAGTGCTTAAGATTCTAATTTATGTTCATATAGACATATCTCGTGTAACTTACCAGCACGGAATATTATTAGATAAACTGGACTTAATCCCGCGTGTATGATGATTATGGTTCTGGGGGGCTTGTGCAGGAGAAGTTGTTCTGAATGATCGCTGTGATGATGTGATTGACATTGTGTGATTGATCCTGTGACCATTTGGTTTCGGTGAGAGGAAGATACCAACAGGTTGAGGTCTTGGCAATATGGAGGAACTCTTTTTTAAGGCAAGTCGAGGAATTGTTTCCTTTAACAAATTAAATCAGCTTCTTCACCAATGTGCAGCGTTGAGATATAATAGGGGAAATTGTTTCCATATTGCATATGAGGTGAAACGGATGACCAACGAACTTATTCAAGCCATTCAGTTGTTGAAAGAAAAGAAGTGGGTAGATCTGACGCATACCTTTGGTCCGGCATCTCCGCACTTTTCTGCTTTTGATGCTGCGGAGTTTAATACGCTATTTAATCATGATCAAGGGTTCTTCGCTCAAAGCTTCAAGTTTCCTGGTCAGTACGGAACCCATCTCGATGCACCGATTCATTTTGTGCGTGATACGCGTTACCTCGACGAACTGGGACTCAAAGAGCTGGTGCTGCCACTCGTAGTTATCGATCAGTCTGCTGCAGTGAAAAAAAATCCCGATTTCATCTTGGAAGTAGAACATATTATTGAATTTGAGAGAGAGCATGGCAAGATCGAAGCAGGCAGTTTCGTAGCTTTGCGAACCGATTGGAGCAAACGCTGGCCGAACCATGAAGACTTTGACAACAAGGATGCCGATGGGAACAGCCATGCACCCGGATGGTCTGTTGCTGCATTAAAATTCCTGTTTGAAGAACGGGACATTAAAGCCATTGGTCACGAAACGTTTGATACAGATGCAGCGGTAGATTATCAGAAGAATGGTGCCTTATTAGCAGAGTATTATGTGCTTGCACAGGATACATACCAAGTCGAACTGTTAACGAACCTCGATCAGGTTCCAGCTACAGGAGCTGTCATTTTCAATATCGTTCCAAAAGCGGAGAAGGCATCGGGATTCCCTGTGCGCTCATTTGCTATCCTGCCTTAAAGTTCTATAGACCAAAACGTAAATCTAAGCTGTTTTAACATTATAAAATATATGTAGTGAATCAAGGGAGGCTTACGTAGCCTCCTTTTTTTACTCTAGAACTCTATTAATCTATTGATGACTCGAAGACGAATCGGAGCTAAATCGTTCAGAGATGTTTTTCTTCGTCTTTCGCCGCCGCATCCATCGTTTCAATAAACCTTCTTCTTTTCGTTCTTGTAATGTTTCCTTCATGCCCTGAATCATGAACTCGGATCGGCGTCTGTCGTCGCGGCTAATCTTACGTAATTCCTTAATAAATTTGTCGTCCATCGTATTATGCCTCGCTCATTCAGTATTATAAACATTATACCGAACATACGTTCTTTTATCAAGTTTTACCATCTAAAAGGATTGGTATTGATTAGGTTGACTCTGCCAGTGAAAATAAGCACAGGTTTATTCCCCTGTTTGTGAGAGGATGGAACAATAAGTTTGTTTATTCATTTCAATGGCCTGCGCAAACAGAGAATACGAAGGGAGCGGTTCGTAATGTCAGAGCGATCAGAGAACTCAGGAAAATCAAACAAATCAAACAAATCAAACAAATCAAACAAATCATATTTTCTTGCAGCGATGCATGGCTTACTAGGGCTTGGAGCAGTGGTTGGAGGGTTCATGCTGATCTTAGATCCGTCGGGGAAATTGTTGAATATGCCTGTTTCTCTACTGGAACGCTCTCCTTTTTCCGATTTTTTAATTTCTGGAATGATCTTGTTACTGGTTCTTGGTGTACTCCCTATCGTTATTTGCATTGCTCTCCTGAGACGAATTCATTGGACGTTAGCGGAGAAATTGAATCTTTATTCTGAACGCTACTGGGCATGGACGTTTTCCTTGTATACGGGGCATGCTCTGCTTATCTGGATCATCGTGCAAGTGTACATTATTCAGACCATCTCACTCATTCATTTGTTCTATTTTTCCTGGGGATTGGGCATTCAGATGGTTACATTGCTGCCTGACATACAACGAAGATACACCATATAATCAGAGGACGAGGCGCTGTTTTGTCAAAATGATTAGTCAGTTTTTCATATTGACAAGAAGATATGATGCCTACATACTTACGATATAAACTTTATAAAGTCTATTTATTAAACAACAAAAAATAATCGCAGCATGAGAGGGGCAATACAGTTGGCAACCTGGTTTTTATTGATCATCTATTTGGCATTTATCAGTTTGGGGCTCCCGGATTCTCTGCTGGGTTCGGCATGGCCGGTCATATGGCCTGAGATCGGTTCTTCAGTAGGAGCTGCCGGGCTTGTATCCATGATTGTTGCCGCTGGAACGATCGTCTCCAGTCTCGCAAGCGGTCGTATGATTCGCAAACTGGGTACAGGCAGCATTACATTACTCAGTTGCTTGCTTACAGCGGTGGCTCTATTAGGATTTTCTCTGGCTCCTTCTCTGGCTTGGTTTATCATGCTGGCTATTCCGCTTGGATTGGGTGCAGGTGCGGTAGATGCGGCGTTGAATCATTATGTGGCAGAACATTATGAGGCTCACCATATGAACTGGCTGCATTGCTTCTGGGGTGTAGGTGCAACAGCGGGACCTTTCATCATGGCAGCTTCTATTGCTGGTCAGCACTCCTGGAGAGGTGGTTACGCAGTTGTTGCCGGTATTCAATTTAGTCTGGTCATTGTGCTTCTGCTTACCTTGCCATTGTGGAAACGTGTGGCGGCGAACCGCCAGGCTCCGGATCGGTCGGATAGCAGGGAGGTGCATGAAGCGGATGAGGGCTTAACGATAAAGCTCTTGAATATAAAAGGGGTTAAACCTACACTTTTTGCTTTCCTGCTCTATTGTGGGATTGAAATGGCCGTTGGACTCTGGGGGGCAAGTTACCTTGTCGGTACAAGAAATGTTTCGGCACAAGTGGCTGCCGGTTGGGTTTCGCTCTATTATGCGGGGATCACATTTGGCAGGCTCATTACAGGGTTTCTCACCTTAAAGGTATCTAACCTGCTGCTTATACGCTACGGTCAATGGATTACCATAATCGGCGGAATTGTCCTGTTGCTGCCTTTGTCTTCCGGGTTTGCTGCTGGAGGTTTGGTGCTGATCGGCCTCGGTCTGGCTCCAATCTATCCTGGACTTTTGCATGAGACCCCTACCCGGTTTGGTAGAGGGAGCGCAGCCAGACTCATGGGTTATCAGATGGCGGTTGCTTATACCGGAACCACATTTCTTCCACCGCTTTTTGGACTGCTGGCATCGAAAGCAGGGACGGCTTCTTTTCCAATCGTTGTTCTGCTGCTGCTTATTCTTATGCTTGTTTGTACAGAAATTGTCAATCGCTTAGTCGTGAGACCACAACAATTATACAAGAATTAAGGAGTTGAGAGAGATGGCTTATGTCATTATGGCTCTTATCATCTGGGTAGGTGTTTATGTGAATATGGCTGTGTCCAAACAGCCAATAGACGTACAACCTGTGCGCTCTATAGATGATCTGTTTGAATGAGCACCATGTGTTGAAGCAATGTATTATGTTATGATATCGAGTACGATAACATGAATACGATTGCTTTGGTCTTTTGAACCAGAGTAGAAACGAGAGGGTTATGAAAAAAGCGAACGCTACAATGATGAAACACATCAATTTGAATATAGTGCGTGAAGTCATGCAGCAGATCAAGACGGCAACCAAGCCGCAACTTGCGTCACGGACCAAACTTAGTGTGGTTACCATTAACGCGCTGATTCAGGATTTATGTGATTGCGGAGAGCTGATTCAAGATAAAATCATTCCATCCAACGGCGGGCGTCCTGCCCAGGCCTATCGATATAATTACAATTTTAAGCTTGCGCTGGTCTTGTCCATTAAAGAAATGAAAGGCCAGGAGTTGATCTCGGCTACGATTATTAATCTGGAGAATGAGATTGTACTGAAGGAAGAAAATATATTGCCTGTCATTGATAAACAGCATGTGCTGCAACTCATTGCACGTCTCGTTGCTGCGTATCCTTCCATTCAAATGATTGGAATCGGGATTCCCGGACAGGCTGTGGATGGTAACATTACGGTGAGCAGTCATGAGGAACTTATTCATTCCAGTCTGATTCGTGAGATCGAGAGTGAGTTCCAAATGCACGTTCTGGTAGAGAATGATGTAAATGCAGCGATTAGCGGATACTACACACAGCATCATATGGATACGAAGGGGCAGGATGTGGCAGGCATTTATTTTCCAAATCGTTATCCGCCGGGCATGGGCATGGTGTTGAACGGACAAATCATTCGTGGCAAAAACGGGATGTTCGGTGAAATTAAATATCTTCCTTACTCCCCGGACTGGAAGAAGGAAATGAGCAAAGAGGATTTCACAGAACAGGTTTGCCGGATTCTGCAAACGGTTAATGCTGTGATTGCCCCACATCAGATTGTGATCTATCAGGAGCGTGTGGAGAGGGAAGTGCTGGATTCAGGGTGGAGACAGTACGCAGAGCAGCACGTTATGCCAACATTGCCTGAGATTGTACATCAGAACTCGTTCCAGGAAGATTTTGAGGCAGGGTTAAGGGGATTGGTTCTTCAAGCTTTGAAATCCTCGATTGGTTCTGAAACTTTATAATCCGCAGGACAAGTTCTGTGTTTTTTGGATTCAGTGAATCTACGAATTTGTCCGAAAACTTTTTGTTGACATGAAACCAGTTACACGAAATACGATTCTATTATGGCAAAGGGAGAGTACTATAAACTTTATAAATAATGTTTATAAATATATTTCATTAACATTTTTTATGAATATTTTTTAGGAGTGCGAGGTTCTTCAAGACTTGTTCCATATATCTCTGTTGCCATAAATCAAATGAATCATTGGAGGAAGACATCATGATTAGACTGGTTGTTACCGATTTGGACGGAACTTTTCTAAACAGTCAAGGAACATTTGATATGGAGTTATTCAACGAAGTTCATGAGGAGATGAAACGTAAAGGTATTACGTTTGTAGCATGTACCGGAAAGCAGTGCGAACGGGTGGAGAAATTATTCGGCCAACATGGAAAAGATGTTTGGATTCTTGGGGACAGTGCAGCCAGAATCAAGAAGGATGGGCAGGTGGTTCGGGAGTTTAGCATGGAGCCTGCACTAGCATTGCAAGCCATTCAGGAAATTCAATTATTTGATCCTCTAATGACCATCATCGTTTGTGCAAGCGATGCCGCTTATGTGCATTCTTCCATTTCCGATGAGATGTATAACGTTGTGAAAGGCTCGTATGAGCAGGTCATCAAAACGGACTCTTTTGCAGGCATCAGCAACTCTTTTATAAAAATTACGGTATTCGATCCACAAGGACGCTCTACAGTACTGCGAAAACATGTGGAACAGACGATGGAAGGGCAAATCTATATTGTTGACTCTGAGCCGAGGTGGCTGGATATTACGGCGCTGCATACGCACAAAGGTGAAACGGTCAAAACATTACAGGAGATGCTAGGCGTAACTTCGCGCGAAAAGATGTCCTTCGGTGATGGAGAAAACGATGTTGAACTTATGGCTATTGCCAAATACAGCTTTGCTGTGAGGAATGCATGTGAGAATACGAAACGTGCCGCACAATTCATTACGAAATCCAATGACGAAAATGGTGTATTGCGAACGATTCAGGCGCTCATGGATTTGCAGGAATCAACATAAGACTAGGGGGAATCGCGATGCGTGAAGAAGAGAGAATTATGAAGGGCATGTTATTCAGTCCGGCTGATCCGGAACTGAAGGACATCAAAAGGAAAGCTCATCATCTCAGTCAGCGTTATAGCCAAACCTTTGAAGAACAAACGGAGGAAAGACAGCAGATCGTACAACAGTTACTGGGAGAGATGGGGGAAGGCGGATTTATGCAGGGTCCGATTTTCTTTCACTATGGCGTTCATACCCGGATCGGCCATCATTTTTTTGCGAACTACAATCTGACCATTCAGGATGATGCACAAGTGACGATTGGAGACTACACCAGCTTTGGTCCAAATGTCACTATTGTTACTCCTGTTCACCCTTTGATTGCGAGTGAACGGAGACAGATGCTGAATCAACATGGTGAACTGAAATCACTCTGTTATGCCAAACCTGTTACCATCGGTAACGATGTATGGCTGTCCGCAAACGTCACGGTGTGCGGAGGCGTTACGATTGGAGACGGATGTGTGATTGGAGCGGGAAGTGTGGTTACGCGTGACATTCCACCGCATTCACTTGCCGCAGGAGTGCCGTGTAGAGTGATCCGCAGCATTACAGAAGCGGATAGCATGCGGCATTATCCCGACATTTTGGCGGATTGCCAAGTGCCCGAATCATAAGAAAAAAGGCTGTCACCAGGATCAACAGAGATCCATCGGTGACAGCCTTTTGTGTTCAGGCAATTATTTTGACGCGTTATACTTGCTCAGGAATTCTTTCACTTTGGCTGGATCAGCCTTGAGTTCATTCCCGGTTTGGACAAGCGGGCTTACGGTGGAGTAAGCCTTCAGCTTGTTGTTTTTATAGAATTGCAGAATTTCATCCTGATTGATGGAATACAGCACCGCTTTTCTCAGATCACTGCTCTTGGCCACTTCACGATTGGCTGTGTTGAACAGCAGATACGATACGGCATTGCTTGGAATGCTTTGCAGATGCAATTTGCTGTCATTCTGGATAATGTCGTATTTCGTCTCAGGTACCCCATAATACAGGTGGATTTCACTGCTGCGAAGGGCTGAGAGAGCACTGTCTGCATCTGCAATGAAGCGTACGTTTACTTGATCAATCTTCGGTGCGAAGTCCGAA
>Ga0105246_10002376_pt1 | contig 11348 bp, 11 predicted proteins | sample KBSM64metaG_FD_99694 | JGI IMG/M metagenome (GOLD analysis project Ga0105246, IMG submission 99694) | Miscanthus rhizosphere microbial communities from Kellogg Biological Station, Michigan, USA - KBS M6-4 metaG | ecosystem: Host-associated > Plants > Roots > Rhizosphere > Soil | place...
AACGACACTCTGTTCAGCTTCAAGTGCACCCGCGATCCGGGCCTGCGCTTCGAGAACGGTCAGTTCGTGATGATCGGCCTGCAACAGCCCAACGGCCGCCCGCTTATGCGCGCTTACTCGATCGCCAGCCCGAACTGGGAAGAGCATCTCGAGTTCTTCAGCATCAAGGTGCCTGATGGTCCGCTGACCTCCCAGCTGCAGCACCTGAAGGAAGGCGACGAGATCATCATCTCGAAAAAACCTACCGGCACCCTGGTGCTCGACGACCTGAACCCGGGCAAGCACCTGTACCTGCTGAGCACCGGCACCGGTCTGGCGCCGTTCATGAGCGTGATCCAGGACCCGGAAACCTACGAGCGCTTCGAGAAAGTGATCCTGGTTCACGGTGTTCGTTACGTCAACGAAGTCGCCTACCGCGAATTCATCACCGAGCACCTGCCGCAGAACGAGTTCTTCGGCGAAGCGCTGCGTGACAAGCTGATCTACTACCCGACCGTGACCCGCGAGCCGTTCGAGAACCAGGGCCGTCTGACCGACCTGATGCGCAGCGGCAAGCTGTTCAGCGACATCGGCCTGCCACCGATCAACCCGCAGGACGACCGCGCGATGATCTGCGGCAGCCCGAGCATGCTCGACGAGACCAGCGAAGTGCTCGACAGCTTCGGCCTGAAGATTTCGGCGCGTATGCGCGAGCCGGGTGACTACCTGATCGAGCGTGCATTCGTCGAGAAATAATCCCGACGATGCCGATAGAAAAGCCCGCGTTGCCTGAGAAGGCAGCGCGGGCTTTTTCGTTTCCGCGATTCAGTCAGCGGCGGGAATCACTTCCAGAACGCGGATCTGTTCGGGCGTCGGGTAGTGCCAACGAACGTCCAGATCCCAGAACTGCGCGCCGTATTCGCGTTCGGGCGCGGGCGTCTGATACGCCGGACGCGGATCCTGGGCCAGGCATTGCTCGATCAACTCGACCAGCGGCTCGGCCAGGCGCTGAGCGTGCGTGTGCGCCTGTTGCAGCGCCGCGTCCGTCCACTGCACGTCGATCAGTTGCGGCGCGGCACTGGCGATGCTGTTGGAGGCGTCAGCAATGATGTCGGCGTACGGCACGTAGGGTTTGATGTCGAGAATCGGCGTACCGTCCAGCAGGTCGATGCCGGAGATGAACAGGCGATTGGCTTCGACCTTGTCCAGTTTCACCACCGACTGACCGATGCCGTTCGGCCGGTGCGTGGCGCGGGTGGCGAACACGCCCATGGACTTGTTGCCACCCAGACGGGGAGGGCGGACCTTCAGTCGCGGCTTTTCCTCCAGCGCCTGATGGAACAGGAACAGCAGCCAGACGTGACTGACCTGCTCCAGCCCCTGCACCGCGTCGCCCTGGTCGAACGGCGCCACCAGTTCCAGCACGCCACGGGCGGCAGGGGCCAGTTGCGGCTGACGGGGGATGGCGAACTTCTCCTTGAAGCAGGAGCGGACGAAGCCGATGGGGGAGACGCTGTAAGTCATGGTCTTGGGTCAAGGCAGGAAACAGGGCGAGCATGATAACCCGGCAGGCCTTGTTGCCGACCTAAAGACTGAATCCGCCATCCAGCGGAATGACATTTCCGGTCATGTAGGCCCCGGCAGTGCTCGCCAGGCTGATCGCCAGCGCCGCCATTTCCTCTTCACGGCCCCAGCGTTTCATCGGGATCAGCGCGGTGTCTTCGGCCAACGCCCGCTGGTCGCTGACGATGTGCCGGGTCATCTTGCTCGGGAAACGCCCCGGCGCGATGACGTTGACGTTGATGTGCTGGCTCACCAGTTCACGGGCGAGGATTCGTGACAATTGATGAAGCGCCGCTTTGCTCGGCCCATAGGCGTAGGCCTGTTCGCCGAAGGAAGAGATGCCGGCCACCGAACCGATGTTGATGATCCGTGCCGGATTCGCCGCCGAGCCCGCCTTGCGCAGCAACGGCAGAAACTGCTGGATGCAACTGAACACCGACGTCACGTTGAGCTGCATGACCTTTTCCCAGCCCTTGACCGGGTAGCTCTCCAGCGGCGCGCCCCAGGTGGTACCGGCGTTGTTCACCAGAATGTCCAGATGATTGATCTGCTCGCCCAGTCGCGCGGCCAGCTCTTTTACGCCTTCTTCCGTCGCCAGATTCGCCGCCATGCCCAGACAAGTGCCCAGAGCACTGAGTTCTTCAGCGGTTTGATGGCAGGCTTCAGCGTCACGGGAGCAGACGTACACACGGGCGCCGGCCTCGACAAACGCCTTGGCGATCATTTTGCCGATACCACGGGTGCCGCCGGTCACCAGGGCGGTGCGGCCTTGCAGGGAGAAATACGGGTGCATGGCGAATCCTGAGGGCTAGGGTTCAGTACACCCTAGTCGCCGGCCGCGAAAAGCGGAGCCACTATTTTTTGAGGGAATGGAGAGGCATGCATGAAAACGGCGACCGAAGTCGCCGTTTTTTCAAGGATCAGCCGCGAATGCGCAGGGTCAGGCCCTTGAGGAAATTGCGCAGCAACTGGTCGCCGCACGGGCGGTAGTTGGTGTGGCCGACCTTGCGGAACAACGCGCTCAGCTCAGGCTTGGACACCGGGAACTCGGCAGCCTTGAGGATCGCGTGCATGTCGTCTTCTTTCAGTTCGAAGGCCACGCGCAGTTTTTTCAGAATGATGTTGTTGGTCACCGGCACTTCGATCGGCTGCGGTGGACGGCTCTCGTCCTTGCCGCGCTTGAAGATCACCAGACCGTCGAGGAAGTGCGCGAGGACTTCGTCCGGGCAGCGCACGAAACCTTCTTCGTCTTCTTCCTTCTTGTCGAGCCAGGTCACCACGTCGGCAAGAGTTACGTCCATGCCACCCAGTTTGATGATTTCGACGACTTTCTTGTCGCTGATGTCGAGCATGTAGCGCACGCTGCGCAATACGTCGTTATGAACCATGTTTGCAATCCTGATCGTTCGCTGTGGGCACCGCGCAGGCGCGATGCCGGAATGTATGGCGGCAACGGGGGCCTTAGAACTTCTCTTTACCGGACAGGTAGCGCCATTGGCCGGCCGGCACCTTGCCGATCGATACGCCGCCGATGCGGATACGGCGGATGCCGACGACCTTCAGCCCGACCGCTTCGCAGAACTGGGCGATGATCCCCGGCTGCGGGTTCTTCATGGCGAAGCGCAGGCGGTTTTCGTTCTGCCAGCTGGCCTTGACCGGTGGCAGCTCCTTGCCCTTGTGGGTGAGGCCATGCTGCAGGCGATTGAGGCCGTGGGCGACCATGTCGCCTTCGACTTCGACCACGTATTCCTGCTCGATCTTCGCCGCGTCGGCGGTGAGCTTGCGCAGCACCTTCCAGTCCTGGGTGAACACCAGCAGGCCGCTGGCCTTGGGTTGCAGGTCGGCGCTGGCGGTCAGGCGCAGGAAGTGCCCGCGCAGCGGTCGCTTGCCGTAGCGGTGTTCTTCGCTGAGGGTGTCGGCGCTTAGCGACTGCATCGCCGTATCGACATCCATGCCGGCCGGCACGTTGAGCAGAATGGTCACCGGCTCCGGCGCGGTGGCTTTGGCGTCCTTGTCGAGTTCGACCTTTTGGTCGCCGACCTTGAACTGCGGCTCGTCGATGACTTCGCCGTCCACGGTGACCCAGCCGCCCTCGATGAACAGTTCGGCCTCCCGGCGGGAGCAACCGACCAGTTCGATGAGGCGTTTGGAGAGGCGAATCGGGTCAGTCATGACAGGGGCCGTAACAAAAAAGGGGTGGGCATTGTACCTGCCTGGCGCCGGTTAATCGCGATTGCATTTGTACCGTGTGGCTTTTAGCCGCGTACGGCGCGCTGTTCCGGTTGTTTCAGACGCATGTGCAGCAACGGATACGGCTGGCCCATGCCATCGACTTCCGACCGTCCGATCACCTCGAAGCCCTGCTTGAAGTAAAAACCCAGGGCCTGCGGGTTCTGCTCGTTGACGTCCAGTTCATCGGCGTTGAGGTGTTCCATGGCGTATCTCAGCAGCTTTTTGCCCAGGCCCTGGCCGCGATGCTCGGGGTCGATGAACAGCATTTCGATCTTGCCCGCCGCCACGCCGGCAAACCCGGTGATGCGCTGGTGGTTGTCCTTGGTACAGATCAGCATCACTGCGTCGAGGTAGCGGGTCAGCACCAGATTGCGCAACAGCTCGATATAGCTGTCCGGCAGAAAATCATGGGTCGCGCGAACCGAGGCCTCCCAGACCCGGGTCAGTTCCTGATAATCGCTGAGTTTCGGTGTGTGAATGACCGAATGGTGACGCATGCCCGTTAGCCTCTTTGTCATTAATGAGGGAGTCCTTCCCCTCACAAACGATAGCCGTAAAAAAGCCCCGCATCTCGTAAAAGAGAGCGGGGCTTTTCGTATTTTTCGCGTTTAGATCTGTTCGGCCCAGAGGTCGTATTCGTCGGCGTCGGTCACTTTGCACCAGACCTTGTCGCCCGGCTTGAGGTTGCTGCCGTTGTCGATGAACACGTTGCCGTCGATTTCCGGAGCATCGAAGAAGCAGCGACCGACCGCGCCTTGCTCGTCGACTTCGTCCACCAGCACTTCGATCTCGCGGCCGATGCGCATCTGCAGACGGGCCGAACTGATGGCCTGCTGGTGCGCCATGAAGCGTTCCCAGCGATCCTGCTTGACGTCGTCCGGGACGATGTCGAGGTTCAGGTCATTGGCCGGTGCGCCTTCGACCGGCGAGTACTGGAAGCAGCCGACGCGGTCGAGCTGGGCTTCGGTCAGCCAGTCCAGCAGGTATTGGAAGTCTTCTTCGGTTTCGCCGGGGAAGCCGACGATGAAGGTCGAACGGATGATGAGGTCCGGGCAGATCTCGCGCCAGTTCTTGATCCGCGCCAGGGTCTTGTCTTCGAACGCCGGGCGTTTCATCGACTTGAGGACTTTCGGGCTGGCGTGCTGGAACGGAATGTCCAGGTACGGCAGGATCTTGCCGGCGGCCATCAGCGGGATCAGCTCGTCGACGTGCGGGTACGGGTAAACGTAGTGCAGACGGACCCAGACGCCGAGGGTGCTCAGTGCTTCGCACAGTTCAGTCATGCGGGTTTTCACCGGCGCGCCGTTCCAGAAACCGGTGCGGTACTTGACGTCAACGCCGTAGGCGCTGGTGTCCTGGGAAATCACCAGCAGTTCCTTCACGCCGGATTTGACCAGACGTTGAGCTTCGTCGAGCACGTCGCCGACCGGACGGCTGACCAGTTTGCCGCGCATCGACGGGATGATGCAGAAGCTGCAGCTGTGGTTGCAGCCTTCGGAGATCTTCAGGTACGCGTAGTGACGCGGGGTCAGCTTGATGCCTTGCGGCGGCACCAGGTCGATCAGCGGGTTGTGATCCTGTTTCGGCGGTACGACTTCGTGGACGGCGTTGACCACTTGCTCGTACTGCTGCGGACCGGTGACGGCCAGCACGCTCGGGTGCACGTCACGGATGTTGCCTTCTTCCACGCCCATGCAGCCGGTCACGATGACCTTGCCGTTTTCCTTGATTGCTTCGCCGATGACTTCCAGGGATTCGGCCTTGGCCGAGTCAATGAACCCGCAGGTGTTGACCACGACCACGTCGGCGTCCTGATAGGTGGACACCACGTCATAGCCTTCCATGCGCAGCTGGGTCAGGATGCGCTCGGAGTCGACCAGTGCTTTCGGGCAACCCAGAGATACGAAGCCAACCTTTGGATTGGCCGGCGCAGGAGTGGTGGACATGTCTAACCTCGGTGTTTTGTGACGTCGCTTGCCTGGTTCGGAAGCCGACGGACGGGCGCTTGAAACGCGCCTCTGATCAAAAAGTGCGCAATTCTAGCGATGAGCAACGCACTTGACCAGCTTTATGCAGGGAAATGCGACGAGTGCTGCGCTATGCTTCGCGCCGTGAAGCTTTACCAATTTTTTACAGTCAACAAAACGTCTGTAACAACAGGTAAAACAGCGCATGCTGCACCACAAAGCATAGTGCTTCATTCAAAGAAGCCGGTTCGAGAATCAGGAGTGTTGGATGGGTCAGGCAAGTAGTCAGGCGGCGGGCGCCGAGCATTCGGCTGCAAAACCGCTGAGCATGCTGGTCGCGGCAGTCGGGGTAGTTTACGGCGACATCGGCACGAGCCCGTTGTACACCCTCAAAGAAGTGTTTTCCGGCGGTTACGGCGTACCAGTCAATCACGATGGAGTGCTGGGCATTCTGTCGTTGATCTTCTGGTCGCTGATCTGGGTCGTATCGATCAAGTACATGATGTTCGTCCTGCGCGCCGACAACCAGGGCGAAGGCGGGATCATGGCACTGACCGCGCTGGCACGGCGGGCGGCGGGCAAGCGCAGGACGTTGCGTTCGCTGCTGGTGGTTTGCGGCCTGATCGGCGCGGCGCTGTTCTACGGCGACAGCATGATTACCCCGGCAATTTCCGTGCTCTCGGCCATTGAAGGTCTGGGACTGGCGTTCGATGGCATCGACCACTGGGTCGTGCCGCTGTCACTGGTGGTGCTGGTGGGCCTGTTCCTGATCCAGCGTCACGGTACGGCGCGGATCGGCATTCTCTTCGGGCCGATCATGGTCACCTGGTTCCTGGTGCTCGGAGCCCTCGGCGTCTATGGCATCAGCCATTCCCCGGAAGTGCTGAAGGCACTGAACCCGATCTGGGCCGTGCGTTTCTTCATGGTGCATGCCGGCATGGGCGTGGCGATCCTCGGCGCCGTGGTGCTGGCGCTGACCGGTGCCGAAGCGCTGTATGCCGACATGGGCCACTTCGGGCGCAAGCCGATTGCCCGGGCGTGGTTCCTGTTGGTGCTGCCGGCGCTGGTGCTCAATTACTTCGGTCAGGGCGCCTTGCTGCTGGAGAACCCGGACGCCGCGCGCAACCCGTTCTACCTGCTGGCCCCGAGCTGGGCGTTGATTCCGCTGGTCGGTCTGTCGACCCTGGCCACGGTGATCGCCTCCCAGGCGGTGATCTCTGGCGCGTTCTCGCTGACCCGTCAGGCGATCCAGCTCGGTTACATCCCGCGCATGTACATCCAGCACACCTCCAGCGATGAGCAGGGCCAGATCTACATCGGCGCGGTGAACTGGTCGCTGATGGTGGGCGTGGTGTTGCTGGTGATCGGTTTCGAGTCCTCGGGCGCACTGGCCTCGGCCTATGGCGTAGCCGTGACCGGGACCATGCTGATGACCACGATTCTGGTGTCGGCCGTCATGTTGCTGCTGTGGAAGTGGCCACCGGTGCTGGCGGTGCCGGTGCTGATCGGCTTCCTGCTGGTGGACGGTCTGTACTTCGCCGCCAACGTGCCGAAAATCGTCCAGGGCGGTGCGTTCCCGGTGATCGCCGGTATCGCCTTGTTCATCCTCATGACCACCTGGAAGCGCGGCAAGCAACTGCTGGTCGAGCGTCTGGACGAAGGCGCACTGCCGCTGCCGATCTTCATCAGCAGTATCCGCGTGCAGCCGCCACACCGGGTTCAGGGCACTGCCGTGTTCCTCACCGCACGCTCCGACGCGGTGCCGCACGCGCTGTTGCACAACCTGCTGCACAACCAGGTATTACACGAGCAGGTTGTGCTGTTGACCGTGGTCTACGAAGACATTCCGCGCGTTCCACCATCCCGACGCTTCGAAGTCGAAGCCCACGGCGAAGGCTTCTTCCGGGTGATCCTGCACTTCGGCTTCACCGACGAGCCGGACGTGCCGCAGGCGCTGAAACTCTGCCATCTGGACGACCTGGACTTCAGCCCGATGCGCACCACCTACTTCCTCAGCCGCGAAACGGTGATCGCCTCGAAACTCGAAGGCATGGCCCGTTGGCGTGAAGCGCTGTTTGCGTTCATGTTGAAGAATGCCAACGGCAATCTGCGGTTCTTCAATCTGCCGCTGAACCGGGTGATTGAGTTGGGGACGCAGGTGGAGATGTAAACCGGCGTCATCAAAAAGCCCCCGTCAACCTTGCGGCTGGCGGGGGCTTTTTCGTTTCTGTGTCGCTACATGCTTTCTGGCAATTCTGCTTCAGACTCGGTTTTCGTTCGCGCAGGCCGCGGCATCAGAGCCTTCATCACGTCGTCGACCAAGGCCTTGCCGATTATCGTCAGGTAATGCGCGGCCCAAGCGTGGCGGTCATTTTCCGTGTCGTAGGCGGCGTCCTCGGCGAAGGATTTGGCGAGGAACAACAGATCTGAAGCCTGGGACAGTGCTTCGACGATTGGGACGCCGGAGCGAACGTTGAGTAACGCTTGATCCGAGCTGTAGAGGAAAGAGGTGAAACCGATGGTTGTGAGGTCTGCGGGGGACGGCGATTTCGTTTCGGTCATGGTGCTACTCCTTGGTTCGAGGAGCTGCGACTTCCGTTACCACACGAAAGGGAGGCAGCTGTACGCAGGGTGGTAAACCGGGAACCAAGGAAACCGGCACGCCCGAAGGCGTCCCACGCACAGCTGCCATAACTCGAAATCACAGGCATGAAAGTGTCTGTGATTGTGATGAGGGTGCTGTTGCGCTGGTTTATCCGGGTTACCACACCCGATCGCTGAAAGGGTCAGTGACGTCCGGAGAGTATCCCGTCAAAAAACAGCGCAACAGGGCGGCAAAGTGCCCAAACACGTGATTAGGAGTTTGCCTACAAGGTTTGCGGACGTCATCTGATATTGCGACATCGGTGGGCGGAACTAAGGTGGTGATCAAACTCAAGAGCGGTAGATTTTTGCTTTGGCGCCACAGCAAATGAAGCCGCATAAAGGGCTTGACCAAAAGATATTTTGAATGAGACAAGTGTCCACGTTTTATGGAATGTGGACACTTGGAGTTTTTCGCTTCATGAAGAGTCAAGACATTTTGCTTTTGTTCAAGATGGCCAGCCTTCACGCTCAGGAGGAAAACCTCCTTGGTGTCATGGAGTCAGAGTCGAATTCGAACAGGGTTGAAGAGCTATTGAAGCCCTATGTGGTCAGCCAAATGACCGCAGGTGGGCGGGTGGGGCAGCCATTGGTCACCTACTCCACTGACGGTGAAGATACTGTATTCCGTAGGCAGGATTTCGATTCGCCCTTGAACGATGAGGCAGGATGGGAAGGGTGGTCGGAGCCTGTGGCTGTTCCGCCCCTGGCAAGCTGGAGTGAGGGTTACTCGTTGCGTGCGTTGTCTGCTGCCCTCGGGCTAAGCAAAAGCGAGGTTTCAAATTCCATCGCCAGGTGTCGTGAGTCCGGCCTGCTCACCAATGACTATGAGACAGGGCTGGCGAAGGTTAATCGGCGGCAGCTACTAAGCATCACCGAGCACGCTCTGAAGTACTTTTTCCCTGTAAAGCCCGGCGCAATGGTTCGCGGTATCCCGACGGGTTTCGCAGCACCGGCATTGTCCAAAAGCATCAAAAGTGCTGGCGGACTGATTCCGGTCTGGCCAGATGCACTTGGAACGGAGCGTGGTCAGGCGATAGAGCCGCTCTACAAGACGGTGCCGGAAGCGGTGAAGAAGGACAGGATCCTTTACCACTATCTTGCGCTTGCTGATGCGATCCGCCTTGGAGGCCCGCGAGAGTGCGGTGTTGCGGTCAATATTCTAAAAGCAGGGATGGGACTGAAATAACATGTCATCAAACGCTGATCACAACTACGAGCTAATAGAGTTTGTTGCTGACGGCTTGGGAGAGGCGTTTCTCGCGGAGGTTGCCTTTGTCGGAGGTTGCACCACAGCCATGCTGGTAACCGACGCTATTGTGTTGGACGACATTCGTTTCACCGATGACGTTGACCTGGTGATCGAGCTGGCGGGCATTAGCGCCTGGCAGCAGCTTACCGAACGGTTGTCGGCCAGGAATTTCAAGATTACCGGCGAGGATGAAGTCAACTGTCGTTTCCGCTTCAACGATATCGTTGTTGACGTGATGCCTTCTGATCCCGAGGTTCTCGGATATGCCAACCGCTGGTTTGTAGAGGGGTTGGCACGGGCTGATAAATTTACGTTGCCCAGCGGTACCGTCATCCAGATATTCAAACCGACCTATTTTCTCGCGACAAAACTGGAAGCCTTCAGCGGTCGGGGTGGTGGCGATCCATATCATAAAGATGTCGAAGACATCATTATCTTGATTGATGGACGTCCAGAACTTTTAGAAGAGGTTCGGCAAGCGGAGTCCGAGCTCAAGGAGTTCATCACGACTGGAGTTCGAGCACTCAGGGAGCTCGGTGGCATCGACTATGTGATTGAAAGCTCGGGCTCGGTACAAGCCAATCCGGGAAGAGGGCAAATTATTCACGGGCGCATGAAAGAACTGGGCAGCGCATGAAATACCACGCCAGATCGGTAACGGGGCGAGCCAGGCAAACCAATCATGACTTTGCTGGAGCGCTCTGTGATGGAGAGAGCGGCGTATTTGTTATCACAGACGCTACTTCGAGGGTTGGCAGTGGCCAGTTGGCTGAGTCCTTTGTGAAAAGTGTTTTAGAGGTCTGGTCAAAACACTTTGATCAGGGCCTCGAGATCACTGAGTACGGAGCGGTTGAGCAGGTATTGGTTTCTATGCTGGCCGACCTCCATCCCGTTTTGTTTGCAAGCCAGACAGGCGTCACTTGTTATGTGGTGGGTGTCGCTGCTCATGGCAAACTCACGCTTGCGTATGAGGGCGATTGTGCGTGCGGTGTTGTGACGTCGGCAGGCGCGATCGAATGGATGACGTCGCCGCACTGTAAAGCCAACTGGAGGCGTGACCGTTCCCACTTCGAGCTGGCGCAGGATCCGTCTCGGCACCGGGTGACTCGATGCTTGAAGATGAGTCGCGCGCCGAACCCTGATTTTGTATTTCATCAATTGGCCTTAAGTGAGCGGCTGGTGTTTGCAACCGATGGCTTTTGGGCGGAGCTAACCGAGTCACAGCAACGCAGCTTGTTAGCATCGCCGGATGGCAGCTGTATCGAGGTTGAAGATGACATCACATGGATAGATGTTCAGTTCTAGTCCTGGCATCGATACAAGTTTTGACTGGTAGGAAGTGCTTCAATTTTGCGTAAAAAAGCCCCCGCAACCATAAGGATGCGGGGGCTTTTCGTTGGTGCGCTTCAGATCACTCTGCCGGCTGATCCTTGACCTGACGCTTCTCGATCAGATCCACCAGACGCTTGGCCAACGCCGGGTAGTTCTCGTCGAAGTGGTGGCCGCCGGGCAGTTTCACCGCTTCGCCCACTGCCGTCTTGTCAGTGCAGCCGCTCTCATCGGTTTCTTCGGCGCCGTAGATGCACACAACCTTGGCCGGTGGCAGCTTGGCCATTTCCGGGCCGGTGGCGGCTTCTTTGCCGGCGTTGCCGAGCCAGCCTTCGACTTCGATTTCGAAGCTGCCGGTGCGGGCGAAGGCCAGCAGGATGATT
>Ga0105246_10002380_pt1 | contig 11344 bp, 9 predicted proteins | sample KBSM64metaG_FD_99694 | JGI IMG/M metagenome (GOLD analysis project Ga0105246, IMG submission 99694) | Miscanthus rhizosphere microbial communities from Kellogg Biological Station, Michigan, USA - KBS M6-4 metaG | ecosystem: Host-associated > Plants > Roots > Rhizosphere > Soil | place: Michigan...
CAGTCATATCCCTTCGGGGAAAAGCTGGCTCGGGTATAACTTGTCCAGAATGAAAAGTCAGCGCCAATTGATGTGGATGTCATTCCCCTTCATTGCGTTTATTGCTATTTTTGCATATGGGCCTCTATGGGGCTGGCTCATGGCTTTTCAGAACTACAGACCGGGCATAGGTTTTATGGAGCAGGATTGGGCAGGACTGGATCATTTTCGAACGTTATTTACGGACCCGACCTTCTTACGTGTCATTCGCAATACGCTGGCGATGAGTCTGATCAGTCTATTTCTGGGATTTGTCGGTTCGATTGGTCTGGCACTCTTGCTCAACGAACTGCGGCTGGTTTTGTTTAAACGTGTCGTGCAGACCGTTTCTTATCTACCACACTTTCTGTCGTGGATCATCGTGACAGGTATCGTCGCGAATGTATTGTCGACGGAGAACGGGATTGTGAATGTGCTGATGACCAAGCTGGGACTGATCGATGCACCGATCAATTTTTTTGCCGAACCCAAGTACTTCTGGGGGATTGTGGGTCTGTCCAGCATGTGGAAGGAGATCGGGTGGGGCACGATTATATATCTGGCCTCCATGGCTTCGATTAATCCGAGCTTGTACGAAGCAGCGTCCATCGATGGAGCGGGTCGTTTTCGCAAAATGTGGAACGTCACACTGCCGAGCATCAAACCAACCATCATTATTCTGCTGATTATCAACGTGGGTAACGTCCTGAATGCAGGCTTTGAGATTCAATATTTGCTGGGGAACGGACTGGTGCAGGATGTATCCGAGACGATTGATATTTTTGTGCTGAAATACGGAATTAATCTCGGAAACTACTCACTTGCCACCGCGGCAGGGATTTTCAAAAGTGTGGTCAGTCTGGTGCTCATCTTTATCGCCAACGGGATTGCCAAATCTCTTGGTGAAGAGCGGTTGATATGATAAGGGGGCAGCGCTGTGAATCGAATTAGTGGAAAACGAAGCCTGGGTGACTCTATCTTTTCCATCACCAATGGCATATTTATGTTGCTTGTCATGGTTGTTACGTTATATCCTTTTTTAAACACCATTGCCGTATCTTTCAATAACGGTCTCGATACGATTCGCGGGGGAATCTATCTTTGGCCGAGGGAGTGGACGCTGCAAAACTATGTTTCCGTGTTCCAAAATCCACATCTGACCCAAGCGGCATTTATTTCAGTTGCCAGAACCGTCGTCGGAACGGTGGTGCAGCTCTTCTGTACAGCCATGCTGGCTTATGTACTGAGCCGTAAGGAATACATGTTTAACAAATTTGTCACTACACTCTTTGTGATCACGATGTATTTCAGTGGCGGCTTGATTCCGGGGTACATGTTGATCAAACAAGTGGGACTGCTGAACAGTTTCTGGGTTTACATTATTCCCGGACTGATCGGGGTATTCAACATGATTGTCATCCGTACCTACATTCAGGGGTTATCCGAAGGGCTGATTGAATCGGCGAAAATGGATGGTGCAGGAGATTTCCGCATCTTTATGCGCATTGTGCTTCCGCTGTCCAAGCCGGTGCTGGCTACGGTTGCACTCTTTATTGCCGTAGGCCAGTGGAACTCCTGGTTTGACTCCATGCTCTATACGGCAGGTAACCGCAATTTGACCACCCTGCAATATGAACTGATGAAGCTGTTATCTTCGGCGACGTCACAAGGGGGAACGGTCAATGTGGATCAATACAAAAATGTGACGAACATGGTCACCCCCGTATCCATTCGGGCAGCCATTACCATCGTGACGGCCATGCCCATTGTTGTGCTTTATCCATTCTTGCAAAAATACTTTGTCACTGGACTCACCATTGGAGGGGTAAAAGAATGAATAATGTAAATCAAGGCGAGCAATGCACGTTTAACAATCCGATTATGCCTGGGTTTTATCCAGACCCGTCTGTCTGCCGGGTAGGGGAAGACTTTTATTTGGTCACCTCCACGTTTGCCTATTTTCCTGGCGTTCCGATCTTTCACAGCCGTGATCTGGTTCATTGGAAGCAGATTGGCAATGTGCTGGATCGTGCTTCTCAGCTTAATCTGGAGGGGGCAGGACATTCGCAGGGGATTTTTGCACCGACGCTTCGGCATCATGATGGGCTCTTTTATATGATCACAACGAATGTAACGCATGGCGGGAACTTTGTTGTGACAGCTACTAACCCGGCTGGGCCATGGTCTGATCCTTATTTTATTGAAGGTGCGGAAGGCATTGATCCAACGATTTTCTTCGATGAAGACGGCAAAGCATACTATTTAGGTACACGGCCTTGCTCTGAGGGAGTCCGTTACAACGGCAACTGGGAAGTGTGGCTTCGTGAACTGGATTTGGGCAGCATGAAGCTGGTCGGAGACAGCTATGTTCTGTGGCGTGGGGCGATGGTAGATGTGATTTGGCCAGAAGGACCGCATTTGTATAAAATCGGCGAGTATTATTACCTCTTGATTGCAGAAGGTGGCACAGGTCTGAATCATGCGGTTACGATTGCACGCAGCAGCAGTTTGACTGGTGGTTATGTCGGTAATCCGAATAATCCGATTATTACCCATCGTCATATGGGCAAGCATTATCCAGTAATCAATGTAGGACATGCAGATCTTGTACAAGCTCCTAATGGTGAATGGTTCATGGTGATGCTGGCTTCAAGACCCTATGGCGGGGCTTTCAGTAATCTTGGTCGTGAGACATTTATTGCTTCAGTGGAATGGGAAGATGGCTGGCCAGTCGTCAATCGGGGGCTGGGTAAGCTGGAGGAGCAAGGTGTGTTGAATCTGCCAGCAGCGCCAGTGGCACCGGATTTGCGCTGTGAAAACTTTGATACCGATCATCTGGGCTTGCAATGGATGTTCCTGCGCAATCCTCAGGAAGATCTGTATTCCTTGACTGAACGTAAAGGTTATCTGCGTTTGAAGCTGAAACCGCAAACATTGAAGGAACTCGAAAACTCCAGCTTTGTCTGTGTACGTCAGAGACATATGAATTATGTAACAGCAGCGGCGATGGAATTTGTGCCGAAGCATGAGCATGAGACGGCAGGTCTGGTGGTTATTCAGGATGATCAGTATCATGTGCGAATTGAACGTGCACTTGAAGGAGAACAACAGGTACTGCGCGTCATGACATGGCTTGGCGGTGAGGAATCACAGGTTGCCCAAGTTACGGTGGACGGGGATGCTCCGCGTGTATATCTCAAGATGGCAGCGCTTGGACAGCAACTCAGCTTTTATTACAGCACAGATGGAAGTGAGTACCATCTGGTTGCAGACCGAGTGGATACGACCAGCTTGAGCACGGAAGTAGCTGGCGGTTTTGTTGGGTGCTGTATCGGCATGTTCAGCAGCAGTAATGGTAAGTCTTCCGATCAGGTAGCCGACTTTGACTGGTTCGAATATGGTTCGTACAATTAAACTCTCATTGAAGGAGAGATTGTATAATGAAAGCTGCAAAAACCATCCTGTCGAGTGTAGTAGCGATAGGAGTCATCACAACTTTGTCCGGGGTCTCTCAAGTATCAGCTGATCAGGGCAGTAAGATGACATCACAAATTTCTGTAAAAGCTGCATCGGTAGAGCCCGATTTGTATCAAGAAGTTCCCAAATTCAAAAAAACATTAAGTAAGGACAAAGTGATCTGGAATGGAAAAAATATTGAATTAATCGCAAACATCGTAGAGGAAGAAAACGTTCCTGCATCAGAATCCAAAGTAATTCGTTCTATTGTCATTTCTAAAGGGAAGATGAAGCAGACAATAAAAGCCGATGATTTAGGAGAAAAATGGCATGAAGTAATACGTGTTGTTGATTCAAATTCAGGTGATTGGGTGGCTGTGCAGGTAGCAAAAAGTGCCGGTAATGCTGTCATTCTTGTGAACCTAAAGACAGGTGAATCCACGATTTTAAATGATCGTCTTGCAGAGGAAGGTAAGAAAGGCGTAGAGAGTATCCCTTCATTTAACTGGTCACCTGTGGAGGATAAGCTCGCGATTTCATACGGGAATACGGAGAAGAGTTCACTAGCCATATACGATGCGAAGAAAGGCACTTTTGAATATATACCGCGTACAACAAACTATATCAGTACAGGGGTTATCCTTTGGCACAAAAACGGAAAATCGTTCGATTACATTAGTGAGTACCCTTCCGATCAAATGAGTCTTTTTAGATATAATACAGCAACCAAAAAGGTTAAACCGATCAAAAAAATGACTCAAAAAGAATTTCAACAATTTATGAAGCTGGACAAATAGGTCCAGGATTAATTAAGAAGATAAAATGGTTTAAGCGGCCTTAATCCTTTAATGAATGGGGAGTAAGGCCGCTTAATGATTTCTGTAAGCATTCGTAACTGCATAACCCATGCATTTCTTCATGTCTTCTGAAGCTTTTTCATGAATTTGTATTCAAGTCGTGTTCAGTAGGGATTGCAGAGGAGTGTCCAATGATTAATGCTACGCATCCCCGCAGGTATTGACCCGGTTTACATCCAAAATTTCGTTCACGTCATGTGCTTCAAATCGGTCAAGCAGAGCGTCCAAGCCATGCTCAAGCTTGTGTTCAAGCTCCTCCAGATAAATGGGAAGGATCGCATAGAAGTGCACAGTTTGCCCATTCCCCATGTCCAGTGTGAGAAAATCCTCTTCGACCTCAAGCGGAGGCAACACGATTAAGGCACACATATCTGTATTGTTGGAAAATGGCGTTGCCGGGTCTCCATTGGGCACCGTATGCCCCCAACTCAGCCAGGTATCATAGTCATGTGGTAGTCGAGCCATCGTTTTCAACCATCGTATCGGCCAGTAATTATCCGATTCCTCCAGTTCTTCTTCTAATAGAGGCCAATCCGGAGGTAAACATATCATCAGTTCTGCATACTTATAATCCTCTGCATCTTCAGGCGTATTCATCGGCAAGGCACTCATGCCTGTGGTATACAACGTATAATAATTACGTTCTGGTGTTGGACGAATGATATGGACATCGATATGAACTTTATCTGACACCAGCTCATGGAACACAGAGTCGGCTTCGCCAAGATATGTATCCGCGTGTTTCTCAATTCGCTGCAGCCATTCGGTAGTTGCATAAGAAGTAGATTGCCACTCGCGATCCAAATCTTTATGCCGAATAATAGGAACGCCAGAAGGCGAATACTCAGATGAATTAGACATGTTTACCGCTCCTTTGTACAGGAAAGTATACTTGCTTTTTCATCATATCATATCGTGTGAATGGAAGTCTGAACTTCGTTCTATGGTATGATAGGAACATGTTGATGAGTTCGATTGAAGGAGCAAAGGGTATGAATCAGAGCGTACAACAGTTCAAAGCCGATTTCTTCAAAGCATTGGCACATCCGATGCGCATTCGCATTTTGGAGTTGCTTAGTGAAGGCGACAAAAGCGTCAATGAACTGCAAGGCATTCTTGGAACGGAAGGTTCTGCGGTCTCCCAGCAGCTGGCTGTACTGCGCAGCAAAAATGTAGTACAGGGCAGGAAGGAAGGTACTACAGTCACTTACTCCCTTCGTGATCCGCTGATTAAAGATCTGCTGGTAGTTGCCAAACAAATTTTTGATAACCATTTGGTCGATGCGATCTCCATGTTGAAGGATATGCGCAAAGACAGTTGACACAGAGAACAAGAGCAACCGTTGGATCATGCGGAAACTCTTGTTTTTTGGTTTTAATGTATACGAGCTCAATCCTACAAAATTGTGATATTTGCGATTGACAGGGCATATATCAGGGAGTAGTGTTCTATTTATATTCAAATATTCAAATATACAAAGAAAAGAAGGTTATAGAGCATGAAAGGCATCGGAAGATATGCGGGTTATCGAATGGCTGATTTTCGCAAGGATCTGATATCGGGACTGATTGTAGGTATTATTGCGATTCCGCTAGGTATGGCTTTTGCCATCGCCTCCGGAGTCAAGCCGGAATATGGATTGTATACCACCATCATTGCGGGTATTTTGATTTCACTGCTGGGCGGCTCCAAATTTCAGATCGGTGGGCCGACGGGGGCATTTATTCCGATTCTTTTTGCTATAGTCATGCAGTATGGTTATGAAAATTTGCTGATCGCTGGCATGATGGCTGGACTGATGCTCATTGTGATGGGTGTGTTCAAGCTGGGGGCGTTGATTAAATTCATTCCAAGACCCGTGACGATTGGCTTTACGGCGGGTATTGCCGTGCTGATCTTTAGTGGACAGATCGTGAATGTGTTGGGACTTACGGGAGTAACAAAACACGAGGATTTTTACTCCAATATGAAAGAGATCGGGATGCACATTGCGACGATTAATATATACAGTTTGCTGACAGCGGGGGTGTGCCTGGCTGTTCTTCTGCTTGTGCCGAAGTTTGCACCCAAAGTGCCTGCTTCGCTGCTGGGTCTGATATGCTCGACTGTCATCGCGGCTATCTTCTTTAAAGATCAGGTGGCTACGATTGGCTCCTCCTTCGGAGAGATTCCAGGAACTTTACCTGGGTTTCATCTGCCGGAGATCACATGGGAACGTATCGTAAATTTGCTGCAGCCTGCTTTTGTCATTGCTATGCTCGGTGGTATTGAATCGCTGTTGTCCGCCGTTGTCGCCGATGGTATGACGGGCAGTCGCCATAACAGCAACCGGGAATTAATCGGACAGGGGGTTGCCAACCTTGTCACACCACTTTTCGGTGGTATTCCAGCGACAGGAGCGATTGCTCGTACGGCAACGAATATTAAATCCGGTGCGGTCTCTCCATTGTCGGGTGTAATTCATGGTGTTGTTGTGCTGCTTGTCCTGCTTTTGTTTGCACCGTATGCATCCCATATTCCGCTTGCCAGCATGGCACCTGTTCTGATGCTGGTAGCCTGGAATATGAGTGAACGAAAATCCTTTGCTTATGTACTGCGAACCAAAACGGGGGATTCACTTGTGCTGCTTTTGACCTTTCTTCTTACTGTATTCACGAGCCTTACGACTGCGGTGGAGGTTGGATTGATTCTTGCGGTTATTCTATTTGTGAAACGAATGAGCGAGATGCTCAAAGTGGCCAAGGTACTGCCTGATCCGGATCATAAACATGAGAAGGTCATGGCGCACATGGTACGAGAGGGACATGATTGTCCACAGATCAGCCTGTACACGATCGAAGGGCCGTTATTTTTTGGTGCAGCGGATATGTTTGAAAAATCAGTGATGGATTCACTTCCAGAGCGCCCAGTCATACTCTTGTTACGCATGGGGAAAGTTCCTTTTATCGATACAACAGGCGAGGCGAACCTGGCGAGTTTAATCAAACATTTTGATCGTTCGGGCGGGATGGTACTGTTATCGGGCATTCAGGAGCAGCCACTCGAAATGCTGAAACGAACGGGTTTGCTGGAACGGTTAGATCCGGCACATCGGTTTGAACATACCGGGGAAGCTATTAATTATGCATTACAGCATCTGAACGAAGAGAAGTGTAAGGGGTGCAAACATTTTGCGTTTCGAGAGTGCGCAACTTTGTCTGGTTGTGGGTCGGAGTCTAAGCCGGAGCAGCAGCAAAAGTGGAAAGTCGTTACTACGAAAACAGCTCCTTAATAACCGTTCCAATAAATTCCTATATGGTATATATTAAGTATATTCATTACATATCAGACAGGAAGGAACTTGATTATGTTTAATCAACCAACGGCTTTACGTTCGGTGCTCAGCCCGGCATATCTGGAGTGGGCATTACAAGCACATTATGATATCGGAACGTGGGAAGAATGCAGGTTTTGGCTGCGAGGTTTAAATGATACTTATCGGGTACGTACAAGCACAGGAACTTATATATTGCGTGTATATCGTACTGAGGTGGCAGAAGTGGATGCTCTTTACGAACTGAGTATTCTGACTGCACTAAAAGAAGGTCTCGGTTCGAGTACGCATACAGAGGTTGGAGGCTTTATCCCAACGAAAGATCAGACTGGGTATACGATGCTGGATGCGGCTGAAGGAAAACGGGCAGCTGTGCTCTTTCACTATATTGATGGAACAGAAAATAATCTGGAGGATGAGGATTCCTGCTACGCTTTTGGCCGATCTGCTGCTGAACTGCACCAGGCTATGGATCAGATTGATCTGGGACCAGAGCGAGAACAAGTGTCAGCGTCAGTAAAGGGGTTGGAGTCAGTACATGCAAGGTTTAAGCTAGATACGAAATTTCTCATCGATGAGCCTCTTGAACGAATTCTGCGTTACATCGGAGAGGATGGTGAGGAAGCAACATTTCTGCAAACGTTTGCTAACGTTTTAAAAGAAAAGATTTTTACCGTCTCCAGTACCGGGCTGGATTATGGTTTGTGTCATGGCGATATGCATGGAAACAACAATGTGTTTGAGCAGCAAGAACGCTTCATCCATTATGATTTCGAATGGGCTGCTCCGGGATGGCGTGCGTATGATCTGGCTCAAGTGAAGATTCGGAAACGGCAGTCGGGTGATTCGGAGCAGAAGCAGCAGTTATGGAATGCATTGATGAAAGGCTATCGCTCGGTTCGGAGCTTTACAGATGCAGATGAACAGGCGGTCGACCTGTTTATTATCGCTCGCAGGTTCTGGGTGATGGGTCTGGATGTGGCCTTTATTGATAGTGATATGGGCGCGCTGGATTACGGCGAGGATTGGCTTAATGATTTTATTGAGGAGTTTCGTGATAAAGATATTGTGTAGGAACTAATTCATATGAAATAAAAAGGAACTGTCCTTAAAAAACGATTATGCGGGTTTACTCGCATAATCGTTTTTTATTTACCTGGTGGTGCTTGATATGATCAATTATTATAGCAATAATCATTTTTGCGCTACCTATATCATCTACGATTGAGCGGAAGAGGCAGCGGTCGCGGCTGCTGCAGCGGCTGCTGCCGACATGGCGGCTTGCTGAGCGACGATAATGTTGGTAATCGTTGTGGACATGGAAGATGTGAGGATGTCATTCTGTAGACTCTCCATATGTTGAAGTGCAGTCAATGCAGACGAGAACAGCAGCAACTCCTGTTTGTTTATGGACCAAGCCCCAAAACCCTCTTGACTTCTTAACCAGTCATATGTCTCAATAACCTGATCTGCCAGCGAGTTGATCTCTGCTGGAAATAGTGCAAATAGTGCGAGTGAAGGTAATGTGTACGTTTTATCCATCCGAAGATTCCTTGAACGGAAAGCCTCGCTTAAAGCCAGCAAACGTCCACTGACCTGAGATCCGCCATCCCCGATAACGAGGATCTGTGTTAAGGTTTGCACGCTGTTTTTCGCAGAAAAGTTAGGTTTCAACTCCTGATAGAGCTGTTCCATGCGTACTACAGCGTAGTCCACATCCAAATCGGAGAGGGCTAACATCGCTGTGAAAATATAGTCATCATGTCCTGTGAGGAAGGGATGCTCTTTTTTCATACGGTCATAGAATGCTTTGGCACGTGCCACGGTATGCTGAAATTGATCAGGCGACACTTGAGCAGCGATCTGATAGGCCGCCATCACCAGGTAATCGGAGTTGCGGAACTTGATTTCTTTCATCAAATCATGGACTTGAATCGTATGTTGCAGTCTTGTAAGCTGATCCGTTGTCAGAGAAAGCATAGCTGCAAAATGAAAGGAAGAAGGGCCTCTAAATGCAGAGAAACGTTGGGTATGCTGCTTCATCAATTCAGTACTTTGCAGAATGGCTTCAGAATCTATTCTTTTATTCTCCACCACATAGAGCAGGGCTGCCAGACGACGCATGATCGGGTGCTGCCATTTGAATGGTTTCTTGAGACTCAGGGTGTTAGAAACGAATAATTCGGCTTTTTCCAGCAGTTGTGGTTGCATGTGCAACCCTCCTAATGATTAGTAATATTTATTTCAACATAAGGAATATTAAATGAATCAGTGCAATGCATCCTATTGGATAGATTAATGATCTGGAGAACCTATTTTTAAATTCATTCTGAGGATGTTTTTCGAAAAAGAAGTGTAACACGGTATGTATGATAAAAAATACATCTAGTACCCAGAATGTTATGGTCTGATAGGAACTGAAAAGAAGTGAGAAGATGATCGTATACAATGGAAGATGAATCCATGTGAAATATGTATATGCTTTTTCTGCTTCCATATCTTTTAATACGATAAACAATTTCCATTCGGACCGTCGGATCGCATCCATCTCATGCAGTAGAAACAGGGAAAGGTTAAACAGAAATAAGATCAATAACAAGCTTGGCATCTTTATCCTCCTATTTTAATTTTCATGGATCGGTTGGTAAAGGGCATAAAAATCATACGTGACTTCCACTGTAAAAGTTCCGGTAACATGAATAAAAGTGCTACTCGTATCACAAAGAAATGATTGAAGATTTGAGCAAATTTTGACATATGTACCTGTGAGTACTTACTTCCTCATAATCCATATTGTATTTCTGCTTTACATCTCGTACAATTTGATGAAGTAATTCTGCATTGCGTTAATGCAAGCGGATTGAAGTGAAATGACAATTGGAAGCTGTATTTTAGAAAAGGGGAGAATCACTTGGAATCAAAAGAACTATCGAGAGGGCTAAAACCCCGCCATGTTGAGCTGATTGCGCTCGGCGGTACGATTGGCGTGGGGTTGTTCATGGGATCGGCAAGCACGATCAAATGGGCAGGGCCATCTGTGCTACTGGCTTATTTACTGGCCGGAATAATCATCTTTTTTGTCATGCGCATTATGGGGGAGATGTTGATTCAGGAGCCGGTGACCGGTTCGTTTGCAACATTTGCTCACAAATATATCAGCCCGCTTGCCGGGTTCCTCACGGCCTGGAGTTACTGGTTCCTGTGGGTTACGGTGGGTATGGCCGAAGTTACGGCAATCGGGATTTATGTGGGGTATTGGTTCCCGGATATTCCACAGTGGATTCCTGCGCTCATCGGGGTATTCATTATCGCGGCTGCCAATCTAGCAGCAGTTAAGTTCTATGGCGAATTCGAGTTCTGGTTTGCGATGATCAAGGTAACCGCAATTGTGGCTATGATTGTTATCGGAACAGGTCTTATTTTCTTCGGATGGGGTAATGGTGGACAACCGATCGGTTTGTCTAATCTGATTAGTCATGGAGGCTTCTTCCCCGGAGGCATTAAAGGATTTCTCTTTGCGCTGTGTATCGTAACAGCTGCCTATCAGGGCGTTGAGATGGTCGGAATTACGGCCGGAGAAGCAGAAAATCCGAAACATACACTGCGCAAAGCGATCAAAAATATTGTGTGGCGTATTCTCATTTTCTACGTAGGTGCGATATTTGTGATCGTTACGTTGTATCCGTGGAACGAGGTAGG
>Ga0105246_10002382_pt1 | contig 11342 bp, 13 predicted proteins | sample KBSM64metaG_FD_99694 | JGI IMG/M metagenome (GOLD analysis project Ga0105246, IMG submission 99694) | Miscanthus rhizosphere microbial communities from Kellogg Biological Station, Michigan, USA - KBS M6-4 metaG | ecosystem: Host-associated > Plants > Roots > Rhizosphere > Soil | place...
AGGAGGCGGCGCAGGAACAGGGTCCAGGTTCCGGGTAATCCTGCCCACCTCAGGCCCATTACCTGCGATTATGGGGGGTGCGACCCCCGTTGCGCGGATTGGTCGCGGCGGCTCGCGTGGGAGGGGCGGATCGATGGCCCGAATGTCCTTTGCGTACATCCTCTCGGTGCTGGTGATTGCGGCCGCGGCATGTTCGGGCGGCGAGCGCGCTGCAACGACGACCACGTCGGTTGCGCACAACAGCGGCGCGCAGCGTGCGACGGTCGCACTCATCACGCATCAGGCACCCGGCGACACGTTCTGGGATCTGGTCCGCCGGGGCGCCGAAGCCGCGGCCACGAAGGACGACCTCGATCTGCAGTACTCCCATGACCCGGACGCGGCGGCCCAGGCCAACCTCGTGCGGGCTGCAGTCAGCGGAAAGGTCGCAGGGATCGCCGTCACACTCGCCGACCCTGCGGTCATGGCGCCGGCCGTGCAGACTGCAGTCGCCGCGGGAATCCCCGTTGTAGCAGTGAATTCCGGGATAGCCGACTGGAAAGCACTGGGGGCGGCGGAGTACTTCGGACAGGACGAGACGATCGCAGGTCAGGCCGCGGGCGAACGCTTCACCCATGAAGGCGCGCAGAACACACTGTGTGTGATTCACGAGCCGGGCCACGTCGGACTCGAGGCGCGATGTGATGGACTGGCAAGGGGATTCAAGGGCAAGACGCAGAAGCTCTACGTCGACGGCTTGGACAAAACGACCGTCAAGGCCGCGGTGATCGCAAAGCTGCAACAGGACTTCAGCATCGACCGCATCCTCACCCTCGGTGCGCCGATCGCGTTGGCCACGCTGGAGGCGGTCGCCGAAGCGAACAGCTACGCCAGGGTGGCCACGTTCGACAGCAACGCGGGCGTCGTCGACGCGATCAAGAACGGACTGATCGAATGGGCCATCGATCAACAGCCGTTTCTGCAGGGCTATCTGGCGGTCGATTCACTGTGGCTGTACTTGACCAACAAGAACGTGATCGGTGGCGGTCAGCCGACATTGACCGGACCGTCGTTCGTCGACCAGACCAACATCAACTCGGTGGCTGACCTCGCCGAGGCCGGCACACGGTGATCCGCCATGACGGTCATCTTCCTTACCGGCGACGTGATGACGGGCCGTGCGATAGATCAACTACTGCCGCACCCGGGCGATCCGACGCTGCGCGAATCCGTCGTGTCCGATGCGCGAACCTACATACGGCTTGCCGAGCAGGCGAACGGCCCCATTCCGGCACCGATCGACTTCACGTGGCCGTGGGGTGAAGCGCTCGAGATCGTGGACCAGTTCGCGCCCGACGTCCGACTGCTCAATCTGGAAACCAGCATCACCGACGGCGGCGAGTTCGCACGGGGCAAGGCGGTGCACTATCGGATGCATCCGGACAACGTCGGATGCTTGACCGCGATCCGGCCGGACGTCTGCACGCTGGCCAATAACCACATTCTCGATTTCGGGTATCAGGGGCTGATCGACACCCTCCGAACGCTCGACGACGCCGGATTAGGCAGCGCCGGTGCGGGATTGGACGAGAATAGCGCCGAGCGCCCGGCTGTGGTCGGACGTGTCGTGATCGCGGCCTGCGGCATGGGGTCCAGTGGAATTCCGCATGGGTGGGCGGCGACGGGGCGTCGCCCCGGTGTCGCGTACGTGCCCGACATGTCCGATCGCAGCGCCAGCATGGTCGCCGGCCGGGCACTGGCCTTCAAAGGCCATGGCGACATTGCGGTGGTGTCCGTGCACTGGGGCTCGAATTGGGGGTACGACGTCGACTCCGCGCAGATCCGGTTCGCGCACAGCCTGATTGACGCCGGTATCGATGTGGTGCACGGGCATTCGTCGCATCATCCCCGGCCGATTGAGGTATACCGCGGCAGACTGATTCTGTACGGGTGCGGGGACACGATCGACGACTACGAAGGCATCTCTACGTTCGAGGCATTCCGGCACGAACTGCGGCTGCTGTACTTCGCGTCGATCGACAGCCAGTCGGGCAGCGTCTTGCGCATGGTGCCGATGCGAATGCGGAGGATGCGGCTCGAACGCGCACCCGATCGGGACGCCGAGTGGTTGCGCGCGACCGTGGCGGAGATGAGCCGACGATTCGGAACCCGGGTCGAGAGCGCGCCCGACGGGGTGCTGACGGTCAACGCGGCCTAGGTGTAACTCTTTGACAGGTTGTGAACGGCGTGGCTAGCGGAATGGAGGTGAGGACCTCCGGTATCGGTGTGGTTACCACACGCACTCCGATCACCGAGAGGTCCTCATGACCCACGCTAATGCCTTATTAACTCCCAGGGGCCGGTTGCGGCTTGCTCGCTGTGTCGTTGAGGACGGATGGACCTATGCCCGGGCGGCCGGGCGGTTCCAGTGTTCGACGGCTACGGCCAAGAAGTGGGCCGACCGCTATCGTGTTGGCGGCCGGGACGCGATGGTTGATCGGTCCAGCCGGCCCCATCACAGCCCCAGGCGGTTGGCGCAGCGCCGGGAGCGACGGATCATCAAGGTGCGCTTCACCCGCCGCTGGGGCCCGCACCGCATCGCCGCTTACTTGCGGATGGCCCGCTCTACCGTCGAGGCCGTACTGCGCCGATACCAGATGCCGCTCTTGCGCGATCTGGACCAGGCCAGCGGCCTGCCAGTCCGCCGGCCACGGCCGCGCCGCTACGAGCACCCCGAACCCGGAGATCTCGTCCACCTCGACATCAAAAAGCTCGGGCGCATCCCCGACGGCGGTGGGCACCGCAAGCTGGGACGCCAGGCGGGGCGACGCAACCGGACCGGCGTGGGTTATGGGTACTTGCACCACGCCGTTGATGACCACTCTCGGCTGGCTTATTCCGAGAACCTCGACGACGAACGCAAAGACACCGCTGCGGAGTTCTGGAGACGGGCCAACGCGTTCTTCGCCGACCACGGCATCATCGTGAAGCGGGTGCTGACTGATAATGGAAACTGTTACCGATCAAAGACTTTCGCCGATGCGCTCGGCGACCAAATCATTCACAAACGCACCCGACCGTACCGTCCCCAGACGAACGGGAAGGTCGAGCGGTTCAACCGCACGCTGGCCACCGAATGGGCCTACGCCCAGACCTACCGGTCCGAGACCGACCGTGCCAGCACCTACCAGAACTGGCTGCATCACTACAATCACCACCGACCCCACACCGGCATCGGCGGAAAGACACCCATCGAGCGCCTACGTGTTCACAACCTGCCCGTGAAGAACACCTAGGCCGCGAACTCGAGGTGCAACTCGGTCAGGCCGCGCAGGATGAACGTCGGGACGTAGTCGTAGCGGCGGTCCTCGGCGGGTCCGTGCTTGTCCTCGGCGATCCTGATGTCGGTGGTGCGGTCGAGTGGAGCCCGGGGCACGAGTGCATACCTCTCCCAAAAGCGATGTGTCGCCGAGCGTTTTGGCGCAGCGGGTCGAGGGTGTCGGGCTCTACCCCAACGGCCCATGTTCCAAGGTGCCTTCGCCCGCGCTTCCGACACCGGCCGAACGCCGCCAGAGCACCGAGGCGAACTCACCGCGGTCCTCCTGGGGCACGCCGAGCAGGTCGGCGATGACGAGCAGGCTGTACGGTCCGGCGAACTCGCCGATGAACTCGCCGCGGCACGACGAGAACGTCGTCGCGTCACTAAGGACGGCCAGCGCCTCGTCGTAACCCGTCACCATCACGACGTCGTGCGCCTCGCGATACACCGGGCACTTGCTGCGCAGTGTCGTCAGGTGGGATATGGGTCGCTCACGAGCTCGTCGTCCCGGAAGAAGTCCTTCGATTCGATCGCGCTCATCGGATGCTCCTTTGACCTAGTCGATCGTAAAGGAGATAGCTTTACGAATGGAAAGTAATGTTCCTTACGATCGTAAAGCTGAAATCGGACGTATTGAGGAGCTGGCGATGACGAAAGCGGCGCTGGGGACTGCCGACACCCGGACGCGACTGATCGAGGCCGCGATCGACTTGTTCACCCGGCACAGCTTCGCGGGTACGTCGCTGCAGATGATCGCCGACGAGCTGGGTTTCACCAAAGCCGCCATCTATCACCATTTCCGGACCCGCGAGCAACTGCTCGCCGCGGTCATCGAGCCGATGCTCGACGAGCTGCGAGCCGTCGTCGAATCAGCAGAGGCAAAACGCACGCCGCACGCCAGGGCAGAGCACATGCTCAGCGGTTACGCGGCGCTGGCGGTGCGAAACCGGGGGCTTGTGGCGGTGCTGGCCACCGACCCCAGCGTCGCGACGGTGCTCACCGACCGTGCCGAATGGGGCAAATTGATCTTGCGGCAGCTGGCGCTGCTCGCTGACGTTGATCCGGGACCTGCCGGCGAGTTCAAGGCGGCCATGGTGTTCGCCGGGATGGCCGGCGCGGCAGGACCGACATGGGGCAACCTCGATGATGACGCGCTGCGTGAGCATCTCGTGGATGCCGGCCGTCGCGTCCTGGGTCTGCGGACCCCTCGACGCGCGATGTAGATCTCCAATCATCAAACGATTCAACAGTTCTCGGGAAGGAAATCTGTTATGAAAACGGCTGTCGTCACTGGGGGCGGCTCAGGCATTGGGCGGGCGGTCGCGGACCGGCTGCGTGCGGACGGCTATCACGTCGCCACGATCGACATGAACCCATCCGAGGACGAGTTTGCACAGAGGGCGGATGTGACGGACCGAGCGCAGGTCGACGCTGCACTGTCGGCGATCCGCGCACAGTTGGGGCCGGTGACGGTCCTGGTCAATGCGGCCGGTCTGGACGGGTTCAAGCGGTTCACCGACATCACCTTCGACGAGTGGCAGAGAGTGGTCGATGTGAATCTGAACGGCGTTTTCCACTGCATTCAGGCGGTGCTGCCTGACATGGTTGACGCCGGCTGGGGACGCATCGTGAACATCTCGTCGTCGAGCACCCATTCCGGCACGCCGTATATGTCGCACTATGTGGCCGCGAAGTCGGCGGTGAACGGCTTGACCAAGTCGCTGGCGCTGGAGTACGGACCCGCTGGCATCACGGTCAACGCGGTGCCGCCGGGCTTCATCGACACACCGATGCTGCGTGGTGCAGAGGCCCACGGCAGGATCCGTGACGTTCAGGCGACCATCGATGCGACCCCGGTCCGACGCATGGGTAAGCCCGAAGACATTGCTGCCGCATGCGCTTTCCTGATCTCCGATGAGGCGGGCTACATCACCGGGCAGATTCTGGGCGTCAACGGCGGGCGCAACACCTAGGCGATTGGCCGCTATGCAACGATGGTCGGATGTCGACTGACCCTGTGCATTTCACGCTGACCGAGGATGGTGCGTTCATGCCGTCCCCGTTCGCGCAGAGTCGGTGGGGCGACGATCACCTCAACGGACCGGCTGTCGTGGGCTTGGCCGCCCGGGCACTCGAAAACCGTTGCGGATCTGAAGACTTCGTGCCTGCCCGGTTCACTGCAGACTTGTTCAGGGCGGCACGTCATGTCCCGACGACGATCGACGTCCGAGAGGTCCGTGTCGGACGACGCGTGCGTAGTGCGGAATGCGACGTGGTACAGGACGGCCGCATTGTGACGCGGGCCACGCTTGTGCAGTACCGGCGGTCGTCTGCGCCCCCCGGCCGTCAATGGACTGCACCGATCTCCCTCGTGCAACCGCCGCCGCCAGACGACTCGATCCTTCCGTTCGTCGGTAGCGATGACGTGGGTTGGACACGATCGCCGGGGGCGCATCAGAATGACTCCCGCAAGCGCTTCTACAATGATGGCATCAAAGTGCTTGCAGGAGAGAAGAACTCACCGTTCGTCCGGGCTGTCATGATCGCCGAGGCGACGAGCCTGGTGACCAACCTCGGTACACAGGGCATCGGTTATATCAATGGGGACCTGACAGCGGCGTTCTCTCGGTTACCCGTTGACGACTGGATCGGCATACAGGCGGACTCGCACTGGGCATCAGACGGAATTTCCGTCGGCACGGCGACACTGTTCGACCGACAGGGTGCCTTCGGATCTGGAATGGTCACCGCCGTAGCCAATCCTGCAGCGCAGATCGACTTTTCGAGCGAGTCAATTCCGCTGAAGTGTCTCAACTACGAATAGCGCGATGGAGGTCACCATCGGCCCCAGCGCTTGCGGCGGCCATCCCCTGGGGTGGCGGAGTTGTTTTCTGTTGGTGTTCGTGGCTGGGGCGCCACACTGATCGGCGCCCGGGTCACGGGTGTGCGCGTCACCCCGACGTCAGGCTTCTGAGTCGGCTCCGGTGCTGCGGGGCGAGTCCATGGCTGGGTGTCCGCGGAGCCGGTGTCCTCAGTCGGAGGCGGCGGGGGCGGGGCAGGGTTGATCGGTGTGGGCGAAGCGCTGCTGGGGGCAGGCTGGGCGGTGGTTGATGCCTGTGGAGCCACGGATGTCGACTGCTCGGGACCGGTCGCGGGACCATCGGGCGGCACGAGCATGACAATCGACCCGGCCACAGCGGCGGACGCGCTGGCAATCAGCACGATAGTTGCCTGCTTTGTGCGGTACCACGGCGCTGGCGGAGCCCTGAACGTCAGCGTGCTGTAATTCGAGGCGCGGAGTTGCCTGTTCACCGTCCACGTGTTGACGGTCGGTGTAGCAAGCCGGCGGGGAGGCGGCGCCGGCGCGGGCTCTACATCATGTGGGGCTTCGTCGGGTTCGTCCCGCACGCTCTTGACGGGTTTGCGCAACTAGGCGGTCGGGGACCTCGTCCACCGATACAGCCTCAATGTCCTGCTCGCGACCGAACCACCCGTCATCCTCATACGGGGTCGTCCTGCCGGTAATCGAAGACTCCGATCCGGCGCGGCCCCGCGCTCAAACACATGGTGATGCTAACGTCGTCGTGCACGGCAGTGGCAAATCAGGCGTTATCGCCGTTATTCTGCGCGTCGAAATGCCGGTTTGACAACGGGTTTCGATGAGGTAAGCATCGGCAGTCGCTTCCGTGGTCAAGTCGCGACGGAGGTGTTGGCGTAGGGCGAATCGCGCATGCGACGTACGATCCCGCATGTGACCAGCGCACCCGACGAAGCGCAGCGCCTGCGCGATCTGAAGCTGCTGCGCCGCGTCCGCGACAGGATGGACCGCGACTATGCGCAGCCGCTCGACGTCGAGGCCCTCGCTCGCGGGGTGAACATGTCCGCCGGCCACCTGTCCCGCCAGTTCAAGCTCGCGTACGGCGAGTCCCCGTACTCCTATCTGATGACGCGGCGCATTGAACGCGCGATGGCGCTGCTGCGTCGGGGCGACCTGGCTGTCACGGACGTCTGTTTCGCCGTCGGATGCGCGTCGTTGGGCACCTTCAGCACTCGCTTCACCGAGCTGGTCGGGATGCCCCCCAGCACGTATCGCGAAAAGACGGCTCACGTGACGGAGGGGATGCCGTCGTGCGTGGAGAAACAGGTGACCAAACCGATCAGGAATCGAGAAGCGCCCGTCACCCGGCTACACCTAACGTGAGCCACATGGACATCAGCATTCACTCGAGCTTCCTCCCGCACGAAGATCCGGAAGAATCCCTGGCCTTCTACCGCGACACTCTCGGCTTCGAGGTCCGCCTGGACGTCGGAGGCGGCAAGATGCGCTGGATCACCGTCGGACCGCCGAACCAGGCCGACACCAATATCGTCCTGTACCCGCCGGACGCCACTCCGGGCCTCACCGACGACGAGCGTCGCGTCATCCACGAGATGATGGCCAAGGGCACGTTCGGCACGCTCCTGCTGGCCACCAAGGACCTCGACGGCACCTTCGAGAAACTGCAGGCCGGCGACGTCGAGATCGTCCAGGAGCCGACCGAGCAGCCGTACGGGGTTCGCGACTGTGCCGTGCGCGATCCCGCGGGCAACATGGTCCGGATCCAGGAGCCGGGCTGAGACTGCAATTAGAAAGCGACCAGACCATGGCAAAAACCGACTCTCCCTCGCAGTTGATCGACGCAAGGATCAAGGAGCTCTCTGATTGGGTCGAGGAATGGAAATGGCGAGGGGTGCCCACGTGGTACCACGACGGAATGATCTGTACTGGTGAGACATACGCCGACAAGGTCAAAGTGACCTTCGCCAACGGTGCTTCCTTGGACGATCCGAAAGGGCTGTTCAACTCCGGCCTTGACGGCAACACCCGCCGTGCCATCGACTTCCACGAGGGCGACAAGATCGATGAAAAGGCGTTCACGGCGCTCGTTCGTGCCGCGGTTGACCTGAATAGCCGATGAGCAGGGCCACGAGGAAGGGCACGCGGTCGCCTGCGCGGCACGCTGCCGACAGCCATGATCTGATCCGTGTACACGGCGCGCGCGAGAACAACCTCAAGGACGTCAATATCGAGATCCCGAAGCGCCGGTTGACTGTGTTCACCGGCGTCTCGGGCTCGGGCAAGAGTTCTCTGGTGTTCGACACGATCGCCGCGGAGTCGCAGCGGCTGATCAACGAGACCTACAGCGCGTTCGTGCAGGGCTTCATGCCGACGTTGGCGCGGCCCGACGTCGACGTCCTGGATGGGCTGACGACCGCGATCATCGTCGGCCAGGAGCGGATGGGTGCCGACGCGCGCTCCACGGTCGGCACCGCCACCGACGCCAACGCCATGTTGCGCATCCTGTTCAGTCGACTTGGGAAACCGCACATCGGCTCTCCTCAGGCTTTTTCCTTCAATGTCGCCTCGATGAGTGGAGCGGGTGCGGTCACGCTCGAGCGAGGCGGAAACACGGTGAAGGAACGTCGCAGCTTTTCAGTCACCGGTGGCATGTGTCCGCGCTGCGAGGGCCGGGGCGCGGTCAACGACTACGACCTGACTGCGTTGTACGACGACAGCAAGTCGCTCAACGAGGGCGCGTTAACCATCCCCGGCTACAGCATGGACGGCTGGTACGGTCGCATCTTCCGCGGCTGCGGCTTCTTCGACCCGGACAAGCCGATCCACAGGTACACGAAGAAGGAACTGGACGCGCTGCTCTATACGGAGCCCACCAAGATCAAGGTCGAAGGCGTCAACCTGACGTACGCGGGGTTGATCCCGACGATCCAGAAGTCGATGTTGTCCAAGGACGTCGACGCGATGCAACCGCACATCCGGGCTTTCGTGGAGCGGGCGGTCACCTTCGCCACCTGTCCCGAGTGTTGCGGCACCCGCCTGTCCGAGCCGGCCCGGTCGTCGAAAATCAAACGGATCTGCATCGCGGATGCCTGCGCGATGCAGATCAGCGATCTCGCCGAATGGGTCAAGGGTCTTGAGGAGCCTTCCGTCGCACCCCTGCTGGCGGCGCTGCAGCATAGCCTCGACTCATTCGTCGAGATCGGGCTCGGCTACCTGTCTCTCGACCGTCCGTCGGGCACGCTGTCGGGTGGCGAGGCGCAGCGGGTGAAGATGGTCCGTCACCTCGGGTCCTCACTCACCGACGTCAGCTATGTCTTCGACGAGCCGACGATCGGTATGCATCCCCACGACATACAGCGGATGAACGACCTGCTGCTGCAGCTGCGGGACAAGGGCAACACGGTGCTCGTCGTCGAGCACAAGCCCGAGGCGATCGCCATCGCCGACCATGTCGTCGACCTCGGTCCCGGGGCCGGCGCAGCTGGTGGCGAGGTGGTTTTCGAGGGCACCGTAGATGGGCTGCGAGAGAGCGGCACTCTCACCGGCCGGCATCTCGATGACCGGGCCACACTGAAGAAGACCGTGCGGAAACCCAACGGCGCGTTGGAAATCCGTGGTGCCAGCACCCACAACCTACAAAAAGTCGACGTCGACATCCCGCTCGCTGTGCTGGTCGTTGTCACCGGCGTCGCGGGCTCGGGCAAGAGCTCGCTGATCCACGGGTCGGTGGCCCGGCGCGACGGAGTGGTGGCTATCGATCAGACGCCGATTCGAGGCTCGCGACGGAGCAATCCCGCGACGTACACCGGACTGCTCGAGCCGATACGCAAGGCGTTCGCAAAGGAGAACGGCGTGAAACCGGCGCTGTTCAGTGCGAACTCCGAGGGTGCCTGCCCGAACTGCAACGGCGCGGGCGTCATCTACACCGACCTGGCGATGATGGCCGGAGTGGCCACCCCGTGTGGCGTGTGCGAGGGAAAGCGGTTCGAGACATCGGTGCTCGAGTACAAGTTTGGCGGCCGCGACATCAGTGAGGTGCTCGCGATGCCGGTAACCGAGGCCTTGGCGTTCTCGTCGCGGTCACCGGCGTCGCGGGCTCGGGCAAGAGCTCGCTGATCCACGGCTGCCTGCCGCGGACGGATCCGTCCGTCACCGTCATCGATCAGTCCGCGATCCGGGGCTCGCGCCGCTCGAACCCGGCGACGTACACCGGCATCCTCGACCCGATCCGGACCGCCTTCGCGAAAGCGAACGGGGTCAAGCCGGCGCTGTTCAGCGCGAACTCGGAGGGTGCCTGCCCGGCCTGCAACGGCCTCGGCAAGATCTACACGAGCCTCGGCTTCATGGCCGAGGTCGTGAGCGTGTGCGAGGTCTGCGAGGGCCGCCGCTTCACCGACGAGGTTCTCGAGCACCGGCTCCGTGGCCGCAACATCGTCGAGGTCCTGTCGATGTCGGTCGAGGAGGCGCGCGAGTTCTTCACCGAGAAGCCTGTCAAGGCGATGCTCGACCGGCTCGCCGACGTCGGGCTGGGCTACATCGCGCTCGGCCAGGAGCTCGACACGCTATCGGGCGGCGAGCGCCAGCGGCTGAAGCTCGCGATCGAGATGTCGAGCGACACCGAGGTCTATGTCCTCGACGAACCGACCACGGGCCTGCACATGCAGGACGTCGACAACCTCGTCGGCCTCCTGGACCGCCTGGTCGACGCCGGACGGACCGTGATCGTCATCGAGCACAACCTCGACGTCATCAAGTCGGCCGACTGGGTGATCGACCTCGGCCCGGAGGGCGGATCGGGTGGCGGCGAGGTGATCGCGACCGGCACGCCCGAGCAGCTGGCCAAGATGCCGCAAAGTTTCACCGGCCTGTTCCTGCGCGAACTGCTCGAGTCGGAATCGACGGGGCAGGGTCGCAGGAAGGCCGGCTGAGGTGGCCGGATTCGTCGAGGGCCGCACGGCGGGCGGAACCGGGCCCGGCGGCGCGTCGTCGAAGGGTCTGACCGGCACCATGGGACGGCCGACTCGGCTCTCTGACCCGAAGGACTGGAAGCCCAAGTCGGGTGAGATCCCGACGCAGCCGGGCGTCTACCGCTTCCGTGACGCTACCGGGCGCGTGATCTACGTCGGCAAGGCCATCAACCTGCGCCAGCGGCTCAGCAACTACTTCCAGCCGCTGCGCAGCCTGCATCAGCGCACGCGGCACATG
>Ga0105246_10002383_pt1 | contig 11341 bp, 10 predicted proteins | sample KBSM64metaG_FD_99694 | JGI IMG/M metagenome (GOLD analysis project Ga0105246, IMG submission 99694) | Miscanthus rhizosphere microbial communities from Kellogg Biological Station, Michigan, USA - KBS M6-4 metaG | ecosystem: Host-associated > Plants > Roots > Rhizosphere > Soil | place...
GCCGGCCAGGAAGCGGGTGCAACGGCCCCGGATGCCCTGGGCTACGAAGAAGCCCGCGAGCAGCTTGCCGCCGTGGTGGCCAGGCTGGAAGCCGGTGGTGCGAGCCTTGAGGAATCCCTCGCCCTCTGGGAGCGCGGCGAGGCCCTGGCCAAGCAGTGCGAGGAGTGGCTGGAAGGTGCGCGGCGGCGGCTTGCCAGCGCCAAGGAAGCCAACAACAGCGGCGAGGACAACTAGGACACACAGCCAGGAAGCAGATCAGGACGCGGCGACTCGTTCGCGTTCCGCGGCGACATCAAACTCTGCCGCAGGCCATTGCAGGGACAGCCCCTCGAGCGCCGTGATCAGCAGCCCCTGGACGGCGATCCTGGCGAACCATTTCCTGTTCGCCGGAACCACGTGCCAAGGCGCGACAGTGGTGGACGTCTTGTCGAAGACCTTCTGGAAGGCGTCCATGTAGGCGTCCCAGTGGGCCCGTTCGGCGAGGTCGTCGGGGCTGTATTTCCAATGCTTCGCAGGATCGTCGAGGCGCGCGAGCAACCGTTTTTTCTGCTCGTCCCGGCTGATGTGCAGCATGACCTTGACGATCGCCGTTCCCTCGTCAGCGAGACGGGCCTCGAAGTCGTTGATGGCTGCGTACCGCCGCTCGAGCTCGGCTTCGTCGGCCCAGCCGTGGACCCGGTGGATCAGCACGTCCTCATAGTGTGAACGGTCGAAGACCCCGACCATGCCGGCACCCGGGACCGCCTTCTCGACCCGCCAAAGGAAATCGTGCGACTTTTCCTCGTCCGTGGGGGCTTTGAAGGCGGTGAGCTTCACTCCTTGTGGATCCATGGCCGCCACCACGTGGCCCACAATGCCGCCCTTGCCCGCAGTGTCCATGGCCTGCAGGATCAGCAGCACCCGCTTGCTGCTGCCGAACCTTCCCTCGGCAAAGAGCATTTCCTGCAGTTCGTTGAGGCGGCTGTCCTGGGCGGCCAGCAGTGCCGCGCCATCGGTCTTGGCACCCGGGTAGCCGGGCGTCGATTCCGGATCAACTGAGGACAGCAGGAACCCCGGCGCGATCGCCAGGGTTCCTGCCGGGTCCTGTTCGAATTCCAGTGCGCTGGATTTCCCTCCACCGGCCACAGGTGCCCCCTGAGTTCAGGCCGCCCTGCCGGCGGCGTGTCCCAACAGGCTAATTGCCCGGGTAGCGCCCGAGGAAGTCCGCCATGCGGCCGATGGCTTCTTCGATGTCCTTGACGTTGGGCAGCGTGACCATCCGGAAGTGGTCGGGGCGGACCCAGTTGAACGCCCGGCCATGGGAGACCAGGATCTTCTGTTCCTTCAGCAGGTCCAGGACGAACTTCTCGTCATCGCGGATGTGGTAGACCTCCGGGTCCAGCTTCGGGAAGAGGTACAGGGCGCCCTTGGCCTGCTGGGTGCTCACACCGGGGATGGCATTGAGCAGCTCGTAGGCCTTGTTGCGCTGTTCGAGCAGCCGGCCGCCGGGAAGGATGAGGTCGTTGATGCTCTGGTAACCGCCGAGCGCGGTCTGGATGGCGTGCTGCGCAGGAACGTTGGCGCACAGCCGCATGTTGGCCAGGAGGTTGATGCCTTCGAGGTAGTCGGCTGCTTCCTTCTTGGGTCCGGAAATGGCCATCCAGCCTGCACGGTAGCCACAGACCCGGTAGGCCTTGGAAAGTCCGCTGAACGTCAGGCACAGGACGTCATCGCCGGTCAGCCCGGCAAGGTTCACGTGCACGGCGTCCTCGTACAGGATCTTTTCGTAGATTTCGTCGGCGAAGAGCACCAGGCCGTGCTTCTCCGCCAGGGCCACGATCTTGCGGAGGGTTTCCTCCGGGTAGACGGCGCCCGTGGGGTTGTTCGGGTTGATGACCACGATGCCCTTGGTGCGCGGCGTGATCTTGGATTCCAGGTCGTCCAGGTCCGGCTGCCAGCCCGATTCCTCGTCGCACAGGTAGTGCACGGGGCGGCCGCCGGCCAGGGACACGGATGCGGTCCAGAGCGGGTAGTCCGGCGAAGGAATGAGGACCTCGTCGCCGTCTTCGAGCAGCGCCATGAGGGACATGGTGATGAGTTCGCTGACGCCGTTGCCGAGGTAGATGTCATCGACATGGATGTTCTGGATGCCGCGGGTCTGGTAGTACTGCGAGACGGCCGTGCGGGCGGAGAAAATGCCGCGGGAATCGCTGTAGCCCTGGGCGTTCGGCAGGTGGCGGATCATGTCCACCAGGATCGCGTCCGGCGCTTCAAAGCCAAAGGGCGCCGGGTTTCCGATGTTCAGTTTGAGGATTCGGTGCCCCTCTGCCTCCATTTGCTGGGCGGCCTGAAGAATCGGTCCACGGATGTCGTAAAGGACATTATGAAGCTTGGTGGACTGCTTGAATTCTGCCATCCATCAAATATGCCACACCGGTGATGGACTTCCCGTGAGAGGTGCCTCACAGAAGCACGACGACGGCGGGCGGCCATAACAGGGGCCGCCCGCCGCCGTCGACGTCCTTGACAGGGAGCCGGTGGGGACTACTTGGTGAGCCCCTTTTCCTTCAGCCAGGCTGCCGCGGCATCCTTCGGGTTCTGCTTCTGGTCACCGCTGACCGCCCGGTTGAGGTTGATGAGGTCCTCCGTAGTGAGTGCCTTGGATACTGCGTTCAGCGCATCCTTGGCCTTGTCCGTCATCTTGGCCTTGTTGTAGAGGGGAAGCACTTGCTGGGCCTTGAAGTTGTTCTTCGGGTCCTCGAGCACAACGAGGTCGTTGTCCTGGATGGACGGCGTGGTGGTGTAGATGTCCGCCACCTGCACCTCATCGGTCAGGAGCGCCTGCAGGGTGAGGTTGCCGCCGCCGTCGCTGAAGGGCTTCAGGCCCTTGAGCACGCAGTTGTAGTTGGCCTTCAGCCCCGGGAACCCGTATGCGCGGGTTTCGAAGGTTGCCGGCGCAGCCATCGTCAGGTCCTTGCACACCTTGGCCAGGTCCGTGATGGACTTCAGCTGGTACTTCTCGGCCGTGGCCTTGGTGACGACCATGGCGTCCTTGTCCTCGGCCTTGGCAGCGTCGAGCACGCCCAGGCCTTGGGGAAGCTTGCCGGGGAGCGCCTTGTAGACGTCGTCCGCGGAGACTTCGGGCGCGTTGGCGTCCAGGTAGGACAGCAGGTTTCCGGAATAGTCCGGGGCGAGGTCGATCGAGCCATCCTGGACGGCCTTGAAGTAGATCTCCCGGGAACCGATGTTCGGCTTGGTGGTGGCCGTGACCCCCGCCGCGTTGAGCGCCCCCGCATAGATTTCGGCGATGATCTGGCTTTCGGGGAAGTCCGCCGAGCCGACCACCAGCGGCCCGCCGCCGCCCGAGGACGCGCTGATACTTGGGGTGGACAGCGGACTGCCGCCGCAGGCACTCAGTGCAAAGGCAAGGCCGACGCCGGCCGCCAGGCCGCCCAGCCCGCGACGGGTGAGCGTGCGGGCCTGGGATGCGAAGGTGGTGCTGTTCTTCATGGGGTTCCTCCTTGAAGGTCAGGGCCGGACGGGGCCGCCGCTGCGAGGTCTCCGGCAGGCCTGCGGCCGCCGCGGGAATCGGTGGACAGCCCCGGGGAGAGGATCATCCTCTGCACGGCGGCCAGTATGAGGTCGACGGCGATTGCCAGTGCCGCGATGAGCAGGGACCCGCCGAGCATCCGGGGGAAGTCCTGGAGGACCAGGCCATCAAAAAGGTAGCGCCCCAGCCCGCCGAGTGGAAGATAGGCGACCACCGAGACGGTGGCGATGACCTGCAGCACGGCTGTCCGGACACCCCCGGCCAGGACCGGCAGTCCGTTGGGGAGCTCAACCCGGAACAGGATCTGCAGTTCGGTCATTCCCAGCGCCCGGGCTCCGTCCACCACCGCGCGGTCCACGCTGGAGATGCCGGCGTAGCTGCCGGCCAGCAGCGGCGGAACGGTCAGGATAACCAACGCCCACACCGGAGGCATCAGCCCGCTGCCTGCCAGCAAGGCGAAGAGGACCAGCAGGCCCAGGGTGGGAAGGGCCCGCAAGGCACCGGCGACGGCGACTGCGACAACCCGGCCCCGGCCGGTGTGGCCGATGAACATCCCCAGGGGCACGGCGATGGCGGCAGCTATGGCGAGGACGAGGGCTGAATACTGCAGGTGTTCGAAAAGGCGGACGGCAATGCCCCCGCTGCCGCTCCAGTTGGCCGGGGATGCGAGCCAGGCGAAGGTGTTGGAAAAGATGTCCATCAGCCTGCCCCCTCACGGATCCAAGTGGCGGCCATCGCCCGGGCACCGTTTCCCGCTGCCGGTTTCGCGGCGGCGCGGGTCCACGGGGTGAGTGCCCGTTCCAGCAGGACCAGCAGCGTCTCCATGAAGAGCGCCAGGACCAGGATCCCCAGGATGCCCACCACCACTTCGGTGATGAAGGTGCGCTGCAGGCCATCGGTGAAGAGCACACCGAGGTTTCCCACCCCGAGCAGCGCAGCCACGCTCACGAGGGATATGTTGCTGACCGATACCACCCGAAGCCCGGCGAACAGCACTGGCAGGGAGAGAGGGATGTCAATCTTCAGGAACCGTGCCAACGAGGTGAAGCCCATGGCCGTTGCCGCCAAGCGCAGTTCCTCGTCCACGGAGTCGAACGCGTCCATAGCTGCCCGGACCAGGAGTGCCACGGCGTAGATGGTCAGCGCAACGACCACGTTGACCGGATCCAGGATCCGGGTGCCCAGCACGGGCGGCAGGATGATGAACAGGGCCAGGGAAGGGATCGTGTACAGGAGGGAACTGGCCGTGGTCACCACCGTGCGAAACGCCGGCCTCCCCCGGGCAATCTGGGCCAGGGGCACGGAAATGGCCAGGCCCAGGACCATCGGAACCACTGCGAGCACGAAATGCTGGCCGGCCAGTCCGAACACGGTGCCGCTGTTGGCCAGGAACCATTCCATCAGACCGGTTCCTCCCGCTGCCGCCGGCTTTCTTCGATCAGTGCCAGGATTTCCTCCGCCTTGAGGACCCCCGCGAGCCGCCCGTCACCGTCCACCGCCACGCCCAGGCCCGACGGCGAGGACAAGGCTGCGTCGAGGGCGCGGCGGAGGCTGTCCCCGGGACGGAAGAGCGAACCACCGGGAACCAGCCCGCCGTCGTCGCGCGGCGACGCCCAGCCCAAAGGGTGGGAATCGTCGTCGAGCACCAAGGCCCATTCGCTGTTGCCGCCGGCCGCAGCTGCGGAATCGACAGTCTTGGCCGGATGCAGCGGGACCGACTCTGCCGGATTGAAGGACAGCCGCCGGAATCCGCGGTCACGGCCCACGAAGGATGCCACGAAATCGTTGGCCGGGGCACGCAGGATTTCCTCCGGCGCGGCGTACTGGGCAAGCTTGCCGCCGACGGCGAAGACCGCGACCTTGTCGCCAAGCACGGTGGCCTCGTCGATGTCGTGGGTGACGAAGACGATCGTCTTGGCAAGCTCGCGCTGCAGCCGCAGGAGTTCCTGCTGCAGTTCGTCGCGGACCACCGGGTCGACGGCGCTGAACGGCTCGTCCATCAGCAGCACGGGAGGGTCGGCGGCGAGCGCCCGGGCAACCCCGACCCGCTGCTGCTGACCGCCGGACAGCTGGGACGGATACCGCCGGCCGAGCGCGGCGGCCAGCCCGACGACGTCGAGCAGTTCCGCCGCGCGCCGGCGGGCCTCCCCTTTGGGAACGCCGTTAAGCCGAGGCACCGTGGCGATATTGTCCAGCACGGTGCGGTGCGGCATGAGGCCGGCGGACTGCATGACATACCCCATGGAGCGCCGCAGCTTGGCCGCCGGTTCAGCCGAGACGTCCCGGCCCGCCACGGTGATGGTCCCGGATGTGGGTTCCACCATCCGGTTGATCATCCGCAGGGACGTGGTCTTGCCGCAGCCGGAAGGCCCCACCAGGACAGTGATGGCGCCCTTGTCGATGGACATGCTCAAGTTGTCCACGGCAGGCTGGCCGCCCTGATACCGCTTGGTGACGCTCTGGAACTCAATCATGGCTTCAGCCATTTCCGGGCTTACCTCGCTGTCGGCGAATCAGTGGAGCAGTCGGGCGGGCATTCAAGACGATGGTGGATTCAGCCTAGTCACCGCCTTTGGCGATGTCAGCCACGGCGCCGGGTCCGTAAGGGATCGGCAAGATTCAGCCGGTTTTCCGGTTCCGTCCCTTGCCCCGCAGCTCACCTCCCTCGTGGCGGTACCGCTCGGCAGCGCGCTGGCTCAGCCCCGCCCGCACGATGTTCTGGTGCCATTCGCGCTGGTAGGCGCGCCGGGCGGCGGCGTCCTGCTTCCGGGCGAGCGCGGCGAGCTCGTTCTGGAGTTTGCGGTAGCTTTCCCAGTGGCGCAGTTCCACCCGGCCGTCGGCGAGCGCCGCCTGCACCGCGCAGCCGGGTTCGCGGTCGTGGGCGCAGTCAGCGAAACGGCACAGTCCGAAGAGCTCCTCGAGGTCGGCGAACATCTCCTCCAGGCCGTTCTCCGCATCGAAGAGGCCGAAGCCGCGCACGCCCGGGGTGTCCATCAGGACCGCTCCGCCGGGCAGGGGAACGAGCTCACGGGAGGTGGTGGTGTGCCGACCCTTTCCGTCGCCGGCTCGGACCCGCCCTGTTTCCTGGACATCCCGGCCCGCCAGCGCGTTGATAAGGCTGGACTTCCCGGCACCGGAAGGCCCCAGCAGCGCCACCGTGCCTCCCGCCGGGATATGCAGCATGAGTTCGTCGAGGCCGTCGCTTTGTTCGGCGGAGGTGGTGACCACCTCCACTCCGGCGGCGTGCAGCATGACTTGCCCGACGACGTCGTCCGCCAGCTCAGCGAGGTCCGCCTTGGTGATAATCACCAGCGGGGTGGCACCGGAATCCCATGCCGCGACGAGGGTGCGTTCGAGGCGGTTGGGACTCAGCGGCCGGTCCATCGGGACCACGACGCCGACGACGTCGATGTTGGCCCCGAGGACCTGTTCTTCAATGGACGCTGCCAGGGCCCGCTTGCGGCCCAGCGAGGTGCGCCGCGGCAGGACCTCGACGACTGCGGGTTCCCCCGCCCGGTTGCGGCCGAGCCACACCCAGTCGCCGGTGACCGGCGCGGGGCCGTGGCTGGGATAGGGCAGGTGGCTCAGCCCGGACGGACCGGCGACGAGGACCCGGTTGCGGTCGAGCCGGACCACCCGGCCCGCCGTTTCGTCGCCGCGGACTTCGTCATGGTCCGACGGCGGGTGGGCACGGAAGTACTCCCCGGTTTCCGGGGTGAAGCCGTAGTCGGCCGGCCCCTCAAGAATGGTGTTTGGTGTTGCAGGACCCTCTGCGGGCCCGAAGGTGGTTTTCAATGTTCAGCCTCTGGAGAGGCCCGGCCACCGGTGCGGCAGCGTGAAGGAATTGCCGCCTAATACAGGGCGGAGGCCGGGGCAGGAATGATGATGTGCTGTGCGCGCGGGGCGCGCGAAGATTCGGCAATCATTGCTTCCACCTCCTCGGCATTAGGCCGGCGGACCACTGCGATAGTTCATCAGGGGCCGGCGGTTCGACCAGCTTAGCCAGCAGGGTTGCGGCTTGGCCAGAGCCGCACGCGGATTTTCAGCCGAGCTTCCCGTTGAGCGGCCGTTCGCGGTGCAGGCGAAGGCCGATGTCCACCAGTGAAACCCTGTTCAGGTCCGGCACATCGGCCAGCGGAATCCAGGCGGCGTGGGTGGTGCTGCCGTCCACCTCGTGGCTGAGTTCACCGCCGGTGATCCGGGCTTCGAAGACCATCCTCAGGGCCTGGAACGGTCGGGCCTTCCCGTCCAGCCGGGGTTCATCCGGCCAGTAGCCCACATCCGTTCCGAGCATGGCGCCGACCTCGGCGTGGTAGCCGGTCTCCTCCAGGATTTCCCGCCGGCAGCCGTCCACCGGGTGTTCGGCGAGATCGAGCCCGCCGCCGGGCAGGGTCCAGCCTTCCTTGCCGTTCTCCTTCCAGTACGCCAGGAGGACGGCACCGTCCCGGACGATGACTCCGTAGGCGGCAGGTCGCGTGTCGAATCGCATGCTCACAAGGGACAGCTTAGGCCCGGCGGGCGGCGTGTATGCAGTTGCCGGCCCGGCCTCCCGGGGAGGCTTGTCAGGCCAGCACCGCCGCCTCGATCTCGGAGCTGTCCGGGACGCCGAGTCCGGCGGCTTCGCGGAGCTCAACGACGGTTCCGGGCTTGTCGAGTTCGAGCACCTTGATCGTGTTGCGGCCTGTCCGGATCAGCGGCCCGGGGACGTACAGGGTGCGCTGCGGCCCGGCCTCCCAATAGCGGCCGAGCAGGAAGCCGTTGATCCAGAGGAAGCCCTTGCCCGAATCCGGGAGCGCAAGGTACGTGTCGGCGGGTTCGGCCACCGTGAAGTCTGCACCGGGCAGCCGGTCCAGTTCCGCTTCGCTCCATTCCGCGAGCGCCACGGGGGTCTGGGTCCAGTGGAAGGTGTAGCGCTGGTTGACCAGCACCCCGCCCAGGATCCCCTTCCCCTGTCCGGTGAGGGGGCCGTAGTTGATCCGGCCCAGGTTCTCCACGAGGATGTCCAGTTTCGCCGGGATCCCGGTGCCGGTTACCGTGAGGCCCTCGACGCCCGTAGCGTCGTCGAGGATGCCGGCGAAGAGCCCGTCCACCCAGATGTGGGCGCGGTCGTGCAGGCCCGTGATCTTCAGCTTCGCTTCCGTGGGCGCGTCCGGGCGGCCTGGCAGCACCGCCGCCGCCGAGTACAGCACCAGGCCGGAGTCCAGGCCCAGTTCCTCGAAGGACAGCGGTTTGACGCTGTGGACCGGGGCTGCGGAGCCACGCAGCAGGCTGGTCAGTTCCGGGGCGGGTCCCAGGGACAGCGTGGCCGCCGGGAGCACCGGCGCCGGTGCCAGCAGTTCAGGGGCCAAGCGCGGAAGCTCGGTGATGCCCTGCGCCCGGAAGAACTCCGTGCGCAGGGCGTGGAACTTCGGAGTCAGCGCTCCGTTTTCGGCGATGGGCGCATCCGAGTCGTAGCTGGTGACCGTGGGCTGCATGCGGGTGCCGTCGTGGTTGGCGCCGGAGCCGAGGCCGAAGTTGCTTCCGCCGTGGGCCATGTAAATGCACACCGAACCATCTAGGTCCAGGATCTTGCGGACCTCGGCCGCGGCCTCTGCGGCATCACGCACATGGTGCTCCTCGCCCCAGTGGTCGAACCAGCCGCCCCAGAACTCGACATTGAAGAACGGTTCGCCGGGCCGGCGCCGCTGCCAGGTGGCCACGGCTTCGTCGCCCCGGCTGCCGAGGGTCGCCGTCGCCCAGGTTCCTTCCACGGCGCCGCCGTCGAGGAAGTAGTCCGTGCCGCCGTCGGCCGTGAACAACAACTCGGTGATGCCGCGCTCTTCCAGGGCACGGCGGTTCCAGCGGATGTAGTCGTGGTCATCGCCGTAGCTGCCGTATTCGTTCTCGATCTGCACCGCCACCACGGGGCCGCCGTTGCAAGCCTGGCGGGGTGCAATGATGGGCAGGAGATGGTCGAACCACTCCTCGATGGCCCCGGTGAAGACGGGGTCCAGGCAGCGCAGGCCGATGCCCGGCGTGCCGGTGAGCCAGGCCGGGAAACCGCCGTTGTCCCATTCGGCGCAGATGTACGGCCCGGGCCGGACAATGACATCCAGCCCTTCTTCGGCCGCGAGGTCGATGAAGCGGCCCAGGTCCCGCCAGCCGTTGAAATCCGGGGCCTGTCCGCGGTGCGGCTGGTGGAAGTTCCATGCGACGTAGGTGTCCACCGTGTTGGCGCCCATTGCCTTGAGCCTGCGGAGCCTGTCCCGCCAGTGCCCGGGGTGGACCCGGAAGTAGTGGATGGCTCCGGCCAGGATGCGGTAGCGTTCCCCCGAGCGGTACAGGACGGCGTCGCGGTAACTCAAAACGGCGTTGTTCACAAAAAACAGAATAGTACATTTATTAACAAATCAGCACATGGAGTTGTCTCGTGACCAACTTGGAAACGGCCCCGGCCCAAGAACTGTGCCCCGCCGGGCACCCCGGCCAGGGACCGTGCGTCCAGCTTTGGCCGGAGCGGGAAGTGCCGCTGGGTGGGGTACGTGCCATGAACGTGCTCCGCACCCTTCCGCAGCGCGGACTGCCGACCGTGGGCGCATGGTGTTTCCTGGACAGCTTCGGCCCGGACCGGGTGGCCATGAGCGTGCTGCCGCACCCGCACATGGGACTGCAGACGGTCACCTGGCCGCTGGAAGGCGACGTGCGGCACCGCGACAGCGTGGGCAGCGACGTGGTGGTGCGCCCCGGCCAGTTGAACATCATGACGGCGGGCCGCGGCATCGCACACTCCGAGTTCGCGGTGCTGCCGCAGCCGGACGGCGACGGCGAAGTGGAGGTGCCGCTATCCCGCGGGCTGCAGCTGTGGGTCGCGCTGCCGGACGCCGAACGGCACCGGACGCCGTCGTTCGAGCAGGTGGTTGACCTGCCGCTCGCCAGCGGAGACGGCTACACGGCCAAGGTGCTGGTTGGCGAATTCGCCGGACAACGCTCCCCCGCCACCATGTTCAGCCCGATCGTCGGCGCGGAAATCAGCGGTTCCGGGGAGATCGGTTTCCCCCTGAACCCGGCGTTCGAACACGCCATCCTGGTCCTGGACGGCCGCCTGACCATGGACGGCCAGGAAGTCGGCGCCGGCCCCCTCGCCTACCTGGGTGCGGGACGGGATTCGCTGGCCGTCACGGCCGCCCCGGACACCTGCTTCATGCTGCTCGGCGGCGAACCCTTCGAGGAGGACATCCTCATGTGGTGGAACTTCGTGGGCCGCACGCACGAAGAGATCGTTGAAGCGCGCGAGGACTGGGAGGCCCAGGCCTCGCTGGCCGACCCCGATGCCCGGGCTGCCCGCTTCGGCGTGGTTGATGGACACGGGCCCGACGCCGGCGCTGAAGCCGGTCGCATCCCGGCGCCGCCGCTGCCTGGCGTCCGGCTCAAGCCGCGCACCCGCGGCGGCCTGCCCGAATAACGGAGGGACCACGACGGTGGTCTGCCCTTTGCAGGGTCGGGCCCCCGTCGGGATGTCCCGGCTGAGCAGTCTCAGCCGAGCTCGGCGATGATCTGCGGCACCCCGAATACGGGATCCTGGTCCAGAACGCGCACGTCCGTCACCCCGTGAGCCGCGAGACCTGCACGGAAGGCGGACTGCAGCGCGCCCACGTTCATGCCCAGCCCGCTGCCCAGGATCGCCGGCCCCGTAATCCCCAGCTGCCGCAAGACCTGCGCCGCGAGCTCGGCCAGATCCCGGCCGGCCTGGTCCAGGAGCTGCAGGCTCACCTCGAAGCCTGCGTCCGCGGTCTGCACCACGACGCCTGCCCGCTGCGCCCAGTAGCGGCGGCC
>Ga0105246_10002393_pt1 | contig 11320 bp, 7 predicted proteins | sample KBSM64metaG_FD_99694 | JGI IMG/M metagenome (GOLD analysis project Ga0105246, IMG submission 99694) | Miscanthus rhizosphere microbial communities from Kellogg Biological Station, Michigan, USA - KBS M6-4 metaG | ecosystem: Host-associated > Plants > Roots > Rhizosphere > Soil | place: Michigan...
AGATGACACCGTGCCTTCAACAGCATAGTCAGTCGCAGTAATGGCAAGATGAGCCGCACTTGCGGCAATTCAACCAGGCACTTCCGCAACGTCATGTCTTTGTTGACTGGCCATGCTTCGGAAGTGTCTGCTTGTGCTTAGGGGTATGTAGAATTATATCCAGGCTTTCTGATTAAGGCTTGCTTGTCGAGGGCTTCTAATGAAGAAAAAGGAGGAAGGTGATGTATGGGCATGAACCCTTCCAGTGAGCCTGAAGCTACAGTCTATCCAGGGGGACAAGCTACTCTGCAGAGCAGTGAAGCTCCGCGCACCCTATGGCGTAACAGGACGTTCCGCAGAATCCTGTACGGGTATGGCATATCTGTTTTTGGTGACTGTTTTAATAGTATTGCCATCAGCCTGTGGGTACTTCAGACAACGGGCAGTGCTAAGAGCATGGCTGCTGTGCAGATCTGCAATATGGCAGTCAGTTTTCTATTTGGATCAGTAGCGGGTACGGTGGCTGATCGGCTGGATCGAAGGAAGCTGATGCTGGCTTCAGACGTGTTTCGCGGTGTGATCGCTTTGCTGGTTGCAGTTAGCCTGTTCAGCTGGCATGTACCTTTTCCTGTATTGCTGTTATTGCTCTCTTTATCGATGTTTTCAAGTCTCTTTCAGGCACCTGCATTTCACGCTTCCGTTGCGAGTATGGTCGGCAAGCAGTATATCCAACAGGCAACAGGTACCATTCACTTGGTGGATAATCTGGCTCGTATCAGCGGCTTGGCTGCTGCCGGGGTTGCTGTAGCTGCGTTTGGCGGTTTTGTCGCCATCCTGATTACGGGGGCAACTTTTCTACTGTCCGCGATCTGTGTGCTGCTGGCAGGGCGTTTTCCGCAGGTGATACGTACCAGCGGTGACCCGAAATCTTTTGCACAGGCATGGCGCAGTTCGTTTGCTTACATCTATCGAAGTCCGCTCATTCGTTCGATTGTATTACTCAATCCGCTACTGCTTCTCTTTTTTATGTCAGCGATGATGCTTATACAGGTGATGGCCGTTAACGTATGGAAGGCAAATCCAGTTCAATTTGGGTTGATCGAGACGTGTATTCCTCTGGGATACATGATTGGATCAGGAGTGTTGATTGCTTCGGGAAAAAGATTGAAGCATCGCGGGCGCTGGGTCTTTATCGGTCTCCTTGTGTTAGGGCCTGTTTATATGCTTCTGGCTAATGTATCCTCGCCTCTCATGGCCTTGCCGCTTATCATAGGTGGAGGAGCTATGTTTGCCTGTTGCACGATGCTGACCCAGATTATGTTGCGCACCGCCGTACACGATGAGATGCAAGGTAGCGTTTATGGTGTAGTTGGCACCATTACGAGTACAGCGCCGATTCTGGGGCTGACAGTAGTCTCGATCTTTGCGGATCACTGGGGTGCCGCCGCCGTATTGGAAGGCGTAGGTATGATGTTGCTTGCGACAGGAATCATTGCCATCACAACCTTGAAGTCCATTCGAACCTATACTTAGGTATTCATACAAATGAAGATAGAAATTTTTTTCAAGCGAGAATTAACGAAACATCCACTCTTACTAAGCCGATCACATAGCAAAACCCGGAGCATACGCCGCATTGCTGCATTCGCGTATTCCGGGTTGGCTTGTGTATTCAATGATATGAAGTTCTTACTGCCAGTTTACCGTAACGTTGGCTGTTCCGCTTGCCGGTGTGGTGAATGTGTGGTTAGAACCGTTTTCCCATGTAATCGTTGAACCGTTCTTCTTGAAAAATTTGAACTCCAGCTGTTTGCCTGCCGGTACGCTGACATCATAATACCAGGTTGGGTATTGATGAATGACCTGATTGAATGCTGGTCCAATGGCAGTGGAACCGGTGCTCCAGTTACCAAGCTCGGCTACGTTGCCTGTCAGATAAATGTTCTGTCCAAGCGTTGTGGACGCATTGTTTACGACGAAGCGAACCGTAACCTGATCGCCAGTCAGGATGGTGAAGTTGTTATAAGCATTGCTGTTTACCCCGCTCGCAGCAACTTTGACTGCATAGTTGCCAGCGGCAACGGAAGGGATGGTTACTTTAATCTGTGTATCTTCCCAAGACGTAATCGCTGCTCCGGTAACCGCTGTGGTGCCGAAGTAGACCGTGCCTTTCGTCGAGCCAAATCCACGGCCATCAATTGTCACTACATTCCCCGGTTTCCCCATAACTGGCCCAACATGACCGATGGTTGGTGTCGTTTCGGCTGTTGTGTATTGCCATACTGCTGTTGCGCCCGCAGCAAGGGTGAAATTGTTAATACTGCCGTTCGTGGAGGTGATGTTATTTCCGTTCAGCACACCGCCAAGTACATCCGTGTATGAGCCTGTAGGCAGGGAAGTACTCAATCCTGCAATGCTTGCTGATGTGGAAAGATTGCGGTTTACCGCGATAACGGCTACACTCTTGCCGAATTTCCGCTCATAAACATATACATCATTGTTAATCCAGCGCTGCTGTGTGGAACCGTAGGCAATGGCCGGATTGGATTTGCGCAGAGGCGCGAGTTTGCTGATGACGTTAAATGCTGTAGTGGATTTGGAGAACGAAGGCATTTTGGCCCGGTTATCCGGATCGCCATTCCCGGTTAGATACTGTTCGGTACCATAGTAGATGGCAGGTACACCACGTGAAGTCAGTGTGAAGGCCAAAGCCTGCTCCAGGCGGCGATTGTTGACCGCACTTGTTTTGAAACGATCCATATCATGGTTGTCGATAAACGTTACCTGATCGTTCACTTGGTTGTAGTCCGTAGCTGTGCTGTTAATCATGGAATCCAGAGCGTACATGTTGGACGTGTTATCACGGAACACATTACGCACCGCAGAGTTGAAGCGGAAGTCGAGCAGGCTCATACCAGACTTGTTAGCAAAATCCGTGTTATCTGCATCGGATGCAGCTGATCCCAGGAACCATTCTCCGAAAGTGAACACGGGTTTGTGTGCGTAGATGGAGGACATCCAGCTCTTTTGCCAGCCGAGAGGCATATGTTTCACCGCATCCACCCGAATACCGTCAACGCCCATATCAAGCCACAGTTTGATCGCATCTTTGAAGTATTTGTCGATGGTCGCATTATTGTGGTTGAAGTCGGCCAGGTCATACAGGTTTTTGTAGATGCCGTTCTCCAGGGAAGAGAAGTCGGAGCCGCCATTGTGATGGAAATACCCGTTAGTATCATTGGTATACCCGCCTACCAGTGTACCGTTATCGTACAGTCTGCCATTTTCGGCAAAAGAGGTGTCGGTTTCCATCGCTGGAGAGGTGTGATTCGGTGCAAAGTCGATGACAATCTTGATGCCTTTGGCATGAGCCGTCGTAATCAGGTTCTGAAAATCCGCCATCGTTCCAAAGTATGGATTTGTCTTTTTAAAGTCCCGAGCCCAATAGCCGTGGTAGGCAGTATTGGTTACCCCGCTATAGTTGATCGTTGCAAAAATATTTTCGACAGGCTGGGAGATCCACAACGCTGTGACACCCAGATCACTGAAATAGTTATCGTTGATTTTGTTGATTAACCCTTGCCAGTCTCCGCCGCAGTACAGCTTCAAATTGCTGCATGTCGCATCATAAGCGGCTCCGGTAGGATTGTTGGAAGGATTGCCGTCCAAAAAGCGATCCGTAAATACTTGGTAGATCACATCTGTACTGAAGCTCTGTTTGTTGGTTACAGCGGTGTCCGGATCGGCGTATACAGCAGAAGCTGGCAAGAACGGCAGGGCGCTGCCGGCAAGCAAGCCGAGGGTCAGTGTGGTGCTGAGGAATGCGCGTTTGGCCATTTGAAACATGGTAATCCACCCTTCGTGAATGTAGTAGTTTTTGATAAACAACCAACGGACTTTGAATTATAGCGCTTACAATAGTGCGGGTTGATTCACTGAACCGTTTGGATTCCTCCTTCCAGGCGTAAACGCAGACAACCCCGGTATCTCCTTGGGGAGTTACCGGGGTTGTCCTAAACCACTGGGGTTTAAAAGCATAGCCCTCGAGTTATGATCACATCGCTATCTTAAGAAAATTTGGGTTTTATGTCAATAAATTTTTTATGAGCATTTTTTTTCTATTTTTATATTTACAAAAGTATCCCACTCGATTTAAACTATTCGCAGATTCAATCAAATTAAGGGCTATGCTTTCCGGATCAGCTTGTAATTCGGCTGACCTATCCGGGACAACCCCGTCTCTCCTGAGGCGGGGTTGTTTGTTGTCACCTGAGATTCACAGCAGGATCCGGGGTAGTTTTGCCTATTTAGTTTGTCCTGAGGGAAAAGGAAGAGAAAGGTGGTTGATGGCAGTGAGCACAGGATCGGTTATAGAGTGTCTGAAAAACATTCAGGCATCGCGGCTTGGCAACAGGCGAAACATTTACGTATATCTTCCCCCAGGTTACGAGGAGCAGATTGAACGGTATTACCCAGTGTTGTACGCTCATGCAGGACAGCGGGCTTTTGGGCCGTCCAGTCCGGGGAACGAAACGTGGCAGCTTGACCTGGCAGCAGATGAACTCATCTCTGCTGGCCGGATTGAACCCATCATTATTGTTGCCATTGCTCACGTTCGTCCAGTTACCCGCAATGAGTTCTACCACTACGTTGACGCTGAACAGGAAGCAATCGGCATAGGAGGCTCTGGAATTGAATACGAGCAATTTATTATTGATGAGCTTAAACCGATGATTGATCAGCGATACCGGACAAAAAGGGATAGGGATAACACGGGATTACTCGGTTCCTCGGCGGCTGCATTATGCACCTTGCATATCGGGATGCGTCATCCCAATGTGTTTGGCAAGCTGATCATGATGTCTCCTTACTTTGTGGATGCACAATTGGATGAACAAGCAGAGAATGGACTGCGGGAGAAAAATACGTATCGACTGCCGGATACCATTCCGGATGTACAAATGTGGGTGGATATCGGAGACACCGAAGGATTGTTTCTGCCTGAACAGATAAGAAGGGTTGTACAGGAGATGCTGGATCGGGGAGCGGATGCGATAAAGCTGGCTTACTTCGAACAGCCGGATGCGTGCCATCGGGAAGCGGATTGGGGAGCGCGTGTGCAATTCCCCCTGTTGTACATGTTCGGCCAAGAAGGGCAACCGACTTCACTAGAGCTGTATGGCAGAGATGTCATCGGACTGAAAGGCGGTATGCAGGTAAGGGTTCAGGCGCGGCTCCAGTATGATAACGGTCTGAGTCAGACCTTGCTAAGCGGAGAGTATGCTTCAAGTCATCCCGAAGTTCTACAGGTTCTTGCAGACGGTACGCTGATTCCCCATGCCACAGGGAGTGCTACGATTACACTGAAATCGGGTGATTTAACGGCTACACGAGATTACAGTGTTATAGCTGAACTAACCCCCGTTGTACAGGTCTGTATGCAGGCAAAGCTTACACCAACTTTCAGGTCATCGGAGCAATGGGAAGAATTCATCTATGGCGGGATGGGCATGAAGCTCATGCATACAGGTAATGGTCACTATGAAGGCTGTTATCATATTCCGCGAGATAGTGGCTTCTCTTTCCGTTTTACACGTGGTTTCCGGCAATTCGAGACGGATCAGGAAGGCAATCCCATAGCCAATCGAGTATTTCGTGCAACCGAAGACATCTCTCTCCACTATCATATTCAGGCTTGGGGCAGTGCATCTGCCAAAGTAGAAATAGGAGGCTCCCTCAAATGATAATCCATTCCTTCGCTCCAACACTGGACATCCCTTACTATTATCCGTGCAATTTCCCCCTGATTCATGAAGTACTTGAGCGGCAGGGCTCTGTTTCAAGTCTTGCCATGCTGGCTGCCAGCCGATTATATACCTTGCCGTCATGCGAAGATAATGGCTTGGTAAAGACGTATTTTCACAAGCTGGATTATGAGGAACCGATCTGGAAGATCAGCGACCAGCGGGAGCTGGGCAGCTTTGAAGAAGGAAAAATACAGATTCGGCGGCGGCTTGAAACGGGCGGACTTTTTTTGGCGACGGGCACCAGCTATCATCTGCCTTATTGCGACGATTATCACAACCCCGAGTATATTTCCAAACATGTCAAACCAGGCTCACGACATTACCTGATGGATCATTGGCTTGCCGTGTATGGCATGGATGAAGACCATATGTATGTCTACGACCCTGTGTTTTACAAATTTAAAGGCAAGGTGGAACATGCAGCTTTTCATGATTTTTGGAGAGGGCATCATACCATTCCTGAACTTGCGGAGGTTAAACGGAAAGAAACGCTGCGAACCTACGGAACAACGGACATTCAGGCCAAAGTCCTGCTGGATTCGCAGGGGTATCGGGAGATGTTGGCACAAGCACTGACTACTCAGGTACATGAATTTTTGACAGGTAGAACGGTCACGGAGGGAACTCGGCGTTTTTATTTTGGACATGCTGTATCTACGAGTTTGATAGAGACACTGGAAGGAAATACAGGAGGGAATGCAGAGAGCGTAGCCCGAATTTCGAGTTTGCTTTTTGATATGCGGTGGAGTCGATATTATTTCCGGGATGTACTCAAGGAGTCTGCTGAGTGGTTGGGTGCGCCGCTTGACCAGTACGCCAAGGAATATGAGGACATCATTCTCCGATGGGAAAAAGCGAATAACCTGCTGCAGGTAGGACGGATGAAACAGCGCGAAGGGTGGCAAGCACAGTTGTCAGGCGTCGTGCAAGAGCTGGTCGCAGATGAATGGTATTGGTATGAGTCCTTCAGACGAGCACTGCCTCAAGCTTCCACATATGCGCGGCAATCCCAAACAGATATAGACAATGAAAACGAACACAAGGCAACTCTGTTACGCATTGTACTGGATAGCTGTCGGGAATTGAATGCCTATCATAACACATTCATTGCATTGGATGAGGGCGGTAATGCACCACTATATGGTCGGGATGGACGACTGAATTCACTGGAACTGGTGTCTTTATTAGCTGTGGTGGAGCAGGGCATTGAAGAGCATTGGGGAACAGGCCTGGGGAACGCTCTCGCCGAGATTGCCGCTGCTTCCTTGCCTGAAAGCCCGTATCAGACGGTAGGTTCGCTGGTGAATTATCTTGCACGGCATCAGACTTTGAGCAGTGATGGGGAGGGTGTGAGGTGATTGATTTTTTGCTAGAGCGATTTGCCGCTCACGGACAGCACCCGGCGTTTATTTGGGAGGATCAAGAGTACAGTTACGACTGGCTGGTTCGTCAGATTTTTCTCATGGGAGAATGGATCAAAAGAGAGGGGATATCCGGGCGGGTTGTCACATTGGAAGAGGACTATTCTCCCTATGCAGCATCGGCAATGCTGGCATTGCTTGGAGCAGGGTGCATTGTGCTTCCGATCGATCGTAATTTGGTCGAAGCGAAACGGGACGAGTATGTAAAGTTGGCACATGTAGCTGTGCGCTTGGGGGTAGATGCAGGCAAGCTTTTGGTGAAACAGATGCGCGAGAATCATGAAGAAGAAGCGATGCCATCCATTTTGACTGAATTGCGACTGGAGCAGATTGGCGGGCTGGTTCTGTTCTCCTCAGGCACTACAGGAGTGAGTAAGGCGACGGTTCACCGGGCAGACCAGTTGTTACAGTCCTTTCGACGGCAGGTGCGTCCGCTGCGTACCATACCCTTCATGATGTTTGATCACATCGGCGGGGTGAACACCATGCTACAATCGCTATCCAGCGGCGGGTGCCTTTGTATTGTGGTGAATCGTAATCCGGAGGAAGTGTGTCATACCATCCAAAAACATCGTGTACAGGCGTTGCCCGTATCCCCGACTTTTATGAATCTGTTGCTTTTGGGAAAACAAGATGAGCATTACGACCTTTCCAGCCTGGAAGTGGTCTCTTATGGCTCGGAAGTAATGCCTGAGTCGGTTTTGGATGCCTGGACCCGGCGCTTTCCGAGGATCAGGACGATTCAAGCTTACGGCATGTCCGAATTGGGGATTTTACCAACACGCTCTAAAGAATCGGGGTCGCTGTTATTTTCCATTCAGGATGAAGAGGTGAAGTGTCGCGTTGTAGATGGGGAGTTGCAGATTCATACCGCAACGGCGATGATGGGTTACCTGAATGCTCCTTCTCCTTTTACAGAAGACGGTTGGTTGCGAACAGGAGATGAGGCAGTGGTGGAGGGAGGATATATCCGCATCCTGGGTCGTCGTTCCGAGATTATTAACGTAGGTGGCTGGAAAGTGTACCCTGCTGAAGTGGAGAGTGTGCTTGAAGAGATGGATGGCATTGAAGCGGCGGTAGTTACGGGAGAAGTGAGCGGGATAACAGGCCAGCAGGTGAAAGCGACAGTGCGACTCGCGGGCCCTAGTTCACTGAAAGAGCTTCGCAGGGCTATATGGACTTATTGCCAAGACAAACTGCCTGCATACAAAATTCCGCAGAAAATTGTGATCACAGAAGAAGCGCTGGTCAGCTCCCGTATGAAAAAGGTCAGAAAGCCGGTATGCTCGCCGCTGGATCAGGCATGAATCCAACAAAGTCCATGAACTGGAGAACGCATAAATCCGAAGGGATGTGCGTTCTTTTTTTGTTCATACATGAGAGACGTTGCTTCAGACGTAATGGTATAGAAAAAAGGATCGTCACATGTCTGCAACGATCTCTACTTCAGCTTCAAAATATATATTCGGAACGTATTAATAAGATTGGGCTTTTGTAACGTCAAAAATAGCATAATTTATTTGTGCAGAACATGAAGAAGCCTGGATCTCCTGAAAAACGGGGGGCATTTCCCCTAATCCCGTCTTAACCAACCACTTTAAATATGAGAAACCCCGCACTTTGAAAAATGTACAGGGTTTCTCGACAATCTGAAACCCAGTATGTGGGCTTCTTTCTTCAATAGATTTATTCTAAGAATCGCTTTTAACAAAGTAATTGCCGTAATGAAGAATCTGTTTTGTATCAGCAGTGACATCATCTAAATTATCAACGGTTTCCTCTTCGGAAATGGAGGAGTCCTTTTGGGTCACCTTATTAAAAGTTCCAAAAGGATTAATTATACTGTCGAGACTTTCTTGACCACTCTTAATATCCTCTTCTGACAATTTCACTGAAGCTGTAACGTAGGGATTGTTTGGGTTATCAACATCGGTGATTCTCATTTCCTTATCAGTATTTATCACCTTGAGAGTAGCAGCACTCGATGGGATATCTGTCTTACTCTCACCATAATTATTACTAGCATAAATACTTAATGCAGTCCCTGCTGAAACAGTCATTATTAATGCCGCACTGATAAACATTTTTTTCATTGGAGGTCACTCCTTAATCATAGTTATAGTATGCATTAGCAAATCCATTGCCCTCTAGTTCGTATTTACTTGTGTTCTCGATATACACAACATAGTTACCGGGAAGTACGTTTGTCCAACCGATTGTTTTACTCTCGTGATCGTACATACCAGTTACTGATTTACCAGAAGTCATGTTACCTGTATTTAAGTTTTTAAGGTAATAGGTCCCAGTAGGAGGATTGCCGTAATTGTTGTACTGAACAAGGGTAAGATAAATATCTGTTTTCTTTGTTGTTGTTACAGATTGTTTAGACGAAATGCTTCTACCAGCGCCCAGACCTGAAAATGAATAAAAAATATCAGACATTATTGTTATTCCGCCAGAATTTTTCCTGATGTCTTCAGGAGAAACGAACTCGTTTACAGTTGCTCTTTTAGCCCTTGCAAAATCCTCTTCAGTCATTACTACTGGTTCATAGAAATCATCGGATACAAATTTTGAATTGGCTGAAGATGTTTCTAGAGATACAGACGTTCCGTTTTGTTGATTTGTTACTGCATCGGCGTGTGAAATTGAAGAAAACGGAGTGATTAGGAAAGCTGCTGCAAGAGATACGGATAAGATAGAGGATTTTGTGATAGTTTTCAAGTTCAATTCTCCTTAATAGTAGTTTTGGTATTTGAACAACCACTATTATAACGGAATAAATGGGAAAAATAACCTTTTTTTTGTTTTATAAATGTTTTTTTATAAAATCTGCACTAAAAAACGTATTGTGGGCTTGTCTGGTTAATTTCTCCCCTCCTTTAGGTCTTGAATAGAATAACGTTATAAGTAGCTGGAAAGTTGTAAAATAATCCCTATGCGTAATGGTGTACTTTTTTATACCAAAAAGGGCCGGACGTTATTCACGTTCAGCCCTTCGGGGGTCCTTTACCAAAATCATGCTTCAGCTGGCTGTTTCGCCTCACATTGCAACAAAGAGAAACCGTATGCAGCAAGATCCAGGGTCAACTTGTTCTGTCTTGCTTCCACTGGAGTAGAGGTAAACAAGTCGCGCCAGACGTTATGATCTACCCACCCAAGCTCCAGTTTACGAGACTCATCACTGGCATTGATCACCAGTAACATGCGTTCTCCCGTCTCCGAATCCACACGTTCCATAGCAAGGCACGGGTCGCCGGCTTTGGCATACATAATCTTTAACTCCGCGCTACGCAAAGCAGGATGTTCCTTACGTAACTCAATGGTGCGGGTGAAAAATTCAAGCAGCTCCCGGTTCTGTTTGCCCACATCCCATTCCATACATTTACGGCAACCCGGGTCATATCCACCGTCTAGTCCAATCTCATCTCCATAATAGACGCAAGGTGCACCGGGATATGAGAAGAGCAACGTGACAGCCAATTTCATTTTGCGCATATCCCCATCACATAACGTCAACAACCTCGGAGTATCGTGGCTGCCCAGCAGATTAAACGCGGCTTCGGTAACCGGTTGGGAGTACGAAGCAAGCAGTTTGCCAATTTCGTTGGCGAATCCGAGTCCATCCAGCTTGCCATGCACCGCATAATCCAGTACGGAGTTGGTAAAAGGGTAGTTCATGACTGCATCGAACTGGTCGCCTTGCAGCCACATCAATGAATCATGCCAGATCTCACCGAGCAGGTAAGCATCAGGCTTGATGGCTTTGACTGTTTGCCGGAACTCACGCCAGAACTGGTGATCCACCTCATTGGCAACATCCAGTCGCCAGCCGTCAATATCCATCTCTTCGATCCAGTAGCGTGCAACCTCAAGCAGATAGGCTTTGACATCCGGGTGCTCCGTGTTGAGCTTCGGCATAAGCGGTTCGAAGGCAAAGGTTTCGTAGGTTGGAATGCCATCTTCAACACGTGGCGGCCAATCCTTGATGTAGAACCAGTCTGCATAAGGAGAATTAGAGCCATTTTTCATTACGTCGACAAAAGGAGGGAACTCCCTTCCCGAATGGTTAAATACAGCATCCAGAACGACTCGTATACCACGAGCATGACA
>Ga0105246_10002398_pt1 | contig 11314 bp, 10 predicted proteins | sample KBSM64metaG_FD_99694 | JGI IMG/M metagenome (GOLD analysis project Ga0105246, IMG submission 99694) | Miscanthus rhizosphere microbial communities from Kellogg Biological Station, Michigan, USA - KBS M6-4 metaG | ecosystem: Host-associated > Plants > Roots > Rhizosphere > Soil | place...
AAGGAAGCAGGCGCACTACCCAAGTGGAAACGGCCACGACGCAAAAAAGTTGATCTGACCGGCTGGATTCCCAAGACCGGTGATCCTGAACCCCGACGCAAATGAGCTGGTTAATGTTTTTCCCCGCGATCGGAATGTTCATCGGCTTGGCATGGATTCGTGCTGGTAACGGAGGTAGCTTCGGCAAACACATTCGACATTCTGACTGGCTTGCGTGGAAAGATGCCGTTGATGAAACGGAGCAAAAACTTGCGGCACTAAAGGCAGCAGAACCGAAACAATGAGCATCCTCATGGCTTTTTTCAGCTACCCCGGTGCCAATGCTACCGTCCAGCGACACTGGCCATATTTCCAACGTCAAGAGGCTGATTGGGTTTATGGCATCGGCACCATTGACGGTAAATGCGAGTGGCCCGAAGGCGTCCACCCCTTGGATGTCGGTGAGGACCGGTACATTGATGGCACCCACCTCCCCCGACGCCTGCTTGATACCATTGAGATCCTGCTGCTCCGGCCGTGGCGGGTGCTGGCCCTTCTCGAGTACGATGTCGTTATCTTCAAGTCCATGCCATTCGATCGGGTTGAGACCAGTGCCGCACATTTTGCCGGTGGCCAGACCTGGGGAAGTCAGGCCCGCTGGTTCGCTCATTGCCCGTGGGTGTTTGCCCGAGACACTGCTATCAGGTTCCTGAAGGCAGGCCGGGAAGCCCTAGCCGAGGGGATAGTCCCTGAACGCGCCAGCGGCAACCCATCGGTGCCAGAAGCTAGCCCCGACTGTTTCTATGGCTACGTCATGGACCGCGCCGGTATCCCTTTCCAACGGGACATGTGGCAGGAGTACAGCCGCAACTCATTTGACGTGCCGGGGCACCTTGAGGAAGCACGGCAAGCTTACAGGGACGGGGTTTCCTGCATCCACGGGATTAAGACTCAGGAGCAGTTGGATTTTATTCTGTCATGAACAAACGAGGTGGACAGATAAAACATGGATGCAGCACCCCAGAAACTCCAACCTATCGAGCTTGGATGGCAATGAAAAGACGTTGCTACAACAGGAACCAGGCCAAGTATCCCAACTATGGAGGTAGAGGGATTCAAGTGTGCTTGAGATGGTTCGATTTTCGCAACTTCTTGTCCGATATGGGAGAAAAACCAAGATCAGAGTTGACACTGGATCGAATTGATAACGACTTACACTACATGCCCGGCAACTGCAGGTGGGCTATGCCGAAACAACAAGCCAACAATAGGCGTCCTAACTACCGATCAATGTTCGCAACCATCAATGGAGAGACGAAGCTGTTAGTTGATTGGGAGAAGATTGCCGGATTAACACGACAACTGATCTATAGCCGCCGCAGACGTGGGTGGAAGGATGAGGACTTGCTGAAGCCTCCCCGATATAACAAGCACTGGCACAAAAGATGACACGTTCATGTATCGTTAGGGCGCACGGTGCTGGCCTCTTTAGCAATATTAACAAAATTTTAGTATGCCACCGTCTTTATGACACGGTGTTCGTAGATTGGAGTAAAGCAGGCGAGAACGATCCTGCTTTCCGATTTGGTGGCTCATTTTACGGGGATTGTTGGCACGATTTGTTTTACGATGACACTATTAAGCCGCAAGAACCCTGCGATGTGATAATGAGCTACCCCTTCTATGACATCACTGGTGCTTGTGCCGGTATCATGTATCAAAACCCTGAATGGGGGTGGCGCGAGGCTTACCACAAAGCCTGGGCCAGACTGAGGTGCGTGGTTGAACCTATACCGGTCGGGCCGGGCACCATCGGCATCCTGATCCGGAGCGATGCCTTGGGAGGCGAACAGCTTTATGGTAAGAGCCAGACACTGGAGGATTATCACGCTGCCATCGTTAAAGCCAAGGAAGCAAGTCTTGGAGCTGGTCTTTTTGTCGTCAGCAGTGACAAGGAATCTATCGACTGGCTTTATAACCGGCACCAGATTTTTTACAGTTACGGAATTAAACGCAACACCAGCCGGAGCGATCCTGAACAGCATCTGACTGTCCCGCAGACCAAGTTTGATGCCATAGACGTGATGCGCGAAGTGCTGGCGCTGGCCCGGTGCGAGACCTTGATCCACCCGATCAGTAACATGGCCACAGCAGCACTTATCATTAACCCGAACCTCAAATCCATTTACCTCAAATGAACCAGTTGGTCGTGGCAGCCAACAACAATGAGGACACCGGCTGGACCGAGAACATCAAGGATTGGAACATTGAGATTTTCACCCATTACCGCCCTGCCGGCCGTGAAACCGACACCTACCTCGGCTGGATCATCAACAATTACAGTGGTGACTGGGATGAAGTAGCTTTCCTGCAGGGTGACCCTTTCTTTCATGACCAGAACGTGCTTTGGCATCTGAGCGACCCACGGTTCCGTTACTATGGCCCGATTGAATCCTGTGACCCGCACGGGATGCCACGGATAGAATGGGCCATGCTGGATGAATGGTGCAAGGTGCTGGGGCTTAAACCCCAGTTGTTTTACCTTTTTGTGGCCGGAGCACAATACCGGTTGACCAAGGAACAGGTAACAGCTCGACCGATTGACCTGTATCATGCCCTTTATTGGTTAACAAAAATACCAGCAGACCAAAAGGCGTGGCCTGGAACTGGTTGCCCCCAAAATCCCAGCGCTTACACCTTGGAACGGCTTTGGCCGGTTATATGGAACATTACATTACCTTAGACGACATCAGCGTTAAACATAACACCGATCAGGGCACGCTGGGCCACCAGTACCTCGGGCTATTTGAACTCCTGTTCAGGCATTGGAAGGATAAACCCATCAGGCTGCTTGAGATCGGGTGGCAGTTCGGCAACTCAGCCAAGACATGGCGGGAGTACTTCCCCTTAGCGACGATCCACGGGATAGACACGGTGAACAACAATGCACCGGTTGAAGGGGCGACACTGTTTATAGCTGACGCTTACAAGGAGGAGATTTTCGGGATGCTGCTCCCTGAGTATGACATCATCATAGACGATGACTCCCACTTTCCCGAGACTCAGGTGTGGTTCCTGCAGCATTATCACAAGCTGCTGGCCAAGGACGGGCTCATGATTGTCGAGGACGTGCTGAACCGAGAGACCATCGGAGTGCTTAAAGCTGCCCTGCCCGAGGGGTTCAATTACTGTGCCATGGACATGACCGAGGGGCACGCCCTGGTTGATTCAAGGCTGTTCATTTTATGGAGAAAGTGATGTGACATTCAAGTTGTTTGGTAAAATCTACAGTGACGGTCCGGTAGCCACGTTCAGTTCATTTCGGGCAGCTGTGTTTGCCGGCCAGAAACAATTTGGTCACGGTCAGTTCCATGTCGAAGCCCCTGAATCTTATGCCCCCAGTCGGGAGGAACAGTTGCTGGAAGTGGTGGACAAGAGCAGGCGGAAACGTGGGGACGAACCTTTCGAGAGCGTGCAACAGAAAAAGAACAAGCGCGAGATAGCAGAACTAAGGCGGCAACTGTTGAGCACCAAAGACTGGTAGGCTAACCGGAGGGCACCTTGGAGTGCCGTTGCTTGGGCATTTCCGGGACTTTCTCGCTTGTTGTCCGGAGGTTATGCGCTGGGACGGTGGTGCGTAAACCTGGTATCCCGAGTTTAACTGCTTCCACCGGGTTACGGGCCACCCGATAGGTCGGTCTATTAGCCATGCTTGCCGGGAAGGTTCCAGGTTTATCCATGTTCTTTGCGATCTGGGTCGAGAGTTGTGGGACTACCGTGCTCTGGGTCATGTTGTTTACCCATTTCAGGAGGGCGGTTGAGTCGTGCGCATTCAGTGCATCAACTGCATCGCTCACTGTGTACATGAATGGGATACCGCTCTTTGCCATGTATTTGAGTTCGCTCGTTGCATCTTTAACCTCTGCTTTGGTGCCATGCTGCAAGTCCCAGAGGTACGACCCTTCGTTCATCACCATTGCCATTGGCGTGTGCTGGAACCAGGTCGGCACTGCCTTGAAAAAGGCTTGGACTTTATCGTGATTGTAATAGGCCCAGAGGAGTCCAGCCCCACCGATTGATCCTTTGACCAACTGCCGGATGATGGCTTCCCGTTGCAGCGGGGCTAAGGTTTCTACCCCCTTCCAGTACGCCATCCCAATTCTGGTAGCGGCTACCGGGGCACCGACATGCAAGCCAACGAACTCCTTGAAAATGTTGGTCGGGATTTTTACCACTGGGAACAGGAACCGCGCTACCCGGCCAGCAGCAGGGCTGGCTTTTTCAATGGATGAAAAGACTTTAGAAACAACGGTGTTCTGCTGGAAGATAGCCCGGTTAGCATCCAGCACCGCCTCGTTGGCAAGCCGTGCCATCACCTGTGGCTGGCTTACGTCCTCACCGTTGCGGATTGCCGAGTCCATTCGCTGCGCCAGTGACCGTTCAAACTCGGCACGTTTGACTGGAGCCTTTATCATCGCGTGAAATTTCCCGATCCGGTGATACCAAAACTCCGGACCTCGACCGTGCTTGCCGCTTATAGCATCCAATTCGGTTTCCCTGCCTTTGAAGTTTTCCCAAGCTTCCGTTATTCCCTTGGTAAACATCTGGACCTTGGCCCTGATCTCGGCCTTAGCCACAGCACCTAATCCCGCTCCATATTTAGTTCCCCTTGCCAGCTTCGGGAACATCCTGGACACACCGTAACCGACACCTGATTCAACCGGCGCCAAGGTTTCACGCACAAAAGCAGCCATCCCCAGCTTGCCGAACACCTCTGGCCCAGACAACTTCATGACGTTTCGTTCTACCCCAACAAAGTGATCCCAAAACTTTTGCGCTGGGGTCTTGTTCTTGTACGCCTCGTTGGCAACAGCCCTCTCAAACTGGTTCTTGAGCCGTTGCAGGTTAGCCTTCATCTGGAAGGCTTCTCGATCGAGTTTTAACTCCTGTCGAGTAGGTCTGGTCAGATTACCGGTTGCCATCCTTTCCTCTAAGTCCTTGGTTCGCTTGCTCAGTGATTTTTTATAAATATCCAGTCGCTGTTCTTCCGTTCTGATTATCGGGTCGATTCTATTTATTTCGCTTCGGAGCGCGTCCCGTTTCCTCATCAGTTCGATTATTCTGGGTTGGGTATAGACCTTGCGCTGTTTTGGTTCTGCCCGTTTTCCTTCGGCAATCTGCTTTTCCAGACTTGAGATTTGTTTTTCAAGACCACGGCGATATATCGGATCAACCTTTTCCAGTTCTGCACGTAAATCGTTGCGTTGTTTAATTAGCGACAAGACTTCCTCATCGGTATGAATCTTGGGCTGTCGGGCTGGATTGCGTTCCTCCGCGTCGATTTGCTCTTGGAGTTTATCTATCTGTTTCTCCAGACTCTTTTTGTACGCGCTTAGCTTCCCGCCGCCTTTCTCAAATCCTCGGCTTATCTGATCGTGGTAAGCCTTGGCCCGCGTCCAAATGTCTTTGAGCACCGGCCTGATCCGTTCGCCAAAATCAGTTATCATCCGGTCAGACCAGGTGCCAAATTTATCCAGCCCTTTGGCAATATGACTGGCACCGATGATGATTTCATCAGTCAACGCCGTTGGATCAAAACCAGCGTTGAGCCGGCCGCGACGTGAGATGATGCGCTCTCTGGCCTTTGCAGCCTTCTCATCCAGGAAATCGACCAGCCCACGCTTGGTTTGCCCAGCCGCCCTAGCCTCCGCAACACCTTCCCTGATTGTCTTGGCAAAGGTCTGGCGGGTGGCCTGAAGCTTTTCCACGTTCTGTATCTTTTGCTCAAGCTCAGCAATCCGCTTGTGCAGGTCGGCGGTTTCTCTGACCTGCCTTGGGTTTAACGGCTGACCGGCATTGGCTGCTCGCCTGCGTGACTCCATCTTGGCGAGGCTGTAGTCCTCGTTCAGCAGCATCTTGAGGGAATTAAGACCAGCGCCTGTCTTGGAAGTAGCGTTCTGGGTGATCTCAGTTGCCTTGTCATATTCTGCCCTGGCAGTATTGAGCCGGTCTTGTGCGACGGTGCGTTCCTCTGGGGTGGTCGCATCGGTTACCGCCTTATTTGCCCGGTCAAACTCGGCTTGGGTTTCTTGCACCCGCCGAATGAGGAGGGGCGTTTCCTCCGGGTTAAGGGCACGAGGTTTAGCGGCTAACTCGTCAACCAACCGTGTCGGAGCCAGTGGATCGTTGGCTACAATCTGGTTGGCCTGATCGTTGGCGGTTCCAAAATCAATCTGCTTTTGCCGTTCAATGTCAGGGAGGTCACGGGCTCCGCGCTGCTCGGCAATAGCAGCCTTGCTGATGCCTACCGCTTCTTGCGGCGCCGGTTCCGTGCTGCCACCCCCGACATCCCCTTGTACTGGGGCAGTTTCCCCGGGTTGTCGAAGTGGTGTTTCTTGACCCACTGGTGCCCGAACCGCTGGTTCAGGTACGCTCTTTGCGCTTGGCTGACTACTGGCATTTGCTACCTCCTCCTGTGCTCGTTGTTTTGCTCGTTCATATCCGATCCCCTCATAAATTGGTTTACCATTGGGGTCGGTGTAATAGCCCTGCTCCTCGTCAAAACCGACTTTCTCGGTCGGAGGCAGTTTGGACTTGTCGATAACTTGTACTTCTCTCGGAGTAATAATGGCATCGTATCCTTGTGCCGCTGCTGCATCTCCAAGTTTATTGTCTGCCTCGAGTACTGCTTTAGCTTCTGGACTGACGCCAGATTGTACCTTCTTGCCGGAGTAGATATTTTCCCCTAACAGCTTTTCAGAGGCATCATACCGTGAATCCGCTACCAAAGGGTTATCAAACTTGACTCCGTGAACTGCAGTATGTTCTCCCTCGGTTCCAAGGATGTCCGATGCCATGATATCAGTAGCAAAGAAAGGGTGTTTGGTCTGGGGCGGCCCATAACGATAAAGTGAATCCCAGTAGTTGGGCGTATTAACTGCTGCCGAATACTCTTCTGGAGACATCTGCTCAATAGGCTTGACAGCTTCAGGAGTGGCCGTTGCGGGCTCTGTGGTGCCCATAGTAGCCTCCGAAGCCGCTGCCGTGGGATCAGGTTGCACCCCCACCGTTTCCGCTGTACCCTGCGCCTGTGCTGCTTCAGGTGTTACTGCCGCGGGAGTCACGGGAGGTTCTTGCGACAATGGCTTACCTTGAACTTCTGACCCTGGGACAGTCTCCGGCACAGGTTGACCTGCCACGGCTGGTCCGGAAACTTCGGGCGTTCGAGAAACACCACTCGGTCCAGATCTTATCACACGTTCAGCGGCGGGTAAAAGCAGCCCAGCGGCTGTCCCGTAAACCCCAAAAGCCTCTGGGGAAAGCGGGTCTCGGACAACCGTAGCCGCTGGTGATCCAGCCAGTGTCTCTCTAAAGTTAGCCAGCTTCCCCGGTATCTCCCTGGCACCAGCCACAATATCTTTCACGTCCTGAATCGGGTTCCGGATCAGGAACTTACCAGCTTCCTTCACCATCTCAGGGGTGTAAGGAATACCTACATTCTGGGCAAAAGCCCTTACTCGCTCCTCAATCGGACTGGCAAAGTTCGGTGCTGTGCCTTGGAATGGGTCTGCCGCGGCATCTGTGGCCGGCGTTGGACTGGGTGGTTTGACCGCAGCCAACAACTGGTCGTACTGAGAGGATGCCGGCGCTGGTGCTGCTGCTAAAAGCGCGTCATAGGGAGAGGCTGAAGATGCCTGAGCCGGTTCAGGAGCAGCTTGCAACAACGCATCATACGGAGATGGCATTACTACGGACTGGCTAAAATTACCTGCGCAGCCCGTTTATGTTCCGGGCTCGCATTAGGATCATCCAAAGCCTGCTGCGCTAACGCCTTCAGATCAACCTGCCCCTGTCCACCCTGATTCATCTGTGGTGCCGCCTCTGCAGCCGTATCAGTCGCAGGCTGGGTTGTATCTGTGGGGCTTCCAGTCAGCATGTTGGTCAGCTTGTCCCGTTTCTGTTTCAACTGTAAAAGCTGCTTAGCCGCTCCTGCCGTGAATGTCCGGAACCTGATATTGGCTTGGTCGGCTGCTGGCTTCTGCAATATCGGGTCATCCTGTTTTATCACCCCGCCACCACCAGGAATTATTGCCCCACTTGAACTGGTCCCCGGCCCGACTGCCACGTAAACGCTGCCGTCATCATTGGTCCCCCAAATGTCGTTCTTTTGAAACTTCCCATCCTTGTCGGTCTGCAGGTAATCCCCTATGGCCGGGTCAAGTCCTTTGTTGGCAAATGCCTGGGTGTACTGCTTGTTCAAAACCCCGTTGGTATAATTCAGTTGCCGCTGGTTCCTGAGCAGATCAAGATTAGCTCCCCTCCAAACCTGCTGCCCCCTCGCCGTATCAAATACCCCTGTGGTTGCGTACTTATCCTGAATCAATGCCAGCGCGTTCTCATGCTCCGGAGTCCCCCTGATGTCTGTAGGGATATTTGCCAGATCCTTAACCATCGGCCCCACCGAGTTCAGCGCGTCCCTGGCTTCCTTCAGCTTCTGGCTTCGCTCAGTCTCCAGTGACTGGTAATTTTTAATCTGCTCCTGCTGGACCTGATACTGATTATCAATCCGTTGCTGCTCCAGCCCGAACTCTTGCTGCCGCAACTGTTCCTGCTGCGCCATCTGCTGAAGCTGCAACTGCACCCCTTGTGCATACCTCCGGTTGGCGGCCAACCCCTGAAAACCCCTCATGATGGCTTCAAGCCCGATCGTGCTTTCAACCGGCATTATTGGTGCAACAAGATTACCCATCGTTAACCCCCGTACATTGCGTTGCCGTATGGATTAGTGGTCGGGTACAGGTTCCCGTAAGGTTGCATCTGCTGCATCTGGCCAAAGCTGGTGCCCTGATTAAAGGTGGTGCCAGCCTGTGCCGGTGCGTTGTTGATGTTACCGCCGCCACCGCCCATTCCGCCGCCCATAGACCCCAAATATGCCGCCGTTAAGGTCTCAACAAGGTCGCTGATGCCGCCAGCCACCGGATCACGCTGCGCAGCAATGTTGTTGCGCATCTGGGCCACGTTAAATTTGTTCTCGGCATTCTGCATGGCAAGCCCAGTCGCCAGTTGCGGGGTGGCAAACATGCTCCCCGGATCCAGCATGTCCCTGCGAGCCAGTGAATCCCAAATCTGCATGGTGTTAGCGCCTTGCCCAGCCAGTTGTGATCCCTGAGTAATCAGGTCAAGACTGGTCCGGCCAAGGTCTCTTGCTGTCAGTGCGCTCGCCATCGGACTCCCGGCAAATCCGCCCTGCAATGAGCGGTAAGCCGAACTCCGCTGGATCTGGTCCTGCACGTCTTGTGGAATCTCGCCCGACAACAGCGACCCTGCCTGCTCAAACATCTTCCCGGTATCAGCACTGCCACTGGCTAGGTTCTGGCTGTAACCGGGGATGATCTTGTCCAGTTGCGACAGTTCCTCGGTCGAATACAGGTCAGCCAAATGACTGATCTCAGGAAAATTCTTGATGTTCGCCTGTACCGCCTCCTGCAAAGTCGGCTGCAAATCTACCTTTGGCGCCTTGGCTACTTTAGGTTTACTCCCGAATATCGCGTTTAAGAATGTAGCCATAAAATTACCAGGTTGTTCCTCCCAAAGGCTCAGTGTCGATATGCACGATCATTTGGATTCCACCGATAAATCCTCTCAGTTCGTCATCCAACACCTTCTGCGCGGCCGCTAACGCCACCGGGCCTGCCTGCCAGTTCTCGTTGGATTCTTCAATGATCCCCTGACACATCAATCGTAGCGCCTCGAAGGATTGAATTGTCATCCGGTCAGTGGGTTCTTTCCTTACCCAGCGCAGCTTGCAGACCACGTACAAACTTTCGTCAGTGGTAGTGCTGGCACTCAGCAGGTACTGGTGCCGGCTGGTTCTGCTCGCCGGATCGTACACCTCGCCCTCATCGGTCAGCATGGAACTGCACCCGCAGATTAAATCATTCAACCAGTGCGGCCCGTTCTTTTGGTAACCCCAGAAGATGCTCCGGACATCAATGGGCCAGCCACAGAGCTTTGCTGCCAACACCGATTCAACTCTGGTCGGGAACCGGACGTGCCCGCCAGTAACGGTAGCCTTGAACTGCTCCAGACACCCCTTCCACATCCCGTCTTTGAGCCCGATCAAGCGCATTTCGGCCTGTTCAAGTATCCGGGTGATCTCGCTTTTCCCCTTCATCAGGAGCCCCGGCAACTCCAGTGCAATCCGTGCCCGTGTCCAGCCAAATGTCCCGGGCGCGTACATACCCAGATCCTTCTCGAAATTAGCCCGCCGCTTCAGACTGTTCCGCGGGTCGAGCAGATGCTTTTTAACCTCCGCTTCCAGCATTTTAATGGCCGAAGCGTAGTACTTATCGGAATTATCCTTGTCGTTAACGTCGCTCCGTTCCAGACAGTACATTGCCTCTTTCAAGGCGCGTATGTTCTGGACCAGTAGAAAATCTGTGTCTGAAGTGATTGGCAGATACCGTTTGGCACCGGTAACCCGGACCAGTGCCCCTTGGGTTAGCCCGGGAAAATCATATTGACGACGCAGCACGCCAGCATCTGCTGGGTCAGGAACCAGGAACTGATCGACCAGTGGCAGGTCGTGCTGCATCGAAGGATCAACGTAAGTGAAATTGTTAACCAGATCGTACCACCCCTGTTTGACATCGGTCTGGTTGTTGGCTGTACCACTCCGGATCTCGACTTCGATAGCATTTTCAAGTTCCTTTGGCAACAACAGGGTGGTGCCAGTGGCTTGCACATCATAAATGGCCATACCGCCAACCGGGATAAGCGCGTCCAGAATCATCTTGGTGGCTTCATTGGTCCGCTCGAGTACCCGTTCGTCATCGGGACAGACACCGTTATCCACTGCCCGTGCCAGGAACGGCTTGGCTTCCCCGTACCGGATACCGCCTTGCCCTGAGAATGGAATTGGATCAGCCATTAAGTGTACCCCGTGAATATAACATAAGCCAAAGCGAAGTAGGGCGGCAGCGTCGGGACAACGTCCGGGCTCCCTTCACCAGCGTCTGCGTCAATTAGAATTTCAGTCCCAGAATCGCCAGGGTCACCGGTAGCAACGCTGTGATGACCAAAGAGCAGCCCTGCGGTATCACGGGCATTGCCATCAGCCGAAAACGTGTCCACCACCAGAACGTCACTCGGATCTCTGGGAATCTGGCTAATCCCTAAAGTGGTGTCCTTTGCCCCACCAGTGGCCAGAATCGAGCCGCTGACCATGGTCCGCCACCCGCTGGAATACCCAGTCTGGCCTGCGCTATCGTCCATGTGCGCTGCCACGATAAATTTGTCGGTCAGGTTCGGGGTGCCATTCTGTCCGTTGCAGATG
>Ga0105246_10002407_pt1 | contig 11290 bp, 6 predicted proteins | sample KBSM64metaG_FD_99694 | JGI IMG/M metagenome (GOLD analysis project Ga0105246, IMG submission 99694) | Miscanthus rhizosphere microbial communities from Kellogg Biological Station, Michigan, USA - KBS M6-4 metaG | ecosystem: Host-associated > Plants > Roots > Rhizosphere > Soil | place: Michigan...
AAGCCGGATTTCGGCGGCTTGGCGAAGGGAGTCTGGACCGTACCCTACATCGTCAACCTGCAGATCAACGCGCACGACGAAAAGGGTTGCCAGTACATTTACCCGCCGTTCACGCCCGCTGCCAAGGCGCTCTGGGAACAGCGCGAGCTGAAGGACTTGGAGAAGGACGATCCCGAGGGCTTCTGCCTGCCTCCAGGCGTTCCACGCATGCTGTATACACCGTATCCCACGCAGATCTACCAGATGCCCGATCGCATACTGTTCGTGTTCGAGGGAGGAGCGCACGTCTGGCGCGTGGTCTATATGGATGGCAGGAAACTTCCGAATCCTGACGACGTAAATCCAACATATTTGGGCTATTCCGTCGCTCACTGGGACGGCGACACGTTGGTCATCGAATCCAACGGCTTCAATAACCGAACCTGGCTGGACGCATCCGGTCATCCGCATGGCGAGAAGTTGAAGGTCACCGAGAGGCTGACCCGCACCACCTTCAACAACATGAAAGTGGAAGCCACCATCGACGACCCCGAGTTCTACACCAAGCCGTGGACCGTGGTCACCGGAATTACGTGGACGCCGAACACCACTGGTCCGTTCACCATGCGTGGCGGCGAGATCCTGGAGTACATTTGCCAGGAAAACAATCGCGATCAGATCCACATCCACGGGGTGTTGGGTAGATAGCTTCGGCTTTGCGTCGCATACTTTGGTTGATTCCGGCAGCGAGTCTATGCGCTCTGCTGCCGGTTATCGCCCAGGTAGCGAAGCAGCGTGATCTCGGCGGTCCCGGAGTGTGGAGTCTTCCCAACATCCTGGACGTGGCGCCTTATGTGAATGGAGGAACTCCATTCAACACCAAGGGCAAGCAGATTTGGGACGAGCGCCGGGGGGCGCAGCCTGCCTCGGACCCGGAGAATCGCTGTCTGCCGTCGGGTGTGCCGCGAATCATGTACATGCCGTACTCGATGGAGATCCTGCAACTTCCCGACCGCGTGGTGATCGTCTACGAGGGCGGCACGCACATTTTCCGCTCGATACCCATTGGCACGAAAGCTGGCTTGAAGCATCCCGCCGATCCGAATCCGACGTATATGGGCGATTCCTACGGCTGGTGGGACGGTGATTCGCTGATGGTCGATGTGGTCGGCTTCAATGACCGGACCTGGCTCGATTCGGCTGGCCACCCGCACGGGGAGAAGCTGCATGTGGTCGAAAAGTTCACTCGGCGCGATTCGATGACTTTGGAGTACACGGCGACCATCGAAGATCCCGAATACTACTCCAAGCCTTGGACCGTCACGACCACGGCAAAGTATCATCCGGATGATCGGCTGAAGGAATACATCTGCCAGGAGCCGCAGTGAACTACTGGAGTTCCTGTACGGGGATGTCGAAGTGCGCGGTGTTCACCACACCGTTGCGCTGGAACTGGACCCACACCCGGTAATTCCCCGGTCGCGGGAACGTCAGATTGAACTGCACCTCCGGCCCGCCGTCGGCAATAAATGGATGCGTGTGGATCAGGTCGATTAAATCCTCACTGGCCGCAAGCATGTGTCCCCAGGCTCCCAGATACTTTTCAAATCCGTCAGCGGGTTTAAGGGTGAAGTGCAACTGGGTCTTCAATCCGGCGATGGCTTGCGGAGGATCGGTCCTGAACTCCACCTGCAGGTTGGTGGCGTCTTTCGGCGAGTAATCGCGCGCGAGATGCACCGGCGCGGGAGGAGTTCCCGCCACGAACATGGTTTTCGCGATCAACTGCGGCGTGGCGCCGTCGGGATAGAAATCGCCCAGCACGCGATACATTCCGGATTTGGGTAGCGTGAGATTGTCATAGCGAAACGATCCGTCGGGCTGGAACACCGGGTGATTGTGCAGGAAGAATTCCAGATCCTGGCTGACCACGAACATGTGGAACAGCTTTTCATGCACCACCTGGAAGTTCGTTACCGGGCGGCCTTTCCAGGGATCATGAATAGCGAACGTGAGTTGCACCGGCTTGCCGGGTTCGATCATCCGCGGCAAGGTGCTGAGATCCATGTGATATTCGGTGGCTTCCGGAAGGTTCGAGGCCAGCTTCATGCCGCAGCGCGGGCAGAGGCCGGCGACGCTCGAGCGCACGTCCGGATCCATGGGGCAAACCCAGACTTGGTCCTGCGACCACAAATCTCGCGAGAAGATCAATGTCGCCAGCGAGGATGACACAAAGGACCGTCGTCGCACGCCCCAATAATAGCTCGTTTATTTTGCCGGCAGGAGGGCGATCTTAGCGCCCGGCGGGATGCCACGGATCACAGTGCGAGCCGGAAGATTCACGGGCGTCTGGAACAAGAACGGATGCCCAAACTGCATTTTGTAGTCCTGCAGCCACAGTAAGGGCTGGATGGTTCCATCGGGAAGCTGAGCGGTGATCTGGAACGAGCCCTTTTCGGGGATTTTCTCGGGCCACAGCCCGTCTAGCTTAAGCGCCCGGGTTAACGGGAACTCGGCTGAATCACCGTTCGCGCTCAGTTCACCTTTCAAGTGGCGATACGTTTCCGGCTCGAGCGATTTGGGCGGCGGAGGCATGTCTTTCGGCTCGCCTTCCGGCACGCCCCCGTCGGTCCAGCTGACGATCCGCTCCATTTCCTCGGGTGTCAGCGCCGTATCGTTGCGGAATTCGCCGAATCCTTTGATTGCGCCCCAAGGGGGCATGCGGCGGCGCAGGGTTTCTTCCTTGATGGCGACCGCCCAGGGGCGCGCATCGGCGTAGGTCATCAAGGAGAATGCCATGCCGCCGGGATGATGGCAGGAGGCGCAGTGATTGTTGACGATGCGTGAGATATCCCGGCTAAAGGTGATCGACGTGGTGATGATGTCGTGCGCTTGCGCTTCCCCTTGTACGAGCCAGCAGACCGCGAGTAAGAGCAAGCAGCGGCGCATAAACCATCCCCATTATAGGGCCGCTCATTGTCATTCGCGGTTCGGTTATGATTTATATCCAGGGACTTTGAGTACCTAGGGAGGCCAAGATCCATGTTGAAATTCGCAGCCGTGCTGTTCGTCTCTACTTACGCGATGGGGGCAACTTGTGAGAGCTTGAGCTCGCTTTCTATTCCTCATTCGACGATTGTCGCGGAGTCCGTGGCCGCGGGAGCCTTCGCACCACCAGCTCCGGCGGGAGGAAAAGGAAAAGCCAAAGGCGGCGACTCCTACGGCAATCTGCCGGCGTTCTGCCGGGTGCAGGTGACCTCGAAGCCTTCGAGCGACTCCGATATCAAGATCGAATACTGGCTGCCGGTGGCGGGATGGAACGGGAATTTCGAAGCCAACGGCAACGGCGGCTGGACCGGATCGATCACGCCCAACACCCTGGCGGCGGGAATGCAGCGGGGTTACGTGGCGGCGATGACCGATACCGGCCACGACGGCGGCAGCGCCAGTTTCGCCCTGGGCCATCCTGAGAAGGTGGTCGACTTCGGATACCGCTCGACGCATGAGATGGCGACTACGGGGAAGGCGCTGATCAAGGCATTCTATGGTCGTGATGCGAAGCACTCCTATTGGAACGGGTGTTCCGCGGGCGGCCGGCAAGGGCTGGTGGAAGCGCAGCGATATCCGGAAGATTTCGATGCGGTGGTCGCCGGCTCGCCGGGTCTGAACTGGACTGGCCGGTCGACGCAAGCCGTGTGGATCGCACAAGCTACGCACAAGGAAGAGGGCAGCGCGATTCCGGCTGCGAAATTCGCGGCCATCCATGATGCGGTACTTGAAGCTTGCGACGCTCGCGATGGAGTCAAGGACGGGGTTGTGGATGAGCCTCGCAAATGCAGTTTCGATCCGAAGGCGCTGGAGTGCAAGGGCGCCGACGCTCCTACATGTCTGACCTCGGCGCAAGTGGAGACGGTGCGGAAGATTTATTCCGACGTCACCAATCCACGCACCAAGCAGGTTATTTTCCAGCGGCACGAACCCGGCAGCGAAATGGGATGGAACACCATGGCCGGCGCGAACCCGATGGGCTTGGGTTTGGACCTGTTCAAATACGTGGTTTACCAGGACACGAATTGGGACTACAAGACCATGAACTTCGATGCCGATATCGATCGCGCGTACAAGGCCGACGCGGCTATGGACGCCATGAATCCGGATCTGAGCGGGTTTATCGCGCGCGGCGGCAAGATGATTCAGTATCACGGCTGGGCCGATCCGCAGATTTCCCCGGGAAGCAGCGTGGCTTACTATCAGAGCGTGGTGGAGAAGATGGGTCCCGCGAAAGTGCAGCAGAACTATCGTCTATTCATGGTCCCCGGTATGGCGCATTGTGGAGGCGGCGACGGCACCAGCACCTTCGACATGCTGACCGCACTGGAGCAGTGGGTCGATACGGGCAAGGCTCCGGACCGGATCGAAGCCTCGCGCGTGCGCAACGGCCAGACTGACCGGACGCGTCCGCTGTGCGCGTATCCGCAGGTGGCGACTTACAAAGGTTCGGGGAGTACCGACGATACCGCGAACTTTGTTTGTAAGTAGGGGATTGAGCCGTTGAACACGCGGTCCCGGATGGGACCGAAGCGCGGATCCGCGCGCAGCGGATCTACCCGCGGGTCGACATCCAGGACAAACAGCGCCGCGGAGTTTTCGTCGACCGCGCGCTCCAGTTCGTGGAAGGCTTCGTCTTTTCGCCCCAACGCGTGCAGTAGCTGCGCCTGGAAATAGGCGTCCACATATTCGGTGGCGCGGAGTTCTTCGAGCTGCTGCAAGATCGCCAACGCTTCCGCGCGCTGGCCGCTGTTCACCAGGCAGATGGCTTCGAGCGCACGCAGCCATAGGATATCCGGACAAAGAACCGTGGCCAGACGATATTGCTTGAGGGCTTCGACGGTGTCGCCAGAAAATTCGAGTGCTTGCGCGTAAAGCGCCCGGCTCAAAGGAAGATAGGGATGCAGCTCCAGCGCCTGGCGAGCGGCGGCCAAAGCCTCCGGCAATTCCCGGCGGAAGAAACGCACGAACACTTCAGAAGCGGGAAGCTGGACCCATAGCGGGTCGATGGCGCGAACTTCTTCCACTTGTTCGAGCGCCTCATCCAGGCGTCCGGTGCCGGCGTACAGCATGATCAGGCGCATGTGCACGGGCACCCACTTGGGCTTTTCCCGCAGGGCTTGTAAAAGATCCGCCTCCGCTTCGGCGGTCTTGTGTTCGAAGATGTGCAGGCCCTGAGCCCGATCGGCACGCAGATCCGGAGTAAGGCCGCTTAAGGCGACCGCGCGGTGGTGCGCCTCCAGAAAGCCCCGGTACATTTCGGGCGCCGGCCGCATCCCGCAGGTGCCCAGCATCATGTAGCACAGGGAGGCTCCTTCGAAGGCCCGGGGCTCGTTGCTTTCGCGCGCCGCGCGCTGGAAATAACACAGAGCTTTCTCGAATCCTTCGCGGGTGCCGCGATTCCAGCAGTGCCAGCCCTGCCGGACCAGATCGTCGGCATGGGGGGCCTCGAAGCAGTAGCCCAAACGCGGACGGTAGCTGATCCAGGGGCCGAATTCGCCCAGGATTTTTTTCACTTCTCCCACGGTGACGGCAACCGTGTGCTTGGACACCACGTTGGCATTCCAAGCTTCGTGAATCATTTGCTCGTAGTTGACGTGGCGGCCGCTGTTTTGAACCAGGACCAGGAGCACGTTTAATGCCTGGGGCCGCACCTCGATTTCGAGACCGTCGCGCAGAAGTCGGGAGTTTGCGGCGTCCAGACAAAACGGGCCAAAGGGAATCGGTTCGACGGGGACTCTCACCATAACTGACCTTAAAATTTGACTCTGTTTTGACTAACGGCGGAAGCAGTCTAGCATACAATCGCCTGAGAGGCTAGCGGTGGGATTGCCAAGTCGCTCTTACTCTGCTCCTGCTGTCCCCGTCTCCGCCACCATTCCAAATACGAAAGGGAGTCTATGAGACTCAGGAACTTACTACGTCTTTTAGTACTTATCGTGTTGACGTTTGTTGCTGGAATTTCTTCCCTGATGGCCCAGTCGGCCGGGACCGGAGCGTTGACCGGGACCGTCACCGATCCTTCCAGCGCTTCGATTCCGAATGCCACGGTTACCCTGACCAACACCCAGACAAACCAGGTACGGACGACGACCACGGGACCGGATGGCAGCTACCGGTTTCCTCTTATACCTCCCGGAACATATCGGGTTCGTTTTTCGGCGGCAGGGTTCAAGGTCTCAGAGGTCTCTTCCTTTAACGTCAGTGTCACGGAGACGCCGGTGCTCGACCGGTCCTTGGAGGTGGGAGCTCAAACCGAACAGGTGACGGTGGCGGCCGTCCAGGAAAATCTCCAAACAGCCACATCCACTTTGGGCACTACGGTGGGATCGCGCGTAGTGACGGCCCTGCCTTTGAGTAATCGGAACTACACCCAGATCATTGGCCTCTCCGCGGGAGTAAACGTGAGCGTGAACAACGCAACGGCGTTCGGCAAGGCGACCCAGGATTTTAGCGTGAATGGCAACGATCCGGGCCAAAATAACTACCAAATGGACGGCGTTGCCATCAACAATAGCGCCAACAGCGGATCATCCAATGATTCAGGCATCTACGCCGGAATCGGGATTCCGAATCCGGACGCGATTCAGGAGTTCAAGATTCAGACTTCCACTTACGACGCGAGTTACGGACGCAATCCTGGCGCGAATGTAAACGTGGTCACCAAGTCCGGCACGAATGAGTTGCATGGCTCGGTGTTTGAGTTCTTCCGCAATGAGGATTTGAACGCGAACAGCTTTTTCCAGAACCGTGACGGCGGCGGCAAGCAGCAGATCCTCAAACAGAACCAGTTCGGCGGCACGATCGGTGGTCCGATCAAGAAGGACAAGCTATTTTTTTTCGGCAGCTACGAGGGAACGCGGCAACTTAACGGCGTCGCGGCTGCGGGAACCAGCAACGTAGTCTTACCGCCGCTCCCCGCGGGGGATCGCAGCGCTCCGGGATACCGGGCTCAACTGGGAGCAGCACTCTGCCCTGGCAACCATCCGGGCGATTCCTCCTACACCACGTTTTTGGCGTTTTTGATTCCCAGCGTCCAGGTGGCCTGCGACGGGTCTAACATCAATCCCGTGTCCCTGGCCATGCTGAATCTGAAAAATGCGGACGGCAGCTATTATATTCCCGGCTCGGGTACTGGGGCGTTCTCGCGGGTGCAGTACAGCAGTCCTGCGAATTACACCGAGAACCAATACATCGCTAATGCGGACTACGTCATTAACAGCAAGCACACGCTGTCGGCCCGGTATTTCTTTACGCACAATCCGCAGACTGTGCCTTTCGGAATAGGCGGCTTGCCTGGTACACCGATCCACAACGATTATTCGAATACCAATGCTGTGCTGAAGTTGACATCAGTCATCACCCCCAACTTTGTCAATGAAGCCCGCATGTCCGGGCAGCGCAACTACGCGTTTGGCACTGATTCGACTCCTGGCACGCCTCAGCAAGTGGGTCAGACGCCGATTGTTCCTTCCATGACGGAGTTGCCCGTCACGGTCATCTTCGGCGGACCCAGCATGTTCGGGACTCTGGCGCCCTCCTTCAGCACAACCAACCAATTTCAATACGCCGACCAAATTTCCTGGTCGCATGGGAGGCATACGATCCGAGCCGGTTTTGAACTGGAGAAGACCCAATGGCCAATCGATTTTGCGGGTCTCGAGCGCGGGTTCCTGTTTTACGGTTCTTTCGCGGACTGGCTCATTGGCAGGGCGGGATGCGCTCCCGGCGACACCACTTGCAGTGTCGCCAATCCCGGCAATACCAACGGGGGCGGCGGCAACATTCTTCAGTGCCTGTTCTGCGTGCGCAGCGGGCCTGCGCCGGACGGAATCATCCACCAATACAAAGAGATGAACATGAGCGCTTATGTTCAGGACGACTGGAAGGTGAGCTCCAAATTGAGCGTGAACCTTGGTACGCGCTGGGAATACGACGGCATGTACAGCGACAAATATGGGAACCTCACTAACTTTTGGCTCAGCCAGATTCAAAAAGCTCCGATTCCGCCCACCGGTCCCACTACTTCAGGTGCCGGTCTGCTCGGATATGTCGTGCCGAACAACTACCTGGATCATTACCCGCAGCCACCCGATGGAGTCCTGGTATCGGATCGGAGCTTACCGGTGCGCACCGGACCGCCGCTGAGCAATTTCGGCCCTCGCATCGGCTTTGCCTACCAGGTTTCGAGCAAGCTCGTCATGCGGGGCGGCGCGGGCATTTTCTACGATCGCGTGGCCGGCGATAGGTTCGTGCATGGCCTGGAGCAAGGATATCCTTACGCAATCACTCTGGACTACAGCGGCGTGGGATCGGCTCCCTTCAGCAATCAGAATCCCTATCCGTCCACTCCGCTGGGAACGTTTGCGCCCCGCTGGGCGAATTTTCAGACGGGCGCAACATCTAACCTGAACACTCCGGCCATTACGGAGAATCTTCACACTCCGCTGGTGCGGCAATATAACCTCACCTTCCAGTATGAGTTTGTGCCGCGGTGGGTCGTCGAGGCCGGTTTTGTGGGTTCGAGCGGAATAAACCTGGTGGACCAGTATCACACCATCAACACTCCGGGCCTCGCCAGCCCTGCTAGTCCGATCAACGGCATCACCGTGAATACGACGGGGAACGCGGCGCTCCGTGTGCCGGTCCTCGGTTACCAGCCAGCCGGCTTCCAAGTCACTTCCTACGACGGCGTTTCCAATTACACCAGCTTGCAAGTCACAGTCCGAAGGCAGTTCTCGCGTGGGTTCTCGATGCAGGCTGCTTACACCTGGAGCAAGGACCTGAGCACTTTGTCGGGCAATTCCTCTAACAGCAACAACCCCAGTTTTATCGGCGACAACTATGGAGCGGTGAACTTCAATCGTCCTCAGCGTTTGATCGTGAACTATAGCTACGACATACCTTCTGGCGACGTGAGGGCAGGGCTCGGAAAACTAGTAAGCGGCTGGAATATTTCCGGCGTGACAACAATCCAAGGCGGCACGCCCATGACCATTACCGATCAGAGTACGGGAACGGTCTATCAGTTAGGGACTTTCGTCACAGCGCGCGCGCAGATGTGTCCCGGATCCACCTATGGGTCGATTGCAACTGCCGGCGGCACGGAAGCGCGGCTGGGAGGCGTGAGCGGCGGGCCAGGATATCTGAACACGAGCGCGTTCTGCGCGGCTCCGGCTGCTCCCAACTCTGCAGCGGCTTTCCCGGGCGGTCCGCTTCCCACGTTGTTCGGCAATTCCGGTGCTGGAATTATTCTGGGACCCGGCCAGTTTAACTGGGATATCTCTCTGATCAAAAACACCCACCTTACTGAGCGGCAGGCGATCCAACTCCGCGCGGAATTCTTCAACACATTCAATCATCCGCAGTTTGGTAACCCGGCCGTTGCTTTGGATACGCCGGCAACGTTCGGACAGATCACTACGACAACCGTGAATCCGCGCGTGCTTCAATTTGCTCTGAAGTACTCATTCTAATCTTGGGACTCGGCCGGCACTCCACCGCCGGTCGAGTCTTCGCCTCAAAGGTGGCAGCATCCCGCTTCCTGAACCATTTCCCCATTAAACAAACTTCAGATTTGACGCTATTTTGACGGATGCCGGAAGCAGGCTGGCATACAATTCCGTCAGAGGCTAGTCCGTGAGCAATGCAGTCCGCTCTTACTCGCCCTTCGCTGTACGTCCCCTCCTCCAACGCTCCAAAAACAAGAGAGGTCCTATGAAATTCAGGAACTTACTTTGCCTTTTGTGGGTAATGGTTTTTGCGTTATTTGCCGTGGCCCCGTCGTCGATGGCCCAGTCGGCTGGAACGGGGGCGCTGACCGGGACGCTGACTGATCCCGCCGGCGGAACGGTCCCCAATGCCACGGTCACCCTGACTCACACTGAGACCAACCAAGTGCGGACGGCGACGACCGGCACCGACGGAAGTTACAGGTTCACCCTGATACCGCCGGGGACTTACCGGGTTCGTTTTTCAGCCAGCGGCTTCAAGACGGCCGAGGTTTCCAGCTTCAACGTGAGCGTGACCGAGACGCCGGTGCTCGATCGGACGCTTGAGATCGGCGCGCAGACCGAGCAGGTGACGGTCGAGGCAGTCCAGGAAACCCTGCAGACGGCCACTTCCTCACTGGGGACCACTGTGGGATCGCGGACCATGACCGCACTCCCCTTGAGTAACCGCAACTACACCGCGATCATCGCCATGTCGGCGGGAGCCAGCGTGGGTGTCGGCAACGCGACCGCGTTCGGCAAGGGGACGCCGGATATCAGCGTCAACGGGAACAATCCGGGCCAAAACAATTTCCAGATGGATGGCGTGCAGGTCAACAACATCGCCAACAACGGAAGTTCCAACGACTCCGGAATTTACGGCGGCATCGGGATACCGAGCCCGGACGCGATTCTGGAGTTTAAGATCCAGACTTCTACCTATGACGCCAGCTACGGGCGCAACCCCGGCGCAAATGTGAACGTCGTGACCAAGTCCGGCACCAACACCTGGCACGGTACCGCGTTTGAGTTTTTCCGGAACGCCCAGTTGAACGCGAACGACTTCTTCTACAATCGCGACAACCCCCAGAGCCAAACCGAAAAGCAGGTGCTGAACCAAAACCAGTTTGGAGGCGTGCTGGGCGGACCCGTCCAGAAAGACAGGTTCTTTGTCTTTGGCAGCTACCAGGGAACCCGCTCGCGAAACGGCATCGCGCCTCAGGGAAATGCCAGCGGCGTACTTCTCCCCGGAATTCCGGAAGGCGACCGCTCCAGCGCTTCCTTCATTTCGCAAGTCATTGCCAACAATTGCAACTTCCCCACGTTTGGACCGGCTTTGAGCTGCTCGGCGACCTCGATCAGCGAACCGGCGCGCAGGATCCTCCAACTGAAGAATGCCGATGGCAGCTATTTCATTCCCAGTACAGGTAGTTTTCCCAAGCAGACCGCGTTCAGCATCCCCGCCGTCGCCAATGAGGACCAAGTGGTGGTCAATGGCGATTACCTGATTACTCCCAAGAACACCCTGTCGGCGAGGTACTTCTATAGCCGCTCCCCGCGAACGATTCCGCTGACGCCTCTGATCGGCGGCAATTTGCCTGGAAGCCCGCAGGACGCCCGTTACACCAACACCAACGCTGCCTTGCGCTTGACCACAGTCATATCGGCGTCGTTCCTGAACGAGGCCCGCGTATCATTTCAGCGCAACATATCCGTGGCAACCGACCAACTGCCGGCGGGAGCGTCTCCGTCTGGTTTGGGAATCACTCCTCTGG
>Ga0105246_10002408_pt1 | contig 11283 bp, 10 predicted proteins | sample KBSM64metaG_FD_99694 | JGI IMG/M metagenome (GOLD analysis project Ga0105246, IMG submission 99694) | Miscanthus rhizosphere microbial communities from Kellogg Biological Station, Michigan, USA - KBS M6-4 metaG | ecosystem: Host-associated > Plants > Roots > Rhizosphere > Soil | place...
ATCAGCGCCCTGCTGGAAGGTCAGTCGCTGCCGCAGGCGATTCGTCGCGGCAACAAAATTGGTTCGATGGCGATTCAGGTCATTGGTGACAGCGAAGGTCTGCCGACGCGTCAGCAACTGGGCGACGTGTAGTTCGCGCCCCTCTACAGTCACAGGAGTTCCCGATGAAAAAGCAGACAATCGCGCCAAAACGCTGGTGGTTCATCATGCCCATCGTGTTTATCACCTACAGCCTGGCGTATCTCGATCGTGCAAATTTTAGCTTCGCTTCTGCTGCCGGGATTAATGACGATCTCGGCATCACCAAAGGCATGTCCTCGCTGCTGGGTGCGCTGTTCTTCCTGGGTTACTTCTTTTTCCAGATCCCGGGTGCAATTTACGCCGAACGCCGCAGCGTCAAGAAACTGATCTTCTGGTGCCTGATCCTGTGGGGCGGCTGTGCCTCACTGACCGGCGTGGTCAGCAACATTCCGATGCTGGCGGCCATTCGCTTTATTCTGGGCGTGGTGGAAGCCGCGGTGATGCCCGCGATGCTGATCTACATCAGCAACTGGTTTACCAAGTCGGAACGTTCACGCGCCAACACCTTCCTGATCCTGGGTAATCCGGTCACGGTGTTGTGGATGTCGGTCGTGTCAGGCTATCTGATCGAATCGTTTGGCTGGCGTGAGATGTTTATCTTCGAAGGGATTCCGGCGGTGGTCTGGGCGATCGCCTGGTGGTTCCTGGTGCAGGATAAGCCGGCGCAGGCGCGCTGGATGAGCGATGCCGAGAAAGCGGCATTGCAGGCTGAACTGCAGAAAGAGCAGGAAAATATTAAAGCGGTGCGCAACTACAGCGAAGCGTTCCGCAACCGCAACGTGATCATTCTCTGCCTGCAATATTTTGCCTGGAGCATCGGCGTCTATGGCTTTGTGCTGTGGCTGCCGTCGATTCTGCGTAACGGCACGCAGATGGGCATGGTAGAAGCGGGCTGGCTCTCCGCGGTGCCTTATCTGGCGGCGACCATTGCGATGGTGGTGGTCTCCTGGGCGTCGGATAAAACCCAGAACCGTAAGCTGTTCGTCTGGCCGCTGCTGCTGGTGGGCGCGCTGGCGTTCCTCGGCTCTTATCTGGTGGGATCGAACAATTTCTGGATGTCCTACACCCTGTTAGTGATTGCCGGTGCCGCGATGTATGCGCCTTACGGGCCGTTCTTCGCCATTATTCCTGAGATGCTGCCACGCAATGTCGCCGGTGGCGCAATGGCGCTGATCAACAGTATGGGTGCGCTGGGGTCGTTTATCGGTTCATGGATTGTCGGCTATCTTAATGGAGCCACCGGCAGCCCGTCCGCGTCCTACATCTTTATGGGATCGGCCCTGCTGGTTTCGGTGTGGCTGACGCTGATTGTGAAACCGGCGCAGAACAAAGCGCCGCCGCTGCAGGGTGCGAAACCCGCCTGAAAGCGTAAACGTTAGCCTCTATTTCTCCGGGCGGCCTGCAAGCCGCCCGCTACTTATTGACCGGGAGCCACCGAATGAAACCCGCTGTAATTCTCTATAAAAAACTGCCCGACGATCTTTATGCTCGCCTGGCTGAACAGTGTGACGTGACGGAAATCAGCGATCTCTCGCCGGAAAGCCAGCAGGAACATGCTGCGGCGTTCCAGCAGGCAGAAGGTCTGCTGGGATCGGGCGGTAAAGTGAATGGCGAGCTGCTGGCGAAGATGCCCAATCTGCGCGTCTGCTCCAGCGTCTCTGTAGGCTATGACAATTTTGATGTGGATGCGCTGAATCAGCGTCACGTGGTGCTGATGCACACGCCGACCGTGCTGACCGAAACCGTGGCGGACACCATGATGGCGCTGGTACTGAGCACCGCCCGTCGGGTGCCGGAACTGGATGCCTGGGTCAAAGCGGGCAACTGGCAGAAGAGCATCGGTCCGGCACAGTTCGGCATCGACGTGCACCATAAAACGCTGGGTATTCTCGGCATGGGACGTATCGGGATGGCGCTGGCGCAGCGCGCCCACTTTGGCTTCGGTATGAAAATCCTCTACAACGCCCGCCGCGAGCATGAAGAGGCGCAGTCGCGCTTTGGCGCACAGCGTTGTGAGCTGGAGGCGCTGCTGAAGCAGAGTGATTTCGTCTGCATCAGTTTGCCGCTGACTGAAGAGACGCACCATCTGATCGGTGCCGCCGAGCTTGAACTGATGAAGACGGATGCGGTGCTGATCAACGCCGGTCGCGGGCCGGTGGTGGATGAGAATGCGCTGATCGCCGCGTTGCAGGCGGGCAAACTGCATGCCGCCGGGCTGGATGTGTTTGAGCAGGAGCCGGTCTCTGCCGACTCTCCGCTGCTGTCGCTGCCCAATGTGGTGACGCTGCCGCATATCGGTTCTGCCACCCACGAAACCCGCTACGGCATGATGCAGGATGCGGTAGAAAATCTCCTCGCTGCACTCGGCGGAAGCGTCGAGAAAAACTGCGTGAACCCGCAGGCGCTGAAGTAATCCCCTCGCCTTTCCATTGCGCCCGCCCATGGCGGGCGTTATGGTGGACCCCCGATTCGCTATCACAAATATTTAACCGCTATGTCTTTTTCTCAGTTCGGCGACAAATTTACCCAACATTCCGGCATCTCACGTCTGATGGAAGATATGGGCGCGGGCCTGCGAACGCCCGGCACCATCATGCTGGGCGGCGGTAATCCGGCGCAGATCCCGGCCATGAACGACTACTTTCAGCAACTGCTGCAGCAGATGCATGAGGAAGGCAAACTCAGCGAGGCGCTGTGCAATTACGACGGCCCGCGCGGAAAAGCGACGCTGCTGGCGTCGCTGGCCGGGCTGCTGAGCGATGAGCTTGGCTGGCCCATCACCGCACAGAACATTGCGCTGACTAACGGCAGCCAGAGTGCCTTCTTCTATCTGTTTAACCTGTATGCGGGTCGCCGGGCCGATGGCAGCAAAAAGCGGGTACTGTTCCCGCTGGCGCCTGAGTATCTGGGCTATGCGGATGCCGGCCTGGAAGAGGGGCTGTTTGTGTCGGCGAAGCCGAACATTGAGCTGCTGCCGGAAGGCCAGTTTAAATATCATGTCGATTTTGAGCATCTGCCGATGAATGAAGAGGTCGGGCTGATCTGCGTATCGCGCCCGACCAACCCCACCGGCAACGTGATCACCGATGATGAGCTGATGCAACTCGATGCGCTGGCACAGCAGCATGACGTGCCGCTGCTGATCGACAATGCCTATGGCGTGCCGTTCCCCGGCATCATTTTCAGCGAGGTGCGCCCGCTGTGGAACCCCAACATCATTCTCTGCATGAGTCTGTCGAAGCTCGGCCTGCCGGGTGCGCGTTGCGGCATCATTATCGCTGACGAGAAGACCATCACCGCGCTGAGCAATATGAACGGCATCATCAGTCTGGCGCCCGGCAGTATCGGTCCGGCCATTGCCAATGAGATGATCCGTCGCGGCGATCTGTTGCGGCTCTCCGAAGAGGTGATTAAGCCGTTCTATCAGCAGAAGGTGCAGCAGACCATTGCGATCCTGCGGCGCTATCTGCCGGAAGACCGCTGCCTGATCCACAAGCCGGAAGGGGCGATTTTCCTCTGGCTCTGGTTCCGCGATCTGCCGATCACCACCGAATTGCTTTATCAGCGGCTGAAAGCGCGCGGCGTGTTGATGGTGCCGGGCCACTTCTTCTTCCCGGGACTGGAACAGGCGTGGCCGCACACCCATCAATGTATGCGGATGAATTACGTGCCGGATGCAGAGAACATTGAGCGGGCGGTGCAGATTCTGGCGGAAGAGGTTGAGAACGCCTGGCGCGACAGCTAATCCTGCGTATCGGTTAACGACAGCTGGCACCACTGTGCCAGCTGCTGAATCGCCTGTTCCACCTCTGCATTCCAGCCAAAACCGGCATTCAGCCGGAAACAGTGATCGTAGCGCTGGTCGGTGGCAAAAATGTGGCCCGGCGCAATGCCGATGCCCGCGTTGCGCGCTTTCAGAAACAGCTCGCGCACGTTCAGCGCCTGTCGGGGCATCTCAACCCACAGCACATAGCCTCCTTCCGGATCGGACACCCGGGTCCCCGCCGGAAATTCCCGTAGCACTGACTGACGCATTTCACGGATTTGTCGTGCCAGCTCACGCCGCAGCTTACGCAGGTGAGCATCATAGCCGCCGCTGCGCAGCAGCTCCGCCACCGCCGCCTGCGACAGCACCGAGGTGCCCATGGTTGAGGTATATTTCAGTGAGGCGATTTTGCGCATGTAGTTGACGCTGTGAACCCAGCCGATACGAATGCCTGGCGCCACGGTTTTAGAGAAGCCGCTGCAGAGAATGGCGTTGGGGCTGAAGGCGCGCATCGGGAAAGGGCGGCGTTCACCAAAGGCGGTATCGCCAAAAATATCATCTTCAATAATCACCACATCGTTTTCATCCGCCTGCCGCGCAATATAGGCCTTATGCTCGTTGGGAATGCTTTTTCCCAGCGGATTGTTGACGTTGCACAGGGTGAGAAAGACCCGCACCGCCTTGCGCTGAAACAGCCCGGTGAGCTTCGCGACATCGACATATCCTTCCGGCCCGGCTTCCACTTCAATCACCCGTAAATTGAGGTTATGCAGCATCTGCAGCAGCACGAAATAGCAGGGTGATTCCACGGCGACCACATCGCCCGGCTGGGTCGTGGCGCGCAGCGACAGCGAGATCGCCTCAATGCAGCCGTTGGTGATCAGAATATCGTCAGCGCTGATATTGCAGCCGTAACCCACTGCCCGGCGGGCAATCTCTGTTTTCAGCGGCGCATAGCCGGTGCCCTTCACCGTATTCCCGAGCAGGGCCGGTTTGCTGTAGCCCATCTGACGCATCAGCAGGCCGATGCGCTTGACCGGATAGAGTGCACTGTCACCGTTGGCCAGATCGAGACGCACCCGGCAGTCTGAGCCAAGCATCGCCAGATGGAGTTCTGTCTGCTCATCAAGCGGCGCGATGGCGCGCGGCTGTTCACTGACGGCGGGCAGCTGACGCGAAGAGGGCCGCTGCGGGGCAACAAAAAAGCCCGATTTGGGGCGGGCAACGGCGTAGCGCTCATCTTCCAGCGTGCGCAGTGTCTTAAGGGCGGTGGTGAGGCTGACATTGTACTGCGTCGCCAGCGTGCGCACCGACGGCAGACGGCTGTCAGGTGCCAGCGAACCGGCATGAATGGCCTGCTTGATCTGTTCTGCGATCTGGCGGTAACGACTGCTCTGACTCTCCTGTTCCCCGATAATATCGGCCATCTGTTCCACCCCATATCGCGCTGATCTGTGCATATTCAACAGAGTACATTCAAAGTACTTTAGGCTGCATCTCTTAATTATTCATAACGCTAAACGGCCCGGCGACCCCGTCAGCCCCGGGCTTCAGACCATAAAGTGATTCTGTTCACCTGAGGAAAACGTGAGAAATGAATAATCTGCCCGCCATGATGAAGGAGATGGAAGCGTATCTGTCACCCGCCATCATTGAGTCCGCTCAGCGCTGCTCTCTTCGCCTGCTGGCAGCGTTGCCGGATCAGCAGCAGCTGGAGAATAACCGTGTGCTGCTCGCCTATGGCGGAGGAAAAGATAGCAGCTACATGGTGGCTTACGTGCGTTACATTCAGGGACTGATCTGGCAGCAGCAGGGCAGCACCTTTCATCTGCGGATCAGCACCAATCGCCATGCGGCGATGAATCAGAGCGTAATGGAGAATATCCACCGCGTTTATCAGTCGCTGGCGATGCATGACGATGAGCGGGTGGAGTGTCTGGTCGTGGATGGCCTGCTGATCCGGCCGTTTGACCGCGACCTGCCGATGCCGGAGAGCGTGCGGCAGCAGAACCGCAATGACGTGCTGATGAATGGCCACCGGTTTCGCGCCGACGCGCGCTCGACCTTCTGCAACGCCTGTAATCTCAGCATGGTGAACTCCTTTGGCCTGGCGGCAGACTACAACGGTGGCGTGGATCTGATTGTTACCGGCGACTCGCCACAGGAGCAGGCCGCCTATGTCGCCTGGGCGCGGCACCTCTCACGGCTGTTTGATGCGCCGGTGGTGGACAAAAGCAGGGGCTTCAGCGGGTTTCTGCAGACGCTGGATGGCGTGGCAGAGCGCTACTTCAGCGATGTTTATGGCGCCGAGCAGCTGACGCCTGCGCACCGCATCACCCACCAGCTGGCGCGCAATCCACTGTTCTTCAACATCTATCAGGACACCGCCTATGAAGCGGGCGCGCACTGGGCACTGCTCAGCGAATTTATGCGCTTCCGTTTTGATGCGCTGATGTTCAGTTTTTCCGAATCCGACTGCGGTAATCCGACGCTGATGGCGCACCTGCGCGGATTGCGGGCAGAAACGCTGCTGCAGCGCCACTATGCCGAAGGGATCCGCGAATATGTGCGCTTTGCGCTGGGACTGATGGTGAAGAAAGATTTTCCGCCCGCGCTAATCGATGAGATGGCGGCACGCTATCAGGATGACGCCGCGATCCAGCGGCAGCGGCAGCGCGCGGCGGACTTCGCCATACAGGCGTTTGACCTCAGCGAAGATCAGCTGATCTGCATGATCTACTCCCCGTTCCTGGCGCAGGGAGAGCAGCTCGGACACTGGCTGATGCAGCAGCAGATTACGCTGGATGAGGCGGCCATCCGCGACCTGCTTGAGCAACGCAGTGAGGATGGCGCGCTGGCACAGCAGTTAACCCGGCTCTCTGGCATGACGCTGACGCAGATGCGGCACTGCTGGCAGAGCAAGCCGGTCAGTTCGCTGCTGGAGGGCAAAAGTGCCGATCCGCTGTCGCGCGTGCTGCGTTTTGATCCCCACAAAGCGGTGATTCAGGTCAATAACGGTGTACTGAATGACATCGTGACAGAAATCATTTCCGGGCGATAACCCGGTAAGGCGAGGCGATGAAAAAGATTTTTCTGCAAATTGGCGCCACCCGCGACGGGCAAAATCCTTACTGCGCGGTGGCGAAGCGCGACGGCTATTTTACCGTGCTGGCTGAAATGGGTGATTTCGTCGATTACCAGTCGTTAAGCCTGGCTCTGCCATTTGATCTGATCATTCGCCTCGATCGACCCGAGAATCCCTGGGAGGTGATGCAGGCCTATCTGCACGCCGGTTTACTGGCGCATCCGCTGGTGGTGCTGGCGGGCTTTGAAGCCTACAACGCCAGCGCCGGACGACTGCGCGAGATGCTGGCCGGGCCGGATGCGCCCGCCGCCTTTATTCCGCTGGATAAATATGCGCAGCGCATGGCGCTAAAAAAAGCCTGGCCGCGCTTCCCGCAGCCGGAGTTCCGCTTTTTCGCCTCGCCGCTCAGCATTCTGGATGCCGGACAGGCGCTGATCTATCCCTGCGTCGTGAAGCCGGTGGATGGCGGCGGCGGCCTGGGTATCTGGCTGATTGAGCATGCCGATCAGCTGCATAGCGTAGTGAAACAGCTGGTGCAGACCATGAACTACGGCGGACGCGGTTTCAGCGGCTTTATTGTGGAAAGCGCACTGATCGGCGATGAGTTTTCATTACAGGGCGTGGTGCATCAGGGACATCCCCAGGCGCTGACCTGCTGCCAGAAGGTGATTGAGCAGCACCGGGATGCTGAGGGCTGCGTCAGCTTTTATGAGTCGGGGCATGTGGCGATGGCGGCAGCGGCCCTGCCAGCCTCGTTCAGCAGCCTGATGACCTTCTGTTGTGAAACCTTTGGCTATTGTCAGGGTGCATTTCATATCGATTTTATTGTGGTCAACGGCGTGCCACATTTCCTGGAGATGGGGTTCCGGCTCTCCGGCATGGGTGTGGCGACGCTGGTGCAGGAGGCGACCGGCATCAACTGGGCAGAAGTCACCTTCCGGCTGGAGGCGGGTGGCGCATTGCCCGCGTTTGCCTTCACCACACCCGGTGCGGTCGGCCAGCTGCGGTTACGGCAACCGGCGCAGCTGCAGGCTGCCGAACGCTGGATCGATCAGCATCAGCAGGGCGCGCTGTTACCGCCACTCAGATTGCCTGCGTTACAGGTTTCGTCACGCTCATCGCTCTATGCCGACCTGACGCGTCACGCGGGCATTCTGGCCACTTTCAGCCTGACGGCCACAGCGCGTGAGCCGATTATGACCACTTTTCAGCAGGTGATTGCCGCGCAGCCGGTGGCGGCCGGGAGAGATAAAGTATGTGCAGGATGATTCTGGCGCATGGCCGGTTCGACAGCGCAGAGATTCTGGAGGCGGCGCGCGCCATGAGCTGCGGTGAAAGCGCCGAACACGATGGCCCGATCAAATCACACCCTAACGGCTGGGGCTGTCTGTGGCTCGAAGAGGGTGAGATTCGTACCCTGCACGGCACCGGCGCGTTCGCAGAAGCGTTGCCCGGTATCGATGTGGATCGGCTGCGCAGCCGGTTTCTGGCGGTGCATGTGCGGCACGCCACGCTGAGTAAAAATCAGGGACTGGCGTTTTCTCATCCGCTGTGGCGCAACAGCGCCGGACATCAGTGGTACATGATGCATAACGGCTTTCTGCCGACGATTTACCGCCAGCTCGGTCTGGCCGAATCGCGCTTCGATTCAGAAGAGTATCTGCGTTATCTGGTGGATCAGACCACGCCTGCCGATTTCACCCGCGACTATCTGCGCGCAAAGATGGCGCAGGTAGAGCCGGGCGGCAGCGCAGGGAATGCCATTTTCGTCACCCGTGACAAAGCCTGGGCGTGGCAGTGGTATCCGCACGACACGCCCTGGCCCGACTATTTTACGATGCATTTTCAGCAACAGGATGGTTGCACGCTGATCGCCTCTGAACCCGTGGCAATACCAGGCAGCGCTGGCAACTGGCGGCGAATGAACAATCATGAACTCTATGAAATACCGTTTAGGGAGTGATAAACATGGCAATTTTCAATCAGTTCCGCGTGATTAATCCCAACATGTTTGTGGAATCGACCTGGCTGGATGACATCGTTACCGCACGGGTGCCGCTGCTGGTGTTGCGTAATTTCCTGACGCCAGAGGTGCGGGAAGCGGTGGTGACCGACCTGCAGAGCTGCCGGGAAAAGATCCGTGTCTCCCACTATCCCAATGGCGCGCTGACCACGCTCGGCCCCTATCTGGCGCGTCATACTGCGGCTCCCGATAACTATTTTACCGAGCTGCGCGATATCCAGCCGGCGTTGCCGCCCTCACTGAATACGCTGCGCGAACAGATTTACCGCTGGGTTCAGCATGCGCTGCGGCTGGAAAGTTTACGCATCGCCCACGAACCGGGTTGTGGAGACTATGCCGGTTCTATCGTGCGCTTTCATGCCAATGGCGTCGCGAACCCGCTGCATAACGACAATATCGTGCGCGACGCCGCAGAGACTTCGCTGGTGGTGACGCAAATCCTGCATCAGCTCAGCTGCGTGGTCTGCCTGCAGGAGTGCAACGCGGGCGGAGCACTGCGTATCTACAACAAAAACTGGTCGCCAGAGGATGAGCAGTTCAAAACTGCCGGGGAGCTGGGTTATCGCAGTGGGGTGATTGAAAACAGTGAGATCTGCGAATTTTCACCACGCAGTGGCGATATCTATCTGTTTAATCCTGCGTTTTATCATGAGATCGATCGGGTCGAAGGCGATACCCGTATCACCATGGGTTTCTTTTTCGGGCTGACCGATAAAAAAATGAAACACGCTATCGCCTGGAGCTAAGCCGGGCTGTGCCAGAACAGGAGAAGGGAATGACGACGTTTGAAAAAATTACTGCGCTGCTGGATCAGCAGCAGGCCAGCTACCGCGTGGTGGAACATGAGGCGATAGGGCAGACCGAACAGATCAGCCAGATACGCGGTAACCTGCTGGGTCAGGCGGCCAAAGCGATGGTGCTGGAGGTCAGCATGCCGGACGGTGCGCCATCGCGTCAGCTGCTGGCGATAGTGCCGGGCGACTGCCGGATCAATTTCAAAAGTGCGGCGCGCGCCATCGGCGGCAAAAAATCCTCTTTCGCCGCTCCGGAGCTGGCGCAGGCGCTGACGGGCTGTGTGATGGGCGCGGTACCGCCGTTTAGTTTTGATGACCGGCTGGCGCTGCGGGTGGATACCCGGCTGCAACAGGTCGGAACGTTATGGTTTAACGCGGGCGAGCTGGAGAAGTCGATCGCGCTGGCTGTAGATGATTATTTTCGCATCGTGGGTGAAGGCTGCTGTGCCGATATCGCGACCCCGATTGCGGTCACCGCCTGACGGCAGGACAAGGAGTTTCTGATGTCGGTAAAAGATATGCTGTTAGCGCTGTGCGTGGTGGTGGCGTGGGGCGTCAATTTTGTGGTGATCAAGCTGGGGCTGCAGGGTATGCCGCCTTTTTTGCTCGCCGGGCTGCGTTTTACCCTGGTCGCCTTTCCCGCCATTTTCTTTGTGCGTCGCCCGCCGATTCCGCTGCGCTGGCTGGTGGTGTATGGCATGACCATCAGTTTTGGTCAGTTCGCCTTTCTGTTCCTGGCGATCAAGCTCGGCATGCCTGCCGGTCTGGCCTCGCTGGTGCTGCAGGCGCAGGCATTCTTTACCCTGTTGCTGGGCGCGCTGTTGCTGGCGGAGAGGCTGCGCTGGAATCATATCGTCGGGATTATCATCGCTACGCTGGGGATGTTTTTGCTGGCAACGGCAGGCATGGAAGGGCAGACCAGCGCCGGTATTACGCTGACCACCATGATGCTGACGCTGTCGGCGGCGCTCTCATGGGGACTGGGTAATATCACCAATAAGATTATTATGCGGAACCGCAGCGTGCCGATCATGTCACTGGTGGTCTGGAGTGCGCTGGTGCCGATCGTTCCTTTCTTTGCCTGTTCGCTGCTGTTTGATGGTCAGGCCGCCATCGTTTACAGCCTGCTGCATATCGGCCTGCAGACCGTGCTGGCGCTGTTCTATCTGGCGTTTGTCGCCACCATTGTGGGTTACGCTATCTGGGGGAATCTGCTGAGTCGCTACGAAACCTGGCGCGTCGCGCCGCTGTCGCTGCTGGTGCCGGTGGTGGGGATTATTACCGCCGCGCTGGTGCTGGATGAGCATCTCTCCGGGCAGCAGATGCTGGGTGCGGTGGTGATTATACTGGGGCTGCTGGTCAACGTGTTTGGTGGCGTGCTGGGTCAGCGTTTAGCGATGCGAACGCAGCCGTAAGGACAAGTCCGCCTTCAGACATAAGGGCAAAAAAAACGCCGCTAATGCGGCGTTTGTCATGGTTACTTCAGAATCTCAATACGGCGTGGTTTCGCCTCTTCCGGCACCAGACGTTCAAG
>Ga0105246_10002409_pt1 | contig 11283 bp, 10 predicted proteins | sample KBSM64metaG_FD_99694 | JGI IMG/M metagenome (GOLD analysis project Ga0105246, IMG submission 99694) | Miscanthus rhizosphere microbial communities from Kellogg Biological Station, Michigan, USA - KBS M6-4 metaG | ecosystem: Host-associated > Plants > Roots > Rhizosphere > Soil | place...
CCACCATCTTCAGCTACTACCGGTTCTTCTTCTGCTTTTGGAGACACAGCTTGAATTTCAATTGTTTCTGGCTTTTCCTCTCGTTCAATCTTTTTCTTACTAAAGATTTCTTTTGTTTCCTTTAACGTACCAACAACAGCTGGCGTTAGCTTCTTTATTTCCGCTACCTTCGCCTTTACTACATTAAAATCTGCAAGTTCGCGTCCTTTATCTGTAACAGTTTGCACTTTTTCTTTTATTTTTGCATTCTCGCCAATTTCAATCATTTTTGATTTTGCTTTTTCTGCTGTATTTTTCACTTTTTCACGATTTTCTTTCTTAAGCATAGAAACAGCTACACCTGCTGCTACACCAATTGCAATGTTTCGAGCTATATTATTCTTCTTTGCCATATTCCTTCACCCTTTCATTTCTTATGTTAGAAAGTATTTCTTTCTAAGCTTTCTCATATTCCTTGCTCATTTCGAATGAATGCTAACAATTTTGCACACCCTTCTGTTACAAGGTCATATACTTCTTGAAAGTTCCCTGTAAAATAAGGGTCAGGAACATCCGTCCAGCCACCGTCTGGAACAAAATCGGACAGTCTACCAATATAGCCTCCAGATTTACCTAAACTTTCTAAATCTGCTATATTCTTGTTGTCCATGGCAATAATATAATCAAACTTTGTTAAGTCTTCTTTTTCTACTTGCCGTGCTTTAATTCCTTCAAAAGAGACTTCATTTTCTTTTAAAATTTTTTGTGTTCCTTCATGAGGTGGATGACCAATATGCCAATCGCCTGTTCCAGCAGAATCAATTTGAATTTTATCTTCTAATCCTTCTTGCACGACAAAATCACGAAAAATCGCTTCTGCCATCGGTGAACGACAAATGTTCCCAAGACAAACAAACAATACTTGAATCATATTTGTTTCTTCCCTTCTTGGCTCATTTCTTATATATACATATAGTATAAACAACCAATTATTAATTATAAAGGAAATCCCTACTAATTTAATAGGGTTGAAAAGTTTCATTAACGAAAATGATAAAAAATGTTAAGATATCTTTATGTTATTTCAAAGGGGGACACTTCGGTGGATTTATCCGTAAAATCGCAAGAAAATGTTGAATATATGGTAGAAGCTATTAAAGAAAAGTTACGCATGGTAAACGCAGGAGCAATGAGAGCTGAAAGCTTTAACCAAGAAATGTACGAGGATTTGCGAGACATTTACGACCATGTAATGAAACGTGAAACATTCAGCATTAGTGAAATGCAGGCTATTACTGAAGAATTAGGTACGCTAATTAAAAAATAATGAAAAGTCCCTTATACAAAGGGACTTTTTTATTTCCAACAAATTAATGACACCCTTCCACTTTTCTACATCTATTTTCCAAATGCTGTACAATAAAAGGAGAACTTCACCATAGACCTTCCCTTTCACCAAACTCTTTTTTTAATATTTATCTTATTACCATTGCTAACTGCTTTTACCGGAGGTGTTTATCTATGAGCAATTGGTACAGTAAAACGAAAGATCAAGCAATACTTGCACTTGAAACAAATGAACAACATGGTCTAACAGACGAAATGGTGCAAATTCGATTAAAAAAATATGGACGAAACGAACTCACTACAAAACAAAAACGGACTTTATGGCAACGTATTTTTTCCCAAATTAATGATGTTCTCGTCTATGTTCTTTTAATTGCCGCTCTTATTTCTGCCTTTGTTGGTGAATGGGCCGATGCGAGCATTATTGCTCTCGTTGTTGTTTTAAATGCTGTAATTGGTGTCATTCAAGAATCGAAAGCAGAACAAGCTTTAGAAGCATTAAAAAAGATGGCAACGCCAAAAGCAATTGTAAAACGGGATGGTGAACTAAAAGAAATTCCGTCCGAAGATGTTGTTCCAGGAGATATCGTTATGCTTGATGCTGGACGTTATATTCCGTGTGACTTACGGCTTATTGAAACCGCCAATTTAAAAATTGAAGAATCTGCTTTAACAGGAGAATCCGTTCCTGTTGATAAAGATTCACTTTATCATCCTTCTCTTCAAAATGAAGAACAAATACCACTCGGTGATCAAAAAAATATGGCCTTTATGTCAACACTTGTCACTTACGGACGAGGTGTTGGTGTTGCTGTTGAAACGGGAATGAAGTCTCAAATTGGAAAAATCGCAACTCTCTTACATGAAGCGGATGATGATGCAACACCACTTCAAAAAAGCTTAGCTCAAGTAGGGAAATATTTAGGCTTTGTAGCTGTAGCAATTTGCATCATTATGTTCTTCATCGGGTATTTCCAAGGCCGAGACACGTTAGAAATGTTCATGACTGCCATTAGCTTAGCGGTTGCAGCAATTCCCGAAGGATTACCAGCTATTGTCTCTATCGTTCTCGCAATTGGTGTACAGCGTATGATTAAACAAAACGTCATCATTCGTAAACTTCCAGCCGTCGAAGCACTCGGTTCTGTTACAATTATTTGTTCAGATAAAACAGGAACATTAACACAAAATAAAATGACGGTTACTCATTTCTATAGTGATCGTACATACGATAAACTAGAAAACTTAAACATAAACAATGATGCTCAGCGCTTATTATTAGAAAATATGATTTTATGCAACGATGCATCTTATAAGGCTGAATCACAAACTGGTGACCCAACAGAAATTGCCCTTCTTATTGCCGGCAGCACCTTTCATCTTCAAAAAGATACTTTAGAAGATCAACATAGACGCGTGAACGAATTACCATTTGACTCCGAACGCAAAATGATGTCAACACTGCATGAGTATGATAAAAACTATTACAGCATGACAAAAGGAGCAATTGATAAACTTTTATCTCGTTGCACTCATATTTTTATAAATGGTGCAATTCAGCCATTAACTGAAACAGATAAAAAAGAAATATTAGAAGTTGCTCAAATGATGTCTCAAAAAGCTTTACGCGTACTATCATTCGCTTTCAAACAGTATGATACACAAAACGTTACCACCGATCACATGGAAGAAAGTCTTATATTCATAGGACTTGTCGGTATGATCGATCCACCGCGAACAGAAGTAAAAGCGTCTATTACAGAATGTAAAAAGGCGGGAATTCGTACCGTTATGATTACAGGAGATCATAAAGATACCGCTTTTGCTATTTCAAAAGAACTAGGTATTGCTGAAAAAGAATCTGAAGTCATGATTGGAACAGAATTAGATCGTATTTCGGACGAAAAACTAGCAAATGAAATTAATCATTTAAATGTATTTGCGCGTGTTTCTCCTGAACATAAAGTTAAAATTGTAGGAGCATTACGTGCAAAAGGAAATATTGTTTCGATGACTGGGGATGGTGTAAATGATGCTCCATCTTTGAAACAAGCAGATATTGGGGTCGCAATGGGGATTACAGGAACAGATGTTGCTAAAGGTGCGGCTGACATGGTTTTAACAGATGATAACTTCTCATCTATTGTAAAAGCTGTTGAGGAAGGAAGAAATATTTATCGCAACATTAAAAAATCAATTCTTTTCTTACTCTCTTGCAACTTTGGAGAGATTATTGCACTCTTCTTAGCTATTTTACTCGGCTGGGCTACCCCACTTCGTCCGATTCACATTTTGTGGGTGAATTTAATCACAGATACGCTCCCAGCTTTGTCACTTGGTGTTGATCCAGAAGACCCGGATGTGATGAAAGAAAAGCCGCGTGATGCAAAAAAAAGCTTGTTTCATGGTGGCGTTTCTTTTCTTATTTTAAACGGGATTATAATTGGATTCATCACGTTAATCGCCTTTATTGTTGGGGCAAAATTATATACAGGAGATACAAATATCTTCCCTCTTTTCCCATCTCAAATTGATGATGATGCTTTATTACATGCCCAAACGATGGCGTTTGTCGTACTCAGTTTTTCACAGCTTGTTCATTCATTCAATTTACGATCAAGTACAAAATCAATCTTTTCAATCGGAGTATTCACAAATAAATACTTAGTTTTCTCCCTACTTATCGGTGTACTCATGCAAATATGTATTATCTCAATTCCACCGATTGCTAATATATTTGGCGTACATGCCTTAACATTAAAAGATTGGGGATTTGTTATATTATTAAGTATTATTCCACTTGTTATAAACGAAATGATAAAAATGTTTAAGAAAAATTAAAAGGCAATGAGGAAGCTCCTCATTGCCTTTTTACATTACCCTTGTAATTCTTTTTTTATATTCTCTGTAAGTTCCGCCATACGCTTGCGGCTTTCTTCACGTTCACGTTTGTTTTGTTCTTCAATTTGCTGTGTTTCTTGCATACCTCTTGAAATAATATTCCATGTTTCTTCAAGTGTTTCCATTTTAATACTAGAAGAACCAGAAATTCTCGCTACCTCTACACTTTGCGTTGCAATATTTTGTGCATTTTTCTTAAGTAGTTCATTGGTACGACGGTCAAGCTCAGCCATAGAATCCGCAACAAGCTTTTGACGTTTTGCATTCACAGCCTGAATAATTCCATTTTTAAAGATAGGAATTGTTGTAATAAACGCTGTATTAATTTTACCGATTAATTTGTTATTACCACGCTGAATCATGCGAATTTGTGGTGCTGTTAATAACGCAACCATACGAGCCTTCTCTAAATCATCAATGCGTTGCTCTAAAATTTCGACAGAGTTTCTTAAAGATTCTAATTCAATACCTGCCAATTGATCATTGTTACGAACGCGTTCTTCATACATTGGAACTAGTTCTGTGTTTAGACGCTCTAGTAACATTTCTCCTGCTACTACATATTTCTCTAAGTCTAAATAATATTTTAAGTTTTGTTCATATAAGCCATCTAACGTACCAATTGATTTTTTCATTTCATCTTGGTATTTCGTAATTTCCACGTACACTTTGTCCATTTCACGGCCCATCGTTTGATACTTACTAAAGATTTGTTCAATCATCTTATCTGCCTTTTTGAACATACGAGAGAAAAAGCCACTTTTTTCTTCCGCGAAATCTTTACTATCAAATCTATCCATAATTTTACCAAGTTGCTTTAGCAACTCACCAGAATCCTCTATCTTAGATAAAGACATTGTATGTAAAATTTGATCTGCAAAACGGGAAATTTCCATGGATGGTTCTTTTCCAAGCTCAATTAATTCTAGCTGATCTTTAACATCCACTCCATTATAAATACGTTGCACTTCAGCATCTTGCCTTAGCTGCAAACGAACATCTTGTGCGGTTTGCTCATTTAATTCTGTTTTCGAATCTAGTACGACTGGATTATTCATGTGTTATTCTCCCTTTCCTTATAAAAATGGACGAAATAGCCCTTTTATTGTTTGAGATAAATTTTTATACGCTGACGGGCCGTGAAATTCAAGATCAAAGTTCACTTCCTCAAGCCAATGTGAATCAAATGCTGCTCCTTCAATATACGGTTCAATATCATTTCTTCCTGTTGGATTGAAGTGCAATACATCAATTCCAATTTGATTTAAAAATAATAATAAGACCGCATCAGAACGAGTTAATTCTCCACTCTTTTCATTGTTAAATATAACAATTTTCGGTACTTCTTGCGAATAATCAAATTTCTCAAGTAACTCTAAAATATGAGGTGGGATTTGAGAAAGCTGCGCAAAAACATACAGTGATACATCTTGTTTTGTTTCTTTTCCAACTGGTTTACACAGTTCACTTTCACACGTATGAATGATAGCTTCTGCAATCCCATGCTGCAAACCTTCAGGTAAGCGCTTATGTGGCCACCAATGACTATTCATAATTTGATCTGGATGCAGTTTCCCAGCACGGTCTAATGCATCTCGATAATGAAATTGAAAGTTTGCTTTTTGTTCTTTTGTAAATGGAAATGTATTAATTAATAAGCTGTTATCGAATGATGTGACAGCCTTCAAACGCTGGAAATATTCTTTATCATTTTTTGAAATACCAGATACTTTTGCAAATAAAGATGGAATATAAATATGTTTATTTTCCACAAAGAATGTCGGGCGTATAAATGCTTTTTCTTTCGTAATTATAAAGAGTTCATCGTATGTTGTCTTCAGCGTACGTGCTACAGGCGTATACGTACGAAATTGCCACGGTTTGTATAATAATGAATTATCATGATGAAGCACTTGTTCAATTTCTTTTGATGCTTGATACGCTACCGTTGCAACACGCTCACGACGCCGATCAGGGAATGGCTCTAATGAAACGCGACCTGGATGAGAAACGACAAAAGTCCTAGCCTCATCATCAATGCTTTCAAAACCATCTTTTCCTTCTGGATGATAATAGAGAACATCACATCCGAGCATAATAAGAAAATATAAGAAATAAATCTGACTCTCTTTCGCATCACCGTACCAAACGATACGCGGCATTTGTTTCTTATAATTAATTGCAGAAAACCATTTTGCTACGTAATTTTCACTTAATTTAATGATATCAATTAAGAAACGACGAAAACCTTCTGTTTTTAAAGATTGATTATGTTGTTTCTCATACAATTTCAATACAGTGATAAATGTTGTATGTATATAGTGTTGTAAATCGGGATTATCTACTTTCGGTAACAATTGTTTTCCTGATAAATGTGCAACAAGTCTGTTTACAGTAAGTCCATTTGGTGCCTCTTGATGCAGTGTGAATATTTCTTGAATGTGACGAAGTTTTTCAGAATCAATCACTTTATTCAAATTTTGTTCATGTAGTACATGAATTCCTTTTGCTTCACTATAATCAAATAGTTCATTAAAATATTCATCTACATCATTTGGAACGCCAAGAATCCGACAAGCTATATAGCTAAATTTCATCTCATTCTCTGTTAATTCATACTGTGGGCGCTTTTCTAAAATCATTTCGAATTGTTTTAAGTCAGCTTCTTCTTTTAATGCATATGGATGAAGTGTAAAACGCGAAAACACGGCAGTTCACCTCCAGAAACATTTACTTTTTTAAAGAAATAATATCTTATCTTTTTATTATAAACTATTTTAAGTTATAAAAAATGGGCGCTCGCATAACGAGCAAACCCATTTCAATTATTTATCTTCTTTCTTAGTAGCTGCAATCTCTTCTCGGGCTTGTCCAGAATTTCGCATATAATGCAAAATGAATGTTGCACCAAATGCGATAACTAAAATCATAAAGAATAGCCAGTGTGGCACTTCAATATGAATAACAGATAGTAACATCTTCGCTGCAATAATTAAAATTAAAATATACGCCGTTGATTCAAGCTCTGGAATACGTTCTAGTAATCTTAAGAATACACCTGCAATACCACGCATCATTAAAATACCAAGCATTCCGCCCAGAAGCAGAATCCATACTTCATTGGATACACCAAACGCTGCCAGAACGCTATCTACTGAAAATGCAATATCCATTAATTCAACCATGACAACTGTTCCCCAGAATACACCAAACATTCTAAAAAGAATACTATTTTGGTTCAGGCCATGTTCTTCTTCTTCACTATTTTCTTTTCGTTTATCAATGAAATATTTAATAGAAAGCCATGCAAGGTACAATGCTCCTAATACTTTTACCCACCATAATTTAATTAAGAACATACCGATTCCAATTGCAATAAAACGGAATGCATATGCACCAATTAACCCATAAAATAATGCCTTTTTTCGTTTTTCTTCTGGTAAATGTTTTACCATTACCGCTAACACAAGGGCGTTATCGGCAGATAGTAAGCCTTCAAGTACAACAAGTGTACCAATTAATCCCCAAGATACAGGATCTTGTAATACTTTAATCCACATGTCCAAGTCAAAAAATTGGGCATACGTATCAAGGATTCCTTGTAAAATGCTCATCTTACTGTTTTCCCCTATTCTTTGCTAGATTTATAGAAAGGTCAAAAAAAGGAAACGAAGTTCGTTTCCTTCTTATGCATCCAAGCCATACGCTCTTACAAGCGCACCTAATCCGCCTTGGAATCCACTTCCTACTGCATTAAACTTCCACTGTCCATTATGACGGTATAATTCACAAAAGACAACTGCTGTTTCAATGGAGAAATCTTCTCCTAAATCAAAACGAAGAACTTCTTCATTTGTCTCTTCATTTGCTAAACGAACAAATGCATTTGCAACTTGTCCAAAGTTTTGATTGCGACCTTCCGCATCATAAATTGTAACTGTAATTGCAATTTTATGAACATCTGCTGGAACTTTACTTAAATCGACAACAAGTTGCTCATCATCGCCTTCGCCTTCACCTGTACGGTTATCACCTGTATGTAAAACCGATCCACATGGAGATTGTAAGTTGTTATAGAAAATAAAATCTGTTTCTTTCGTACATTTTCCATTCGCATCTAATAAAAAAGCGGATGCGTCTAAATCATAATCAGATCCGCCATCATATGATTTAATATCCCAACCAAGGCCGATAACTGCTTTTGTAAGACCTGGACTTGTCTTACCTAAATCAATCTTCTGTCCTTTTTGTAATTGAATAACCATTTATATTCACCTCTTATACTATGATTCTAAAAAGTATATACATGAGTAAAGTACATGTTCACTCATATATATACTTTTTGATGTTTCAACATTTAAGTTGCTGCTGTGAAAAAACAAAAGTGACCTGCACCTTATTTTCACTTGGCATGAGGCAGGAAGAGAATCTGACCGCTTCTATTCATGGCCGGATGCTCTCTCCCACCTAAAAAGAAAGCTTTTATGCCCGTTTTTCAATTTGTATTTATATATTTTTCTTATTACTCTACATCTAAACCAAAGTTGCTACACAAAGCACCTAATCCGCCTTGGAATCCACTTCCGATTGCATTAAACTTCCAATCCCCAGCATGACGATATAACTCACCGACTACTACTGCTGTTTCAATAGAGAAGTCCTCACCAAGATCATAACGAATTAGCTCTGCACCTTTTTCTTCATCTACAATACGTACGAAAGAATTAGATACTTGCCCGAAGTTTTGGCTACGGCTTTCTCCATCATAAATTGTAATTGTAAAACAAATACGTTCAATATGTGCTGGGACATTCTTTAAATCTACTTTAATTGCTTCGTCATCGCCTGCGCCTTCACCAGTACGATTATCTCCTAGATGCTCTACAGAACCGTTTGCTCCCTTTGGATTATTATAAAAAACAAAGTCTTCTGAGCCTGATACTTTTCCGTTTGCACCTACTAAGAAAATACTAACGTCTAAATCAAAATCATTTTGTCCATCATAGCGGTTTGTATCCCAGCCAAGACCTACAAGAACGTTAGAAAGACCTGGATTTGTTTTTGTTAAATCTACTTTCTGTCCTTTTTTTAACGAAATCGATGCCATATATTATTCCTCCTTAAATTGTATTACTGATAACGTGATACAATCTCACTTAAATTCTTATGTTGTGTACCTTCTCCAACTGCAGAAAATTTCCATTCATTCCCATCTCGGTGCATTTCGCCTGCAACTAACGTTGTTTTCCCGCCGTAATTTTCCGATAAATTATAACGAGCTAATTCTTCACGCGTTTGCGGATTTTGAATACGAATATACGCATTTTGAATCATACCAAAATCTTGACGACGGTTAACACAATCATAAATATTTACAACAAATACTAAACGATTAATACGACTCGGAACTTTATGTAATTCCACGAAAATTGTTTCATCATCGCCAGAACCTTCACCTGTTAAATTATCACCTGAATGAATAATGCTTCCACAAGCAGATAGCTTATTTCCAAAGTAAACAAGGTCATTTTTATTTAAAAAACGATCCTTTTCTAGCATAACCACTGATGCATCACAATCGATGTTTGGTTTGCTTCCAAATAACGAAGATAGAAATCCGCCTGATTGTCCAATTGGATCCCATCCTAAGCCAACCTGTAATTTTGCTACTCTTGGTTGTCCCTTCGTTAAATCAATCTTCTGTCCTTTTTCTAAAATAATAGGCATGAAGTTTCTTCCTTTCTACAAGGTATTTTCCAAATGGGAAAATATTGTATTCTCCTTCTATATTGTAGCATTATTTGTCGATTGAGAAAAAGAATAAATTTTCAATTATATAAAAATATCTGTATCATTTATTCATAGGGATGTAATAAGTGGTAAATTGAACCAATCATTCCCGCATGATTGCGATTTTGCGCTAAACTAATCTCACATGTATGATAAATTTCTTGATGCAAATATTTCTGTACTTCTTCTTTCACTTCATCTAATAACTTAGTACCTCTTGCCGTAATACCACCACCAATAATAATCGTTTGTGGATTAAAGATATAAGCAAGATTACTAATTCCAATCGCTAAATGTTTAAAGAATACTTGAACTGCTTGAACAATCTCCTCATCTTTTTCATCATATAGATTAAAGATTGTTTTACCGTCCCAGTTTCCTTCTCCTTTATATTGCCTTACGAGATGAATTAATCCTGAAATAGATGCAACTTCTTCAAATGGCTTTCCTTCTATTAGCATGCTTCCCCATTCGCCTGCACTAAATGAATGTCCTCTATATAGTTGCTTATTGATAACAACTGCTCCACCAATTCCTGTTCCAAGAGTAAGCATAATAAAGTTTTGTTTCTTTTTCCCCACACCTCTCCATCTCTCTCCTAGAGCTGCACAATTCACATCATTTTCAACCGTAATAGGAACCTTCAGTGCGATTTTTAATCTATCAATAATAGGAATACCGGCATATCGTGGAATATGCTCCACGCCGCCAGTTATCATCCCTTTACTAATATCAACAATTCCTGCTGTACTAATACCAATACCAGAAATGGCATGTTGATTCATTAACTCTTGAGACAAGCAAATTAGCTTTTGAACAATTTGTTCACCACCTAAATGTGCCTCTGTAGAAACCGTTTGATGCTCCAATAATGTTCCTATTTCTGAAACAATTCCACACTTAATTTGCGTTCCACCAATATCAAATACAATATACTTTTTCACTCTGTCACTTCCTTCTAACAGTATGACTCTATTTTGCTAAATTGATAAAATGCAAGACTTTCCTCTACTTTAATAAGAATTTACTAGATTCACTGATCCAGTCTTCACATAAACGCTATTATACGCCTTATTATCTGAAACAATTTCATAATATGACCCTTGCGGAGTGTGGATCGTATTTTTAATCGCCACCATTATATTTCGAGACGTAGAACCATTTCGATCTCCAGCTAAATTTTTATACACTGCTGAGCCTGTTTTCAACGTTCCAAGTTGGTATTTATTTAAATCTTTACTTCCGTTCATTTCATCAATTCTATAC
>Ga0105246_10002412_pt1 | contig 11277 bp, 9 predicted proteins | sample KBSM64metaG_FD_99694 | JGI IMG/M metagenome (GOLD analysis project Ga0105246, IMG submission 99694) | Miscanthus rhizosphere microbial communities from Kellogg Biological Station, Michigan, USA - KBS M6-4 metaG | ecosystem: Host-associated > Plants > Roots > Rhizosphere > Soil | place: Michigan...
CAAGGCGATGGTGACGACACCATCTTTCTCCTTGGACCGGGCTCCGAAAGGCGGTTGAAACGCCATGGCACGCCCCTTCCTGGGGGATCACCAATCCGGTGATGGCCGGGAGATTGGGGCCTTGGCTGGCGAACCATGAGAATTAGGGTTCGGCTCCATGAGGCTACTCCCTCGCCTTCCAGATTCATAGACCTGCAAGGGCCGGCTCCGTTTGGCTCTCGCTGCGTCGGGCAAGCTCCAATAGATGGAGTACCGGCTGCCTTGTGAAGTTGCGTCGATCCGCTCGGCACGCCGACTCGCGACCGACTTCGCAGATGATGGGCTTTCGGACATGAGGCTCGATGACTTCGCTCTCATGGTGAGCGAGGTCGTCGCCAACGCCGTGAGGCACGGGTCACCCGAGGCCGATGGAAACATCGGGCTACGCCTTGAAGGGGATCAGGATGTTCTGCGCGTCGTCGTGACTGACGGCGGCGAGGACTTCGCTTTCGATCCCGGGAGCGTCGAGGACGCGAGGAACGGGCACTTCGGTCTGCTGTTCGTCGACAGGCTTGCCGACCGCTGGGGACTCTCGTTGGACGGCAAGACGGCCGTTTGGCTGGAGGTTGACAACCCCCCAAACTATCTGGCGTTGCCATCCGAAAGGAGCGAGCCCGTGGAAGGGATCAGGCTGTGGCGCGACAACCGCCAGAAGCTTGTTGGCATGGTGTACCTGGATAAGGGCGTCCTCGATCTGGATATCCAGGACGATCATGAGCGAGCCCTGGTCGAGGAGGTCTTCGAGCAGACCGGGCAAGTGACCTGGTCGTTCAGTCGGTTCGACGAAGGGGAGTGGCAGGAGAACGTAGCGGAGCCTCGCACCGAGCGATGGCTGTGGTTCGTGGTGGCGAACATCCTGTACCCGATGGGTTACCAGGCCGACTTGGGCGTGGGCGAGGACGGTTAGGACCGGTTGACGCCGAGAGATCAAGACGCGCGACGAAGGTGCTCTCGGGCATGCCGCCATGCGAATATCCCAACGAAGCCTCGAACCCGCGCGTCCGCGAGTCGGTCGAGCGAGTGCTTGGCGGCCTCATCGATCCTGTCTTCGGGCTGGTCCTCGTACTCCTCAGAGAGTTGCTTCTTGGGGCCCGGCAGAGGATCTCTGTCCGCGTCTTCCAGTGCCTTCTTGCCCCCCCGGACTCACGATCATTTCCTCTCACTAGAAGCCTTCAGCAAACGTACGCGGGGATGTGACCGGAATGTGAACGCAACTCAATACGCGATCGGTCCCAGCAACCCCGTAGATCCTTTCGCAAGACAGACGGTGCTCTACCCTTCGATCCAGCGATTGTTTCCCGATAGACGAACACACGGTCCACGCCGTCGGCGGTCATCCCTGGATTGCTCATGGTGATCGCCGGATCGACGCGCTCGCGATGTCAGTGCAGGAAGTGCTCCAGCGCCGGGGACACAGGCTCGAAGGCCGAGGAGTCGGCCATGCTCGGCGCCGGATGCAGGAAGTGCTCCAGTGCCGGGGGCACAGGCTCGAAGGCTGACTGATCGATGGCAAGGCCCGTCGGATGCAGGAAGTGTTCGAGCACGGGGGAGGCGGGCTCGACGGCCATCTCGAACCAGATCGCGGAGGCGCCTTCCGCCCCCACGGCCGCGAACGAGGCCTTGGCCGCTCCAGCACCGCTCTCGATCGCGGGCTCACAGCCGACCCGAGGGATGCAGGCCCTCGTTCCGGCAGATGTGGAAGAGATCGCGAACAGACCCGCGACCACGAACGCGGCCAGCATCGCGCCCACCACCGAAGCAGCACCCGAGGTAAGGGGCTGCCCTCCACGCGTGCGGTAGGTCGCAACCTGAGTGGTCTGAACCGTTGCGCTCATGGGTCCTCCCCTCGTCTGCCGCCTTTCGGCAGCAGGTCGAACGTAGCCCCGGAGGAACAACCCCTCTGTGGCGCGTGCTACACACGCGACGTGCCGTCGGGCACGAAATCAAGGTCCAGGCCAAAGCCGCACACGTTGCGGGGATGATCCATCATTCGATGGCCCAGTCCCCTTGGAGGCGAAGATGTCCTCGATCCCCGCGCTCGCTCCGCGCGATCGGTACACCGCCCCCGAGCGCTGCACCTACCTCAACCAGGCATCCCTGGGGTTGATCCCCGTACCGGCGATCGATGCGATGGAGTCCTTCCTGAAGTCGTCTGGGCTCTCGCGGCCGCAGTTCGGGCAGGTCAACATCGGCGCGAGCCTACGGCCGGGTTCGCTCTGGGCGCTAGCCGATCGTTGCCAATGGTCGGGGCCTACCGAGGATGCCTGGGACTCGAACGTCGTCAGGTCAGGTGCCGAGAAGCGATGCGGCGATCGGGCCCAACCAGGTGGCGATCCCGCGGATCGGCCGGCGACGCGCCCGCCGTGGCGAGCGTGCCGACGTTTCCGAGCAAGCCGGTGAAGCGCTCGAGCCGCTCGCTGATGATGCCCTTGTCGGGATCGGGCTTGCGAAGCTCGCCATCGAACCTCCGACCGGCGGCTTATGAAATCGCATGCGGCAACGGGCACGGAAGGGTACGAGCTGGTGCAGCATCCGGAAGTGGGCCGCCGCACTGCCGAGCGCGACACACGATCCCCATGCCCGTGAGTCGAACCGTGCTTGTGATCGGCAACGGTTCGCCAATGTTCCCCGAGCCTCCGTGCCTTGGACCTTAGTTCGACCCCACGGCGTACAGGTGCCATGCTCCAGGCACGCCCTTGAGCTCGTGCTCGCCTCGGTCCTCGAACGGGACGGCCGAGCCTGCGATGAGATCCTTCACCGTCGAGGACACGAAGATCTCCGAGGGCCCGGCGAGTCCGGCGATACGGGAGCCGATGTGTACCGCGATCCCGCGGACCTTTTCGCCCTCCAGTTCGACTTCACCGGTATGCAGTCCAGCTCGAAGCTCGATCCCGAGATTGCGCACCGCGTCACGGACGGCCATCGCGCATCGCACTGCACGGATCGGGCCGTCGAACGTGGCCAGGAAGCCGTCGCCCGCGGTGTCCACCTCGTGTCCTCGGAACCGGCCGAGCTGGGCGCGTACCTTCTCGTTGTGCTCTCCCAAGAGCGCCAGCCACCCGTGGTCTCCGAGCTCGGCCGCCTTCGCTGTCGAGCCAACGATGTCGGTGAACATCACGGTCGCGAGGACGCGATCGAGTTCGGCCTCTTCGACGCGGATCTCCTTCACGAATCGGTGGACTTCGTCGAGCAGCCGGTCCCCCTCGCCGACCCAGAAGAAGTGATCGACTCCCGGGTGCTCGATGAACCGGGCCCCTGGGATCCCCTCGGCGATCGCTCGACCCTGCTCCGCGGTGAAGGCCATGTCTTCGGTCCGAGAGACGACGAGTGTCGGGACATGGATCGCAGGCAGGACATGCGTTACATCGATGCCCAGGTTCATATTCTCGAGAGCGATCGCTGCACCCGGACTCGCCGAGCGACGGAGGTATGAGGCAAGCCATGTCACCATCCGTTCGTCGTCGGCCAGGCTCGGCGCGGCCCAGTCACGGAGCTCCTGACGCGCAAACTCCTCGGTCCCCCAGGATCGATCCATGCGCTCGATGTACGCGGCGGACTCGGCGGAATCGCTCACTTCCCAGGTCGTTCCCGTACCGAAGAGGACGAGAGCGATCGTTCGTTGCGGGTAGGTCGCAGCGAACGTGATGGTCATCGGTCCACCCTCCGAGATGCCGAAGACAACAGCACGTTCGGATCCGGCCGCATCCATCACTGCTCGCACGTCGTCCATCCGCGTCTCGAGGGTGGGGAGCTCTGACTCGGGGACGCGGTCGGAGAGTCCCACGCCTCGCTTGTCGAAGATGATTAGCCGGCCGAACGTCGAGAGTCGAGATAGCCATCGGGCGAGGCGCGGCTCTTCCCACATCGCCTCGATGTTCGTGGTCCACCCGATCGCCGCGACGATATCGACGGCGCCACTGCCCACGACCTGGTAGGCGATGTGTACGCCGTCGACGGTCTTCGCGTACCGGGTCTCGGGAATCACGGCACTAGTCTCCGCCTGAGTCAGCGGGCGAGCAATATCGACCGAGATCCGCAGTTGAGCCACTGACGCGTATGGGGCTGAGAGGCGCGTTCGCCGAGGTGTCGGTCGGCTGGCCGTGCGCCGCCCAAGCGACTCGGCACTCCGCGGCTCGAAGCGTGTGCGACTTGCCCCTGATCTCAGCCTCCGTGAGGATGTCGCCAATGGGCGAAAGGAAGGCGATCGAGCCCGCCGGGTGGGGTCAGGAGCTCGGATGGTATCGCCAGAACCGCCTCTCCCCGGCCGTCCAGGTAGGTGATCTGCTGTTCGTTTCGGGATGCACGGGAGCCGAGGCGGCGAAGGACGGGGCTCGAGCGCAGATGCGTCGGGCGTACGAGGAGATCGGCGAGGTCCTCCATGCAGCAGGAACGAGCTGGGGCGACGTGGTATCGATGACCACGTATCACCTGCACTTCCGTCGGGACATCGACGCGATGATCGAGGTCCATCGCGAGTTCATCGCCGAGGAGCCGTTCCCGTCTTGGACCGCCGTCGGAGTGACCGAGCTGTACGAGCCAGAGGCCATCGTCGAGATCTCCGTCGTCGCGGTCATCCCCCCGCCGGATGGACATGCCGATTCTGCTAGGCGTAGATGAGGCACCATCGGCCTGCAAGGTCCTGACGGCGACACACGGGCTACGTCACCGAGATTCTCGTCCTAGACACCGGATCAAAGCCCATCGCAGCTCACCGGGTAGGGGCCCGTTGACTTGGACTGGGTGCCCAATTTCTTCCCATCGGGCGTCCAGCGGCGCATTGCGCGACGCACTTTGATTGCCGGTTCCCTCTCATCCCACCTCGAGGCGGAGATCCGAAGAGTTCTCGCAGACGGTGACGACCGGTGTGATCTGGTGGGGCAAGATGCGACTCGCTCCCCGCGCCGAACTGCTCCGGGTCCTCATGCTCCCCGACTTCGACCGCGCCGACGCGATCGGCAGCTACTGGGAATCCCAAGACCCGCACCTTCGCCGAGCTCCTGATCGACTGCGAGGAGTGCCGGACGCTCCGGGCGGTGCTGGTAGGGATGCTGCGGGAGCTCCGTCCTAGTGGGGCAGCACCACGTTCGACCCCATAGCGACGTTTGAAAGTAGTTGAACTGGACGGATTCGCCATCCATCATCGCGCGGAGGTCGATAGTTGGGGGGAAAGTCAGTGATCCGTCGAGCAGCAACGAGCGCTTGGCTTGTGATTATCGCTCTGCTGATCGTCCTTGTTGCGCCGGCGGGGGCGCTACCGGGCAAACCAAGATCAGGTGATTCTGGTGATCCGTCCGCATCGCTTTCTAGGCACGTTGCCAAACACTCAGGGCTGGTCCCCGTGCCCCCCGACGGACTTACGCGTGCCCTCGAGCGCGGGGGGCTGACTGAGGCACAGTACGCACTGGAGCGCGCAAGCAGCTTGTTTGGAAGCACGCGTTCGCGATTTGGAACTGTGCGTCCATCCGATCCCCGGATCGCGACGCTGATGCTCCGCGATCTCGCCGTCCGAGTGCAGGCGCTCGATGGGGCCCAGCGGTCCAGGGCTCTCGCGATTCTCGCGAGGCCGGACGACGGAGCAGCTGACCCATCTGGTGACGGCTACACCGTCCCAAGCGTGACGGCCTGCTCGACGAATGTCTGCCTTCATTGGGTCGTATCGTCGATCGATGCACCGCCCCTGACTGACGCCGATGGATCGGGCTATCCCGACTGGGTTGAGACAAATGCCGATGTGTTGGAGGACGTGTGGCAGACAGAAGTAACCAACTATGGTTATCGCCCGCCGAAGTCTGACCTCACTTCATCAAACCACGGTCCCGATTCACGGATTGATGTGTACCTCGCCGATATCGGTGATGACGGACTCTTCGGGTACTGCACCACGGACGATCCGGATATCCTTGATGGTGTCTACCCACCTTATGACGGCTCAGCTTATTGTGTTCTGGACAACGACTTCAGTGCAGCTCAGTTCGGGTCAAACGCATCGGGTCTGATTGGGTTGCAGGCGACGGCTCCTCACGAGTTCTTCCACGCCGTCCAGTTCGCGTACGACGCCCTTGAAGACGCTTGGTTTATGGAATCGACGGCGACCTGGATGGAGGACGAGGTCTTCGACAACGTGAACGACAACAGGACCTATCTATCCACGAGCTCGATGCGGCAGGGCTACGTTCCGGTCGACTTTGGTGATCTGAGGAAGTCATTCGTCTATGGAAACTGGATCTACATCCGCTTCCTCACCGAGTACTTCGGAACGCAGAGCCGTGCGGATCCCTCTTTCGTCCGTGATGCGTGGGAGTGGGCTGATGGCAGTGCCGGAGGCCCAGACTTCTACTCGATGCAGGCCCTCGAGAAGGCTGCTCGTGAGCGGAACTGGTACTTGGAGTGGGCCTTCGCAGACTTCGGCGCGGTCAATCTTGCTCCAAAGCGCTTCTATGAGGAAGGCAGTGCTTACCCGACCCCGAAAATCGACAAGACCTTCGGCCTTACTGCCGCAAGGTCCGACAGCGGTTGGTGGTCGATCCCTACCGACCACCTGACCAATCGTTACGTTGTCTTCACCCCGAAGGCGGGCATCAGTCGTACTTCGAAGCTCGGTCTCCTAGTGGACTCGACCGCGCGCTCAACGATGCCCCAAGCAACGGCGGTCGTATTTTTCAAGACTGGTGCGGTCAAGAACATCATCATCAAACTCGATGCCCGAGGTGACGGCAGCAAGCAGGTGCCTTTCGGCAAGGGTACCGTTCAGCGGGTCGTTCTGGTATTGACCAACGCGAGCACCCGATACAAGTGTTGGTTAGCAACTCCTTACTCGTGCTCTGGGAAGCCGTTCGACGACAACCGTAAGTATTTCTTCCGGGCAGTCGTGACGTAGGGTCACCTGCGTGATCGCGAACACCACGACGAGATCGAAGAGGAGCTCCAAAGGGGTGACTCGCTGCTCCCGCTCGGTCGGTTGAGCGTCCATCCCTACGAGCTCGTCGAGCGCGGCACGAGCCTGATCGTCACGTCATGGGCCTGAGAGCCCACGACAGTCCCGACGATCTCGGGCCCGTACCGGTCGTACTTCGCGTGGTACGCGGCGTCGATGTCGAACTGCACGCCCGGGGCGACCTCGGCGAACGTGACGTCCCGCTCCAGACCACCGGCCCGGACGCGACCCACCCGGCTCGCCTTCGCGCGGCGGAACCACGGGTTGTCCGCGCCGTGAGCCGAGCGAACGTAGAGCTCGTCTCCGGTGCGAACAGTCCACATCGTCACGTACCCGCGGAGCGTGCCGTCCGGACGTTCCGAGGCGAGCTGCAACTCCTGCGCGTCGCCGATGCGTCCCAGCTCCACGTCGGTCCATGCAGTCATCGGAGCACCCCGTATCACGAGTCAGGCGTCCATGGCTCGTCCTTTACCGTAACCCTCCCAGCTCACAGATGAAATCGGTGAGCACGCGGTGCGCCATCCTTGAACCGAGCCTGCCTTGGACACTCCATGGGGCAGCCTCGGTCCTGTACTTGGGTTCCGCCTAGCGGCCCCCTGAGCGCGCTCGCTGCGTGGGGCCGACGGCAAGTCGAGAGACCACGCCGTCCCGCATCATGGATGGCCCATGGAAACCGCCGAGGCCGACCGGACGGAACGGGCCTTCGCCGACGAAGGGGAGGGCCCGCGGGACCTGTTCGGCCGCGGCGTGCGCCTGGTCGTCTCGTACATCCGGATGCACCCGCGGCCGTTCGCGATCGCCGTGTTCGGGGCGTTCTTGTTCGCGATCGGCTCGGTGGCGGTCACGGTCGCCCTCGGGTGGGTGACCGACCGGGTCCTGCGGCCGGCGTTCACGCCTGAAGGAGTGGACTCCTCCACCGTCTGGCTCGGTATCGGCGCGGTGATGGGGCTTACCGCCGTCCGGGCGCTCGGCATCGGGATCCGCCGCTATTACAGCGGCGTGACGGGGGCGGCCGTGGCCGCGACGCTGCGCGAGCGCGTCTCGGACCGATACCGCGACCTCGCGCTCTCCTACCACCGCACTCGGCCGACCGGCGAGCTGCTCGCGCACATGGAGGCCGATGTCGAGGCCGCGATCGAGGTCCTCTACCCGGTCCCGTTCGCGATCGGCGTGATCTTCCTGGTCCTGTTCGCGCTCGTCTCCCTGGTGGCGACCGACCCCTTCCTCACGCTGATCGGGCTTCTGACGGTGCCGGCGCTCGGTCTGATGAATCGCTCGTTCGCGCTGCAGATGCAGGCCCCAGCCCGGCGGGTCCAGGAGCGGATCGGCGAGGTGTCCGCCGTTGCGCACGAGTCGATCGACGGGGCGCTCGTCGTGAAGACGCTCGGGCGCGAGCGCGTCGAGGTGGACCGCTTTCGCGAGAAAGCCGAGCAGCTGCGGACCGAGCGCGTCGCGGCCGGCTACATCCGCGCCTGGTTCGAGGAGGCGCTCGAGGCTCTCCCGAACCTGGCCGTGATCCTGATGCTCGCGATCGGTGCGTGGCGGGTCTCGACCGGCGATATCACGCTCGGGACCCTGGTGCAGGTCGTCACGCTGTTCGGCCTGCTCGCGTGGCCGATGCGCTTCGTCGGCTGGATCCTCTCGGAACTTCCGCGTGCCGTTGTCGGCCATGGCCGCATCCTCGAAGTCCTCGAGCAACCGGACACGATCACGGGGCCGGCTGACCCCATCTCGCTGCCGCCCGGCCGGCTCGATGTCCGGGCCGAGTCACTCAGGTACGGCTTCGACGGCACTTCCGTGCTCGACGAGGTGTCGTTCCACGTCGAGCCGAACGAGTCGGTCGCGATCGTCGGGCCCACGGGCGTCGGCAAGTCGACGCTCGCGCAGCTCCTGGTGCGCTTGGACGACCCATCGGGGGGTCGGATCCTGATCGGCGGCGTCGACATCCGTCAGATCGACTCCGGCGAGCTGCGCCGGGCCACGTCGCTCGTGTTCCAGGAGTCCTTCCTGTTCGCGACCACGGTGGCCGAGAACATCGCGCTCGACTCCGGCGCGAGCTTGGACGAGATCGAGCGCGCCGCCGCGATCGCGCAGGCTGACCGCTTCATCCTCGCGCTCCCACACGCCTACGACACCGTCCTCGGCGAGCGCGGGCACACGCTCTCCGGCGGAGAGCGGCAACGCGTGGCGCTCGCCCGCGCGCTGGTCCGGCGGCCCCGCGTGCTGTTCCTGGACGACGCCACGAGCGCCGTGGACCCGACGATCGAGGCGGAGATCCTGGCCGGCCTTCGGCGGGAACTCGAGACCACGCTGATCATCGTCGCGTACCGCCTATCCACGATCCGGCTCGCCGACCGTGTGCTGTTCCTGGAGGAAGGCCGCTTGCGGGCGACCGGCTCGCACGAGCAGCTGATGGCATCCCAGCCGGGCTACGCTGCGATGATCCTCGCGTACGAGCGGGGCGAGCGATGAGTACCACCGTGATCGACGAGTCGCCCGTAGAGACCCCGGGCCGCGAGGAGCTCCCGATCCCCGAGCACCTCAGGAGTGCGTGGCGCGTCCTGATCGCCGGGCTCCGGCTCAGCCCGGAGCTGCGCCGGGGTCTCGTTCTCACGGTCGTCGTCTCGCTCGGCGCCGTCGTGGGCAACCTCGTGGTTCCGATCCTGGTGCAGCAGATCTTCGACCACGGCTTCGAGGGCGGGTTCCGCCCGGGGTTCGTCTTCGGGCTCTGCGGCGCGGCGTTCGCGCTGGTCTTCGTCGCGTTCGTCGCGGGCCGGACGGCGGCGCGCCGGCTGGTGCGGGCCTCCGAGGAGGCGCTGATGGCGCTCCGCGTGCGGGGGTTCGAGCACATCCACCAGCTCTCGATCGCGACGCAGTCGCGGGAGCGCCGCGGCGTCTTCGTAGCGCGCGTGACCGCGGACGTCGACACGTTGTCCGAGTTCACCGAGGAGGGCGGGATCGAGTGGATCTGGGCGGTCCTGCAGATCTCTTTGACGCTCGTGATCATGCTGCTGTACTCGTGGCAGCTCACGGTCCCCGTCGTCCTGATGGTCGCGCCCTTGCTGCTGGTCATGGGCAAGCTCCAGGGCAAGTTGTCTGAGGCGTACGACCTGGTGCGCGGGCGGGTCGGCGAGATGCTGGCCGAGGTCTCCGAGAGCGTGATGGGCGCCGATGTCGTGCGCGCCTACGGTCTCGAGGACCGAGTGGACCAGCGGGTCAAGCGCTCGATCCACGACCGGTACCGGGCGCACGTCCTCGCGCACCTGCGGACGGCGAGGCTGTGGCCGATGGGAACGATCTTCTGGGGACTCGCGCTGTCGACGGTCATCCTGGTCGGCGCCACCTTCGGGCCAGGTTGGGGGCTCACGTTCGGCACCGTGTCGGCGTTCCTGTTCCTCGCCGACCTGTTCCTGCACCCGTTCACCGACCTGCCAGAGATCTACGCGCAGACCCAGACGGCGATCGCGGGGTGGCGCAAGATCCTCGCGCTGCTCGAACTGCCAGTCGAGATCGTAGAGCCGACATCCGGGGTGACGCTGAGCCACGGAGCGCTCGCCGTGCGGGCCGAGGGCGTCTCCTACCGATACGGCGACGGGCCGGTGGTGCTCCGGGACGTTTCCTTCGACGTGCCGGCGGGCGCGCACGTGGCGATCGTTGGCGAGACCGGCTCGGGGAAGACCACGTTCTGCAAGTTGCTCACGCGGCTCGCGGATCCCCTTCGCGGTCGGATCGAGCTCGAGGGCGCAGACTTGCGCGAGGTTGCGCAGGCCTCGCGCAGGAGCGCGATACGGATGGTGCCGCAGGATGGGTTCCTGTTCGACCTCACGGTGCGCGAGAACGTCCGGGCGGGCCGCGAGGGCGCGACCGATCGCGAGGTCGAGGCCGCCTTCGACGATCTCGGCCTCTCCGACTGGGTCGAGTCGCTGCCAACGGGCATCGACACGCGCGTCGGCGAGCGGGGCGAGTGGCTCTCCGTCGGCGAGCGTCAACTCGTCTCGCTCGCCAGAGCGCAGATCGGCAACCCGGGCGTGCTGATCCTCGACGAGGCCACGAGCGCCGTTGATCCAGCCACCGAACGACGGATCACCGAGGCGCTCCGTCGCCTTTCGGCGGGCCGCACCACGATCACGATCGCCCACCGCCTGAGCACGGCCGAGGGCGCCAACGAGATCTTCGTCTTCGACGCAGGGCGCATCGTGGAACACGGGACACACACCGAGCTCGTCGAGGTCGGCGGGACCTACGCCGGCCTCTACCGCAGCTGGCTCGGCAACGTTCGGATCTGAGCCGCGACCCGACGTGCC
>Ga0105246_10002415_pt1 | contig 11270 bp, 12 predicted proteins | sample KBSM64metaG_FD_99694 | JGI IMG/M metagenome (GOLD analysis project Ga0105246, IMG submission 99694) | Miscanthus rhizosphere microbial communities from Kellogg Biological Station, Michigan, USA - KBS M6-4 metaG | ecosystem: Host-associated > Plants > Roots > Rhizosphere > Soil | place...
GCTGAAAGCGGAAAGAAGCGTGCACTCCAATCAAATTGCGCATCGGTAGCAATCTGGATTGCACGTGCTAGGTGATATTGGTTGCTCAGAATGCCAATGGTTTTGTAATCTAGCAACTGGTGACAGGTGAGCCAAATGGCTCGAAAATTACCGAGCGTATCAGGTTCTGAGGCTACGCACAAAATGTCATCTTTGGGGATTCCGTGTTGAATTAGAAAATCGCGCATATGCTTGGTTTTTAGCCACTTTTTAGTGGTGTCAGCCTGCTCTAGTCCACCGCCAACCACAATGATCTTGTGTACTGTAGTATCTTTAGTGTTATAAAGATCTGCCATTGCCTGCATACGGGTTTGGCCACCGATATATACACCGTTTTTGTCATACTCTTCAAAAACGGAGCCAAAACCAATGTTTGGGCATAGCACAACTACAAAATCCAACACCCCAGGTAAATTGCCGGTCGTCTTTAGTGCCATATTCTTTTGGGCAGGTGCGTCTCTTATCGGGTTCATGGTGGGGCTATTTCCAGGCTAGAAGTATCAGCAGGCCGGCAACTACTCCAAATACCCCGACCACCTTTTGTTTAGTAAGTTCATCTTTGAAGAATAAAGGTGAAAGCAGGGTAACAGCCCCGATCGATGCGGCATTTGTGGCGTTTACGTAACCGACATTAGGGGCAATGCTTACGGCATAAAAATTGAAGAAATTGAACCCTGATGCCATAATGCCAACAAGCAAGAGTGGCCAGAATCCTGAGATGATATTAGTACGTGGGATACGCCGCCGCCAGATCTCTGCCAGCACACAAAGCGTACCGATGCCAAACACATACACTAAAAAGGTTACCGTGGACATGCCACCAGAAATAAGATGCTTAGCCATCAGTGACAAAAATGCCCAGCATAAGAAAGAACCGAATGCTAGCGTGATCCAAGCGACGCCATGGGTTTCGTGAGTGCGCTTAGGGTTTATCAGGATGACCGCCGAGCTAACAACAATTAGTCCAATCGCCAGCAAGGCTCGGACGGTCAAGTGCGCTCCAAATAGCGGTACTGCCAAAATGGAGGTTAGGACAACATAACTTTTGGAAAGTACTAAACTATAGCCCGCATTGGGTGCGAGTTCAATGCTCCGTACTGACATGGCGTTACCGTAATAGGACAAAATTATTGCAGTTACCAATATCTGCATAAACTGCCACCATGACACTGTTAGCTTCGCATGTGACACAAGAGCGGCAACGGCAAATACTAAAAATGGGATGGCGAACATTGCCAAATTGTTACTCTGACTTGGCAGCTTAAGGAGTGATGCGCGACGTACGGATAGGTATAATCCAACTGAGCAGGCAAACATAATCAGGTCAGCGCTAAACCAATGCATGGTCCTAGTATACCCTATCTGTTGGAATTTCTAATGTTAAGTAGTGAAATATAAATAAACACCCGCCCGCTCTTTGGCGAAGGGCGGTCAATAGCCAATTTGCCTAGCTACAAACTTTGCGTGGGCAGGATTGGTAGCCCATATGTCTAACTGGCCATGGTGGACTGTTTGCCCTACCATTTGAGGAGGTTCAGATTTAACATTGTCTAGGATGCCGTTTGGTTCAAGTCACTCAATGGCTTTGATGCTTTTGAGGATACATTGAAGTGATGTTTTATGTCCTTTGACAACATGCACAATGGCTAGGTCTTGTATGTTGTTGTGAAGGTGTAGGCGTCGGCCTGCAACTCTTATCCTAGCTGTGCTCTATGCTCTTAGCTCGCTCTTAATCTTATTAATTAGATTGTCAGAGTAGATGTTTAGTAGTTTTTCACCAATCTCCGGAGTAGCGACCCATTTCGGATGAGCGTCAATCACCCCCTCGGGGCGCACCTCAATAACCTTCTTGTCCCATGCGAAATCAGATATCGGGTGTTTTTCGTCGCTTGGCTGCGGCTGTTTTGTGATTGTCGGATCGACGGCAAGCATTAGGGCAACTTCAGTATTGCCAGCATGATCGTCAGTTGGGCCGTCGAGCAGTTTCTCGGCAACTTCATCAGTGATATCATCACCGAATGTAAGTTGATCCATATGAATACCAGCATAATCCGGTGCTTTCTCGGACAGAAACTGATCAATAACAGGTTTGTTGCCACCATGCCACGATACAAAAAGAATCACGTTGGCATTATCTTTGATACTGTCAACGATATCGGTGATCATGGCGTATAAAGTCGATTCCCGTAATGATACGCTTCCATTAAAGCCCAGCTGTTGCCAACAAGGACCGAAAGGCGTCACTGGCAAAAATACGACATCAGGCAACTGTTTCTCTGCTCGTTTTATCATTTCGACTTGCACTAGGTAGTCGGTGCCGGTAGGCCCGTACGGACCATGCTGCTCTACTGACCCTAAAGACACGATGTACGGTCGTTTATCGGCAAGCCTTTTGTCGTTGGTGTTGAGTTCGTGTAAAAACATAATTTCCTCGAATTTCTCGTCTAATGATGTAAAAGACGAATTAGTAGTCTTTCGCCGAAGGGAGCACGCCTTTATATGCATCCGCAAACTCAACCGTTTCAGCACTACGACAAGCATCATAGATGCTCTCCTGCACTGCTTTAGCAGCAGCGTGCCCGATGACATCAACAGTGAAGCCGGTATTACCGGGGCTTTGGAAGAACTTACCATATTCATTGAATGGTTGCTTTATTTCTTCCGTCGAAAACACGAAAACCGTATCGCCGTCTTGCGAAGTATGCACTGGATGGATGGCGCGAACATGACCGTGAGTAGCGAAATGGGCAAGCCGTTCGTAGTTTTCGCGCGGGCCAAGGTCAACATTGGTGCCAACGATGGTAATCGTGGTGTTGGAAGGATCGCCGGTTACAAATTTAATCGTGTCGTCAAAGTCCTTGAACTTCTTATTTTCGTCGCGGTTGCCGGCAAGGATCGTGCCATCTGGAAGGACAACGTTACCAAGCGCGTTAAGAACGGTCATTGCACACACCATAATGCCATTGCCCAGATCAATACGAGCATTGCCAACACCCGTCTTCATGCCACCGCTCTTTGTGCCCTTTTCAACCCATTGGAATTTACCGACAGCTGTGCCAGTGCCAGCACCGACATTGCCGCTCGCCACTGGAGCGTCTGTAAGATTGTGATACGCTTCACGGCCGTACCTGGGATCGTACTGTGCAATACGCGTACCCTGGTCGAAGACGATAGCACCACTGATATTTGGATTATAGATTTGCTCGGTCCTTTCACCTACTTTATCTTCAATCATGGCTTGCATGATTTCAGAAGCACTCATGAGTCCGGTCAGGCTACCGCCAGCAATAAAGAAACCTTGACGAGTGCGACGAGCGCCGACACGCAAGCTGTCGGTATGGAAACTGCCAATATCACCACCGTATCCTTGATATGCAGATGGATATTCTTTATCAAAGAGTACGAATGTGCAGCCTGTTAACTTATCGAGGTGTGTGGCGTGGCCGACGCGAACGCCTTTGAGGGCTGTGAGAGTATTATTAATCATGATCTTATTATACAGGTAAGGCTCAAACCCCCTACGACACTTGGGCAGACTCAGAACCCCTCGCTATTCTTTTGTATAAACAGTATGCATGGCAATGCTCACAGATATAGCCAGATTTAGGCTATCTATGTCGGGTGCTTGTTCAATAAAAACCGGTGTCCCTATGTGACTGAACGCTAGAGGTAGTCCCGCACCTTCATTACCAAATACAAGGCTATGTGGAGCTGAGAAACTAATCGTCGACAGTTTTTGAGCTTTATCGTCTACTATGAACGGATAGATATTGTGTTTTGGAAATGATCGTTGGTACTCCTCGATGGTCGAAAAGAGGGCGACGCGTTGACGAAACAATGCGCCCATAGAAGCGCGAATACATTTAGGGTGCCAATAGTCTGCCGATTGGCCAATGATCGCAAGGTCTCGATAACCAAAGCCAAGCATACTCCGTATGATCGTTCCAATGTTACCCATATCATCAGGTTCAACTAACACAATGTGAGATTCACTGGCAGAAAGGATACTAGTATATTTCGAGAGCACTCCCGCCACAAGGCTATTGTCGCTCTTACTCAAGCTGCTCAACTGCTTATCGTCAATGATAACAGGGATATTAGAGTTATAGCAGAGCTGTTTTAGCCTATCAGCCATCTCACTCTTCTCAGAGGATTGTGAAAATAGCAAAGCCTCCACGCGCTTCGACTGATAGCGCGTTAGTTCAATTGTTGGAAATAAGCCTAATGAGTAGGAGTAATTGGACTCTTTTTTGTATGGTTTAAATCTTCGACTCATCGATTACCTATATATTATATCAAATCCGTATAGCATATCGGGAAGCGATCTTGATACCCCTTCTTTTCAAGTAAGTAGAGGAGCTACCTCCCTCAACAGCCTAGCCTGGATTGCATGAGGTTCCTGAACGAAAGGCTGAAGAAATTCTGAACCGGCTTTGCACTCACTGGAACTTCCGAAAGGTCGACCATATACCATCGAAGCGTCAGATCTTGATTAGTCGAGAGATGAACCGGCCCCCTACTAGTAGTCTATTTCCTCGATGTGGTTGAAAAGCTAGAAGACGGGGGATCAATGCTGGCGTGACAATTACGTAATTGCCGTTAGTTTGCAGTATTCTTGCGTTTCCTGCCTCATTATCCAGGCCTTTTCTCTTTTGTATCTGTAGTAATCTCATGGCTGAGAATAAGCCCGATGGAGGGAATACCTTACTGGCTAATTTTATCTCTTTCTGTCAGAAATTAGAGAAACCCGGCTTCACCTATTTTAGTGGTATAAGGGGGCACATACTTAGCCTTAAATCGCACGATAACGGTTTGCCATTGTTAAGACCTCTCCAATGTTGCGTCTGCCGGGAGTGCTTTTAATATTTGCTTGATCTGTAAAAGGCATATCCGGCTCTTAGATTCAACATACATGCCAGCGTGCCCACTAGCTGTCCGGCCAAAAAAATCGGCAAAAGCGACTGCGATGAATGCGAGAGTAGCAGCACATAATATATAAAGAAAAAGGAGCTGACTAAGGTCGCTAGAACAAGCGCATGCAAAAAGGCCTTTGCCGCTTTACCATATAAGACCGCGACCGCTCTCGAAATGATACGGACTAAAAGAGCTAGGACTATAAAAGCGGCGATTGTCCAACCTTGGAGGATAATAATAAGATCCCCTACAAGAGAACGGGGCTGTATCAAAAATATAAGTGCCAGTGAAAGTATGGTAGACCCTGCCACAGATAAGGCCATAGTTCTATTCTCAGACAGTTGACCTTCGGTGCCCGTCACCTTGGCATACATGCGCATCCCCGTGTATAAGAAATAGATTGATATCAGAATAATACAGGAAATAATAACGGCGATGCCCCTATTATCCGGCCCCAGTAACAGGATGAGGCCCGGAACTATAATTTGTGATGAAGCAGCAAAAACAAAACCCAGTCCGATCTTGAAGTAGGCTTTTTTAACAGTTTTTGTAAAAGAACTAAGGCTTATCAGAAAGAAATAAGCACCTCCGAGCGACAGCGCTGAGTTAAGCACTGTAGGCGGGAGGCTACTTTTGATATTCGGGGACAATGGAATAAAAGATGTCGCTACCGGCAGACAAATACAGATAATTATGATAATTAGAAGGTGATGAGATATTCTAGATTTAGTACCAAAGTGCTCTTGTAGCCTTACCTCCAAGGATTCGGGAGTAAAAATGGCGACCTTTTCGTCTGTTGTTAGATAGTGCTTCAATGATTCTTTCGTATTGCGAAGAGTAGACAAATCTGACGGCTTAAGCTCGGAGCCCACATGAGAAGTGACCCTTCGTACCGAGTCTAATATAATGTCTACCTCAGACGGTTGGCTGGCAAGAGAAGCCAAGTAATCGATCTCGTTGAGTAATTTTCTAGCTTCATCCATGGCGCTTCTATCTATTCAATTATGATGCTTATGTCTCTACTTTATCAGGTTTTTAGCGGCAGCACTATTGTGAAATCGAACGACTCCCAATCTTTAAGCTGGCTCACGGAGTATTACTGGGCATCAAGAACGATTATAGTACTTTAAATAGGGGCAGATAACCTAGATATCATCGAAAAAGAAGACAATGCTAAAGATGAGGAGAATAGCGATGTTTAAACTATTCTCCCGCACGACTGACATGCAAGACGGCGTGTCTATATTGAAAGTCTGCTTATAACTAAGAAACGTATCGACGAATTGTCGCCAATTATTGAGGGGCTACTACAGAGGTATAGAAGTCACGGTCAATACGCGATGCCCAGATGAGCATGATGGTGAATATATTGGCCAAGCCATTGATGGCATCCGAGCAATGCAAGAACTAGATGTCACAGTGTTCTACGCCGTAAGGCACCACCGCAAGTTAGCAGTTATTGATGAGGTTCTACGGGAAGGCAGCTTAAATATACTTTCGCAAAATGATAGTTGCGAGGAAATGCTGCGATTCACAGGAGCTGCTAAATATGTTGTTCACTAACTATTGCTTACTACTCGTGCCAGCTTATCAAGTAAGTCGGGATCTTTAAGGAGATAAACCATGATGAAGTTATGGACTGCTTCATGTTTTTCAAGTGCATTCAGTTCATTTGGCCAAAGATCCTTATCAAACCAAAGGAGGTTCTCATCAAAGTTAATGGCATCTGTTTTGAGTTCGTTCCACTTCGTCGGTTTTATTTTATCGAGAAGCTTTACGGTCTCAGATTTTAGACACGAAGTAAGCACTTCTATAGCATGCTTTTCGCCGTTCCGGTCATGAGTTGTGAGCCAATGGGTGGAGTCTAGGTACTTCGCAAGAATAACCTGCAAAAATCGTCAGCATAATTTGCTGCGTGAGTTTCGTTGGCAAGCAACACCCCGTCGATATCCAAATAAACATTCATGGTGTCATTATATGGTATTTTGCGTACTAAAGAGAAGTGGAATGCTTTAGTGCGCCCTCCCTAGGACATGGGATTATGCTATTATTGCACATATGATGAAATTAATAGAACTACTTGCTGTCGGTGGCGCTTATGTTGACATAAATTGCACGCAATTCCCTTTTGGTGAACAGGGCCTTTTACCGGAAACAGAGGTAGTTGGTGATGCATATGAAATGGTGCCAGGTGGTTCAGCACTTAACTTTGCCCGCTTCTGCGCCAACCTTGGACTCAGAACGGCGTTTATCGGGAAAGTTGGACGAGACAAAATGGGTTCAGTCCTTGGCGACTTATTAGAGGAATCGGGAGTACAGCCAGAGCTTGTTACTGATCCCGAGACGACAACAAACATTAGCTTCAATGTCGTCAACTCTTCGGGTAAATCTATCATGGCCGTAGTTGGTAACGCGAAACATCGGCTGACGAGTGAGGAAATCGAAACAAAGATAGTTTCTCTCTTGCCTGAGACTGAATATCTAATGCTAGGCGGTGTATTTAAACTCAAGAAGCTGCTGCCAGTTCTCAAACCCATTATTACTGCCGCAAAAAACTCAGGCACGAAGATCGTTGTTGATCATGGTCGACTCTCGGATAACATTAGCCAAGAAGATATTAAGTTTGTGAAAGAGCTTGTCACCCGTGCGGATTACTACTTCCCAAGCCGTGACGAGTTCCTGCAATTGTGGTCAGTGTCATCTATCGAGGAGGGTTTGGCTAGGCTTGCCGATGAAACCAACGCCGTAACTATCGTCAAAGACAGCACCAACGGAGCCCTCACTTTAATAGATGGTAAGATTATCCACATTCCTGCATACTCGGTTGAAGCTATTAATACCATTGGCGCTGGCGATAGTTTCAACGCCGGATTTATCGCCGCACAGAAAGAAGGCGTGACCATTGAGGATAGCATACGTTTTGCGTGTGCGACTGCCGCACTGAAAGTATCGCAAAGCGAGCTGCCGACTCGAGAGACAGTTAATGATTTTATTGAGTTGCGCAAATAATATCATTTAGCTCCGAAGCTGGCGATGTGAACAATATGTGTTTCACATTAGACCATGCGTAAACCCATCCATCAAGCTACGTTCTAATACTTGGCTGTATTCATGAGTTTTGAGCTATAAAGCCATGTGTATTGATTGTTGTAGTCTATCTAGATATAGAGGAGAAAAGATATTCGAACTTTTTCATAGCAAAATAAGTCTACGACTCAATTTGTAGATTTTACATAATTTCATGGCTGGGGACAAGGAGCTCGAACCATGACTTGCAATTCTAGGAAGATGCAGAGTGACGACAGATTCAACAGCGGTCGGCGGCAGACCCGGCTGGCGGGAGGTTGCGCATACGATGCGCGCCTCCTCCCGCCTAGGCTAGCTACTGAGTAACACGTCCAGGTTGTCTCATGGTGCAGGACGACGGCACGCCGAAGAGTCAATCACTTTCAGTATCCTCGGAATGACCGTGATGATTGCCAGTGATGCGGCGCCCTTGAGATCGAGAGTGTGCCATGAAGACGCCCGGCAGGCTAAGCAAGGCCACCATATCCATGGCTATGGTGACAAAGATTGCCCAGCCTGATACGGGCGCGACGGAGGGGTCGGAGGGGTCAGGCACATAGTATGAGATGACACCGGCGGCCAGCGTAGCCAACAGCAAGAGGATACCCATGCGCCACAATCCACGCGCGAGCGCACACACTGTCCCAATGAACAGGAATAGCACAGACATTGAAATGACCTCCAGGTCACTCTGCGGTATGAAGGAGCGGATGCTCACGACATTATATTATTATATAATATAGCTAACCAAAAGACTACAGGTCTAGACAGCCGTCACCCGCGGGGGTGAACATAAGTAGATAGGGTGACGACATAAGGCCTATACGTAGACATTTTCATAAACAACATGCTGGTCTGAATTAGTTATTGAATTTTACCATCTTCACAAACCATTGGACGAAGAGCGGACTGTACTTGACTAGTCAAGAATGTTACTATCGAGTACGTGGAAAAAAATCGGTATACAGATAGGGAGCCTTCTGACGATTCAAAAGAAGCGGAGACTGCAATGTATTCTGACGTTCAAGGTGCGATAGCCGAGCGACCGCTCGAATCTGCGTCGTCTTCATATGACCCTTCAGGGGAGTGCCTTGATAAACCGCAGCCGCTACTCGCCCTCGATCCCGAGTTTGAACCTGCTCTCCATTCAGATGGTAGAGTGGAGGCGAAGTTGTCCGATGGAAGACTACTCGATATTATGACTCGTTCGTTCGGGCGCAGGGGTGGTTATCCGATTATTTTTTGTCCGGGAATGCCCGCAAGCGGCATGGCGGATTTGCCATATCGGTATGTACAAGAGCTCTGTCTGGGTGGCTTGGAACTTGTTACGTTTGATCGCCCTGGGTACGGCGACTCCACACGCTGGAAGGGGCACCGAGTGGGAGATGGCGCCGTGCTAGTGCAAGCAGTCGCTCGGGCGTATGGCTTTGACCATTACAGCACCGCGGGGCGTTCAGGTGGCGCGCCCTATGCGCTCGGTGCAGCTGCCCTGTGTCCTGGGGTCGTGAATGCAGCGGTGTTTGGTTGCCGTACGCCTCCTAATGCAGATATCGACAGATTAAACGGAGCCTCGTTGGTTAATGAGATGCTTATCGGTGCTGCAGATGAGGAGACACTCGTTGAGAGTTTTCGCAGTACGTCCGGCCAAGCAATCATTGATAACCCTTTGGCGGTAGTACGAACCATCATTCCTAATCTGGGTCCTTCAGATAGGAGAGTCACCCTTGAGCCTGAAGTTAATCGCTACCTTGCAGCATCACACAAGAATGCGCTTAAAAAAGGTTCGGCTGGAAGAATCGATAATATATTCGCCCTCAGGTCACCCTGGTGCTTTGAGCTGTCCGATCTTGGCGATAAGCTTACCTATCTTATCCAGGGAGCCGCGGATGACCAATTCACCACACCAGAACATTTTATTTATTTAAGTGATAATATACCAAATTGCAGACCAATCAAACGATTGGATATGGGGCATATGGGAACAATGGCACTAGAACTGAAATGCTTCAGAGCGTTGGCAAGAGATGCATTTAGTAAGGGGTATTAAAGGATTATTATATCCACGTCATTCTTTTTACGAATGTTACCGTTCACAGCTACCAACTAGTACGATCAACCTACGAGATTTGCCGGGGTGAAACCGGCGGTTCAAGCCCAACTCAAGATGACTCAACTGTTTACTTGTCGTGAGGGGATAGTTACTCCTAATTTCAATTGAAGTAAAGTATCATATATGCATGAGTATCCCGATGCTTTTCTGGAGAGAACGTACCCCGGAGCTAGAATCTATAACTTCGGTGTGGGCTATTAGAGCTGCCGTGATGATGCAGCGTATCGTACCAGCCGATCCGTGCGTTTCTATCATCCTTGTGCAAAGTGACGCTAGTGCGGAAGTGATAATAAGAGGTCCCGAGACCGCACCGCGTAGCGAAATTCTTCTACCTGGTTACACCTGGATCGGCATCCGCTTACATCCTGGTGTGCAGTTAAAAAATTTTCCAACCCGACAGCTTACTGACAGTTTCCGAATATTGCCAGCTGACAGTAACGGACAATTTCAATTTGAGGGAACGCTACTGCAATTCCCTAGCTTTAGTAATGCCCAGGAACTCATTAAACAAATGCACGATTTAGGTTACATAAGTGGTAAAGCCTTGAATAGCCAAGAATCTCCCCAGAAGGTCATGTCGTCTAAAAGCTATTCTCGCTTCGTCAAGCGGAGTACGGGGCTTGCACCTTATAAACTGTATCAACTGCAGCGTATGTCTGAGGCTCTGCGCTTGCTTCGGCAAGGCACGCCAGCCGTTACCGTTGCCTCAGAACTCGGGTTTGCGGATCAAGCCCACCTTACCCGCGCAGCCAAGCAATTTTTAGGCTATACCCCCAAAGAGCTGGTGCGGTGGCCGCATAACTTTTAAAAGTGTCCGAAATATTCAATCTTTTTAGTTTTTAGCTCGTTACACTAATGAATGTAAACTATAAAAAAGGATAAATTTATATGCAAAAAGTGGTAACTTTTCTGTGGTTTGAAGGCCCGATAGAAGAAGCCGTAAATCTATATGTGTCATTGTTTAAAGATGCAAAAGTAACATACGTATCGCGCCTCACAGAGGTGGTGGCAAAGGCTGTTGGGTTGAAAGCCGGAACGGTACAATCAATGGAATTTGAACTGAATGGTCAACGCTTCTGCGCATTAATGGGCGGTCCGATGTATAAGCTTACTGAGGCCACCTCGATCCAGGTACACTGTA
>Ga0105246_10002419_pt1 | contig 11265 bp, 14 predicted proteins | sample KBSM64metaG_FD_99694 | JGI IMG/M metagenome (GOLD analysis project Ga0105246, IMG submission 99694) | Miscanthus rhizosphere microbial communities from Kellogg Biological Station, Michigan, USA - KBS M6-4 metaG | ecosystem: Host-associated > Plants > Roots > Rhizosphere > Soil | place...
CGTACGCCTTGAACACGCGCTCGAAATCCGCCGTCGTCGCCGCATAACTCGAGTGGATCCCATCGGGCAGCGTCAGGTTCGCCAGCACCTGGTGGAGAAAAATCGGCTGCTTTCCCTGGTTGTGCAGCCGCACGTGGGTAAACAACAAAAGCTGGTCGATTTCTTCCTTCGGAATCGACGCGCCGTTGGCGTCATATCCCGAGGTTTCTGTATGCATGGGATGCGCCCACACATCCAAAACCTCACCGGTAGAGGCAGGCGGCTTCTCGCCCGCGACGATATACACCGTCACCGCTGCGGAAACCAGCACCACCGCGATCACCGTGGCAATAATGACATGACTCGTACCCTTGGTGTACGACTCTCCCGCAGCCTCTCGCGATTCCTGTTGAAGCAGACTCATAGCGCCCTTATCTTAGCCCCACCGCTTGTGAACAATCCAGCAGTGCGATGGCCACACTGCGCTCCCAATCCAAATTCCAGGCCTATGCGGCCCTGGGAAACGGTTGTATCTTGGGCCTCCGCCTGCGACTCGCATGCCACAGGTCATAATCCATCTGGAGTCCCGCCCAGAAACCTACGTGTGTCCCCAGAGCCTCAGAAAGACGCAGGGACATCTCCGCCGAGATTCCTGCACGCCCATTCACAATTCGCGAGAGAGTAGTCCGCGTCACCTGCGGACGCTTCGCAGCCTCTCCAACCTCCATGTCCCCGAGATATTCCCGCAATACCCTGCCGGGGTGCGGTGGGTTATGCATTAGCATTCCGATCCTCCTCAGTGATAATCCTGATAATCAACTATTCACAACCTCTACCCTCGCTACCTCCCCCGCAATGCCCCCAAAAACTCCCCCGCCCCCAGCGTATTCAACACATCCCCCGCCCCCAGCCACGCCCGCCTCAATTGCCGAATCCCATACCGCCACTCCCCCACCACCCGCGTCACATGCGCGTCTGTGTTAATGACGATCCTGCACCCGCACTCTTTCGCCAGCCTCAAATCCCTGTCGCTCAAGTCCAGCCGCTCCGGCGACGCGTTATGCTCGACAGCCACACCCAGTTCCGCGCATTTGCGGATCACCGCACCCGTATCCATCGCATACGGCTCCCGCCGCAAAATCTGTCTGCCCGTCGGATGTCCAAGTATTCGAACGTTCTTGTTCTCCACCGCCCGAATCACCCGCGCCGTCATCTCCTCACGAGGTTGCCCGAAATGGCTGTGCACGCTCGCAATCACCACATCCATCTGCGCCAGCACCTCGTCATCCATGTCGAGACTTCCATCCGCCAGGATGTCCACCTCAATCCCCGTGAAGACCCGGATCCGCCCCTCCAGTTGCGCATCCACATCGCGAATCCGCTTCATGTGCTCAAGAGCCCGCTTCTCATCGAGGCCGTTGGTCATTGCCAGGTTCTTCGTATGCTCCGTGATCGCAATGTACTGGAGCCCTCGCGTAACCCCCGCCTCCGCCATCTCCAGAATTGAATTTCGCCCGTCCGTCTCTGTCGTGTGCATGTGCACATCGCCCTTGATATCCGAAGCCTCAATCAACTTCGGCACAGCCCGCTTTGCCGACGCCTCAATCTCGCCGAGGTTTTCCCGCATCTCCGCGGGCATCCAGTCCATCTCGAGCGCGGCGTAAATCTCCTCCTCCGTCGCGCTCGCGACAACCGACTCATCATCCAGCCGCGACAGAGCCCACTCATTCAGCGTGTACCCCATCTTCAGCGCCCGCTGCCTCAGCACCACGTTATGCGCCTTCGACCCGGTGAAGTACTGCAGCGCCGCCCCGTAGCAATGCGAAGGCAACAGCCGCACATCCACCTGCAGCCCATTGGCAAGATGAAAGCTCACCTTGTTCTCGCCCTTCGCAATCATGTCGTGAATACCCGGATACGCCGCCACGTGCTCCACCGCCGCATCTGTATTTCCCTGCGCACACGCTGGTCCCGTCACCAGCAAATCCAGATCGCCCGCCGTCTCCCGCCCCCGCCTCAGCGATCCCGCCGGAGTCACCCGCTCAATTCCGCTCATCGCCATCAGGTACGTTGTCAGCCGCTCCGCCGCATCCTCCGCCTCATCGATCCGGAACCGCCCCACCGACTTCCGATAGTCATCAATTCCCTTCTTGATTTTCTCGATCTGCTTCTCGCCCATCCGCGGCAGGCCCTTCAGCCGCCCCGCCTCGATCGCCTCTGCCAGTTCGTCAATGTTTTTGATCTTCCCTGCATCCCACAGCAGCGCCACCGTCTTCGGACCCATCCCCGGCAGCTTCAGCAACTCCAGCAATCCCGCCCCATATTTCGCCAGCAACTCATCCCGCACCGGCAGCGATCCCGTCGCCACAATCGCCTGCAGATTCGCCGCCATGCTCTTCCCAATCCCCTGGATCGCCAGCAACTGCGCCACATCCCCCGAAACCGCCGCCAGATCCACCGTCGTCTGCTCCACCGCATCCGCCGCATTGCGGTAGCTGCGCACACGAAAGCCATCGGCCCCATCGATCTCCATCAGATCCGCCGTCTCCTTCAGCAGACCCGCCATCGTCGCGTTGTCCATCAAAACATTTCTCCGCGATCAGTATCTTTCATCCCACCGGCTGTTCGTCTATTCGTCCGGCCTGTGGCACTGGCCAACACTCAAAGTTGACCCGTGCCGGTCTGTGCCCCATTCATCGCAGTCTCATCGCGATGAGTGGGTTTGAATTAATCCAGCAGCTGGAACAGTTTCGGTGGAAGCCGATCCTGCCAAGAGCATGGGTGGCCCCACTTCATAGCCTTGACATGCACTATACCGTATGCTACATAGGGTGTGGCGGTGCTCATGCGGACGGTCGTGTCGAACAACTCCCGCAAATCCTTACGAAGAGCCCTCCCACTCGTTTTGCTCCTGCTTCCATTCACATGCGGTGGTCGGCATGCAACCGTCGCGCAGGACAAAGCAGCCGCTGCAGCGAGCAAGCAATGGAAGTTCGCCGTAGTATCCATACGCAGAGATACAGGCGGAGGTCCCACACATTTCGGCGCTGCGACGGCGGATGGATATCAAATGGAGAATCTGTTTCTGGGATATCTGATCGTGATGGCGTATGCGCCGCAAACCGGCGGCACGGAGTTCTATTCTCCTGATCAGTTCATAGGGATGCCCGCCTGGCTGATCGGCGACGACGATCGTTACGATGTTTCCGCGAAGATTGACGAGTCGGACCTTGCTGATTGGCAGAATTCAACCAGGCAGCCTGTGATGCTGCGGTCCATGCTGCAGTCGATGCTCGAAGACCGTCTCAAGCTCGTGGTGCATCGCAGTACCAGAGAGGCTCCTGTGTACCTGCTGGTCGTCGGGAAGAAGGGGGCGAAGTTCAAACAGACAGACCCCAGCGAAATCCATCCTGGCGCACGACCGATGCCTGGAGGCGGAACCCTTTCAAGAGAAGAGAAAGACGATCAGATGACCGTGCATTATTTCGGCATCTCGATCGCGCAGCTGGCGAGATTCGTATTGGGCGATGCCGGCCGTCCAATCCAGGACAGAACAGGTCTTACAGGCAAATACGATGTGACGATCGAGAGGCCGATCCCTGAGGGCGCGGGAACTCCGCAAGTTAAGCCAGTTGAAACGTCGGCTGCGGAAATCGCGAATCAACTTGGCCTGAAGCTAGAGCCGGCCAAGGGTCAAGTGGAGACGCTGGTGATCGATCACGTTGAGCGCCCCTCGCCGAATTGATGAGGGCAGTTGGCGGGTAGCCCAAATACGTTGGAAGGTCGTTCCACCATCAAATTTGGGTGCAACCATGTCTCCCGCCTTTGGAGATATATGAGACTGCACCGCTCCCAAAGCGACGACAGATACTGTGAGCCCTCAGGCAAAAGGTGAAGGGCCGGCGAAGGCGCGAACCTTCCCGGCCCTGTGTATTCAGAATGAAAGCACCTGGACTACTGAGCTTGCTAATCAGCCGAACCGACCACAGGCCCGGACCAACGAACTCCCTCACCGCCGATCCGCGGTTTGGAAACGCTCCAGAATCCTCGACTGCTAGGCAGCGTTATGGGTGGTCGCCGCAGCGTCTCTCAGCCGGGTAACTGCATCCGCCTGAGGGCCTTTCTGCCCCTGGACGATGTCGAACTCCACATCATCGCCCTCTTTCAGAGTCTTGTAACCATCCAGTTGAATTGCCGAGTAGTGGACGAAAACATCCGGCCCGTCATCACGTCCGATGAATCCGTAGCCCTTGGCGTTGTTGAACCACTTGACTTTGCCTTTGTGCTGAGCCACAGGGTAGCCTTTCTTGCCTCTTAGGGGGTTGGTGAGCAAGGGGAATGGGGAAGCCAGCCCACCCTACCGACTATGACGCTCATTCTTTGTCAAAGGTTTATTGAGACACCCACAAGATTCACAAAATCGTCGGGCCGGCGCATCGCGCCGGCCCCCGTCAAACCCTCTCGAAAAAGGTACTTACCTTTTCCTATTTCTTCCGTTTTTTCTCCACCTTGCGCGCGTAAAGCAGCACACTGCAAAGCGTTTTCCCGTCCTTGATCGCGCCCTTCTCAATCATCTTCACGATCTCCGACAGCCTCACCAGCCGGAACTCAATCTCCTCATCGTCTTCCGGATGCGCATCCCCCGCCATCAGCCCCTCGGCCTGAAATACCTTCATCGATTCGCCCAAAAAACCAGGGCTCCCGTAGTACTCGACCAGAGGTTTCCACTTCTTCGCGCGATACCCCGTCTCCTCCTCGAGCTCCCGCTGCGCACCTGCCAACGCCTCTTCCCCGGCATCCAGCTTTCCGGCAGGCAATTCCCATAGATACTGCTTTGCCGCGTGGCGATACTGCCGTTCCATCACAATCCAAGGATCCTTCTTGCTCTTCGACTTGTCGATCGCGAGAATCACCACGCTGCCGTTGTGGCGGATCACATCCCGCTCGCTCTTCTTCCCGCCCGGCTCGATCAGCTTGTCATGCAATACCCGGAACAGCTTGCCCTCGTACACCACCTCCGAGCTCAACAGCTTCTCTGTCTCCCCTGCCGCTGCTTTGCCTGTCTTCGTCTTCTTCGCAGATGTTTGCAGTTTTTGCTTCGCTGATTTTCCCTTCTTGACCTTCGCTGACTTCTTCGCCATCGTCGAGATGCTCCCCTTCTTCACTCATAAGGAGTATATGCGCTGAGCGAACTCCCAACGATCCTCGGCCACAGCGGCGAAGGCTCCCAGGCCGCAGTCCTAAAGGCTTCATTCAGGCGAGTCTCTTCCCGATAACCGCCCGCCTCTCGAGCCATCACTCATCACTTGCGACGAGCAGAACTCCAGGAGTGTTCGTGGTGCTTCGGAATCGCCGACGACGGAATCAAGTCTGCGACGAGAACAAAAACCAGAATCATCGCAGCCATAATCAGGAGCACGAAAATTCGGCATGGCATAAATCTTGAATCTCTAATCTCTAAATTTCTAATTCCAGCGGCTTGCTGAAAACAGTCGCATTTGAACTGCACTGAAAGCCGCCTATTGGATGAAACGCACATTATTACGAGATGTTTCGCTTCGTCCTTTCTTCTTCCCCCCTCCTTTTCTCTGTCACTTCTCCGGTGTTCGACCAAACACCCTGCTCACGCGCCGAAGAACGCAGATCTGAAGCCTCCATTGGGCTTACCTCCATCCCCATGCAGCCAGCTTCTCCAAATCATCCCCTCGCGCCACCTCAAGAAGGCCTGGGGAAAACCATCCCAGGCATTCCCAGTTTCAATTCTTTGACCACTACTGTGGAAAAACGGCCCAGGAAAACCGATTGACCGCCCAGCTACAATAGAACCATGTCTATCAGCGCACCGAAGCCGGAACTCGCCAACGAACTCCGCTACGCCCTTGATGTCATGGAAGAGAATTCCCATCTCGGTCTGGACGACGAAGCCGCCAATAGACTCCGCAAAATCCTTCTCCGCCGCATCAAGCAGGCAGAAATTGATTTCTCCGGACGTCCGGCTGAACCCGTCCGCTTCCCCGCTGAAGAAAAAGCCTTCGCCTGACCCTTGCTCCCCCTGCACACCGCTAAGTCTTTTACTCCCTCGGCACCTCGCCCCCTCGTTCCCTGGTTTCGTTCCCTGCCTTTTCTGCATCGAATCCCCACGGCATGGCATCCTTATCGCAGCCGCCTTGCGCAGCAAAGTAGCTGTCTTGCACACTGAGACCTGATCTGTCTCTAGGGTCAGCCAGACGAATCCATCCAGAAGGTACGCGTTGCCGAGTTCCGACTGTTTCCCTATCGACGTGGCTCCCGGCCAGAGTCGGCTTTTCCTCGACTACTGCGCCGCCGATCCGGCCGTTCGGCCCTTCTACCCTTCCCTGCCCCGCGAGACAAGATGGCAACAACGATGTCCGCGTCCCGATCACTGGAACGAAATCGTCGACCAGATCGCTCAACAGAACCCCTCCCCCTCCGCCGCCACTTCAATCGAGGCGCTTCGTTCGGGAGCCGCTACCGTACTCACCGGCCAGCAGGTCGGCCTCTTCGGCGGTCCCCTCTATACCCCATTCAAAGCCGCATCCGCTGTTGCCCGCGCCCGCCAGGCCACCGCGGCCGGACATCCTCACGTCGCCATCTTCTGGCTCGCAACCGAAGACCACGACTTCGCCGAGATCAACCACGCCTCCTTCCCCTCCAGAAAAGAGCTCAAAAAGCTCGTCTATCCCAACACTCCTTCGGCTCCCATACCCGTCGGCAGCGTCGTCATTGACCAAACCATCGAGCCCCTCATCGACCAGGCATGGGAACTCCTCGGCACATCCGACGCCATGGACGCCCTCGTCGCCGCCTACAAACCGGGCCGCACATTCGGACAGGCCTTCGCCGACTTCTACTCCAAAGCCTTCGCCGCCCAGGGACTCCTCATTCTCGATGCCTCGAGCGCGGAAATTCACCGTCTCGGCAGCCCCGTCCTCAAAGCCGCCATCGAACGTGCCGACGAGTTCCACTCCGCCCTTCTCCAACGAGACAAGGCCCTCGAAGCTGCGGGATATCACGCCCAGGTCGCGGTCTCTGCCGACTCAAGCCTCCTCTTCCTCCTCGACGAACGCACCGGCGCGCGCCTCTCCCTCAAGCGCATTCCCGCGAGTTCCAAAGAGCCGCGCGAGCTCTGGCAGGCCGGTCGCGAGCGCTTCACCAACGCCGACCTCCTCGGCATTCTCGCCGCCGAGCCGCAACGCATCTCCCCCGCAGCCCTGCTCCGCCCCATCTTCCAGGACTACCTTCTCGGCACATCCCTGATCATCGGCGGCCCTGCGGAAATCGCCTACTTCGCCCAGTCCGCAGTTCTCTATGAGCGCATTCTCGGCCGCATCACCGCCGCCGAACCCCGCCTCTCCGCCACTCTCATCGAACCCGCCATCGGCGAGCTCCTCCACAAACACGACCTCGGCATCGATCGCGTCTTCCGCGAGAACGCCGATTCCCTCGCCCAACTCCTCGCCGCCTGCGCCATGCCAATTGAAGGCAAGCAAAAGCTCTCGTCCGCAGGCAATGCGCTCGACGCCGAACTTCAGCCTCTTCTCGAATACATGAAAGCCATGGATCCCGGCCTTGGCCGCTCCGCTGACACCGCTGCCGGCAAAATGCGCTATCAGATGAACCGTCTCCGCCGACTTGCCGCCAACTTCCAGATGCAGCGCGAAGGTTCCCTCCGCCGTCACGCCGAAGCCATCGAACGGGCGCTCAATCCCGGCAATGTCCTCCAGGAGCGCGTCCACGGTGCCGCATACTACTTCGCGCGCTACGGATTCCAGCTTGCCGAGACACTCACGGAACTCGCAACCGATCCCTGCCCCGGCCACAAAGCCATCTGGCTTTAGCTTTGCAATTCTCTTCTCTTGACGTCGGACCTGGGAGTGTCTACTAATCTGCCCATGGACTACCGGCGAAAAGGCAAGATCGCCGCACTCAAAGCGCGGTTGGAGATATGCGAGGCTGAGCGCCGCAAGCTCCTGCTGGTCCTGACAACGACAGGCGCCCATATGGCTTCAATCTCCTGGCGCGCCGAAGAACTTCAGAAAGAATTCCGCAGGCTCAACAACGAGCTCAAAATTCTCGAAATTTCAGAACCCGAAGAATGAGCCTCGCCCAGTCTCAAGTGCTCGCCGCTTCTTCAAGCGCGGCAAGCTTGGTGGGCGGTCCCGTCAAACCCCAACCGGCATTCCCACGATATGTATCGGCAAATAGCTGAAACTTCCGCCCGCACGTCGCGCACTCCAGATTGTGTTCCACAATGTCCGCGGGCCATTCCTCATTGAACAGGTGCTGAAGCGTACACGTGCTCTCCAGTAGTTCGAGGCTTCCAGCCTCCACCACTTTCAATAGACGAAAAGCAAATTCCAGGTACTCCCGCGGCTTCACAAAGCTCAGACCGTCCTGAAACTCCTCGCATTGAGAGCACGGCAACACCACACAAGTGTTGCACTACCGCACCAATACAGTCACTCATGCCGAAGGTGCATAGGTAATCCTGCACAAATGGCGTCATCGACTACGCAAAAGTAACATCCCCCTTTGCCGAGGGAGCAGCAGTCAGCCCTTCTTGTCTCTCATTACCTTCAGACTCGCCTTCACAAGCTTCTTCACCAGCGTCACCGGCACAGCCTTCTCCATCGGAAAGCTGACAATCGCCTTCGTCGTCCGGTAACCCGCGAGTTCATCGCCGTGTTCTTCGATAACCGGCGGCCGTACGTGGAGCCGTATGTACGGCTTTTTGAAGCTGAACCAGACGAACATCCCGTCATAATCAAATCCGGGATACGAGTACCCGGGCATCTCGAAGTAGTCGGTGCGCTCCGTCGATCCAGGCGCCACCGCCTGTATCGCCGCTCTGAACTTCGCCAGGTTGCCTTGCGCCTCTTTGGGACAGCTCGCAATGTATTTGTTTACTTCACTCGTTTCGGATTTTGTCGCCACACAGTTTCTCCAAAAACTTCCACCGTGATTCTACCGGCAATGCAATTCGTTCACTACGTCCCTTGTTCCCTTGTCCCCTTGTCCCCTAGTCCCCTGCTTTCCCGTTCCCTCGTCCCCTGCTTTCCAGTGCCCTTGTTCCCTAATCCCTAATCCCTGCTCTTATAATTCTCGCGATACCCGGAGCTCATTCGCATGAAGCATTTGATCTGGTTGACGTTATCGTGTGCCCTCCTCGCTCAAGCACAAAAACAGCACGCGCCCTGCGCAACCCCCGGCGAAAACAATCCATTCCTCAATGTTCAAACCATCCGGCTCTGGACTGGTCCCGCCCCGCAGTCAACAGGCAGCGCCTGCCAGGACATCCCAACGCTCACCATCTTCGATCCGCAACCCGGCCATGAGAACGGCTCCGCGGTCGTCATCTTTCCCGGCGGCGCATACTCCGGACTGGCAACCAACCTGGAAGGCCGTCAGATCGCAAACTGGTTCAACGCCCGCGGCTTCCGCGCCTTCGTGCTCCGCTACCGCCTCAGTTCCGAGGGCTACCTGCTTCCCATTCCCCTTCTGGATGCCCGCCGCGCCATCCAAACCGTCCGCGCCCGCGCTCTTGACTACCACATCGACCCCAGCCGCATCGCGCTCATCGGTTTCTCCGCCGGCGGACACCTGGCAGCCCTCGCAGCCACCCAACCCGTCGACGGCACTCCTGACGCATCCGATCCCGCCTCCGATCCAATTGACCGTGTCTCCAGCCGCCCCGACTTCCTCATCCTCGGCTACCCCTGGATCGGCGCCATCTCCGCCGACACCTCGCACCTCAGCTACTGCAAGCTTTTCGACGTCATGGACAAGTGCGAAGACCTCCGCAAGGCCTACTCGCCCGATCTCTTCGTAACCGCGAAGACTCCGCCCACCTTCTGGTTCCACACTGAAAACGATCAGACCGTCCCCATCGAACAGGGCCTCCGCTTCTACGAAGCTGAAGTCAAAGCCGGAGTCCCCGCCGAAGCCCACGTCTTTGAGAGCGGACCCCACGGCGTCGGCCTCGGCAAAGGAGACGCAGCCCTCGACCAGTGGCCCGCCCTCCTCGAAACCTGGCTCCGCGTCCACGGCCTCCTGACAGTAGAAAAGCTGCCGTCAACTCCCGGCAGCCACTAGTGATTGTTCAGCCTGTGATCCCATCGGAGCGTAGCGGAGTCGAGGGACCCCAATCATTAGAAATTCTGCGACGTCACTTCCCCGCCAACCCATCCCGGTAAGCCATCGCTTCCAACTCCACGCGAATCGCATCTGCGACGGGAACAACCGGCCGAGCCTCAAACGTAAAAGCGGGCAGCATCGAACAGAACTTGTGCACTTCCAGCGGGTCGTCGCACTCCATCAGCATGTACCCTCCCCAGTCACCGACCCGTATAACAAACGCCTCGATTTTGAAATTTGCCGGCGCCTTCCATGGGCTGAAGACTTCCAGAATCCGCTTCTGCGCTTTCTCGTACTCCATCGGTGAGCCCTGCGGCCGTTCATTCCAGGTGATCATGTATTTCATCGTCTTCTCCTCTTTTGTGTCTTGTGACGACAAACCCGCCGCTCAGAGAGAGGCCTCAGCAACTGGCAATGGGGAATCGTTCGCCAAGAATACTCCGGCCACTCATTTTGAGACAGCAAAACTTCTCTGCCTCGATCGGAAGATCCAGAAAGCGCTGTTCGATGGAGTGCAATGAGGCAGTCAAGCTAAGGGATTAAACCTGATCACCAGCGCTAAACCATCAACGACAAACGCTGACTTGCTAACTCGCTATCGGCGCGCAGCGCCGGCTGACTTGCTAAAAGAACTAAAAACGCATACCCACGAACCTTCAACCACAAACCGATCTCTGATCTCTCATCAATGAACGAGTTCCTCGGGCGCCGCGTTCCCTCGTCCCCTCGTCCCTGTACCCTGTCCCCTTGTCCCCTGTAACCTTGTCCCTGTAACCCGAGATAAACCCTTCCCCATGTATTACGTGCAAAAAACCGGGGGGACGGGGTCAATGCTCCCGGCTGCGATCCGCCTCGAAGCTACCCGCTACCAGCTACCGGACACCGGCCCTAAACGGCCACTGCCCTAGCCGCTTCGCCCGCACGAAGTAGATCGCGCTGCCGCTCACCGCAATTGCACCTGCTACTGCAAGCCCCCCGATTGCCTCGCTTCGATTCACAAGGATGAAGGTGAACCCGGCCATCGCCAGCAGGGGGGGGAGGGGGTACAGCGGGATCCGAAAGGGCCTCTCCAACTCCGGCCGCTTCACCCGCAGAATCATCACTCCCACGTGCTGCAGGAAGAACTGCAAC
>Ga0105246_10002420_pt1 | contig 11263 bp, 6 predicted proteins | sample KBSM64metaG_FD_99694 | JGI IMG/M metagenome (GOLD analysis project Ga0105246, IMG submission 99694) | Miscanthus rhizosphere microbial communities from Kellogg Biological Station, Michigan, USA - KBS M6-4 metaG | ecosystem: Host-associated > Plants > Roots > Rhizosphere > Soil | place: Michigan...
AGCGACAGGAACGACTGCAGGTCGAAGCCGTTCGACTCGTTGGATCCGGTGGCTTCCGAGATCGTGCCGCCGACCGTCGAGAAGACGCCCATCGCGTCCATGACCATCCACAGCACCGCGGACGCGACGATCGTGCAGATGCCCAGCGCGATGGAGAGCAGGAAGCTCACCTTCATGACCGACCACGGGTCGGCCTTCGCCACGCGCAGCCGTGCCTTGCGGATACGGGGCGTGGTGCGCGCGCCGGTGCGCGGCCGCCGTACGGCACCGGTCGGTGACTGGGCGGGCGCCTGGGCCTGGTTCTGGTAGGCCTGCGGCGGGTGGTAGGGCCCGGCGGCCTGCTGCGGCTGCCGCTCACCGGGGAGCGGGGAGGCCGCCTGGGGCGGTGCGGGCTGGGCCGGAGGCTGCTGAGGCTGCGGCTGGGCGGCCGGAGGCGCTCCGGCCTTCTGCTGCTGCGTCTGCGGGCCTCGGGCTTCCGTCACAGTTCCCCCCTGGGATCCATGAGTCTCGGACGAGGGCGAGTCGGTCTCAGCTGCGTCGATCTTGCGCAGTTGGGTCGTGTGCGAATCCGTCGCACGCGCGGCGGAGCCACGGCCGCCTCCGTCCGATTCCGTACCCGTGGGGGTAGCGGCCGATCCGGCGCCCGTGGCTCCGCTCACGATGACTCACTCCTCGTGCTACTCGGCCGAGGGCGCCTCACCCTCGTCCGTGCCGGTGGTCGCGGCACCTTCGGCGGTCTCGTCGACGGCCACATCGCCGTCGACCTCCTCCGCCTCGCGTCCCGCCTCGGCGTTACGAGCGATACCGACGACGGCATCGCGCTTGCCCAGGTTGATCAGTTGGACGCCCATGGTGTCACGGCCCGTCTCCCTGACCTCGTTGACTCGCGTACGAATCACACCGCCCGACAGCGTGATGGCGAGGATCTCGTCGGTCTCCTCGACCACCAGCGCGCCGACCAGCGAACCGCGGTCCTCCACGATCTTGGCAGCCTTGATACCGAGGCCGCCGCGACCCTGGACGCGGTACTCGTCGACGGCAGTCCGCTTCGCGTACCCACCGTCCGTAGCAGTGAACACGAACGTACCGGGTCGAACAACATTCATCGACAGAAGTTCATCGCCCCCGCGGAAACTCATACCCTTGACACCCGAGGTGGCACGGCCCATGGGCCGCAGGCTCTCGTCCGTGGCAGTGAACCTGATCGACTGTGCCTTCTTGCTGATCAGAAGCAGATCGTCATCGGCCGAAACGAGTTCGGCTCCGATCAGTTCGTCGTCCGAACCGTCCTCCGTCTCCCGGAGGTTGATCGCGATCACACCGCCGGAACGGGGTGAATCGTAATCCTTCAGCGGCGTCTTCTTGACCAGGCCGCCCTTGGTGGCGAGGACGAGGTACGGCGCCGCCTCGTAGTCGCGGATCGCGAGGATCTCGGCGATCGCCTCGTCCGGCTGGAAGGCGAGCAGGTTCGCGACATGCTGGCCGCGCGCCTCACGGCCGGCGTCCGGAAGCTCGTAGGCCTTCGCACGGTAGACGCGGCCCTTGTTGGTGAAGAACAGCAGCCAGTGATGCGTGGTCGACACGAAGAAGTGGTCGACGATGTCGTCCTGCTTCAGCTTCGTGCCGCGTACGCCCTTGCCGCCCCGCTTCTGCGAGCGGTAGTCCTCCGTCTTGGTGCGCTTGATGTAGCCGCCGCGCGTGATGGTGACGACGATGTCCTCTTCGGCGATCAGGTCCTCGATGGACATGTCGCCGTCGAAGGGCACCAGCATCGTCTTGCGGTCGTCGCCGTACTTCTCGACGATCGCGGCGAGTTCCTCGCTGACGATGCCGCGCTGGCGGACCGGGGAGGCGAGGATCTCGTTGTACTCGGTGATCTTCGCCTGGAGCTCGTCGTGCTCCTGGATGATCTTCCGGCGCTCCAGTGCGGCCAGTCGGCGCAGCTGCATCTCGAGGATGGCGTTCGCCTGGATCTCGTCGATCTCCAGGAGGTCCATCAGGCCCGCGCGTGCGATGTCGACGGTGTCGCTGCGCCGGATCAGCGCGATGACCTCGTCGATGGCGTCCAGGGCCTTCAGCAGACCGCGCAGGATGTGCGCCCGCTCCTCGGCCTTGCGCAGCCGGAACTTCGTCCGGCGGACGATGACCTCGATCTGGTGCGTCACCCAGTGACGGATGAACGCGTCCAGGGACAGCGTGCGCGGGACACCGTCGACCAGCGCCAGCATGTTGGCGCCGAAGTTCGACTGCAGGTCCGTGTGCTTGTAGAGGTTGTTCAGGACGACCTTGGCGACCGCGTCCCGCTTCAGCACGATGACCAGGCGCTGACCGGTGCGCGAGGACGTCTCGTCGCGGACGTCCGCGATGCCGCCGATCTTGCCGTCCTTGACCAGGTCGGCGATCTTCTGCGCGAGGTTGTCGGGGTTGGTCTGGTACGGCAGCTCCGTGACCACCAGGCACTGGCGGTTCTGGATCTCCTCGACCTCGACGACCGCGCGCATGGTGATGGAGCCACGGCCGGTGCGGTAGGCCTCCTCGATGCCCTTGCGGCCGACGACGAGCGCGCCGGTCGGGAAGTCGGGGCCCTTGATGCGCTCCATGAGCGCGTCCAGCAGCTCCTCGTGGGAGACCTCGGGGTTCTCCAGGTACCACTGGGCGCCGGCCGCGACCTCACGCAGGTTGTGCGGCGGGATGTTGGTCGCCATGCCGACCGCGATACCGGCCGAGCCGTTGATCAGCAGGTTCGGGAAGCGGGCCGGCAGGACGGTCGGCTCCTGGGAGCGGCCGTCGTAGTTGTCCGTGAAGTCGACGGTCTCCTCGTCGATGTCACGGACCATCTCCATCGACAGCGGCGCCATCTTGCACTCGGTGTAGCGCATGGCCGCCGCCGGGTCGTTGCCCGGAGAGCCGAAGTTGCCGTTGGAGTCCACCAGCGGCATCCGCATCGACCACGGCTGCGCGAGGCGGACCAGCGCGTCGTAGATCGAGGAGTCGCCGTGCGGGTGGTAGTTGCCCATGACGTCGCCGACGACGCGGGCGCACTTGTAGAAGCCGCGCTCGGGGCGGTATCCGCCGTCGTACATGGCGTACAGGACGCGGCGGTGGACGGGCTTGAGGCCGTCCCGGACGTCCGGCAGCGCTCGCGAGACGATGACGGACATCGCGTAGTCGAGGTACGAGCGCTGCATCTCCGTCTCGAGCCCCACGGGCTCGACACGCATCGCGAGTTCGCCGCCCTCTTCAGGGGTGACGGGAGTGTTCTCGTCGGCCATTGCTGGTGAAGATCCTTCCTGGTGCGGTCAGCTGAGACCGACTCAGATGTCGAGGAAGCGGACGTCCTTGGCGTTGCGCTGGATGAACTGGCGGCGCGCCTCCACGTCCTCGCCCATCAGGACCGAGAACAGGTCGTCGGCCTGCGCCGCGTCGTCCAGGGTGACCTGGCCGAGGACCCGGTGCTCCTGGTCCATCGTGGTCACGCGCAGTTCCTCGGCGTTCATCTCGCCGAGACCCTTGAAGCGCTGGATCGAGTCCTCACGGACGCGCTTGCCGCGCTGACGGCCCATCTCGATCAGCGCGTCACGCTCGCGGTCCGAGTAGGCGTACTCCACGTCGTCCCGGCCCCACTTGATCTTGTACAGCGGGGGACGGGACAGGTACACGTGTCCGGCCTCGACCAGCGGCCGCATGAAGCGGAACAGGAAGGTCAGCAGCAGGGTGCTGATGTGCTGGCCGTCGACGTCGGCGTCCGCCATCAGGATGATCTTGTGATAGCGGAGCTTCTCGATGTCGAAGTCCTCGTGCACGCCTGTGCCGAAGGCCGAGATCAGCGCCTGGATCTCCTGGTTCTGCAGGATCTTGTCGATCCGCGCCTTCTCGACGTTGAGGATCTTTCCCCGGATCGGGAGGATCGCCTGGTACTGCGGGTTGCGGCCGGACTTGGCCGAGCCGCCGGCGGAGTCACCCTCGACGATGAAGATCTCGCACTTGGTCGGGTCGTTCGACTGGCAGTCGGAGAGCTTGCCCGGCAGGGACGCCGACTCCAGCAGACCCTTGCGGCGGGTGAGGTCACGGGCCTTGCGGGCCGCCACGCGCGCGGTGGCCGCCTGGATGCCCTTGCGGATGATGTCCGCCGCCTCGTTCGGATTGCGGTCCAGCCAGTCGTTGAGGTGCTCGTAGACCGCCTTCTGGACGAAGGTCTTCGCCTCCGTGTTGCCCAGCTTGGTCTTGGTCTGGCCCTCGAACTGCGGCTCGCTCAGCTTCACCGAGATGATCGCGGTCAGACCCTCGCGGATGTCGTCACCCGTGAGGTTGTCGTCCTTCTCGCGCAGCAGCTTCTTGTCGCGCGCGTACTTGTTGATCAGGTTGGTGAGCGCCGCGCGGAAGCCCTCTTCGTGCGTGCCGCCCTCGTGCGTGTGGATGATGTTGGCGAAGGAGTACACGCCCTCGCTGTAACCGCTGTTCCACTGCATGGCGACTTCGAGGGAGAGGCTCTTCTCCTTGTCCTCCGCCTCGAGGTCGATCACCGTCGGGTGCACCGCGTCTCCCTTGCGGGAGTTGAGGTACTTCACGAAGTCGACGATGCCGCCCTCGTAGTGGTACGTGACGTGCTTGACCTCGGCGGTCTCGTCGGCACCTGCCTCGTCCGCCCCGGAGGTGGCCTTCGCCGACTCGCGCTCATCAGTGAGTTTGATCGTCAAACCCTTGTTGAGGAACGCCATCTCCTGGAAGCGCCGCGAGAGCGTCTCGAAGGAGTAGTCGGTGGTCTCGAAGATGTCGGCGTCGGCCCAGAAGGTGACCGACGTGCCGGTCTCCTCGATGGCCTCGTGCTGGGCGAGCGGCGCCGTGGGGACGCCCATCTTGTAGTCCTGCGTCCAGCGGTGACCGTCGGTCCTGACCTCGACCGCGACCTTCGAGGACAGCGCGTTCACGACGGAGACGCCGACGCCGTGCAGACCACCGGAGACCGCGTAGCCGCCACCGCCGAACTTGCCGCCCGCGTGCAGCACGGTCAGCACGACCTCGAGCGCCGGCTTGCCCTCGGAGGGGACGATGCCCACCGGGATGCCACGGCCGTTGTCGACGACGCGGACGCCGCCGTCGGCAAGGATCGTCACGTCGATGGTGTCCGCGTGGCCGGCCAGTGCCTCGTCGACGGAGTTGTCGACGACCTCGTACACGAGGTGGTGCAGCCCTCGCTCACCGGTCGAGCCGATGTACATACCAGGGCGCTTGCGGACCGCGTCCAGGCCCTCGAGGACGGTGATGGCGCTGGCGTCGTACGAGGCGGTGACCTCGCCGTTCGACGAGGTCACCGCGCCGTTCTCGCCGGCGTCGGTGGACGGGATGTTCTCGTTGGGGTTGCCGGAATCGGCCACGAAGCGCCCTTTCTGGCACAGCACGAGCCAGGCTCTGGGGGGACCCCTCCGGGGGAGGGTTGCCGGAGCGGCTGCGGCATGTTGCGTTGGTAAGCCTTGTTCAGCGTTGCTCAGCTTTTCCCGGACGTCCCCACGACTGGGGCGGGATTGGCTTCCAGTCTACCGGTAGCGCCGACAGTGATGGGGGTTTGCCGGTACCTGAGTCCTCATGTGGCGCCCTGAACCGGCGTCTTCCGGGTCCCCATATACGGAGCAGGGCTCCAAGAGGCTCACAGCGGCACTCAGCGCTTCCGGCTGTCAACCCTTGGCTACTTGGGAGTCAGGTAGCGATTCGCAACCGTGTGCGGTGGTACGGCACGGCGGCCGTCGGGGCCACGACCGGACCCCCGACGGCCTGCCGATGTGAGGTCTGTCACCCATACGTGTCGCCGGGCCCCGTGCTGCCAGGGGCACGCAGGGGACCGTAGCGACGGGCGGGACCACCGGGACCGTTCACCTTGATCATCTTCACCGCGCCGTGCCCGAGGTCCTCATTGAGACGGGCCACGAGCGTCGGGGCGAGCAGGCGCAGATTCGTCGCCCAGGCCGTCGAGTCGCAGCGCACCACCAGGACGCGCTCGTCCTCGTCGTACTTCTCCGGCACACAGTGCTTGGCCACGTCCTCGCCCACGATCTGCGGCCAGCGGCCCATCACCCCGCCCACCGCCGCCGGGGTCTCCCAACCACGCTCGGTGATGAGCCGGTTGATCGCAGCACCGAGCGCCATGGGGTCGCGCCCGTCAGCGCGCGCGCCGGAGCGCACACCACCGCGCCGCGCCTGCTTCTTCTGCTGCGCCGCGTCCCCACGCGCGCGTGCCTGTTCCTTCGCCGCCCTCAGCGCCACGCGCGCGAGGTCGACGCCGGACGGCTCGGGGGCCTTCTCGGGCGCGGGCTCTTCGTCCGTCATGCGCGCTCCACCGTCCCGTCCGCCACGGAGTACCGCGTCCCCGTCAGTACGTGCGGTACGTCGTCGTCGACCGCGGCCGTCACCAGCACCTGCTCACCGGGCGCGACCAGCTCCGCCAGGCGCTCCCGGCGACGGGTGTCCAGCTCCGCGAAGACATCGTCGAGGACGAGCACCGGCTCGTTGCCCTCGGCCCGCAGCAGATCGTACGAGGCAAGGCGCAACGCCAGCGCATACGACCACGACTCCCCGTGGGAGGCGTACCCCTTGGCAGGCAGCTGACCGAGTTTGAGCAGCAGATCGTCCCGATGGGGGCCTACGAGGGTGACGCCCCGCTCGATCTCCTGCTTGCGCGCCTCGGCGAGCGCCCCCATCAGCTGCTCGTAGAGATCCTCGCGGGTATGGGCCTCACCCGGGGCGGACGGCTTGTACTCCAGGCCGACCGGGCCGCCCCCCGGCGCCAACTGCTCGTACGCCTTGTCGGCCAGCGGCTGGATCGCGGCGACCAGATCCAGGCGCTGGGCGAGCAACTCGGCACCCGCGCGCGCGAGATGCTGGTCCCAGACATCGAGCGTGGACAGGTCCATGGAGCGGCCGCCGTGCCGACGCGCGAGCGCGGCTGACTTCAGGAGCGTGTTGCGCTGCTTCAGGACCCGCTCGTAGTCGGAACGCACTCCGGCCATGCGCGGCGAACGGGCGGTGATCAGCTCGTCGAGGAAACGACGCCGCTCACCGGGATCGCCCTTGACCAGGGAAAGATCCTCGGGCGCGAACAGGACGGTCCGTACGATGCCCAGCACGTCACGCGGCCTGACCTGCGAGGACCTGTTGATACGGGCCCGGTTGGCCCTGCCGGGGTTCAGCTCCAGCTCGATCAGCTGCTGCCGCTCACCCTGTTTGACCTGCGCCCGGATGACCGCGCGATCCGCGCCCATGCGCACCAGGGGGGCGTCGGAGGCCACCCGATGGCTGCCGAGGGTGGCCAGATAGCCGACGGCCTCCACCAGGTTCGTCTTGCCCTGCCCGTTCGGGCCGACGAAAGCGGTGACGCCCGGGTCCAGCGGAACCTCGACCCGGGCGTACGAGCGGAAGTCGGCCAGCGACAGGTGCGTGACGTGCATGGTCGGTCGCCGACCTCCCCCAGTTGTGGGCCGTCAACAGCCCTGTGGATTACTTCTTCTCGACCGCGTGGCCGCCGAACTGGTTCCGCAGCGCCGCGATCATCTTCATCTGCGGAGAGTCCTCCTGACGCGACGCGAACCGCGCGAAGAGGGAGGCCGTGATCGCGGGCAGCGGCACGGCGTTGTCGATGGCGGCTTCCACAGTCCAGCGTCCCTCGCCGGAGTCCTGTGCAAAACCTTTCAGCCTGTCCAGATGCTCGTCCTCGTCGAGGGCGTTCACCGCGAGGTCCAGCAGCCAGGAACGGATGACCGTGCCCTCCTGCCAGGACCGGAAGACCTCGCGCACGTCCGTGACCGAGTCGACCTTCTCCAGCAGCTCCCAGCCCTCGGCATAGGCCTGCATCATCGCGTACTCGATGCCGTTGTGGACCATCTTCGCGAAGTGACCCGCACCGACCTTGCCGGCGTGCACCGAGCCGAACTTCCCCTCGGGCTTGAGGGCGTCGAAGACCGGCTGCACCTTGGCGACGTTCTCCGCGTCACCGCCGTACATCAGCGCATAGCCGTTCTCCAGGCCCCAGACGCCGCCAGAGACACCGCAGTCGACGAAGCCGATGCCCTTGGCCGCCAGCTCCTCAGCGTGCTTCTCGTCGTCCGTCCAGCGGGAGTTGCCGCCGTCCACGACGACGTCTCCCGGCTCCAGGAGCTCGGCCAGCTCATCGATCGTCGACTGGGTGGGTGCACCGGCCGGGACCATCACCCAGACCACGCGGGGCCCGCTGAGCTTGCCCACAAGCTCTTCCAGGCTGTGGACATCGGCGAGGTCCGGGTTGCGGTCGAATCCGATGACGGTGTGGCCTGCGCGGCGTATCCGCTCGCGCATGTTGCCGCCCATCTTGCCGAGGCCGACGAGACCGAGCTCCATCAGTTGTTCCTTAGGTTGCGGTGTGGCGTGTGGGGCACATTCGTACCTGCGTCCGAGCCTAAACCCGGACGCTCGCGCACACCTGTGGGCATACCCGCTCAAACGTATGCCCCGACCTGCGGATTCCCTGACGAGAGCGATCAGCCGCTGAGCCGCACAGGCATGATCAGGTACTTGTAGGCCTCGTCCGCCTCCGCATCCAGCGCCGGCTTTCCGCTGAGCAGCGCGGGCTTGGTGGACGTCGTGAACGACAGCTGCGCCACCGGGGAGTCGATGGCGCTCAGGCCGTCCAGCAGGAAGGTCGGGTTGAAGGCGATCGAGATGTCGTCGCCTTCCAGCTGCGCATCCACACGTTCCACAGCCTGTGCATCGTCGCTGGAGCCGGCCTCCAGGATCAGCACGCCCTGCTCGAAGCTCAGCCGCACCGGGGTGTTGCGCTCGGCGACCAGAGCCACACGCTTGACGGCCTCCACGAAGGGGGCGGTCTCGATGACGGCGACGGTGTTGAACTCCGTCGGGAACAGCGTGCGGTACTTCGGGAGGTCGCCCTCGAGGAGGCGGGTGGTCGTGCGCCGCCCGGCGCCCTCGAAACCGATCAGCCCCTCGCCCGCGCCCGAGCCGGACAGCGCCAGGATCACGCTGTCGCCGCTCGTGAGGGCCTTGGCGGTGTCCAGGAGCGTCTTGGCGGGCACCAGGGCGACCGCGGAGGCCTCAGGGTTCTCCGGCTTCCACAGGAACTCACGGACCGCGAAGCGGTAGCGGTCGGTGGAGGCCAGGGTGACGGTGTCGCCCTCGATCTCGATGCGCACACCGGTGAGGACGGGCAGCGTGTCGTCACGGCCGGCTGCGATGGCCACCTGGGCCGCCGCGGAGGCGAAGACCTCACCGGGGACCGTGCCTGTGGCGTTCGGCATCTGCGGCAGCGCCGGGTACTCCTCCACAGGCAGGGTGTGGAGTGTGAATCGGGAGGAGCCACAGACCACCGTCGCCCGTACACCGTCTGTGGAAATCTCTACGGGCCGGTTGGGGAGGGCGCGGCAGATGTCGGCGAGCAGCCGGCCGGAGACGAGGACGGTGCCCTCCTCCTCGACCTCCGCCTCCACGGACACGCGCGCGGAGACCTCGTAGTCGAAGCTGGAGAGGCTGAGAGCGCCGTCCTCGGCCTTCAGCAGGAGGCCGGCGAGGACAGGCGCCGGCGGACGGGCCGGGAGGCTGCGCGCCGCCCAGGCAACTGCCTCCGCGAGTACGTCGCGTTCCACCCGGATCTTCACTGTTGCCGCCTCCTGCTGTTGCCGGCGCTTCTCGCCCTGCCTGGCTTCGTCGTCTGTCTCGGTGTCGTCGGTCCCTGCGATGGGAAGGACACCGAGGAACAGTCTGACGCACGGCACTGACAGTAGGTGCCTCTCGGGGTCAAGTCGTGACGAGGGGCAGCCGGGAGCCGGACGGCAAGTTGTGCACAGGACCCCCTTCGAAACGAACTTCTCACTCTCTCTAGTCGGGAGTAGTAGTAGGGGCTGTGGAAACCGTGGATAACCCTGTTTTCCCAGCTCAGAGGCGAGATTTTGTCCACGGGCCCTGTGGGCGGAGCCGGTGGACAACTCGACACGTCTGTGGAGAACGGAAAGTTCTGCACACCCCGTGCACAGCCTGAGGTGAGTTCTCCCCAGCGCCGTCCCCAGCTTTTCCCCCGTTGCCCACAGCCCAACCCGGCAGCTTTGTGTGACGCCTTTCACTCGACGCGGTGATCAGGCGCGTCACGTTGCCGAACAGTGGACAGCGATGTGGAGAAGTCGGGATTCGCTGGGGACAATCAGGCTCAGCCTGTGGGTTGTCGGTGGACAACTTCGTGCACAGCTTGTGGATCAGTTGTCCGTCCACAGTCTGTGGAGATCCTTCATCCACCAATCCACAGCCACTTGACCTGCGGGGATGGTTGTTCAGCAGGGTGCCTGTGGATCGAGCTCTGGACAACTCCGCAGTCCCCAGGATGTGGACAGCAGAAAGTCTTCGAATCTGTGGAGAGTGGCCGTAACCCGGCAGGTAATCGAACAGCGGGCATCCCCGGCATGAAGAAGGGCGCCCCGGGAGCTTGTCCCGGGGCGCCCTCGACGGCTGTCGTCTGTGGCTGTCAGCCGTTCTTGATGCGGTTCGTCAGCTCGGTCACCTGGTTGTAGATGGAGCGTCGCTCGGCCATCAGATTGCGGATCTTGCGGTCGGCGTGCATCACGGTGGTGTGGTCGCGGCCGCCGAACAGTGCGCCGATCTTCGGCAGGGAGAGATCCGTCAGCTCCCGGCACAGGTACATGGCGATCTGGCGGGCCGTCACCAGCGCGCGGCCGCGTGAGGTGCCGCACAGGTCCTCGACGGTGAGACCGAAGTAGTCGGCGGTCGCGCTCATGATGGCCGTGGAGGTGATCTCGGGGGCCGAGTCCTCGCCGCCGGGGATCAGGTCCTTGAGGACGATCTCCGTGAGGCCCAGGTCCACCGGCTGCCGGTTGAGCGACGCGAACGCCGTCACCCGGATCAGCGCCCCCTCCAGCTCGCGGATGTTGCGCGAGATGCGGGAGGCGATGAACTCCAGTACCTCCGGCGGGGCGTTGAGCTGCTCCTGCACCGCCTTCTTCCGGAGGATCGCGATGCGGGTCTCCAGCTCGGGCGGCTGGACGTCGGTGATCAGGCCCCACTCGAAACGGTTCCGCAGCCGGTCCTCCAGCGTCACCAGCTGCTTGGGCGGCCGGTCGCTGGAGAGCACGATCTGCTTGTTGGCGTTGTGGAGCGTGTTGAAGGTGTGGAAGAACTCCTCCTGCGTCGACTCCTTGTCCGCGAGGAACTGGATGTCGTCGACGAGCAGGATGTCCATCTCGCGGTACCGCTTGCGGAAGCTGTCGCCCTTGCCGTC
>Ga0105246_10002423_pt1 | contig 11256 bp, 6 predicted proteins | sample KBSM64metaG_FD_99694 | JGI IMG/M metagenome (GOLD analysis project Ga0105246, IMG submission 99694) | Miscanthus rhizosphere microbial communities from Kellogg Biological Station, Michigan, USA - KBS M6-4 metaG | ecosystem: Host-associated > Plants > Roots > Rhizosphere > Soil | place: Michigan...
AGATGCAAGAGCAATGTGGGCGTAAGACTGTGTTCGTAGTTGAGGCGTTCGGTATGCGAACTGTCAAAGTTTCCGATCGCCGTGGTGATGGGAGACGGGAATCCCTCAGGCATTGCTGGTGAACCTTCAATCGGATACTGGTCCGCCGTCACGGTCCGGGACCAATAAAACGAGAGATGTCCGTTGCGGCCGATGGTCTGATCCAGCTTGAGGGACGGAATTTCGGTGGTTCGGTGGCTATTCTGCACGCCGTTGAAATTGCCGCCGATCTGATTCGTTGCATGCGGACCCGTCGGCAAAGGAATCAAGTTCTGAATTTTCAAAGCCACCTGGTCCTGACGGACAGGCGGAACGATGTTGCCGGGAAATGGATTCCGAACCGTGAGGTTTTGGCCGTTGACGACGACGGTTTGAAAACTGCTGGGGTCGTAGATCGTGCCGGTCAGGATGGGCGTTCGGCCGAGAGGATCGACATAGTTTGTGGCGGTAGCTCCCGAACCAACACGAAGAACCTGGTTGTTATTGAAGCTGGACAATCTGGAGAAGTCGCCATTCCGGTAGTCCTGGATGGGAACAGTTACGGCCGTGGTCGAGACGGACTGGTTCTCGCGGAACTGTTCGAAATTCCAAAAGAAGAAAGTCTTACCGGCGCCGTTGTACAACTTGGAAATGCGAACCGGGCCGCCGAGGCTGCCGCCGTAGTCGTTCCGGCGGGCCTTATTGAGGAGGCCGGTGTAGGGCTGACTGGCATTGTAGGCTTCGTTGACGTTGTAATCGTAAAGGCTACCGTGGAACTGATTGGCCCCTGAGCGCATGCTGGCGTTAAATACTCCGCCGCCGGTGGTCCCAAATTCCGCGGCAAAGTTGCCGGTCTGGATGGTGATCTCCTCAATCGCTTCGGCGCTGGGCTGGACTTGGAATGTATACGACGCCAGCGTGCCGTTATTTCCGGAGTCCATGCCTTCCACGCGGAATGCCGACGTGGTGGTCGGCGCGCCGTTCACTGTAATCTGGGGGATACCGCCGGAAAATCCAGCGGGGGCCATGCTGAACTGCGCTCCGGGAACAAGCTGAGCCACGACCCATGGGTTCCGGATGCCGGCGGCGGAGGCGGTCTGCGGTCCAATGCCCAAGAGGGGAAGGTTGTTCAACCGGTCGTTTGTAACGTTGGTGATGAGCTGGCCGCCTTCTGTCGTCAGGAGCGTGGCCTGGGCGGTGACGGTGACCGTTTCCGCGTTCGAGCCCACTTCCAGGGCGATATCGACGCGAATGGTTTGCAGCGGGGCAACGCTCAATCCCTTCGGCAAGTATTTTTTGAAACTCTGAACCTGGACGGTCATCTGGTAATCGCCCGGAGGCAAATTTCCGATGGTGAACTTGCCGGTGGCCGTGGACGCGCCGGGATAGACCTGTGTGGTGGCTACGTTCTTGGCCTGGATCGACGCATTCGCGATCATGGCTCCGGTGGCATCCGATATGGTTCCGGTGATCGTGCCGCGATCGCTTTGGGCAAGGGCGGCGGAAACGCTCAGAACGCCGATCGTAAGCTTGGCCCAGATCACAGACAGCCTCCCCTGCGCGAATCGTCACTCGTTGCCCGAGTGACAATCGGGGAGACTGCACTGCCCAGCGGCAGCAAATCCAGTTTAGCTGCTTTGACGTTCTAGAATGTAATGCGTCCGACCAACGTGCCGGTGCGATAACCCTGAGTGCCAGTGGTCGGGACGACCGTTCCAAAACCGGCGGAGTACAACCCGATGAGCGCCCCGGCGGTCTGCTTGGTCGGCGCGGTTGCAAAGCCGGATGCCGAGGGCTGCGGAAGCCGTGTGCGATTGAAGGCATTGCTAAACTCCACGCGGACGTTGAATGTTACCCGTTCCTTATAGCGGAACGTCCTTCCGAAGTTCGCATTCTCGGTGGGGTAGCGGAATCCACGGTAGTTGCGGAAGCTGCTCTGATTGCTGCTCCACTGGCCGTCCGCAACATTCGCCCACGCGGCGGGATTCAGCACGATGTTCTTGGTGGGGTCGAAACAGTGGCAGTTGAGATCGATCGGATCGGTATGAACCTTACCGCTATAGTCAACCCAATTCGTGGAAAATAGCGGCTGGCCCGCCACGTATTCCGCAGGCCCCGGTCCACGGCCGAGCCATTTGCTGATGGGATTCGCACCGGCCGAAGCTGGCCGCGCGATAATCGGAGCGCTTTGATATTGCGCGTACCAGCCGACGGTCCAATCGCCGAGAAGATAAGACGTCAGTTTGCTCCCGAACAAGGCCTTCCGGGGCGTGACGTACTGTGCCGAAAAGCGGAACTGTAAGGGAAGATCGTTGGCGGAAATGTTTTTCCCCAGCTTGGTGTTGAAGATGTCCGGAGAGCTCAGGAGGTCCAGGTTCTTCGACCAGGTGAAGTTTCCGTTCACGGTCAAGCCGTGGCTGAGCCGCTGCGTTACGGTTGCTTGGAGCGAATCGTACCAGGTCTTGCCCAGCGGCGCTGCGGTCGGGCTGATGTTTCCGGTGAACTGCGGGAAGGGCAGCAACGACTGCAAAACCGTCTGGTTGGTGGGGAAACTGGCATAGGGCAAGGCGACGCCGCGCCCCGCCAACGTGCCTAGCTGCGGGCCGAGCTGGGTGCTGAGGGCGGTTCCGTCGGGCACATTGCCAACTGTGAATCCGTACTTCGCGAGCAATTGCTGGGACATCGAATTCACCGGCGCCAAACCTCCCGCCGACCACCAAATGCCGCGGTTGGCTACGTAAGATGCTTCCACGACCAGATTGCGGGTAACCTCGCGCTGCAAGCCGACGCTCCACTGATACTGCCGGGCGGGGCGCGCCGCGTTGGGATCCACAAACAGTGGGCCCGTGCTTATCGTGCCTCGGAGCGATGGCAGCCCACCCGAGGTCAAGACAATGGCCGGATGGATGGTAGACGGAGGTCCATCCTGCATATTGAAGAGGGATTGGCCGAATGCCGGCACGCCGGCGACCTGGTAGTTGAGAGGCGGACTGAATGCGCCAGTGGAACTGGTGTTGTAGACGACCCCGAAGCCGCCGCGCAACACGGTCTTGGAATTGATCTGGTAGGCAACCCCGACCCGCGGCCCGATGGCGAAGGGATAATTGTTAGCAAAATGGCAATTGCAGGTGGCTTCATACTGCAATGCGCCAGGATGGTTGTCGGCAGTGGGATTCGCGAGGAGTGGCGCGAAGCTCGGCTGGCGGCCATAGGTCTCAACGGAATACGATCCGTAATCCCAGCGGAGACCGTAATCCAGCGTTAATTTACGAGTGATCTTCCAGGTGTCTTGCACGAACAGCCCCCACTGTTGTCTCCCGATGTGATATACCGAGGGCACGCCGACGGCATAGTTGGTTACCTGACCGAGCAGGAAACTGGCGTAGCCAAAACCTACGGTGCCTCCAGTGGTCGGTTGTCCCTCCAGCGAAGTTTGCGTCGTTGCCGACGAAAGCGCCGGGAATGGGCCGCCGAGAGGCACCTGGTCGAACGCGCCGGCCGTGGTCCACGGTGGCTGGGCGTTGCTGACTTGGGGGTTTCCCTCGATGCGCCACTCCGCACCGAGCTTATAGGAATGGTTGCTCTTGACCCATGTCGTGCTGAGATTGACCGCGGGTTTTTCCACGAACTGGTGGGTTTGGAATTGCGGACCCATGTTGGACATGCCGCCCGTGTTTGCAGCGGCCCCAATCGCGATGGTCGGGAACTGGCGGACGACGGTCTGTCCCTTGAGACCGAGTTCCTTGAGCGCGTCGAAATTGGTGACCGGGGTGTCATCCCACAAGTGATTTTTCTGGAAGCCAAGCCCAATGTGCAAGAGCAAGGTCGGCGAGAGAGTGTAATCGTAATTGAGGCGCTCGGTATGGGAGCGATCGAAGTTCCCAATCACGGTGCTGAGCGCCGGCGGGAAGCCCTCCGGTTGAGCAGGAGAGCCGACGATGGGGAACTGGTCCGCAGTACGCGTGCCAGACCAATAGAACGAAAGGTGACCCTTACTACCGACCGACTGATCCATCTTAAGCGAAGGGATCTCCGTGGTCCTCTCGCTGTTCTGCGCGCCGTTGAAATTGCTGCCGACGTTGGCCGCGTTCGGTCCGGTGGGCTGCGGAATCAGCTTCTGGATATTTAGCGCCACACTGTCGAACCGCGTGGGATCAATCTTGTTGCCCGGGAATGGGGTCCGAACCAGTTGGACGGTCCCGTTGGGCAACGTGACCGGACTGGTGGATTTGGGATCGAAGATCTGGCCCGCAAAAATGGTGTTGCCGAGAGGATCCGTGTAGTTGGCAGAGCCGAGCTTGATCAACTGATTGCCGGACGCGGGGATCACCTGGCTGAAGTCGCCGAGCCTGTACGGTGCGTAGGGAACCGTGACTGTCGTGGTGGACACAACCTGCCGTTCGCGGTACTGCTCGAAATTCCAAAAGAAGAAGGTTTTGCTGGTGCCGTTGTAAATCTTGGGAATTCGGACAGGGCCGCCGAGGCTACCTCCGTAGTCGTTGCGACGGGCTTTGTTGTGCAGTCCGGTATAGGGTTGGCTGGCGTTATAAGCCTCGTTGACGTTGTAATCGTAGAGGCTGCCGTGATACTGGTTGGTTCCCGATCGCATGGACGCGTTGAACAACCCGCCGCCCACTGCGCCGTATTCGGCGGCGAAGTTGCTGGTCTGCACCGCGACCTCCTGAATCGCTTCGGCGCTGGGCTGGACTTCCATGGTGAAAACGTTCAGCGTGCCGTTGTTTCCCGCGTCCATGCCTTCGATGCGATAGGAGGCGGTGTTGGCCGCGGCACCATTGGCGACGATGTTGGGAGTACCGCCGAAAAATCCTCCGATGGTGTACTGGATCCCGGGAACCAGAGTCGCCAAAGCCCAGGGATTCCGAACGCCCGCGGCGGAAGCCTGCTGTTCGCCGATACTGAGCAGCGGCAGGTTATTGATGCGGTCGCCCGTGACTGTGGACGATACCTCGCTCGATTCGGTCTTCATCAACGTCGCCTCGGCGGTGACTGTGACGGTTTCCGCGGATGAGCCGACCTCGAGAGCCACGTCAATGCGCATGACTTGCGTCGGGGCCAAGGATAGTCCCTGCCGGGTATATTTTTTGAAACCTTGCACATCGACCAAGACCTCGTACGCGCCCGCCGGCAATTGCGGCAGCGTGTAATTGCCTGTCTGGGTCGAGGTAGCGGAATAGGTTTGCCCGGTGGCGACGTTTTTCGCCTCGACGCTGGCATTCGCTACGACCGCCCCCGTAGCGTCTGAAATTGTTCCCGTGATCGAACCGCGGTCGGTTTGTGCGACGGCGATGAACGCAACTACAAACAAGCAAATAGCCAACTTGGCTAGGCGCATGTGTCCCTCCCCCTTTGTCGGAAAGCTTCCCCTAACCCAGGGGCGCTTGCATGCAGATCGGGGGCAGTATACTCCCGAGGGGTGTCAAGAGCAAGGGCTAATGAAATTTGCTTTAGGCGAAATTGCGGTGATTTATTTGCCGACCAGGCGGTCTACGTCGACGTTGAACTCGTTGCACACGTATTCATGGATTTCCCAGGTGGTGCTGAGCACGTGCGTCCGGTTGAACGTGTGAGGCTTAGTGAAGGCGCCGGGATCCTCCATGGTAATCTCGGCTTCGAGATGCCCCAGATCCGGGCGCGTGTAGCGCTCGATGACGTGCAGCTTCTCGGAGTGCGGCGCGCCGCGGCCATTGAGCCAGGTCTTGTCGTTGAAGTTCACCGTGTCGACCACCAGAGTGTCGCCTTGCCAGGATGCGATGGACTCTCCCATCCAACTGGGATCCAGGTCTTTGTCGTGGCCGCGATTCAGTAGGAATTGCCGGAAGCTGTGCACGTTACCCTCAAACAGCATCACAATCACTTCGGGGGATTGAACGATCTTGAAGGGATACGGTGTAATGCGCGGCACGCCAGCAGGCAGGCATTTGGCTTCCGGATCGTCGCGGCCTTGTGTGGTTTGGCGATCTTCCATGACCTTCTGGGCCCACGGCTGTAGGGGCAAAGCTCCGCCCATGTTGGCAAAGTTGTAGTTTCCCGAGAGCCAGACGCCGGAAAGATTTGGTTTTCCATCCGCCGCATGGGGAGTGGGACCGGTGGGCGGCGTAGGAAGATTTTCGTCCCGGACTCCGTTGACGGCGATCACGCCGCCTGGTCCACCGAGATCTTTTCCTTTGGCTTTGCCCTTCTCGGAGGATTGCGCGGCGGTGCGCACGGGTGCGAGCGAGAACATGGCGACTGCGGCGACAGCGGCCAGAGACGAAAGGAAACGACGGGTCATTTGCCGGGGCCTCCATCGTCGGCGGAGGATCCAGCGAAGACGGTCTTGCCGCCGGCGAGCGTCACCAGCCGGGCGTTGCCGTGCAGCGATCCATCGGTGAGCGGGCGGGAGTCCTTGGCGAGATAGCCGTCCACCGTAACCTGGTCGCCTTCTTTCAGCGAATCGCGCTTCCAACCGCGGCGAAGCAGCGCGTTCGGGCTGCTGGTCTCAAACGCATATCGGGTAATCTTGCCACTGGCATCCTTGGCGTCGACGTAGATATAGGCATGCGGATTCACCCATGCCAGCTTGGCCACCACGCCTTGCACGTTGACGGGCTTGTTGGCGTCGTATTCTGCGGAGAACGAATGATGTCCGAAGGCGGGTGCGATCAGCAGGACCAGAACCGCGGCGGGGACACCTACGGAAGACCTCATGGAACGACCTCCTTGGAAAATCATATACTAAGGCTGTCCGGAGGCGGAGGCGGAGGCGTCATCATGACACGTCTTGCACTGGCGATAACCGCGGCGGCGCTGTTGTGCGTCCTGCCGGGAGGCACGAAGGCCGGCGGGCGCTTCGATGCCAAACTCACCAAAGACCAACAGATCCTGCAAGCTGTAAATCGGCTGACATTCGGGCCGCGGGCGGGCGACGTCGAAGAAATTCGTCGGATGGGTGTCGAAAAATGGGTGGATCTGCAACTACATCCCGAGCGAATTCCCGAAAATCCGGTTTTGGACGAAAAGCTCAAGCCGCTGGAGACGCTGCGGATGGAGCCGGGCGAGATCATAGCGGCGTATCCCCAGGTTCCTCCGGCGCTGATGTTCCGGCAGACTCCGCTGAATGAGCTGCTGTCCCAGGATCAGGTGCGACGGGTGATGAACGGCACGGCGGAGCAGCGCCAGGCGACGCTCGCTTCTCTGGACCCGGATAAGCGCAAGCAGGTTCTGGCCACGATGCCCGTGCAGCAATTCGAAGGTCAGCCGGAGTTGCAGAAGGAAGCGGAAGCGGCGCGCCAGGAACAGCAGGCGGATCGGCAGAAACAGATCCGGAAGCTGATGCCGCAGTTGGCCGATCTCCTGACGCAGGATCAGATCCAGACTGCAATGCGCGGGAATACAGAGCAGCTAAAAGAACTCTTCAGTTTCCTGGACGCTGAGACCCGGCAGAAAGTGGCCGCGGCACTGCCGCCGCAGACGCTGGCCCAGTTTCCCGAGTACCGGCGACTGGGAATGAAATCCCGGCAGCCGCAACAGGTAGTCAGCGGAGATGTGAAGGAAGGCAAAGTCTATCGGGCGTTGTATTCGAACCGGCAACTGGAAGAGGTGCTGGTGGATTTCTGGTTCAACCACTTCAACGTGTTCGAAAACAAGAATGTGGCGCCGCAGCCCCCCAATGCTGTTCGCACTCTGCTGGCGAGCTATGAGCGGGACGCGATTCGTCCGCATGTTCTGGGCAAATTCAAGGATCTGTTGCTGGCAACGGCGCGACACCCGGCGATGCTCTATTACCTGGATAACTGGGAGTCGATTGCGCCCAATGCTCTCGATTCGTTCCAGGTGGGACCGTTCGCCACGGGACCGAACCTGGCCCAGCAGTTTTCCCGGCAAGCGCACGGGCTGAACGAGAATTACGGCCGCGAGGTAATGGAACTGCACACCCTCGGCGTGGATGGAGGCTATACCCAGGCGGACGTGATCGCGGTGGCGCGCTGCTTTACCGGATGGACCATCCGGCAACCCACGACGAAGCCCGAGTTCGTGTTCGCCGGTTTCATGCACGATACCGGGGAGAAGATGGTGCTGGGTCATACGATCGCGGCAGGGGGCGGGGAGCAGGACGGATTGCAGGCGATCGACATCCTGGCTCGGCATCCTTCCACCGCGAAGTTTATTTCGCGGAAGTTAGCAGAGCGCTTCGTGGCCGACGATCCGCCGCAGTCTTTAGTCGACCGGATGGCGCAAACCTTCACCAGGACCGATGGCGACTTGCGGGCGGTGCTGCAGACCATGTTTACCTCGCCGGAATTCTTCTCGGAAGGCGCGTGGGAGGCGAAGGTGAAATCGCCCTTTGAGATGGTGGTGAGCGCGGTGCGGGCGATGGGCGGCGAAGCTTCTGACGCGTTCACTCTGGTCCAAAAGATCGCCGACCTGGGTGAACCGCTCTACGACAAGCTGGAACCGACTGGATATCCGGAAACCGGCGAAGGCTGGCTTAGCACGGCCAATCTGCTGGGTCGCGTGAATTTCGCCACAGCGCTGGCTTCCGGCCAGATTTCAGGAGTGAAAGTGGACGGCTGGCGTGCGGATGGCAAGGATGCGGCTGCTATCGCGCGCGACGTTCTGAGCAGGCCCGCGTCCGATCAGACACTGGAGGCGCTCGCCAAGGGTCTGGACGGCAAGGAGCCGACGGCCAGGATGGTGGCGAGTTTAGTGCTTAGTTCGCCGGATTTCCAAAGGAGATGAGGGTATGCTGACGCGTCGAGTATTTATGCGGGGCGGTGCCATGGTGATGGCGGGCATGGGAGCAGCGCCCTCGTGGCTGGCTCGTGCGGCGGACGGAGCCGCAGGGGGGAAACGCAAGATCCTGGTGGCGATTTTCCAGCGTGGCGCTGCCGACGGGCTGAACGTGGTGGTGCCGTTTGCTGAGAAACGTTACTACGATTTGCGGCCGACCATCGGGATACCTGCGCCGAGTAGCGCGCCGAATACGGCTATCGATCTGGATGGGCGATTTGCGCTGAATCCGGCATTGCAGCCTCTCAAAGCTCTGTGGGACAAGCAGCAGCTCGCGATCATTGAGGCGACGGGATCGCCGGATCCGACACGCTCGCATTTCGATGCTCAGGATCAGATGGAATCGGGCACGCCGGGCAAAACCAGCAGCGACGGGTGGCTCAATCGGGCGTTATCGCCGGCTGGGCCGGATACTTCGCCGGTGCGGGCGATCGCCGTTGGGGCGCAACTTCCTCGCACCATGCGCGGCACTCGCTCGGCTATCGCGGTGAATGATGCGCAACAGGCGCAGGCCGGGAACGCGGATACCAGCATCCTGGAGAGCATGTATGCCAAGTCGGTGGATCAGCCGCTGGCGCGCACCGGTAACGATGCATTCGCGGCGTTGAAGATTATCCGGTCGATCACGCAGCAGCCGAACACGGTTCTTCCGGGCGGGCCGCAGGCACCGCAGTATGGCCAGGGCGGGGAATTGGGCCGCAGCCTGCAACAGATCGCACGGCTGATCAAAGCGGACGTCGGGGTGGAAGCGGCTTTTGCCGAGATCGGCGGCTGGGATCATCACGGGAATGAGAATCCGCAGTTGTCGAATTTGCTGCGGCAGTTTGGCTTTGCGCTGGCGGCGTTCTCGCAGGACATGGGCGACCGGATGGAAGATATCGTGGTCGTGACCATGTCGGAATTCGGGCGCACGGCGCAGGAGAACGGCAATGCCGGCACGGATCACGGGCACGGCGACGTGATGATGGTGCTGGGTGGTCCGGTGCGTGGCGGAAAAGTCTACGGCAAGTGGCCGGGTCTCGAAAAAGAACAGTTGTTCGAAGGCCGCGATTTGGCGGTGACTACGGACTATCGCGACGTGCTCAGCGAACTAGTCAGCGGGCACCTGGGGCAAAAGAATCTGGCGCAGGTGTTCCCGGGATATCAGCCCGCCGAATCGTTGGGGCTGTTAAGGGGATGAGATAGACTCGTCCCATGCGACTCGGGTTCGTCCTAGCTCTCCTTCTGCCATTCATCGCCAGCGCGGCGGATTGCGACCGCGAATGTCTGCGCGGTACCGTCACCCAATACTTGAACGCGATGGTGGCTCACAAGCCGGGGTCGCTCGCGGTCAGCGACAAGCTCAAGTTCACCGAAGACACCGTCGCGATGAAACTTGGCGATGGATTGTGGAAGAACGCGTCGGGCATCGGGACTTATCGGCAAGATATTTTAGATGTCCGGCAGGGAGTCGCTGCGTCGCAAGTGATTGTCGAGGAGAGCGGCATGCCGGTGATGTTGATGCTGCGACTGAAGGTGGCGGACAAGAAGATCACCGAGGTGGAGACCCAGGTGACCCGCACCCGGGCTGAGGGTGCGATCTTCAACATCGGCAACATTAAGACCGTGAGCAAGAACATGAATCTGACGCCGGAGCCCGGGCAGCTTAACTCGCGCGCGGACGCGATCAAGATCGCCGAGCTCTATCCGGCAGGTTTGAAAATCGGCAACTTCATGGAGGTGAACACTCCCTTCGCGGCGGACGCGTATCGGATCGAAAATGGGAGCATCACCGCCGGAGCAGGCTGCGCCCGCGCGGGCTGCGAGAATATGAAGGCGCAAACCATCATGAAGCATCCCGCGATTACGACTCGTGTCGCGGCGGTGGACGAGGAGATGGGGATCGTCCTGCTGCGGATGAATTTCGGAGACACGGGATCGTACGGCCCGGGAAACGCGCTGATCGTGTGGGAAGCGTTTAAGGTGTACGGTGGTCAGATCCATGCTGTGGAAGCGTTCATGCGGGTGATGCCGGCGAGCGCGGGATCGGGCTGGGACTAAAATTCACAACGAGTAAGTCCGGCCGCGGTGCAATCCGAGCAGGATCTGGACCAGGCGGTGCGCGATCAGTTCGTGCAGCGTCAGCAGCTCGCGATTCGAAGCAAAGATCGCATCGGCATCGCGCGGGTCGACCAGGGGGCCGCCGGCCTTGAGTGCGTCGGTAGCTTCCTTGATAATCGGGTCGGTCATCACCTCGCCGGCGATTTCCCAAAGCGTAATAAAGCGGTCGACCGCAGTCGGGAAACTGACTTCGAAGACGCCGAACTGGCTGGTGGTGCGCGGCGGCTTGTAATCCAGGTTGAACGGACCGTTGTAACCGTGGCTGCGCAACAGCACCAGGACGTTCAGCCAGTCCAGCGGATTCACCAGCCCAACCCCGATATCCACGTCGTGCTTCAGCCGGTAGCC